>OIZL01000116.1_pt1 | contig 70370 bp, 67 predicted proteins | sample 1588541 | NCBI WGS metagenome assembly OIZL01 (sample SAMN03283285) | human gut metagenome | biome: human-associated habitat; material: feces | host: Homo sapiens | place: Peru | collected 2012 | reverse complement strand
AAAACTTGAAATGGATTTGTAATTGTAAAAAGTTTGGGCAAGTATGAACAAAGATATTTATAATATCAGCAATTATAGTAGCAAATAAGCTACTTACTAGACCACCTATGAAACGAGGCGAAGACCTGACGGTTTCTAATATAGGTGTAATTATTCTCTTTTTTATAAGGGGATATTACACCTATTTCTACTTCAGCTCTTCCCCTCTGGTTTCTATATAGATTTGCCATAGAGCGTGGAAGTTTGAAACTGAGCTTAAGTTTCATAAAGAGTAAGAAAATTTGAAATAATTTTTCTTACTCTTTCTTTTGCAATAATGAATGTTATTGCGAACCTAACAAATGATAAGTTCATTTGTTAGGAGAAAATCAAAAGTGCGAAAAGCAATTTTGATTTGGGTTGTAGGGTTTACCCTGCCACACAGATAAACTTTGTTTGTCTAGTGTGTTAGACAAGTAAACTTATTTTGAGTAAGAAAGGAGCGTTGGAGCTATGAGTTATGCTATCGTAAGAAATGAAAAATTAACACGAGCAGAAATAAATGGAAAAGGAACACATAATGATAGAAAAGCAAAAAATCATTCTAATAAGGATATTGATCCAGAAAGAACACATTTGAATTATTACATTAAGAAAAATGAAAACACATACACAAAAGAATTTGTTAAATATTTAAAAGAAAACAATTTACAGGGACATCTTCGTAGCAATAGTATAATAATGTGTCAAATGATATTTACGTCAAGCCAAGAATTTTTTGACAGAATTGGAGAACAAGAAACCAAAAGGTATTTTGATGAATGTTACAATTTTATTTGTAATTATAAAAATCTTGGAGAAAAAAATGTAATATCAGCAGTAGTCCATCTTGATGAAGGAGCACCACATATGCATTTAATGTTTATTCCTGTAGTTCATGCAAAAGATAAAGAAGGAAAAGCTATTGATAAAATATGTGCTAGAGATTTTTGGAAAGGTCGAGATAGTTATAGAAAATTACAAGACGCATATTTCAATCATGTTAAATCAAAAGGCTTTGATTTAGAAAGAGGTATGTTTATTGAAGATACTGGAAGAAAGCATTACACCATTGAAGATTATAAGAAAATTACTAATTATGATAATACGAAAAAACTTTTAAGCGAAATGAAGATTGAATTACCAGAAGTTCCTGATATTGCTGATATTGGTAAATTCACAATAAAGAGAGATGAAAAAATACTAGAAAAGATTATAAAGCCAAAAGATGACTTAATAAAAGAACTTTATCACGAAAATGTTTCTTTGAATAAAGAATTATCAAAGCAATCTAAAGTTGTTGATGAGGCTGTAAAATATCAAAAAGAAAGAAATACCATTATTGCTGATAACAGAGCTTTGCATTTAGAAGTTGAAAATATTAAAAAGCAATATAAAGAAAAAGAATCTGATTTAAAATGGGATTATGAGAACGAAATTAAGAATTTGGAAAAAGAAAATAGCCGTTTAAATAAAATTATTGATAAATTTTACAAAACTATTGATAAATTTATAGAATGGATTTGTAATAAATTTAATTTTGGCGATTCTAAAGAATTAATTAAAGATTTTGAAAATGAAACTCGCACATTTATTGACCCTGTAAAACAAATGGAAAAGGAAGAAAGAGAAAAAGATTTAAGCTATGACAAATAAAAGGCAGGATTAAACCTGCCTTAATATATACTATTTGTTAAAAATCTGTTTAAACCAATTTTTAATTTTTGTAAAAAATGATTCCTTATATTCTACCATAGCAACAGAATTTTCTACTGTTTCAATTTTTGTTTCCTTATTTTTAAATAATTTATCAGGATTATATTTTTCCCTTTTTTCTTGTTCTTTTTTATATTGATTTATATCCAAAATCTCTTTGATTTTAGCCTTTTGATTTTCAGTAGCAAAATAATTTCTAAATAAATTAACTATAATTGCATTTGCCTCAGTAGATACATTTTGTTTTGCTAAATCAATTTCTGGATTTATTGTAAATTTATAATTAGTATCCATATTTTTTTTATAAAATTCAATTTTTTCATTTGGTATCTTATTATAATCCTCCTTTGAAAAAAATTTTATTATTTCTAATACTTCTGTATATGCTTTAGCATATGTACTATTCACCATCTATTGTTTCTCCTTCATTAACCTTTTGTGGATTTAATTCTGAGTCTTCTATACTAGTAGCTTCGTCAGTTTTTTCTGCTGTAATGCCTGTTTGCAAAGCACTTTTTAATGCTTCCGTTGGTGTTATACCTTTATCGTGAATTTGAGAACGGAAAATATCAAGTAGTAATTCTCTGCTAGGATTTTCCATATACTTTTCTCTCATTTCTTCTGATTGTATATAACTTAATAATTGTGCTTTAGTTAAATTTGGATGATAATCTAAAGCTATTGCATTTTCCAAGTTTAAAAAAATTTTATAAAACTCTGGAGAGCTTGACCAATTTGGATCCATATAAACATGATATCCATCTTTTTCATTTCCAAAAATTTGTGCTACATTTTGTCCATTTACTTTGTTAAATTCATCAACAAGCATTTGATATCCTACTTTATCTTTTTCAAAAAATAATCGGCTTGATTGATTCAATCCAACAGCTTCAGATGGAACAGAATAAATACGTTCTAAATTCCCATCAGAATCATAATAAGCTCTATAACAACTTCCATCGTCACGTTGCATAACATTTCCTTTTTGTTCTTCTTCGGACTTTTCTAGTCTAAATGGAGTATCCGTATTTGCTGGTTCTACAAATTTTCCCTTAATAAATCCTTCTTTGTATTCAGTATAAGAAACTCCATATTGTTGTGCTTTTTCATAATCATGAACAAAATCTTTACGTAGAAATGGATATTTTGTATCATAAGGATTTTCTGGATTATTAAATCTAATCTCAGCCATTACCTCTTCAAATGCAGGTTTACAGTCAAAATCAACACTTTCGTTAACAACAACTTCAAATCTATGAGAATAATCATTCTTGTTTTCTTTTATTGCTAGAACTGAAGTTCCATATTTAGCATTAAATGCATCCACTATACTTTGATAATATGACACATCTTCCCACTCGCCATAATAAACTCTTTCACCTATTTTCATTTTTTACCTCCATTTTAAAAATTACATATTATTGAATCTTTAATTACGATAAAAATATTATAACATATTTTTATAAAAAAGTACATTTTTTTCAATTTTTATTTTCTTCTAAATATTTCTTATATAATTCATCCATTGAAGATATATACTCTTGATCTTGTTTAACTCTAAATTTTTCATATTCACTATTTGCTTTTTCAATAGCTTGTTTATGTGATATGGAACCAGAGTGTGTAAGTAAATTCTTTTTTCTAAATTTTAATAAATCGTCCGTTACATCTATCCATTTTTGCATTGTCATTAATTGTTGTTCATTTGCCATATCTTCAGCATAGTCTAAAAATAACATAGTAAGACTTTCTAGTTTTTTTATTTCACTTTCATTCAAGTAATTTTTGGCAATACTAATATCATATTTCATTATTTTGCCATCTGGAGAATTTTTCCAAGAAGTAAGTCCCATATTAATTTTATTTGAATCTACTCTTTCATATATTAATTCAGCCGCTGTATGTCCAGTTATCGCATAATGTAGCTTGTTTTGGACAATTTTAAAAAATGTATATGCTTCTTCAGAATCTTTGTTATAATCAATACTTGTTGCTTCAAAAAGGTCTGTTATTTTTTGATATAATCTTCTTTCACTTAAACGAATTTCTTTAATTGTTTCAAGTAATTCATCATAATAGTCTTTACCAAATTTTGAACCATTTTTCATTCTTTCTTTATCAATTTTAAAACCTTTTATTATATAGTCTTTTAATACATTAGTTGCCCATATTCTAAATTGAGTGGCTTTCTTGGAATTTACCCTATAACCAACAGCAATAATTACATCTAGGTTGTAAAACATTACTTTTCTTCTAACATTGCGTTTTCCTTCTTTTTGAACTATTGAATTTTCTTCAATAGTTGAGTTTTTATCCAATTCTTTAGAATCGTAAATATTTTTTAAATGAACATTGATATTGTCAATACCAGTATCAAATAATTCTGCCATACTTTTTTGTGTAAGCCAAATTGTTTCATCTTTTAATATAACATCAATATTTATTTTTCCATCATCTGTTTCATATAATACAATATTACTTTCTTTCACAGAAACCTCCTATTTAATTGTGCAGATACCACCTGCACTTTTTGTTATTTCTTTCTTAATTCCTTTATAATCTCATTTGATAATTCATCACTAATAATATTTCTTACTGTAATTCCTTCATCTGTTATAGTTACATTTGAACTTAATTTTGCTCTGCTCTTATAAACATTTTCTTGGTTTTTACAACTAAATGTATCATATTCTGTTTTAGGATTTGGAGCTGTAAATGCTTTACCACAATGTTTACAAAGTTTTAAATATTTCTTTTCTAGTATAGCATATAATTTAAAGTTTTCATCTATGTATTCTTTTAAACTTCTTATATGTATTTCAACACCATTGTATTTTAAATTAGTTCTAATATGGTTTGATTCTAATTTTTCAATTAAAGAATGGTCTATGTATTCATTATCATCTTTTTTAAGTTCTTTGAGTATGTTATATAAGGTTTGTGCATAGCTTACTATCTGGTCTGCTTGTTCATAGTATTTTTCATTTCTATAATATAAGTTGTTTAATTCTGGTGTAATAAATTTTTCCATACTTCGCTGACAAATAAGTTTATTACTTTTTTCTATTATCTCTTTTATTTCTTCTTTACTTGCAGTTGGAAAGAAGATTTTAAAATAATTAATTATATCCATTGTATTAAAACTATCATAGTATTCTTTACCTGATACATTGTTAAACTCTTTTAGTAATACCTTTTTATCTAATGTATAATATCTATTTACTGGTAGATTATGTATTAAACCTAAAAGTCCATATTCTTTTATATAGTCAATTAATAGTTTATCTGTGGCTTCTTTATTTTCTAATGATAGTTTTCCTAAATTTATAAAATCTATTAAAGGTTTATCATTTTCTTCGTAATCTCCAAAATTTATTAAAGAATAACCTGCAGAAATATTTGGTACAACATATTTTATATTGTTAATCTCCTTTAATTCATACTCATTAAACTTCGGTAATGACTGATTATTAAAGCCATATTCTAAATCAAATTTCATCTTCTTTTCTCCAATCTAAAAAAATTTAAAATTTTTCCAAGTAATATATTGACAAATATAATATATTACTATATACTCTTATTGTAATATATTTGCATGTGCAATATCTTACACATTATGTTAAGTAAATTAATACTTTGTATCTACTAATATATTACACTAATATGTTGCATTTGTCAACATATATTTACCAGTAATGGTAGATATATAGGATTTTTATGCCCAAAATAATGCAAGTAAAAAATATTAGTAAAGGAGATTGAAACATTGGCTAAAGATAATGATAACAAAAAAGAAGAAATTTCAAAACTATATTATGAAGATAATTTAACGCAAAAAGAAATTGCTAAAAATCTAGGTGTTACTCAAGGTTATGTATCACAAGTTATTAAGGAAGATGAAAGATACACTATACACAAAAAAGAAAAACACCAAAAATCATTAGAGAAAAAAGCTATTTACAACAAAGAATACTATAAAACCTATGAGCGACCTAAAAAAGATGATGACTCATATAAACAATTACAAGCACAATTAGATAAAGATTCAGCAGAACTATCTTCAGCAGGTAGATATATTTCAGATATTGATTTTGCAAAATGGAATCCAAATGCTTATGAAGGCGATAAAAACGGAAATCTAAAATTAGTCAAAGGGTTAACAGTAAGTATAGATGCTCCTAAAATAGTAAATATGAAAAGAAAAGTTCCAACGCAAAAATATAAAAAGAAATATTGTCATAGTCGTTAATTATAAGATTTTATTAGTTTTAATAGAATCTTTTATTATAAACATTTTGAGCAAAGGAGGTGCGAGATTATGGGTAATATTAAAGAAAATTATGAAATGATGTTTACTTCATATCCAGATTTAGTAGATATCGAACAATTAACTAAAATGCTTAGTATAAGTGCTACTCTTGCATATAGATTAGTGAAAGATAAAACAATACAAGCATTAAAAGTTGGTAGAGCTTATAGAATACCAAAAAGAAATGTTATTTATTATTTAACAAATCAAAACTAAGCCATTGCCATTTATTTAGGTAATGGCTCTAATTTTATTACACAAATTAACTAGACTTAAATGTAATTACATGGTATTATACTATCAATATCAATAGTAAGTTAAATTTAAGCTGTTATAGAAAAGGAAGGAGTAAATATGATAGATGTAACAGGTAGCTTACAAATAAAAAATAATAAGTATCAAGCAGTTTTAAGTTATAAGCAAGATAACAAATGGAAAACAAAATGGGTATCAACCAAAATTCCAGCAGTAAAAGGTAATAAAAAACTTGCAAATGCAAAACTTGAAGAAATAAGGAAAAACTTTCAAGAAGAAATTAATAGTGATTATATAGATAATGAAGAAATATTATTTGTAGATTATATGAAAAAATGGCTAAAAATGATTAAAGCAAGTGTTGAAGAAACAACCTATAATGGTTATAAAGGTGTTGTAAATGGAAGATTATCAGATTATTTTAGTAATAAAAAAATAACTCTGCAAAATATTAAACCAAAACATATACAAGACTTTTATCAATATTTATTAGATGATGGACTTTCTGGAAACACAGTAAAACATTATCACGCAAATATTAGAAAGGCTTTGCAATATGCAATGAAAACAGATATTATTCCATCTAATCCTGCTGATAAAGTTGATTTACCCAAAATTGAAGAATATTGTCCACACTTTTATACAAGTGATGAAGTTAAAACATTGCTTAATGAAGTTATTGGAACAAAGCTAGAAATTCCTGTAATGATAGATTGCTTTTATGGTTTTAGAAGAAGTGAAGTAATTGGTTTAAAATGGAGTGCTATTGATTTTGAAAATAAAACTATAACAATAAACCATACTATTACTCAATCAAATGGGAAGTTAATTATTAGAGATAAAACTAAAACAAAATCTAGTAAAAGAACTTTACCTTTAGAGCCTATTGTAGAATCTTTCTTACTTGAATTAAAGGAAAAACAAGAAAAGAATAAAGAATTATGTGGAAATAGCTACAATCAAGAATGGTTAGAATATATATGTGTAGATGTTTGTGGTAATCTTATAAGACCAGACTATGTAACGGAAACATTTTTAAAATTATTGAAGAAAAAGAATTTAAAGCAAATTCGTTTTCACGATTTAAGACATACTTGTGCTAGTATTCTTTTAAAGAATGGTGCAAATATGAAAGAAATTCAAGCGTGGCTTGGTCATTCAAATTACAATACTACTGCAAATTTATATGCACATTTAGATACAAGTAGTGTAAACGAAGTTGGAAAAGTTATAACAAATGTATTTATGCCAAAAAAAGAAGTAGTCAGCGCCTAAACAAACTACTCTTTTAAAATATTGCTTGAACGAGCTTCGAACTCGTGTCTTTGAACTGAATATAAATTTTTTAGATGTTTTTTTAGATGAAACAAAAAATCTATATTTTTTGGTGCAAATTATTGTTTGGTGGCTTCAAGTGGAATCGAACCACTGACACGGAGATTTTCAGTCTCCTGCTCTACCAACTGAGCTATGAAGCCATTAAATAGCACCAAAGATTTTCAGTCCTCTGCTCTACCGACTGAGCTATCGAACCATACTGTTTTCTATATAATAAAAAAATGGCGACCTGGAACGGGCTCGAACCGTCGACCTCTAGCGTGACAGGCTAGCGTTCTAACCAACTGAACTACCAGGCCGTAAATGGTGGGCGCAACAGGGCTCGAACCTGTGACCTCCTGCTTGTAAGGCAGATGCTCTCCCAGCTGAGCTATGCGCCCATTTACCACCGACGAGATTTAGTATACTAAATTTACTTTAATATGTCAATAGTTTTTTTAGATTTTTTTCATTATTTTTTTATTGCTTAATTTTACTGTAGAATTATAGCTAAAAATATAGAATTATTTCATATATAAATTGAGTTATTTAAATGATAAAAGCTATACAAAACTTGTATAGCTTTTTATGCTTTACTGCAAATTCAGCTTCTTAGGTATTGGTTCACCATTTAAAGGATTAACAATATATATAATATTATTCTCAATAATTATATCTTGAGTATCAATATTGAATAATGCTAAATTTTGTTTATTAAACATTATACCTACAATCTGATTATAAACTTCTTCTATTGTTTTTTCTGTTATAAAAAACATCATTGCACAAGTTTTTTCAGGGTAAGTACAATCCTCTATTGGTGTATCCTGGCTTATTCGAAAAATTTTGGTTGAGAGTATCCCCTCATTTCTCAAATAGCATACTAAATACCGTTTTTTATTAGCATTCAAGCATCTCATCTCCTTTAATTTTTTTCATAATAACTGTCTGACCTACAGCTGCAAAAATAAGGATATCTGCACACTTTTGCTTTATTATTATAGCACAATTTTATGTTAATTGCAACACATCAAATATATTTGCTATATTTCAATAGCTATATTTAGTGCTTTTGACATATTATTTTTCTTCTAGTATTGTTATTAATTCATTATTCGCATCAAATTTCACTTTTGCTCCTATAGGAATTACTATCTTATCACAATCATGTCCAAAATCATCGCACTTAATTATTGGAAAATCAAATTCTTTTAAATGTCTCATAAATATATCTTCAATTTTTGTATTTTCTGTATCTGCATCATAATGCCCTATCCATAATCCTTTAATCTTATCAAAAACTCCATGATATTTTAATAATCCTATATATCTATCTGTTAGTTCAAAATTTGTTGTTTTTGAATAAACTTCTAAAAACAAAATTTTATCAGTTAAATCTGGAAAGTATTCTGTATTTAGTAATGTAACAATACTTGGAACATTTCCTCCAACTATAATTCCTTCAGTGCATCCTTTTTTCAATACTTTATATTGACTGTTTTTATCTATATTTCCTATAGTTCCATCTATTAGTGTTTTTTTAAATTGCTTAAGCTCAAATTCTCTATTTAATTTCTTGCCTAAATCCACCATTTCCAGATGATGATAAGTGATTAGTCCTGTTTTTGTATATATGGCTTCTAGATAATTAGTAGCATCACTATATCCACATATTATTTTAGGATTTTTCTTTATATTTTCATAGTCAATTAATCCTAAGCAATTAAAGCTATTATCTCCACCCACAGCTGAAATTATGGCCTTTACTTCTTTGTCAGCAAACATATCATTTATGTCAGAAGCTTTTTCTTCTGGAGTTGCAGAATATCCCCATGTGTTTTTATATATATTTGTGGATAACTTTATATTAAATCCCATATTTTCAAATATTTTAATACTATTATTTAAATATTCTTTATACCTTTCTGTTATTGGATTTGATGGTGCAATTATGCCTATTGTATCTCCTTTTTTTAGTCTTTCTGGTTTCATATTATAATAACTCCTATAATTTTATATTTTTTACATTTATTGCTTTTATCCCGTTATTAATTAAAAGCTCAATAATATCTTGTTTATCATCTATAAATAGTACTTCATCTAAACTGCAGTTATTTATTTTTTTAAGAATTTTTACTCCTTTTACTTTTAACTCTTGCGATGATGTAGCAAATATTTTTATATCCTCACCATAATATTTGTTAATAAAGGCTTGTTTTGCTGCTAAATGAAATGTAAATTTCATACCAGATAAACAGTACATTTTAATCTTTCTGTTTTTTAAATCATTAATAAATTTATATAATGATTCTGACCTTATGCAAGGTTCTATTTCATCATAAAAAAGAGCCGGATTAGTATAGGCATTAAAATAAAAATTCACAAAGTTTTCTTCACTTTCATCACGATTCTTAGCAAAATCTTTATTTTTATGAATGGCTAATGTATCATCAAAGTCAAAAATAACTAACTTTATATTGTCTAAATTTATATCTTGTAATTCCATACTCTATTCTCCTTTAGTGAGTAATTTATTATTATTTTATTTGCATTACAGCAACTATTGCATCTTCTAAAGATTTTTCAATGTTTTCATTTATAATATTAAAGTGGTTTATAGAATATAACTCTTTTTTTACTTCGCTAAATTTATGTATTTCTATTACATCAAAACCTATTTTTCCAAAGAACTCTTTTATATGCTCAATATTTTCGAATCTATCATTCAAGCTATTTCTATCTGTTAAACTAGTTAAATTTTTATTAAAATTGGGTAAAGCTTTATCTTGAGATAGTATAAATTTCTTAGGAGTTACATCACAAGTTATCCATACACCTCCATTATGTTTTTTTAATAATGAATATATATTCCTAGCAACTATTTCTTTTTCATCAAAGGTTAAATATCTCAATAATCCCTCGTTAATTATTGCAATTTTTCCTTCTTCGAAGTATTTATTAGCATTATCAAAAGCTTCTATATTTAATGCATTTCCACTTAATATTTCTAACTTGCCATTTAGTTTAGAAATATTTTCAACTATTTTTCTTTTATTAGTTGCTACATTTTCTAAATCCATTTCAATATAATTATATCCTTTTTGAGAATATATAATTCCTCTTGATGAATATCCCGAAGCAAGTTCTAGTACTTGTTTTATATTTGTATTATCTAATATTTTATTTATTAATTTATATCTTGCCTCTATTTCTGGTGCTAAATTCTTATTTAGTTGTGGCTTTTCCGAACAATTTTCTTCTATCCAGTTATATATTTCTTTCTCATATGGTATATCTGTAAAAATTCTAGGATATGATGTTAAAATTGCTGTTGGACTTATACTTTCAAATTCATCTTTCATAACTCTCTCCAAATTTTTTAAATAAATCTTCATATTTTTTTCTTTCACTTCTTATTTTTTATCATTCTAACATATAACTATTTTTTTTACAATAAAAAATTTATAATAATATACCTTATAGATAGTAAAAAAGAAAGATGAACAAACTGTTCATCTTTCTTTCAGGTTAATTACATTTACAATCATTAGAACTTATTGGGTTATTTGTTGTATCCACCAAATTGTTTAAGTTATTCATATAAAATCTTTTTTGTGCTAGTTTATCTTGTACTCCTCTTAATGCTTCACCAAATCTTTGAAAGTGTACTACTTCTCTTTCTCTTAAATATCTTAAGACATCTACAACATCTGGCTCATCTGCACATAAATCTATTAATTTTTCATAAGTTGCTCTAGCTTTCTGTTCTGCAGCTAAATCTTCTTGTAAATCTGCTATTGGATCTCCTTTTACTGCTATTGTTGCAGCTGACCATGGAGTTCCGGCTGCTGATTGAGGATATACTCCCCAGCCATGATCAGTATAGTATGCTCCCCAGCCTGCTTTTTCCATTTCTTCTGCTGATGATCCATCTGTCAACTGATGGACCAATGCTCCTACCATTTCTAAATGAGCTAATTCTTCTGTACCTATATCATTTAATGTTGCTTTTGATTTTTGATCTGGCATTCCAAATCTTTGAGATAAGTATCTAAGAGATGCCCCTAATTCTCCATCTGGACCTCCATATTGAGATATTATTACTTTTGCAAGTTTAGGATTTTTACATTTTATATTTATTGGATATTGTAACATTTTGTTATATGTCCACATTAAAAATCCCCCCTTTCCCATGGCCATGGTTCTTCTAACCATCTCCATTTGTTGCATGGACATTCTATTGTAAGTGGTCCATATACTTTTTGATATTTGTCTTTTAAATCTCTTAACATTTTACAATATTCTTTGTGTAAGCAAAGTGCTTTTTCATCTTCTGGATGTGTGTTTAAATATAAAGATATATCTGTTACTGCAAATTGATATGCTTTTATTTTCATTGCCATATCTTCTCTGCTTAGTTCTTTATTACATTCTGAATTCATTATCCATTGCACCCCTTTCCAATATTATTGGTAGCCTTTATATATTCAATTTCTTCTATTGATTGATTTGGGCAATAAGGGCTCACTAGTTCTGGAAATATTGTTCCATTATTTAATCCAACCTCTGGTTTAAACACTTGATTCATTTGTTGTATCGGAACATAACTTTGACCTAACATAGGATTTTCTGGAAATACATTAAATTCATCTTCAAATCCACATGCACATTCATTCATATTCATATTTGTGTCATAATAATTAGGAATATTATTACATTTTGTTTCTATATCTTCTTCATTAAACATCATATTAGAGCAGTTGTTACATTGTCTTGTAAAATAACCATTATTTTTATAAAACATATTATAATTCCTCCTTAAGTATTTTTTTCATAATATATAATATGTTTTATTTCGTCAAAATGTCACAAAAATAGACCCTCGCAAGGGTCTATCTCTTAAATTTTTATTGATTAGATTTTTAATACTCCATCTATTACTTGATTTTCAGAACTATTATTTAATATTTTAGCTCCTCCTGAAATAACTACTATATCTCCTTTTTCAAGTATATTTTCTTTTAATTTTTCAATTCCAGTTTCTATTGTTTCATCTATTGTTGCTTTTCCTTCTACTAATATAGGGAATACATTCCATGATAATCCTAATTGATAATAAGTATTTTTATTATCTGTTATAGCAAGTATTGGGCATTCTGGTCCCATTCCTGCTAAGTTTCTTGCTGAATCTCCTGTATTTGTATAAACTACTATTGCATCTGCATTTAAATTTTTAGCTGTTGCTGTTGCAATATATGCAACATGTTTTTTAATATCTTCTCTAGCCATATTTAAAGTTTTATTTTCAAATCTTTTCCAGTAATTAATGTCACTTTCTACTGCGTTTGAAATTTTATCCATTGTTTTTACACATAAATCTGGATGTTTTCCCATTGCAGATTCTCCTGAAAGCATGATTGCTCCAGTTCTATCATATACAGCATTTGCAACATCGCTAACTTCTGCTCTTGTAGCTCTTGGATTTGTGCTCATTGATTCTAACATTTGTGTTGCTGTTATTACTGGTTTTCCTACTTCATTACATCTTTTTATGAATCTTTTTTGTATAACTGGCACTTGTTCAAATGGTACTTCTACAGCCATATCTCCACGAGCAACCATTATTCCATCAGATGCTTCTAATATTTCTTCGAAGTTATCAATTCCTTCTTGACTTTCTATTTTTGATATTATTTTTATGTGTTCTCCACCATTTTTTCTTAATAATTCTCTAATAGCTTCTACATCTGATTTTCTTCTTACAAATGAAGCTGCAATACAATCAAATCCTGCTTTTACTCCATTTGTTATATCATTTATATCTTTTTCTGATAATGCTGGTAAGTTTAAAACTAATCCAGGAACATTAACTGTTTTTCTGCTTCCTAATTTTCCTGTATTTAAAGCTGTACATTCAACATCTTTTTCAACGATTTTGTCAACTCTAAATTCTATTGCCCCATCATCTACTAATATTGTAGAACCTGGCTTTACATCTTCTGATAACCCTTTATAGCTTATTGAAGTTTTTGTAGCATCTCCTATAACATCATCATAAAGGAATGTAAATTTTTGTCCTTCTTCGATTACTACTTTTTCATCTCCTGATTCTTGTTTTCCTGTTCTTATTTCTGGTCCTTTTGTATCTAGCATTAAAGGAATTGGTTTATTTAATGCCTCTCTTACTTTTTTTATTGTTGCAATTTTAGTTGCATTTTCTTCGTATCCACCATGTGAAAAGTTTATTCTTGTTACATTCATTCCTGCATTAGATAATTTTGTTAACATTTCTTCACTTTCACTTGCTGGTCCTATAGTACATACTATTCTTGTTTTTCTTAGATTTTCTTTGTTCACTTTTTATTCCTTCTTTCTTAAAAAATCTTATATAGTATATCACACTAATTAAATGATATTCAAGTATTTTGATGATTTTATTTAAAAATTGTAGAGGCGGAACACTATGTCCGCCCATAAAAATATCAAAATTCCTATTATTTAATGTAAATAATTATTACAAATTATGCTGTTATCCATTTTATTAAGTTTAAGTTTTCTGGATCTAATATCATATTATGTCTTGGCATAACTCTAAATGTATATCCATAACTTCCACCTGTTGATAATTCTAATTTTGCTTTATATAAATACTCTCTTGTTTCATCATTTGCCTCTGCTAAGTCCATTGGTATTACTACTATATCTTCTATTCTTCCGTTTTCTGTTATTCTTCCAGCATACACTTCTACTGTAATATTTTCAGCTGATATATCTGGTAGAGTTACTTTGCAGTTTACTTCTATTTTGTTTCCTGCATCTATTGATATATTATCTAGATTATTAATTTGTTCTATTTTTATTTTATCCCAATTAATTAACATTTTACTTTTCCACTCGTTTAAATCTGCAACATTTGAAAGATCTTTATAATATTTATCTGTTAAGTTAATTAATGGCATATATAACTTATCTGTATAATCACTTACCATTCTAGAAGTACTATATCTTCCTCCAGTTGAAATTATAGAGTTTTTCATTATTCTTAACCATTTTGAAGATATTCCGTTTTTATCTTTATCATAATAAGTTGGTATTATTTTTTTCTCTAAAACATTATATATACTTGTTGAATCTGCATCGTCTTGAATTTCGTATGATTCATATTCATCATTTGTTCCTATTGTCCATCCATTTTTTGAATCATATCCTTCTGCCCACCATCCATCTAATACACTGAAGTTAATAACTCCATTTACAGATGCCTTTTGTCCACTAGTTCCAGATGCTTCCATAGGTCTTCTTGGGTTATTTAGCCATACATCTACACCACTTACCAAATACCTAGCAATTCCTATGTTATAATTTTCTAATACAAATATTTTTCCTTTGAATTGTGGTTTCATTGATATTTCATGAATATATCTAATTAAATCCTGTCCTTCCTTATCTGCTGGATGAGCTTTTCCTGCAAAAATTAATTGTACTGGTCTATTTTCATCATTTAAAATCTGTGTTATTCTTTCTAAATCTCTAAAAATTAGTGTTGCTCTTTTGTATGTTGCAAATCTTCTCGCAAAACCTATTGTTAAAGCATTTGGATTTAACTTAGAAACTATTTCGTTTATTTCTTCGTAGCTTACTCCATTTGCTCTCATTCTATTAGTTACATTTTCTTTGACTAGATTTAATAATTTTTCTTTTCTTTTTAAATGTTCTGACCAAAGTTTTTCATCTGGTATATTATCAATTTTTTTCCATGTATCTTGTATTTGAATACTATCTTGCCAATATGGTATTAAGTATTTGTTATATAATTCTTTTAAATTTGGTGCAAGCCATGTGCAAGTATGTATTCCATTTGTAATATATGTAATTGGTGATTCATTTGGTGCAATTTCTGGCCAAACATCTCCAAATAGTTCTCTTGATACTGCTCCATGAAGTTTGCTTACTCCATTTTTCTTTCCTGCTATTTTTAATGCTAAAATTCCCATGTTAAAACCGGCTTCTAAAGAGTCATTTGGTTTTGTTCCTAAATGTAAAAATGTGTCTTTATCTATTCCTAGTTTTGTCCAGTATCCTTTAAAATATTTTTCTATTAAATTCATTGGAAATATATCATTTCCAGCAGGAACTGGAGTATGAGTTGTAAATACTGTTTTTGCAGAAGTAATGTCTCTTGCTATATCAAATGAGACTTTCTTTTCTTTTATTATATTTTTTATAACCTCTATTAATAAAAATGATGAGTGACCTTCGTTCATATGATATATATTAGGGTCTAAGCCTAAAGTTCTTAATAAGTTTACTCCTCCCATACCTAATACTATCTCTTGTTGCATTCGCATTTCTTGATCTCCACCATACAATCTAAGAGTAATATTTCTATACATTTCATCTGTATTTTCGGGTATATCAGAGTCTAATAAATATAATTTTACTCTGCCTACATTTATTTGCCATACTTTTAAATATAAATTTTTACTTGGTAATTTTAACAATACTTTTAATTCATCACCTTTTTCATCATTTACTGGACTGATTGGCAAATGCATTAAATCTATATCTTTATATATACTTTGTTGGTTTCCAAATTTATCTATTTTTTGGTGAAAATATCCATTTTTGTATAAAAGTCCAACAGCAACTAATGGTACTCCTAAATCACTAGCAGATTTAAGATGATCTCCTGATAATATTCCTAAACCCCCTGAATAAATTGGAACGGTTTCATCTAAGCCATATTCTGCTGAGAAGTATGCTATTACATCATTTTTTTCATTTGGATATTTTTTTGCAAACCATGTATTTTTACTATTCATATATCCATCAAAATCATTAACAATTTTATCATATTGTTTTAATATTGCTTGATTAATTGCTGCTTGTTCTAATTTTTCTTGAGAAATTAATTTTAAAAATTTTACTGGATTTTTGTCTACTTTTTCCCATAAATCTATATCTATTTCTTTGAAAAGTTTTAAGACTTCTGTATTCCATGACCACCATAAATTATTAGCTATTTCTGTTAATCTATTGATTCTTTTAGGTAATTGTGGATTTACTGTTATTCTATTGAACATGTACATTTTAAATTTCCTCCTAAGTATATTAAATCTTTTATCTTTTTGTATTTTTTAATATAATTATTATCTATTAAATCTATAAAAAAGTCAAATGTTTTTATATTATTTTTTAATAAAGGTGCAAAATATATTTTTATAATATTTTGCACCTTTAAATCAATTATAATTTTCTGTTTCTTCTTCTAAAATTGCAATTCTACTTTCTAAATTTTTTAGTATTATTTTATCATACTCTGTAAGACTATTTAATTTATCAATTTGATATTTTCTTTCTTCTGATTCATTTTTTATTTTGTTTTCGACATTTTGAATTGACTTTGATATATCTACTTTTATCTTTAAATTATTTATCTTTTTCTCTATTCTATCTTCTATTTTATCTATTCGTTTATTTAATTGTTCGGAAATATCTATTATGCATTTTTCTAAATTTTGGGTTGCTTTTAATATTTCTTCTTCATTTCTCATATATTAGTTCTCCTTTCATATATACTACCATTTAACAAATTATTTCCCAGTTCGTGGCAACTTTTTATTTACTATTTTCTCTTTTACAACTGTATTCCAAATGCTATTATTTTTCACATCATAATTATTATATTTTCCTAATATGTTTGTTTTGTTAACAATTACTTCTTTTTCTTTTAAATTGCTATTTACTTTTGTAATTATTGTTGGGGCAACTATAGTTTCAAATCCTATTTCAGCCTTTCCATATTCTATTTTTATTTCTTCTATTATTTCATTCTTTTTTAAGTTAATTGTTGTAAAATCTAAATATTCGCTCTTATTAGTATTTGCTTCTTTTACTAATTCATAATCTCTCATATTTGTTTTATAAAATATCTTATAATTCTGTGTTTGGTTATATGTTCCTGTTATCATTTTTGTAATTTTTTCTTTTTGGAACGGTATATACTCTATCCAAGTTAATTCTTCTATTGCAACATTTCCACTATTTTTTATTGAAAATTCATATTTAATTTCTTCATTTTTGTATGCTTCTTCTGGTCCTGTTTTTTCTATATTTATTTTTGGAACTGCTGGTTGGTTTTCTATGTAAACCCTTTTGATTTCATTATTATTTTCTATTCTAGCAAAATAATCTAAATTGTTTAATAAATAATTTTTATTTGTGTTTTTTTCTTTTATTTTATATCTACCTATTTCAAGCAACTTAGATGTTGCTTCACCATTTGCATTTGTTATTATTGTATCTACTAGTTCATTATTATCATTGTATATTTCAAATACAATATTTTCTATTGGCATTCCTTTTTTTATTTTTAATATTTCACTATCTCCATTGCTAATTTTTATAATTTGGATTTTTCCTTTTTTCCTTTTATTTTTTATGTTACATGTATGTGTTATATTGTTTTGTACTTCTACTTCTATTAATTCATTATTTAATAAATATTTATTATTTGTTCTAACTTCTTTTAAATAGTATGTTCCTATTGGTAATTCTTTACTTATTGCATGTCCACTTCTATTAGTAAGTATTTTATCCACAACTTTATTTTTAGAATCCAAAACTTCAAATTCTACTCCTTCTATCTTTATTTTGCTATCTTCTTCATCTGTTTTATATACTTCTATTCTTCCTTTTTTTAATTCATTTTCTAAAACTATCTTTGTAGTTTTGTTATATTCTATTTTTGTTTTTATTATTTCTTTTAGTAGATTATAATTATAGTTTGTTTCTATTTCCTTTATTTTTATTTCTCCTATTTTAATATTGTTTATTTCTAATATGCCATTTTTATCAGTTCTCTTTATATATTTTGTTCCATCCTTATCTTCTATTTCAAATTTTACATTTTCAAGTGAAATACTATTATTATCTTTATCCACTTTTACAATCTTTAAATTGCCCTTTTTATGAACATTTTTTATATTCATTTTAACTTCTTCGTTATTTTTTATTTCTACATTATAAAGTTCTTCATTTAATAGATAATTAGTATTTTTTCCAAGGTTTGTTTCTTTTATTTTATATTCTCCTATTGGTAATTTTGAACTTACAGCTTCTCCATCTTTATTAGTTACTAATTTTTCTACTATTCTATTGTTTTTGTCTATAATTTCAAACTCTACTCCAGATATTTTTATATTACTATTATCAAAATCTTCTTTTATAATTTTTATGGTTCCTTTTTTCTTTTCATTTTGAATAAAAAACTCTGAAGTATCATTCCATTTAACAATGATTTCTTTATCTACACATAAATTATATTCTTTTTTAGTCCTTGTTTCTTTTAATGTATAGTTTCCAATATTTATATTGTTTATCTGTGCTTTTCCATCTGCATCTGTTATTAAATGTGCTACAATATTATTGTTAGAATCAATTAGATCAAACTCTATACCTCCTAATGTAATATCATTATTATCTTTATCTACTTTTATGATTTTTAAATTTCCTTTTTTATGTTTATTTGTTAGCTCTTTTATAATAGTTTCGTCATATCCAATTTTTATATTGTGCTTTTCTTTATCTAATATATAATTTGCATCAGTCTCTACTTCTTGTATTTTATAATTTCCGCTATATAGATTATCAAAAACAATTTTCCCGTTTTCATCAGTAACTTTTGTTTTAATAATCTTATTGTTAGAATCAGTTAGTTGATATTTAACATTTTTTATTGGCTTATTAGATTCTTCATCCTTTTTTATTAGTTGAATACTTGAAATATTTGTATGTTCTTCCATTTTTCCAATGTTTCCTGCTGGTTCATATTCTTTATATGTAATAGCATAATCTTGGACTTTAGAATTTGGTGCTTTTCCAAAATATATTGGATATGTTTTGCATTTGCCTTTTACATTTATAACTCCAGAAATATCACCAATAATGTTTTCCTTTTTTATCATAATTCTAAAATTTTCATTTGGTTTAAATTGTGTTTTTTCATTTCCTTTTTCATCTGCCACATATGTATCCTTTGGAAAATTTTTTATACTTTCTACGCTATATTCAGAAATATTAACATTTGAATTTACCTTGTATTCTTGAAAATACCATGTGCTGTTGTATTTAGAAAATTTTCCACTTTTTGATATTTTTAGATCTGCTTCATGCTTTGTTTGAGTTCCATTTTTTCCTATTTCTGAAATTTTATAAATAGCATCTACTATTTTCTTTCCCTTACTATTCTTTCCTTTATAAAAACTTTTTACATCTCTATTTAACATTACACTATTTACAGCTTGCTTTGTGGCCACATACGCATCATCTTCTGTTTCTACTCCTAATTGTTCTGGTGTTTTATATGGATATCCATTTACAATTGTTCTCCAAATTTTCTCATCTGATAATAGCTCGGATATTTCAACTATATACCCTCCAACTTCATCAACTCCATTAACTCCATGTTTAACACAATATGCTGGGTATTTCTTTCCATCTTCTATATAACAAATATAGTTACATATTATATCGTGCCATGTACCATCTTTGTTAAAATATTGTATATTAGTTGTAATTTTATGATCTTTCTTTAAATTTGCTTTTGTAATTTCAGTAGTTGCAATAACCACTGCTGATAAATTTTGCATAATCATAATACTAGCAATAAATATTTTTAATAATTTATTTAAAATTTTCTTCATACTTAAATTCCTTTCTAGATTTCAATAGCTTGTATACATAATCTTTGATTTTTTTTATTTGCTACACAAGTTACTAGTGTTAATTTATTTGTTCCATCATCTTCTAAAAGCTTCCAATCTGTTTCATAAATAACAGCTTTTTTATTCACTTTATACTTTCTTGTAAAAAATTTGGTTTTGTATACTAATATATCTCCCTTTTCTAATTCATTAATACGCGCAAAATATGAATATTTATTTAATCTATTATGTGCCGCAAGCCCAATATTTCCATCATATTTTGCTGTTTCAGAAATATGACCTATATATTCTTTTAGTATCTCATTACTGCTTCCTTCTTTTACACTGGCCAATAATCCAATTTTTTCTATTTCTAAAACACCTAATATATTCTCATTAAATATATCTTCTTCTTTGTTGTATATAATATTTTCATATTCTTTATCTGTTGTAATTTCACTAATATCTGCTAAATCATATTCATGATTAGACCATAAATAGACAATACTTAATAATAGTAATAAAATTATTACTATAGCAAATATAATTATTAAATTTTTCTTCATAAAACCTCCTTTCTTGGATATTTTTTACATCTTCTTTTTTATTGGAAATTAAAAAGATTTAAATAAAAATTATGTTCTTACTAAGCTGACTAATAGATAAAATTTATAAACAAAGGAAATTTTCCTTTGTATGTTTAATTCTATATAATTATAACTACTAAAATAATATTTAGCAATAAAAATCGTATGCCATAAAACGACAAAATCCGCTTTAGCGGATTTTTGTTTTTTTTAATTACAACTTTTGTATCTGTCCAACTGTTAATCCAGTAGCCTTTTCAATGTCTGATAATGGCATATTCATTTCTTTTAATTTTTTTGCAATTTCTAATTTTTCTTTTTTTATTCCTTGCTCTACGCCTTTGTCATATCCTGCGTCTGCTACTGCTTTTTGATCCATTATGTATTTTTGGCGTAGTTCTGCTAGATATATTTCTCTTTCATCACTACTTATTTCTTCTAGTATTTTCTTCGCTTTTTCTACAGATTTATTCTTTTCATTCATAACTTTTTCCTTTCTATTATTATATTTATCATATTTCCATTTAATTGGATTTTCTTCTATATATTTATATATTTTTAAATACTCTTTTTCGTTTCTTATTATATGTTCATAATATGTTCTCTGCCATATTTTATTCTGTTTATTATATCTCCAACATTCTCTCGTTGTTGTTGATTTTAATCCTTGTATTATCTTTTGTAGGGGCGGACGACTCTGTCCGCCCGTTTTCTATTTCTATTATCATATGTACATGGTTAGGCATAATTATATATTTATGTATTTTTATGTTTTCATATATTTTTTCTATATCATTTATTCTATCATTTACTATTTTTCCTATTATTTTTAATTGCGGGCGGACAGGGTCGTCCACCCCTACATTATTATCTCTATTTTGTCTATGAATATAATATTTTGTTTCTGTATTTATTTTGCTTAATATTTCTTTTCTTCCTTCTGTACATATTGTTATAAAATATAATCCTTCTTTTGAATAGTCATATCCTTGTATTCTTATTATTTTTCGTTTTCTTTTTGTATCATTTTTATTATATGTTATTTTTGTTATTGTGACAACCTCTTTTCTGCATTTATTTTGCATTTTTAATAAACATACCTAAATGCCTTTGTTTTTTTATTTGTTTTTGGGATTTTGAATTATCTGATTTAAATTTTGTTTGATAATTTTTTTTGAATTAATTATAAATATTAATATTTATGCGGGCGGACCGAGTCGTCCTCCCCTACAAACATATATACATTTTCTTTATTATATTATTGTTTTTATGTTTTTGCAATTTATTTCGTATGTTAAAAAACGACAAAAAATCCGCTTTAGCAAAATGCTATTGCGGATTTTATTTTTCTTAATCTCTAAAAAATAAGTCTCTTGTGTATATTTTTTCTTTTACATCTTTTAGTTCCTCATTGTTTCTGTTGCTTACTATTATGTCACTTATTTTCTTAAATTCTTCTATGTCTCTTATTACTCTAGTATTGAAAAATGTTTTTTCTTTTAATGTTGGTTCATATACCACTACTTCTATTCCTTTTGCTTTAATTCTTTTCATAATACCTTGAATAGCACTTTTAAAATCATATATTTATTACATCTTCACTTTCATTATTTTTAGAATTCTCATCTTCCCATATTACTCTAACTTTAAAATTTAGTTTTTTATCATTTAGACTAAAAAAACTTTTTATTGCAAAAGAATTATTAGGAGTCAATAATGAAAAATCCATCTGTCTAGCAAATATACCAAAATTATGACTATTTTGAATTTCTGTGTCATCAATAAATATTTTTATATTTTTAGCATTTGCTTTTCCTTTATTTGATATTATCAACTTTTGATTTAAATATGATACTGTTAATTTAGCAGATTTATTTTCTTTTTTAGTTTTACTATGACTAATTATTTCTTTAATATTATCCTTGAAGAAGCCTATTATAGATATAATTAAAGCAATTAATGAAATCCAATTTTCTTTTATAAATTCATACATTATTTAAATAAATCCTTCTTCATATCCTCAATATATTTGTTTTTTGCTTCTTCAATAGCTTCATTCCTTTCTATCTCAGTCATATTGCCCCATTCTTCTTGAGAATAATGTAAATTAATTTTATGCTCTCCATCATACTCTTTTAACTTTTTTTGCATATTTTTTAATTTTCTTTGAAAATCATCTAATCCTTTAATTTTTATACTACTTCCCATAACCTTTCCTCCTTAATTTAAATTATTAATGCAATTTTGTTTTACTTAATTTTCTATTTTTTTAAATTTATTGCTGTAAAAATTTTACATCTAATATAAATGTTCGATGCCAATGCTAATTTCCCTTTTAATAGTAAAAAAGAAAGACTCTTAATGTCGAATCTTTCTATTACTTTTATATCTGTGCCAAAAATCTCCGTCCCGATTGGCACTAATGTTGATATCTATATTATTTAATTATATACTTTTTTATAAATGAATATACCATTGTTCTTATTTTTTGATCTACTACTATATTTCTACAATATTTCTTGTTAAGTTCTTTTAATGATATTTTCTCATTTTTTATATCCTTCATTAAATCTTCATAAAATATTGGAATTGCAGTATTTTTAGATTGCTGGAACAAAAAATAATCATTAATTGATTCTTCCTTTATGAATACTTTACTTTTTTCTAAATCTTTAATCACTTTTTCACCTTTATCGGTTACAGTAATAATCATATTCATTCCTAAAGAATCTCCTAAATATTTATTTCCCCAAAAATCTCCCAATCTAATGTCTGCACATGAAGTTGAACGATAATTACATTCGTAGCAACTTCTATTATATACAAGCCCTTGATTAAAAAAATTGAAAAAATTATTATTACTTACTTTTTTATTATTCAGAGATAAAATAATTTTGTGCCATCCTTTTTCTTTACTTCTAAAATTCACATTATTTATTTCTCCTATTTTCGTTATAAGCTTTTGCCATAAATTATATGTTGGAACTCCATGACATATTAAATCAACTAGAATAAAATTTTCTCTTTTCTTATTTAACTTTAAGTAATTATCGACAGATGCTATTTGACATGGTGTTCCTATAATCATTCCTCTTTCTAAATCCTTTATTTTTTCAAATGCATTGACTGTATAACTTTGTAAATATTTTGAACCCGATAATTTTCTAATTTCTTCATTATTGTTAACAATAATGTGTTTTGCTATATTTTCATTATTATCATAAGTGCAACCAATTACTGGAAAATTTCGTTTTATAGCATATTCACATAATTCATATGCTATTGCCCCCGAAGAAGATTTATAAACAATACTATCTTTTTTACTTTTACCAGCAAATAATCTTTTATTTTTTATATTTATGCTTTCATTTCTGCATTGTGCACATACTTTTTTGCATAAACCACAGTTTATACATTCTTTCTCATTAATTTTATATTCTAAAAATCCATATTCATTTTTTACTACATTTATACATCTTTTGGGGCACATTGCTGCACACATTCCACATCCAGTACACATTTTGGTTATTTTTGATGAAATGGAACAGTTTTCATCATTACAATTTATGCTATTTTCTAGATAAGATATACTTTTTTTTCTTTCTTCTTTAAGTATTTTATTAATATAAGCAAAATCCATATTCTTCTCATTCGGTATATTTTTTAAAGAATTATTATATAAGCAATTTTCTAATTTAAATTTTTTAATTATATTATATATTCTTGAATTTTGTGAACTATTTTTCTTATCTTTAAATCTTTTAAAAATAATAAACGGTTTGTTAAAATTAAGTGAAAAAAGCATTCCATGGTAAGAATCTGTTAATACTAAACTCGCATTATAAATATATTCAACAAACTCTTTAGGTCCACAATTTTCCAACACATTATATTTCTTATTTAATGATTGTTTGTTGATTGGTACAACATATAATTCCATATTTAATTTTTTAGCTATTTTTTCTGCTATTTTAAAGTATTTAATATTTTTTCCTAGAAAATAGCAAAATATATATTTTTTTGAGTTGGTTCTAATTTCCATTTTTTGTTTCCAATCATTAGAATCTAATAACAAAGTGGGATCAAGAACTACTTCTATATTTTTGTTATTACATTGAGCTAAAATGTCTCTTCCCACTACTTCTCTTACTGATAATTTGTCAAATTCATTAACAATTTTAATAATCCTAGCAAGTAATTGTTTGTTTTTTATTTGATTTACTCCAAAACTAGGGGCATATGCTATTTTTTTTGTAGATTCTGCGAAAGATAAATAATAATTTTCATCATAAGCAAGAGGAGACCATATCTGATCACTACCACATACAACACAATCGAAATTTTCTGATACTTTTTTTAGGTCCGTATAACCATCACATTTATCTGTTAATGTAAAATATTTCTTTCTAAAAATAGAATATTTATCTTCTATATTTTTCTTTATATATCCATTTTTTTTCCAAGATATTTTTTCTAATAATTGATTTATATAATATTTAAAACTTAAATCAAAAATTGTTTTTTTTCTATTTCTAGGTTCGTAATTAATTATTTTAACCTCATTATTTTTTGAAGATATTACTTCATTTAAAGCATAAGCCTGTAACACACTACCATAATTATCATATGAAAACCATGTCATTAATCCTATTTTTTTCATACTTTCCTTCTTTCTAATATCTCAATAATTATTTTTTTATTTTTAAATATAATTACTCCTAATAGTGTTATTGTTAATATCATGTTTACTATATTATTAAAACAATAATAGCTCACTGAAGAAGCAATAAATAAACAAATTGATAATAGTATGTAATATTTATTAAATTTTATCTTATAATCTTTATGTAAAAAATACATTCTTGATATTGTATTTAAGCTAAAACAAATAAGTAATGAACTTGCAGCTCCTAATAATTTATATTTATTTATTAAAATTACAGATATAAAAATATTTAAAATGGCAGATATTAATGTAGTATACAATGGTATTTTTGAATTTTTCTCTGCTAAAAATTGCGAAGAAGAAAAACCAGAAAAAGCATTAATTGCAGTATAAATTAATACAATCGGAATAATATTCTTAGCAGTAATGTATTCTCCATTAACAATATAAGGAAATACCACTTTTATTATCATGATTGCAATAGCTGTACCTATTGATAAATAAAGCAGAAACATATTAAGTCCCTTTTGATAAAAATTTTTCCTATCTTTACTATTGGCAGATTCAAACGAAATTTCATGCCAAGCCATTTGTAAAACGCTTACAACTAATGTTATAATACTTGCTAATCTTGTGGCAATAGCAAAAACTCCATTACTACTATAGCTTAAATTTTTACTTACTATTATTTTAGTATAACCGGATAAAAGCCAATATGATATTGTAGAAATTGCGATTGGTATTGAAAACCTAATCATTTTTTTTATAATATTTTTTGATATGTCATTTTTTTTAAAATTCTTAAATATTCTTAACCTTCTTGCTATTATACAACATTGAATAATATTTCCCATTATTATAGAAAAGTATAATGATCCTATATTTGCTTTTTTTAATACCAAAATTAAAATTATATTTAACGATAAATTAATAAATGTATTTATTACTCCTGTGCACATATATAATTTATTCTTTTTAAAAGTCCTTGCTGCTGTTCCAAATATATATTGCAATGCAATAGTTATTCCATATATATTTACTAATATTTTAAAAGGAAAATTAAATAAAATAGCAACAATTATAAATAACAATTCATATAGAACAATACTAATTAAACATACACATAATCCATTATTAACTATTTTATATTTATCTTCTTCTTTTTCAAAATCATAAATAAACCTAAATATTCCATCCCATATTTGAAAAAAAACTAAAGGAATAACTAAAGTCAATATTGAAACTGTTATATCGTATATTCCATAGTCATTTGAAGAAATATAATTAGTATATAATGGTATTAATAAAAAAGCAAATATCTTACTTAAAACGTTACCAATAAGATAAATAGATGCTGTTCGAAATAATTTATTAATACTATTCATTTTACTTTCATTCCTTTCTTTCTTATATTCTTATTTTTATTAGTTATCATTTTTTTATTGTTGGATTAATAACTATTGGTCCAACATGTCCAATATATAATCCATAATCAATATTAGTTGTCCTTGGAATTTGTATATATTTTTTCATTCTATTAAGCGTCCATAAAACTAATCCAATTATTTTCTTGTATCCTTTTTCATTACACAATCTAACTGCATATTGAAAACGAAAAATGGAACTTCTAATATATGTCTTAATAATGTATAATAGTCATACTTACTATAATATCTCATCAAATCACTTTTTATATAATTATTCACTTTATCCTCCATTCTCTAATGGATTATCAAAGCAATGTCCAGCATCAATCACTTTAACTTTTTTAGATAATCTATAAACTATAATTTTGGCAGCTGGTCCTGCAGAAATCATCACTATTGTTTTTTCTTTTCCAAATCGATTCAATAAACTATTAATATTGTCAATTATTTCATCAACATATTCATATGCATTTTCAGAACAGATTTTTACAAAACTAGTTTTTATATTATATTTTTCTTCAAACTTCTTAGCATATTTTTCTTGATTATGCACAAATATGCAATGCTCATAATTTTTATCTTCCCATAATTTTGAATAAATTTCCTCATTTCCTTTTGCAAATAAAAAAGCATCTCCATAGATGTTCTCCATAGCAAAATTATTTTTAAAATAGTATCTTGGAAAACTCCAATTTGAAATCCATGCACGCTTTTGGGCAAGAATTAGTCCGCTACATTTAAAGAAAAATTTAGGCACACATAATATATATTCACATTTTTCATCTTTGTAGTAATTTAAGATCTCTTCAAATTCTTCTTGTAATCGTTTGGAATTTTTTTGATAGCAAATATCCTCTCCATTTATAATATTAAACTCTCCATCCCCTAGTCTGATTATAGATTTATTCATATTGTTAGCAAAATCAACTGTTTCTTTTGCATCTAATATTTGAGCTTTACTTCCACATATAGAATAAAAATAATATTTAAGTATATTTGAATAAATCTTAATCTTATTAATAAAACCTTTTTTGGGTTCATACCAAGTAGGAATTCCAAGTGCTAGGCAAATATTTGCAAAACAATACGAAAGTATATAAAGAAATTTATTATTACTATCTTTATAAATATTTTTATATTTATGTTTTTTACCCCAAATTATATACGATAGCATGAACTTAAACTTCATAATTGTTCTTTTTTCATTAATTATACTTTGATTGAGTGATAATAAATATCCTTTTGGATTATCTCTTAATAGTTTTTTATATGATGTCGTATATCCATCAGATAAATATTCTGAAACAGAAAGAGCTTCATTTAAAAAATACACATTATATTTTTCATCAATCTTCCCAAACATAAGATTCTCCGGAACAAATTTTTCTTCTATTTTAGGATATAAATTTTGTTTTAAGATTGCAGTCTTATACATTCTACATGTATCTCCAAAGAAACGTTTTAGTGATGTAAATGTAGAAAAATTTAATTCTCCACTATCGTATTTTTCTTGAGAACCAATAAGATTTCCTGAATAATCACATCTTCTTCCAACAATTCCAGCTATTTTTTTATTATCTTTCACCAGATTCCATATTTCTAAAAAGGTTTCTATTGTTTTTTCTCTATAATAATCATCTGAATCTAAAAATGAAAACAATTCTGTATTGCAATTCTTAATTCCTGTATTTACAGCACGATATTTACCAGCGTTTTTTTGATATATATATTTTATTTCTATTTTATTTTCCTGTATCCATTTGGTAACTACTTCTTTTGTATTATCCGTTGAACCATCATCTACAATTAACCATATAAATTCTTTACATGTTTGATTTAATAAACTTTTATAAGCTTCTCCTAATATATATGCTCTATTGTATGTTGGTGTGAATATTGTTATTTTCTTCATTTATTTTCTCCTTGTTTTTTATAGCTCTTTTTAATCCAATTGACAAATACATATATGGTAAAAAAATTGTAGTGTCTGATGTAAACAATAAATTCTCTGTTATTTGTCCAAACAATATAGCTATAAATATCAAAATACAATTTATAGACAAAACATCTTTGTTGATATATTTCAATATATACTTTATTATTTGATAAATTAAAACTACATATATAGTATATCCTATTATTCCATACGAATATATTGCAGAATAAAACATATTATGTGAGTACATCTTTTTATATAGACTATTTCCTGTCCCCAGTAGCCAATCATCTCCTATGTAATTTTTGCACCTTATCCAAAAGTTTTCTCTATCTGAAAATAATGTTCCTTTTTCAAATACATTTTTAGAAAAAAGTGCCATTTTTTTGCCAAACTCTGATTTATTTATTGCATTTGCAAGTTCTCCGACTATTCCAGAAATCAATAAGCCTAATATAGCATAACCTTTCACTAATAGCTTATTATTTAATAATTGTTTTACAAATAATGAACTTACGAAAGCAATTAAGAACATTAATAAAGAATTTCTACTATCTGTAACATATAAAACATAGATTGATATAATAATCATTATAGAGATAAAGATTTTTCTTTTTTTCTTTTTTTCTAAATTAAAGCTTGGTATATATCCCATTATTCCAAGCATAGAAAACATTGCTATACTATTTGAATTCCAATTAGTTAAGATGATTTTTTTTCCATATAACCATACTACTATCATTGAAAAAAGAGCTGTTATAAAAAATGATTTTTTCCATTCTTCGTCTGTTAGCTCTAATCTTAAGAGTGAAAAACTTGCTGCTATAGTAAAAATTGATATAGTCCATAAATAAAAATTATTTTTTCCAATAGTTTCTATTAATGTATAAATTATTAGTATAAAATATATTAGCAATATTTTGGTTGGAACCCTTTTCATATTTAGGATCAACACTATAATTAATACTAAAGCTATAATAAAAGAAAGACCTATTTCCATCATAAACATTTGTCCAAATGATGAAATCATTATAAAAAAAATAATATTAATTATTGGGAATATCAATATTTTTGCTTTATCAAATTTATTTTTTCTCATTTGCTTTTCTCCTTGATTATTTTTATTAGTTTTTTATAACTATTTTCCCATGAGGCTTCATTTTTAATTTTATATCTTTCTTTTTTATCATCTTTTAGTAGTTTAATAACTTTTTCTTTTATTTCATTTAGATCTTCTACGTTATTAATTATATTATCATCAGTTATATTTTCAATTATAGATTTAGCTCCAACATTTTTCGATATTAAAATTTTACACCCCATTTGAATAGCTTCAATCACAGCTAAACCAAATGTCTCGAAGTAACTATTTTGAATATATAAATCTGCATTACTCATTTTATTTAACACTTCATCGTGTAATAAATTATCATAATATTCAACAAAATTATACTTTTTTATTTCTTGTCCATCAATTCCTAAATTACCTATTACAATAAATTTTATTTTCACATCTTTCATTTCTTCTATTGCTTTACATATTGCCAGATTATTTTTTATCTTCATTCCTCCGCCTACTGATAAAATATTATAAGTAACTTTTGTTACTTTATTATTGCTTGGTATTAGATTTTTTTCTTTATTCACCCCATTATTTATAAACATTATTTTATCTTCTAAATCTTTTCTATCCTTTTTTAAATTTTCACTGAATTCTTCTGAAACACATATTATATAATCAATTTTTTTTAATACATAATTTTCTAATTTCTGTTCTTCTCTTAAAATCTTTGATTCAAAATTTGACTCAATTTTATAATATCCATGCATTAAATAAAATGTCTTTTTATGTAATATTTTTGCAAGAATTATACCTAAAACATTTTGTTTCGATAACCCTGAAAACAATATTGAATCACAAGTAAATATTTTGTATATTAATTCTAGAAATCTAGAATTAATTTTCTTCTTTTCACTAAACGTAACTTCATTAACACTAGCACATTTTTTATACTGTTTATTTACAATTGCTGGTCCTGTATTGCTATATAAATCACCAATAAAAAATAATCTCATTCTACTTTTCTCTCCTTGCATTCTTTTCTTCCATTATACATAAATTTTATTGCCTTGAAAAAACTAATTTCTTTTTTATACATATATTTTTTTCTTGTTGCAAAAATGATTATTAACATTAAACTTATCTTTGGATTAATCCTATAAAAAGCCGCTCCTTTAGTTTTAAAATACTGTTCGTTATATCCTTTAAACCATGAAGAATCTTTCTTATCATTTAGTCTTGCTATAAAAACTGGCTCATAAATAATTTTTAACTTTTTCCTTAAACAATCTGCTAGGAATATATTTTCTTCTCCAGAGATATATTTTTCTGAGCCAGAGCCAAAATTCTCATCAAATTTTATACTGTTTTTTTTTATTGATTCTATTTTATATGTAATTTCTACAGAAGATTTTTGCAAAGACCTAAAAAAACCAACTTTGTTTTTCTTCTCACTATATCTTTTTAATGGTTTTTCTCCTTTATATACTTTAAAACATATAACATCTGCATCTTTGTTTCTATTATAAGCTTCTTTTATTATGCTCTCATATTGATTAAGATATCGTAAATCATCGTCTGCAATGATTCCTATATCTCCATCACATACCTCCAATAATTCATTCCTACTTTTACTTAATCCTTTATTTTTTTTATTTATTATTTTAATTTTTCTATCTGACATTTCTGTCTTAATAATATTTTCCTTATTACTATTTTGATTTATTACGATTGCATCTGTTTGTATATTCATTTTTTCTAACATTTTTATTATATCTTCTTTATTCTTTTTATTCATTGTAGATACTAATGTTTCTATGTGCACTACTATACTCCTTTTTATTTAAACATTTCAATGATATTCTTATATGTTTCTTTTCTATCAAATTTTTCTTCTGCTAATTTTCTGTTGTTGTTTCCCATTTGCATTCTTAATTTTTTATTTTCTATTAATTTTTCTATTTTTTCAGAAATTTCAACAATATTATCATTATCACAATTGTAACCTATTTTATACTGTTCTATTAAATCTCTATATTCTTTATTTTCTTGAGTATTGATAACTGGCAACCCTGCCATCGCATAATCTCCTACCTTATTTATAATGCTTCCTGCTGACCTTTTTACTATAGGATTAACTGCTATATCACAATCGCATAATTGTCCAACCATTTTATTGTATTGAATCATTCCTGTAAAAATGCAATCAACTTTTTTTTCATTTGCATACTCTTCAAACTCTTTTCTTAATGGTCCATCTCCCAGTATGTAAAATTTTATATTGTTTATCCCTTTATCATTTAATATCTTAATTGCATCTATAATAATTTTTAAATTATAACTATAACCTAATGTTCCTATATATACAATTTTGATTATATTGTCACTTTTTATTAATTCTACTTCGTTTTTATAACTATCAAATTTTTCTTTATCTGTTCCTAAAAATATGACTTTATTTGTGTCACTCTTTCTATTTACTTTTTTAGCTCTATCTAAATATGTTTCAGAAACAGCTATTATACTATCTGCATTTTTATATACATAATTAGCTTTTCGATTCATTGGCAAAAAAATCATATCACTAATTATTGGTATATTAAATATCATTTTAAAAGCCTCTGGCCATAAATCTTGAATGTCTATTATAAATTTCACTTTATTTTTTTTAGCATATTTTGCCATTACTTTTGCCACATCTAATGATGGAACTGCACAATAAATTATATCTGGAATATCTTTTATTTTTTTCAAATATCTTTTTAATCTTATAGCCATTATATAGTGACTATAAAACCTTCTTAATGAAACATTTTTCTTATATCTCGGTTCGTCAATCAAAGTCAACTTGTAACTTTTGTTTTCGTGCTTTCTATAGGTTTTCTCTCTATGCGAAAAAGAAGATGTAATAACTTCTAAATCAATATCTTTCTTTAATAAAGCTTCTATAATATAATTAAATCGGTTATTGCTATTCTTTTCTACATCCATAAAATGTGCTACAAATAAAACCTTTTTCATCTTTTACCCTTTCATTAATTTAGCTGGCACCCCTACATAAATACCTTCTTCTTTTATATCTTTTACAACTACTGCCCCTGCCCCCACTGTACAATGGCTAATAATATTTATATTATTTTTAACTGTTGCTCCTGCTCCTATATGTGTCAATTCTCCAACTTTTACTGTCCCACATAGAGTTGCATTTGGTGATATATGTACATAGTCCTCTAACTGATTATCATGTTCTATTATTGCTCCTGTATTTATTATGCAATGTTTTCCTATGTTGGCAGATGCATTAATGCAAGCATTTGCCATAATTACCGTTCCTTCTCCTATTGATACATTTATCCCAATATTTGCTGAAGGATGTATCGCTGTATAATACTTCATATTCGGTACATTTTTTTCTGCTATTTCTTTTCTTCTTTTATTATCACCTATTGCAATAATAAATTCTAATTCTGGATGTGTTATTGGTAATGTAAACCTTGTATTAAAATCTCCTATTACTTTTAATCTTTCATCATTAGCAATAACTGTTCCCTTTTTTAAATTATCATCTAAAAATCCGTATACTATATCTCCAGATTTTTGAATAATGTCTGCTATTACTTGTGCATGTCCACCTGCTCCTATTATAACTACTTGTTTAGGCATTTATCTTTTCTTCACTCCCTTTGAATTTTTCTATTGTTTCTTTTCCTTCTTGTGATATTCCTTCTCTTTTAAGGACTTTTGCTATTGTTTTTAATATTATTTTTATATCTCTTAATAATGATATGTTTTCTACATATTCAATATCTTCTTTAAATTTTTCTTCCCAGCTTATAGAATTTCTCCCGCTTATTTGTGCTAATCCTGTAAGCCCAGGGCGCACATCATGTCTATGTCTTTGTTCTTCATTATATAATTCTAGATATTCTACTAATAACGGTCTTGGTCCTACTATTGCCATATCTCCTTTTAAAATATTGATTAACTCTGGTAATTCGTCTATGCTTGTGCTTCTTAATATTTTTCCGAATTTTGTAAGTCTTTGCTCGTCTGGTAATAGATTTCCTTCTTCATCTTTTTTATCTGTCATTGTTCTAAATTTATATAGTGTAAATATTTTTTCATTTTTTCCTGGTCTTTGTTGTTTAAATATTATCGGACTTCCTAGTTTTATTTTCACTAATGTTGCTGTTATTAATAATATAGGTGATAAGACAATTAATGCAATTAAACTTAATGTAAAATCTAATATTCTTTTTATGTATTTTCTATACATATTAATTCTCAAACTCCTTTTTTAAAAACAGTTTTTTATAACTTCTATTATTTTCTTTTGTTGTTCTTCTGTCATTTTGTTATCTGATGGTAAACACAATCCTCTTTCAAATATATCCATTCCTACATCTATTTTTTCATTTTGAATATATGCATTTGTATTTGCTCTTCCATTTCCTTTTTTAGTAATAAAAGGATTGGTTCTAAAGATTGGTTGCATATGCATTGGTTTCCATATTGGTCTACCTTCTGCATTAATTGAAGCTATTGCCTCTAAAATTTCAGTAGGACAACTCTTTCCTTCTTCACTTATATATAATGCCTCGTTTTCACTTCTTACTTGTTTACACATAGCTTTCTTATCTATTATCATACAAGAAAGCCAGTAGTTTGGTTCACATTCTTCTGGTATTGGATTCATTTTTACTGGTAAATCCTTCAAGCCTTCTTTATATCGTTCATATATTGCTTTTTTTTGTGCTATATGTTCTTTTAGATAAGGGTATTGTCCTCTTACAACTCCAGCTATAATATTACTCATTCTGTAGTTGTATCCTATTTCTTCATGTTGGTACCATGGTGCGTTTTCTCTTGCTTGAGTTGACCATTTTCTTGCTTTGTTAGCTGCTTCTATATCATCTGTTAATAACATTCCTCCACTTGAACCTGTAATAATTTTATTTCCATTAAATGAAATACAACCATACTTTCCAAATGTTCCTGTTTGTTTTCCTTTATAAGTAGCTCCTAGGCTTTCTGCAGCATCTTCTATAATAATAGCGTTATGTTCTTTTGCAATTTTAATTATTTCATCTATTTTTCCTGGTGTTCCATATAAATGTGCAACTACAATCACTTTTACATCTGGATATATTTCAAATGCTTTTCTTAATGCTTCTGGATCCATATTCCAAGATTCATACTCTGTATCTATAAATACAGGTATTCCACCTTCATATGTTATCGGATTAACAGTTGCACTAAATGTCATATCTGAGCAAAAGACCTTATCACCTAGTTTTATTCCTGCTAGCCTTATTGCTATATGAAGTGCAGCTGTACCAGCTGAAAGAGCTACTGCATATTTACATCCCACTTTTTCGCAAGTAATTTTTTCGACTTCATCAATATTCTTTCCAACAGTACTCATCCAATTAGTTTCGTATGCTTCTTGTATATATTTTATTTCATCTCCATGCATAGTTGGTGATGAAAGCCATACTTTTTTCTCAAATTTTTCCATTTTATTTTCCTTCTTTCAAATTCAGATTAAACATTCACTAAACCTTTTTTTTCTTCTTTTTGTGTATCTTGTTTTAATATATATGTTGGTACTACTTCTTGTATTGTATATTTTATTTCTTCTATTGGTGTCTCTTCATTTTCTATTAGTTTTTTTAATTTTGCTAATTTTTCTAGTATGTCATTTTCATCTAATTGTGTTGGTTCACCTATATATATTTTTTTATTTTCTGTTTTTTGTAAACCTTCTTCTTTCATTAATAATTCTTCGTACAATTTTTCTCCTGGTCTTAATCCTGTAAATACTATTGGTATATCTACCTCTGGTTCATAGCCTGATAATTTTATTAAACTTACAGCCAAGTCATAGATTTTTACTGGTTCTCCCATATCTAATACAAATATTTCTCCACCTTTTGCATAACTCATTGCTTGTAGTACTAGTTGTGCTGCTTCTGGTATTGTCATGAAATATCTTATTATATCTTTATGTGTTACTGTTACTGGTCCACCTTCTGCTATTTGTTTTTTAAATAGTGGCACTACTGATCCATTGCTTCCTAAAACATTTCCAAATCTCACTGCCGCATATTCTGTTTTGCTTGTTTTGTTTTTTACTTGTATTATCATTTCACAAAGTCTTTTTGTTGCTCCCATTATATTTGTTGGGTTAACTGCTTTGTCTGTTGATATTAATATCATTTTTCTAGCATTATATTTATCTGCACAATTTGCCACATTGTATGTTCCAAACACATTATTTTTTATAGCTTCTAATGGACTATTTTCCATTAATGGTACATGTTTATGTGCTGCAGCATGGAATACTAAATATGGATTATATTTTTTAAATACATCTTCTAATTTATTTAAATCTCTAACACTTCCTACTATTGCATCTATCTCTATGTGTTTATATTCAGATTTTAATTCTAATTCTATATCATACAAATTATTCTCGTATATATCAAATAATATCATCCTATCTGGATTATACTTTATTATTTGCCTACATAGTTCTGAGCCTATTGAACCACCAGCTCCTGTTATTAATATTGTTTTTTCTTCTATTAATGTACCTATTTTTTTATTATCTAGTTTAACTGGATCTCTTCCTAAAATATCTTCTATATCTACATCTCTTAAGTTTTGATACATATTTTTATTTCTTATGATATCTTCTGTTGTTGGTAATATTCTTATCTTTTTACCTGTTTCTTGACATATTTCTAGTATCTCTTTTTTCTTCTTTTTATCTATCTTTGATATTGCAAAAAATATTTCGTCTATATTTTTATTTTTGCAAATGTCGATTATTTGGTTTCTGTTTCCAATAACTTCTACTCCATTTATAGAGCAGTTTAATTTTGATTTATTATCATCTATAATTCCTATTATATTGTATTTTTCGCTCATTGTCTGTTTTATTGATTTTATTATATCTCTTCCGGCATACCCTGCACCTATAATTAGTACATTGTATTTTTTTCCGTCTCCATGTTCTCTTTCTTGAATTATTCTATTCATGAAAAATCTTATTACTATTCTTACTCCGATTATTCCTATACTTGTTATAAATGATGCTAAGATTTGTTTTCTTACACTATTTATTTCTATATTTAAAAAATATCTTCCTGCAGCTAATGTTATACCTGCTAAAAAAGATGCAAATATATATGTGAAGTAGTCTTTTCCACTTTCAAATCTTGTAATGTGCTTATACACCTTAAATAATATTAAATATATTTCATATACTACTATTGCTATTAATACCGAATTCTTTATGATATAAATATTCTCATTAGTGAATATAATGTTCTTATTTGTAAGTAATAAATTAGCTACTACTGTTGAACACGAAATAATAAATACATCTAATAAGAACATAAATAATTTGCTATATTTAGCTATTGTTTTCATTCCATTCCCTCTTTTATTTTACCCCTGTTTTGTTTTCTATATTTGAACTTATTTTATTTACTGTTTCTGTTGTTTCATAGTCTGTTTCTTCAAATAATTCTTTATGCAATCTTTGTACTGATGCTCTTAATGTATTAGGTATACCATACCATATTTTATTTATCATTTTTCCTGTAACATTATATGGCCATCCAATACTTTCTCCTATGCTATATGATGGTATATCTGCCATTACTTCTTTTATTTCTGCTTTTGATATATTTGTGTGTACTTCTGGCAATATTTGATCTGCTAGTTTATTCATTTCTGATACTGACATTTTCTTTACTTTGCTAAATACTGCATCTACTACTGTTCTCATTCTTTCTGTTCTCTTATAGTCTGTATCTATTTTTCTTATTCTTCCATATGCTAATGCTTGCTCACCGTTTAAAGTTTGTGTTCCTGCACTTTTTAATCCTGGTATTTGGCTTACTTCTGCTTTTGTAACAGTTATTTTTACTCCGCCTACTGCATCTACTACATCTTTTACAACATTAAAGTTTATTGTTACTTGTTCTGTTATATCTAGATCTAAATTTCTGTTTATTGTACTCATTGCAAGTGCTGCTCCACCATAAGCATATGCATGGTTAATTTTTGTATATCCATGATTTGGCACTTCTACATAAGTATCTCTATATATTGAAGTCATTTTTACTTTTTTTGTTTCTTCATTTATACTAAATATAATTATGCAGTCACTTCTTCCTGTATACCCATCTGCATCATCTATTCCAAATAGTACTATATTTCTATATTTTGATAATTTTTCTTCTACACCTTCTGTTATTTCTATATCATTTTTATTAATATCTTCATAATTTATTTTATTTAATTTATTATTTATAAACGAATATCCTACTCCTGCTCCTATTATTAGTAAAATTAATATTACTAATAAAGTAGTTAAAAAAACTTTTAATCCTGAATGTTTTTTCTCTTTTTTTATTTTTTCTTCTTTATTTTCCATATTATCACTCCTAGTTTAAATCTTATAACAAATAGGTCTTTTTTTCAAGTATTTTGTATAAAAAAACTTAAAAATATTGGCACCTAATTTTGTTGCCAATGTTTTCTATTTATTTGCATATTGCAAATCCTACTCTTCTTAATATTTTATTTGCTTCTATTACTTGAATTTTCACTTTATCTCCCATTTTATATACTTTTTTTGTTTGTTCTCCAATAAGTATTTTATGCATATCATCATAGTCGAAATATTCATTTCCTAAATTTTCGAATCTTATTAGTCCTTCTACTGTATTTTCCAATTGTACAAATACTCCAAAGTTTGTAACACCACTTATTATCCCTTCATATTTTTCTCCAATTTTATCTTGCATATATTCTGCTTTCTTTAAGTCTATAGAATCTCTTTCTGCTTTTTGTGCTATTTTTTCTCTTTCTGATGATGACTCCGCATATTTTACAGCCTGTTCATTTTCTTTTTCTTTATATTCTTCACTTACATTATAACTATTATTTATATAATTAGATATTATTCTATGGATATATAAATCTGGATATCTTCTAATTGGAGATGTAAAGTGACAATAGTATTTGCTTGCAATTCCAAAATGACCTTTGTTTTGCGCTTCATATCTTGCAACTTTTAGTGTTCTTAATATTAAGTTTGATATTACCATATCTTCTTCTTTACCTTTGATATCTTCTAATATATCACTAAACACTTTTGGATGTATATTTTCTGTTTTTCCTTTTATTTTATAGCCAAAGTTATATAAAAATCTATTTAGTTCTGTTATTTTTTCTTGATCTGGTGACTCGTGCACTCTATATATAAATGGTGCTTCTAACCAATAAAACTTTTCAGCTACTACTTCATTTGCAGTTAGCATAAATTGTTCTATTATTGTATTAGCAAATTTCACTTCATATTTCTCTACATTTATTGTATGTCCACTTTTATTTAGTGTTATTTTACTTTCTGGAATATCTAAATCTAGGTAACCTTGTTTTTTTCTTTTATCTTCTAATATTTGTGCCAATTCTGCCATTAATTTTAATTGTTTTTCATATGGAATATATTCTTTTATTAATTTATTTTGCTGTTTTGGATTTTCTATATAATCTAGTAATGCTTGTACTCCTGTATATGACATTCTTTTAGTAACTTTAATTATTCCTTTGGTAATATCTGATGATATTACATCTCCATTTTTATCTATTTCCATTAAAACAGAAAGTGTTAATCTATCTTGACCTTCATTTAAACTACATATTCCGTTTGATAATTCTTTTGGAAGCATTGGTATTACCCTGTTTAGCATGTATACACTTGTTCCTCTTAAAATAGCTTCTTTATCTAAAAAACTATCTTCTTTAACATAATAGCTAACATCTGCTATATGAACATTTAATAAAAATGTTTCTTGGCTCGTTTTCTCTATTGATACTGCATCATCTAAATCTTTTGCGTCTTCTCCATCTATAGTAAATACTATATCTTTTCTAAAGTCCTTCCTTTTTTCTATTTCCTTTAAATCTATTTCGTTTGATACTTGCTTTGCTTCGTCTATTACTTGCTTTGGAAATTCATTTGGTAGATTGTATTCTTTAACAATAGATAATAAGTCTACTCCAGCTTCGTCCACTTTTCCAATAACTTCTATTATTTTTCCTTCTGGCTTTTTATTTGATTGCGCTTTTTTGGTTATTTGTACTACTACTTTAGTATTGTCTTTTGCTCCGTTAAAGTTTTTCTTTGATATAAATATATCTTTACTTTCTTTTTTATTATCTGGTATTACAAAACCAAAGCTTTTACTATTTTTAAATGTCCCAACTAATGTTATTACTTCATTTATACTATATCTATTTCTTTTATTCTTTTTTATTTTTCCTTCATTTTCTAATTTTTTCAATATATTCTTTAATTCATCGATTTCATTTTTATGAATATCAAAAATAGAAGCTAATTCTTTAGCCTTCATTGGAATATATTCTTTACTTTTCATAAAATCTGAAATGTTTTTTTCTTCTATCATATTTACCTCTTTATTGTTTAAATCTCCTGGTCAGTCCTGCACGGGCGGACAGAGGATTTCGCCCCTACATATGGCTTTTTTCTATAGCATAAAATGAGAAAATTCCATACTATACAAAAAGAGGCTTTGTTTAAGCCTCTTATACTTATAATTATAATGCATATACAATGTTTAATGCTATACTTACTAAAACAAAAACAATGCTTAGTGTTATTGTCCATCTTTTTAATTTTCCTTCTTTAGTTCTACCTTTGTTTTTATCTAAGAAGTTATTTGCTGCTGCTCCTGTGATTGTTCCAGATAATCCTGGATCATCTTTATGTTGCATTAAAGTAACAAATATTAATGAAAATGCTACTATAACATCTATAATAATTAATATAATTTTTAAAACTTGCATTTTTATGCCTCCCTTAAGGATATTTTTTAGACTATGCTATTTTAACACATTATAGTAATAATTGCAAATATTTTTTAAAATAATTTAATTATTAATATTTTTTAACACATCTCCATATAAATATTGTACTCTTAAGACAATTTTATATATTAAATTAGATATTTCTTCTTGGGTTTGATTATTCAAAATTGTAGCATTTTTATCTGTTATTTTTTCTATTTGTACATCTTGTCTTAATTGTATTTTATTATCCATATTTATTTGAATTTTCTGATTTGCTTCTGATGAGTTTAGTGTTATTAACATATTTTGAGTCATATTATCTGTTTCATAATTTATAATTTCATATTGTATTTTTGCCATACTGCTTTTAACATTATTACTTTCATCTAATTCTAGTGTCTCTGTATTACACAAAATTTTGTTATCTTCATATCCAAAACTAATATCTTCTTTTATACTTTGTTTTCCATCATTTATATAAATTATTAGTTTATTACTTTCTGATAAATCTATATTTATTGTTTCTTGAGTTTGATTTCCTTCTTCTATTTGGGTTGTTATTAAATTTATAGCTACTGTTTTATTATCTTTTATTCTTACTGCTAATTTAAAAAATCCTGGTGTTTCTGATTTTTCTGTATTTGTTATTTCATCCATTTTTTCTTGTATTGATGTTTTTAATGAATCAACATTTAAATCATAATCAAGTATTTCTGCTTTTTCTATTATTAAATTTAATGTATTAGTATCATTTTTTAGATTTTCTAATAATGCTTTTTTTATATCTGCTAATTGTTTTTGTGTTAATGATAATTCAATAGTTTTTGTTTTATCTGTATTTGTTATTTTTGTAAAATTGTCCTTTGTTAATTTATCTGTTAATATTTTGGTATAAGTACTTTTTATTGTGTTTAGTTGCTCTTTATCTATATCTAATAATTTTTGTGTTGTATTTGTTTGTATTTGATTTGGTATTTTAGATGTATCTTCTATTCCTAATTTAGCACAGAAACTTTTTAGTTCTTTATTTTCTAATGCTAAATATTTATCTACTACATTATCTGCTTTTAATGCATATATATTATCATCTCTTAAATATCTTAATGTTGTTATATCTTTATTATTTGAAGATATTGTAAAATCTGCATAATTTTGTTTTAAATTTTTATTTGCTAGCAAATTATATTTTATTGCAAATAAATTTTGTATGTTGGAAATATTTGTTGCTGTATCATTCGCAGACATAGAGCAATATACTGTTCCATTTGCAGAAAAATTTGATGCTTGAATCCTATTTACTACTTTTGTGTACCTTTGTGATACTTCTTTATTTACAAATTCTGTACTTAATAAATATTTATAAAAAAGATCTTCATCACTTTTAAATAAATCTGTTCTTGTATAAAGCAAAGCTACAATTCCTGCAACTATTAATATAATTATTACAAGAGCTATTATTATATTTTTATTCTTTCTCATTTTTTCCTCCTTTGTTATTATCTTTGATAATTATATAAATATTTTTTACTTTTTTCAACTATTTATTTGCATTTTTTTGTTTCACAATTTCATACATTACAATTCCTGCTGATACAGAAGCATTTAATGATGTAATTTTTCCATTCATTGGGATTTTTACTAATATATCACAATTTTCTTTTACTAATCTGCTCATTCCAAATCCCTCACTTCCTATTACAATTGCAATAGGACCTGTCATATTTTGATTATAATAATATTTATCAGTATCCATATCTGTTCCTATTATCCATAACCCTTTTTCTTTTAGATAATTCATTGTTTCGGTTATGTTGTTTACTCTAGCCACTTTCATGTATTCTACAGCACCTGCTGATGATTTGTTTACAGTACTATTTACACCAACTGCTCTTCTTTTAGGAATTATAACTCCATGTGCTCCAGCTGTTTCTGCTGTTCTAATTATAGCTCCTAAATTGTGTGGGTCTTCTATTCCATCTAATATTATTACAAATGGATCCTCATTTTTTTCTTTTGCAACATTTAATATATCATCAACATCGCAATATTCAAATGGTGGAACTATTGCAATTACTCCTTGATGGTTTCCTGTTTGGCTCATTTCGTCTAATTTTCTTTTATCTGTTTCAACAAGTACTACTTTTGAATCTTTTGCTTTTCCAATAATTTTATTTATAGATCCTTGTTTTTCTCCTCTAGCAACAAATATTTTATTAATGTCTTTTCCTGATTCTAATAGCTCTAGTACAGAATTTCTTCCTTCTACTTGATCATCAAAATTCATATTTTTATTTTCAGAACGCATAATTCTTTGATTTGTTTGTTCTCTTTTATTTTTTGTATTATTAAAATTCTTTGTTTGTTTTTCTTTATTATTTTTAAAATTATTCTTTTTCATTTTACTCTTCCTTTTTTATTCTACTCATCATCAAGTTTAAGCACACTAAGAAATGCTTCTTGTGGTAATTCAACATTTCCTATTGCTCTCATTTTTTTCTTGCCTTTCTTCTGTTTTTCTAATAGCTTTTTCTTTCTTGTTATATCCCCACCATAGCATTTTGCAAGCACATCTTTTCTCATTGCTGATATTGTTTCTCTTGCTATTATTTTTCCTCCTACAACTGCTTGAAGTGGTATTGCAAATAATTGTCTTGGTATTACAGTTTTTAATTTTTCTACCATTTTCTTTCCCTTATTATATGCTGAATCTTTGTGTACTATAAATGATAATGCATCTACTCCCTCACCATTTACATGTATGTCTAATTTTACTAATTCTGAGCGAACATATTCTTTAAATTCATAATCAAATGATGCATATCCTTTTGTTTTTGATTTTAAATTATCAAAGAAATCATATATTATTTCATTTAATGGCATTTCATAAATTAATGTAACACGAGTTTCATCTAAATATTTCATATCAATATAGATTCCTCTTCTATTTTGACATATTTCCATTATATTTCCAACATATTCTTTTGGCGTAAAAATTTCTGCTTTTACCATTGGTTCTTCTATGAATGATATTTCTTGAAGAGCTGGTAATTCTGATGGATTATATAAATCTATTACTGTTCCATCTGTTTTATGTACTTTGTAAATAACTGATGGTGAAGTAGTTATTAATCCCAAATCAAATTCTCTGTCTAATCTTTCTTCTATTATTTCTAAATGTAACAATCCTAAAAAGCCACATCTGAATCCAAATCCTAATGCTGCTGATGTTTCTGGTTCATATACCAATGCTGCATCGTTTAATTGTAATTTTTCTAATGCAACTTTTAAATTTTCATATTCACTACCATCTATTGGATATAGCCCACAATATACCATAGGTTGTACTTTTTTATACCCTTTTAATGGTTCTGCAGCAGGATTACTAGCTAGTGTTATTGTATCTCCAACATGTAAATCTGATAAACTCTTTATACTTGCTGAAATATATCCTACATCTCCTGCTAATAATTCTTTTGTTGGCATATAATTTCCTGGTGTGAAGTATCCTACTTCTGTAACAGTAAATTTCTTTTTGGTAGCCATTAATTCTATTTCGTCACCAACTTTTACTTTTCCATCTTTTACTCTTACATATGCCACAGCACCTTTATAATTGTCATAATAAGAATCAAATATTAAACATTTTGTTGGTTTATTTTCATCACCATTTGGTGCAGGTAAATCTGTTATTATTCTTTCTAGCACTTGTTCTACATTCAATCCAGATTTTGCTGATATGCAAGGAGCATCTTGTGCTGGAATTCCTATTATTTCTTCTATTTCATTTTTAATTTCGTCTGGTCTTGCATTCGGTAAATCTATTTTATTTAATACTGGTATAACTTCTAAGTTGTTATCTAGTGCCAAATAAACATTAGCTAAAGTTTGTGCCTCTACTCCTTGAGATGAATCCACAACTAATATTGCTCCATCACATGCTGCTAAGCTTCTAGACACTTCATAATTGAAATCTACATGTCCTGGTGTATCAATTAAATTTAAAGTATATTCATTTCCATCTTTTGCTTTATATTTCATTCTGACAGCTTGAGATTTTATAGTTATACCTCTTTCTTTCTCTAGGTCCATATTGTCCAAAACTTGAGATTCCATTTCTCTTTTGGATAAAACTCCTGTCATTTCTATTAGCCTATCTGCTAATGTTGATTTTCCATGATCTATATGTGCAATTATACTAAAATTTCTTATATATTTTTGCCTGTCTTGCATTTATTTCCTCCATTTATAGTTTACTGCTATATTTTAACACATAGACATCCTTAATGCAAGATATAGCAAATTGTTGTATATTACGAAAAAATATGATAAAATAGTATTTATAGCAAGTAGTTGATGGTATTATTTAATATCAACCTTGCCTAAAACTAATATTGGTACCATGCAAATAAAGGAGTGATAACAACACAATGTACAGTTATCCTAGCAGAAATGAAGTACGGGAAACCAAACTTTATATGGCAGCAGAAGAAGGTCTTTTTTCATTAGAATCTGTTTTGTATTCTTCTGAAATAAAAAAGCTTAGCAAGAATGGTTTTGCAATTTCTGATGTAAAGCCATTTACCAAACCGGGTTTGTATACAGCAACAATCAGTTGGAATAAGGCATTTGGTATGGCTATACCTCATGTGGTATTTGCTTATACCCACAGAATAATAGATTCTGTACCTAGCAATGTTGTTACAAATTTAGCTCAAGAATTATATCTCGTTGCAAAACGAGCCAGCTTAAGTAACATTTAAGTAACATTTTCAGCCAATATTAGTTTTAACCCACTGCAGAATTTGCAGTGGGTTTTCATTTTATTTATATTGTTCTAACTCTTTTATTTTATCTCTTAATTCTGCCGCTCTTTCAAATTCCATTGCTGCAGCATGTTTTAACATTTCTGTTGTTAATTTATTTATAATATCTTCTATTGACTCTTCATTATTTATATTATATTCATGTTTTATATCTTCTACTTGTGTAGCTTTAATGATTTCTCTAATAGATTTACTTATTGTTTTTGGAGTAATTCCATGTTCTTCATTATATTTTTGTTGTATACTTCTTCTTCTGTTAGTTTCAGTAATCGCTTTTTCCATACTCTCAGTAAGTTCATCTGCATACATAATTACTTTTCCTTCTGTATTTCTTGCTGCACGACCTATTGTTTGAATTAGTGAACGCTCTGAGCGAAGAAATCCTTCTTTGTCTGCATCTAATATTGCTACTAAAGAAACCTCTGGTATATCTAAACCCTCTCTTAATAGGTTAATTCCAACTAAAACATCAAATTTTCCTAATCTTAAATCTCTTATTATTTCCATTCTTTCTAATGCCTTTGTATCTGAGTGCATATATCTTACCTTTATGTCTATTCCGGCTAAATATGATGTTAAATCTTCTGCCATTTTCTTTGTTAATGTTGTAACTAAAATTCTTTCATTTTTTTCTGTCCTTGTTTTTATTTGTTCTATTAGATCATCAATTTGATTAGCAATTGGTTTTACTTCTATCTTCGGATCTAATAATCCTGTAGGTCTTATGATTTGTTCTACAACATTATTTTTACTATGTTCTTTTTCATAATCTGAAGGAGTAGCACTTACAAATACACATTGATTGATTCTTTCTTCAAATTCGCTGAATTTTAACGGCCTATTATCAAATGCGGAAGGAAGTCTAAATCCATATTTTACTAAAGATTCTTTTCTTGCTCTATCTCCATTGTACATTGCTCTAACCTGCGGAATTGTTGCATGTGATTCATCTATTAATAGTAAAAAATCGTCTGGAAAATAATCAAACAAAGTAAATGGTGGTGAACCAGGTTCTCTACCACTTATATGTCTTGAATAGTTTTCTATTCCTTGACAAAAGCCTGTTTCTTTCATCATTTCTATATCAAAATTTGTTCTTTCTTCTATTCTTTGAGCCTCTATTAGTTTGTTTTGTGATTTAAAATATTTAACTTGCTCTTCCATTTCTTTTTCTATTGTTGTAATTGCTCTTTCCATTTTTTCTGATGTGGTTACATAATGAGAATTTGGAAATATCATAACATGTTGTCTAGTTCCAATTGCTTTACCTGTTAAAGGATTTATTTCCGAAATTTTTTCAATCTCCTCTCCCCACATTTCCACTCTTATAGCGCTCTCGCCTTTGTCTGATGGATATATCTCGATAATATCACCTTTAGCTCTAAATGTACCTCTTTTAAAATCCATCTCATTTCTTGTATATTGCATTTTTATTAATTTTCTTAATATTTCGTCTCTTGTTTTTTGCATTCCAGGTCTTAAAGATATAATCATATTTTCGTAATCTATAGGATCTCCTAATCCATATATGCAAGAAACAGATGCAACAATAATAACATCTCTAGTTTCAAATAAAGAAGCTGTTGCAGAATGTCTTAATTTATCTATTTCATCATTCACAGAAGAGTCTTTTTCTATATAAGTATCTGATGAGGCAATATATGCTTCTGGTTGATAATAATCATAATAAGAAACAAAATATTCAACATTGTTTTCTGGAAAAAACTCTTTAAATTCGGAGTATAATTGCCCTGCTAGAGTTTTATTGTGTGCTAATACCAATGTTGGTTTTTGCACTTTTTGTATAATATTTGCCATAGTAAAAGTTTTTCCAGAACCAGTAACTCCTAAAAGTGTTTGAAATTTCTTTCCATCTCTTATTCCGTTTGACAAATATTCTATTGCTTGTGGTTGGTCGCCTGTTGGCTTATATTCTGAGTGTAATTTAAACATTTTTATTTTCCCTACTTTTTATAAAATATTTTAATTATTGATTTATAACATATAGAATTATATTATAAAGCACATTTGTTTGCAATATTTTATAGTAAAAAAACTAAATGATAATTAATCATTTAGTTTTTTTATTTATTTCATATCACTAATCTTTCTTAAATCTGGTGTTAATTTTGCAATATCTTCTGATGATAGTTCTCTATCCCATAAAATTGCATATGAAAAATTTCCAGCTGGGATATTTTGTGCCAGTATTATATCTGTATTAATAGTTAAATTATTTGTATCATTAGGAGTATATGTACATACATATGTTGGCGAAGATTCTGTTCCTATATATATATCTATTTTTTCTCCATTACATGTTAATACTATAACATTTCTTTTACCAGTTGAATTTGGAATTGTTGCACCTGAAGGAGTTATTGTTCCTTTTTTTACCCCATATCCATAATCAGAATAAACCAATACTGAAGACTCATAATTTAATTTATATGAATTGAAATTTATATAACAACGCCCAGGTGACCCTACTCCCCAATAGTTATTTGACTTAACACAAAAAGCAATTGTATATTCTTTTTTTCCATTTAAAGCTCCTGGAATAGCAAGTTGGGTTGGATTGTTTTCTTTGTTTCCATAATATGAAACATTAAGTCCTCCATCTTCTGCCCACTTATGTTTTAATAAGGTTCCATTATAACCATTTCCTGTTTCATCAAACCATATTGTTGGTGAATCACTTGAATCTGTATTCTTGTTTTTTCCATCTAATGAAGTATCGGGAAATAATGCACACTTTATATTTCTATTATATGGAATATAAAATTTTCCTATATTCATTCCTGTAAACCATTCTTTTTCTTGGTCTGTTAAACCCGAATCTGCTACTAAATTACCAGATTCCACTTTTAATTTTCCTGTATATTTATTTTTTAATTTATCCCCTATATCTAAATCTTCAAATTTAATATTATATCTGTCATCTTCTCTTTCTAACATTTCTAACGCTAGTCTTTCTTCTTTTAATTGCTCATAAATTTGAGTTACTTCTGTAGTAAACCTTTGCTTTGCTGTTATATCAATCACTTGATGTTTTGTTACAAGTCTAATTGATACTGTGCCTAAAATTAACAATACTATTATCGTTACTACTAGTGCTATTAATGTAACACCCTTTATGTTTTTCTTCATTTGACTTCTCCTTTGTTATATAGTTAATCAATTATATATAGCATTTTATCACACAATATTTATTATGCAAAGTATTTTATATAAAAATACTTTTTTCTTTTTAGTAATATCTATTTTGATTCATATTCATTCCCGTATTCATATTTGGCATATTATTAAAATTCGAGAAACTTGGCATTCCTCCATATGTTGCTGATATAGTAATAAATTTTATAGCATATATATCTGCATATATTATGCTATCGCCCTCAAAAGACCTAAGTAATATATAGCTTGCTCCCACATCTTCTAGGAATCCAATTCTATCTACCATATTATTTGTACCAATTAAAAATTCAACTCTCATCAATTTTCCAATTTGTTCTCTTAAAAATGCTGGTGTATATATTGGATTAGTTAATATCTCTGGTTCATTATTTTGTCTTGTTTCTGTATTTTGAAATTGTTTTTCTGTAACATTTGTATTTTCGCCTGCCACTTTATTTCTTCTGTTATTTAAATCTTCTGGATTCATCATATTAATTCTCCTTTCAATTATGTATTTGAATATAGACTTGTTGGTCTATAAAAGCAATGATTTCCCAACCTGGTATGTAAAGTTCCCGAACCATTGGCTGGAAATGTCGGACTACAAGATGGTTTAAATGGATTTAAATACCACAAGCATTCTCCAATTTCTGGTAGCCTGTTTCCAGATAATGCCCAATCTGCAATATTATAGTGTACTTGTGTAGGATTCATGTTGTATATATTTTGAGAATTATAGTTGCCAAAAAGTGTATCTGATGCACAATCAAATTGACCATTTTGAAAAATTATATTTCTTATGTTTCCTCCCTGTGATACTCTAAAATATTCTCCTTCTGATGAATTTACTCTATTCATAACAACACTTGCTACTGCTTTCATTCCATTATCTCCTTCTCCTCCTGCTTCACATTCAATAATCCTTGCTAAAAGTTCCCTATCTGAATATGCCATAAAATCACCTTTTAAATTATATGCCTTATTTAAGGTAATATTATTAAAAACATTTATATTTTTATGGACATTTTCTATTTATTTGTGATATTATATTTATAATCATTTTTATAATTTTAAGGAGGATAATTATATGAATAAAAAAATATTAGTTTCTTTAATAGTTTTTGCTTTATTTTTTGCTACTTGTTTCTGCTTTGCTACTGATAATATCGTTATGAATTTAAATAATTCTTCTAGTGCATCTAATAATACTGCATCTAACAATAGTGCAAATACTTCAGCACAAAACGCTAGCTCTCAAGATACTGTAGAAGACAATACTATTTATGGAGCACAGGATCAAACAGCTACTCCAACTCAAGATTCTTCTTATAGTGATACCTCTGTTTCAACAACATCTCAATATGATGATTCTGGAGATTTATCTGTAACAAATATAATTAATATAATTTTAATAGTAGTTGGTGTAGTTCTTGTATTGTTAGGAATAGCCATAATTCTTAGATTAAAACAAAATTAATTTTTTTAAATTTATTTATTTTTAAAAGCTATATTTATTATAGCTTTTTTTGTATATTTTTTTCAAAAATTAAAATACTAAATAATGTATTATAAATAAACTAGAGCATGTATGCTCAATGGAGGTAATTATGAAAAAATTTTTTATTTCTACATTTATTATTGGTATTTTATTTTTTTCTTTTAGTATTAATATATTTGCAGATAATTTATCAGATAGTATAAAAAACACAGCAAATACACTTGGTGAAACTGTTGCCAATACTTCTAATAATGCTAAAAATGCTATTAAAAATACTGAAGATAAAATAGAAAACAGTGCTGCTTCTGCTAAAAATGCTATTACTGGTACTACGCAAAATGTATCTAATGATGTGAAGGACCATATGGACAATGCAACTTCTGATTATAACGCAACAAAAACTTCTACTAATTCAAATTTAATGGGAATGTCTTCTCAAAGTTGGACATGGCTTATACTAGGAATTGTAGGAGTTGTAATTGTTGGGTTAGTATGGTACTATGGCGCTCAATATGAACATAGCAATTATACAGATAAAGATTAATTAGCATCTTTCTTTTATCTATATTTTATGGTATAATTTTTATATTATTAAAAGGAGATTATACTATGGAAAAATTAATAGCTAAAAATCCAGTTGCTTATCATAACTATTCTATTAGTAACACTTTAGAGGCTGGAATAGTTCTAACTGGTACTGAAATAAAATCTATACGAGCTGGTAAAGTTAATTTAAAAGATTCATATATCAATATAAAAAATGGTGAAGCCTATATTTATGGCATGCATATAAGTCCTTATGAACATGGCAATATATTTAATAAGGATCCTTTAAGAACTAGAAAGCTCTTACTTAATAGAAGAGAAATAAATAAGTTAATTGGTGCTATAAATCAAAAAGGTTTTTCTATTGTTCCCATAAAATTATATTTTAATAATAATTTTGTTAAACTTGAAATTGGTATTGGTAAAGGCAAAAAATTATATGATAAGCGTGAAGATATGGCTAAAAAAGATGCTAATCGTAAAATTCAAAGAACATTAAAAAATGCAGAATATTAAATATTCTGCATTTTTTATTCTTTAATTATTATGCTTTATTACTTGAACCAAATACATCTCTAATTTTATGTTGTACTGTTTCTTTTATTAAATCTCTTGCTGGTCCTAAATATTTTCTAGGATCAAAAGTAGATGGACTTTCTGTAAATTCTTTTCTTATTGCTGCTGTCATTGCAAGTCTTAAATCTGTATCTACATTTATTTTTGATACACCAGATTTACTTGCTTCATGTAATATTTCATCTGGAACTCCTTTTGCTCCTGGTATATCTGCTCCATACTTATTGCACATTTCTACTAATTCTGGAATTACTGTTGATGCGCCATGTAATACTATTGGTGTGTTTGGTATTAGTTCTTTTACTTTTGCTAATATGTCAAATCTTAATTTTGCTTCTCCTTTGAATTTATATGCTCCATGACTTGTTCCTATAGCTATTGCTAATGAATCGCATCCTGTTCTTTCAACAAATTCTTTTGCTTGCATTGGATCTGTGTACATAGCATCACTTGCAGAAACATTAACATCATCTTCTATTCCTGCTAATTTTCCAAGTTCTGCTTCAACTACAACTCCTCTTGGATGAGCATAATCTACTACTTGTTTTGTTAATGCTACATTTTCTTCAAAATCATATTTTGATCCATCTATCATAACAGAAGTAAATCCTGCATCAATACATGCTTTACAAGTTTCAAAATCTGGTCCATGATCCAAATGTAAAACTATTGGTATATTTGTTTCTTCAACTGCTGCTTCTACCATTTTCTTTAAATAAATTGGTCTTGCATATTTTATTGCACTTGATGATGCTTGTAAAATTACTGGTGAATTTTCTTCTGCAGCAGCATCTACAATTGCTTGTATTATTTCCATATTATTTACATTAAATGCTCCAATTGCAAATCCTTCCTTCATAGATTTTTCAAACATTTCTTTCGTTGTAACTAATGGCATAATTAATCCTCCTTTAACTAGAGTTATCACTCTATATATAATTTTATAATAATATTTTATAAATAACACTTTATTTTGTCAATGCTATTTCATAATGCTATAAAAATTATCAAATGTATATCCTTGTTCTCTTAAATATTGTATTACATCTGGTAAAGTTTCATAAGTTAAAATTTTATTTGCTGCATCATGCATAAGAATTACTACATTATTTTTTTCTTCTACTGTGTCTTTTAAATTTTGTAATAGTTTTTCTTTTGTATTAGCTCCTGCCGCATCGCTTGTTAAAGCATTCCAATCTATATAAGATATATTTTCTTCATGTAACCTTTCCTTTGCCTTTTCTTTTAATTTAGCATACTTTCCACCATTTGAACCACCAGGAAATCTAAATAGATGACTATTATATTCTGAGTTTCCTAATGCATTTTGTATTGCCTTTTCTGTTTTTCTATACTCATTTATTACATTATCTACACTTTTATATATTTGGCTATATTCATGCGAATATCCATGGTTTGCTATATAGTGACCTTCTTCGTATTCTCTTTTTACCAATTCCGGATTAGCCTTTACTCTTAAGCCTAAAACAAAAAATGTTGCTTTTATATTTTCTTTCTTTAGCAAATCTAGTATTTGAGGTGTAACAGTTTGAGATGGTCCATCATCAAATGTTAAATATGCAATTTTCTCATTAGTTGTATATAAGTTTTTTAATTTATTTTTTGCCTCTTCTGAATATACTGGTAATTTATTATTAGATTCCTCAACATTTTCGTTAGTAGTCACATTTTCATTTATATTGTTTTCCTCTTTTATTATAGTATTTTTTGTTTGAATATTATTTTTTCCATTTTTAGCTTCAATTATTTTTTTATTATAATCTTCTGCAAGTTTTATTCCTAATATACTGAAAGCAGCTATAAACAGAAGTGCAAATATAACGATTAATATTATTTTCTTTTTGTTTTTTTTATTTTCTGACTCTTCGAAATATTCTTCCATCTTTATTCCCCTTTTGAAATCTCTACTTATTATTATACACTTTTTTATATTTTTCAACACTTTTTTATGTTTTTTATACAATTAAATAGAAAAATAGAACAAACAAAATTGTTTGTCCTATTTTTTATTTTCTTTTATTATTCATCTTTTGTTGTATTAATTTTAAATAATTTAAATATTTCCACAATTACTATTGGTGCTAATACAAGTAATATTGTTTCTATTATATTTTCCTTAGGTAACTGTGCAATACTAAATATTGTTCTAAGTTGTGGTATTAATAATATTACAAACATTAATGAAGCTGATACTATAATTGCTAATATTAATTTCATATTATTAAATACTCCTGTTTTAAATATTGAATTTTTATTATCTCTAATATTAAATACATGAACTAACTCAGATAAAGCTAATACACAAAAAGCCATTGTTTGAGCTATTTCGATTTTCATTGTTTCATCAGTAACTCCTGGAGTAGCAAGTCCAACTATAAATGCTAATAATGTTAATAACCCAATCATAACTCCTTGGTATACAACTCTCCAAGTCATACCTTTTGTAAAAATTCCTTTTTCCTTTTTATTTGGTTTTCTATTCATTATATTTTTAGCTGCTGGATCCACTGCAAGTGCTAATGCTGGTAATGAATCTGTTACTAAATTTATCCATAATATATGAATTGGTAGTAATGGTTCTAATTCTCCTATATTTGTAATGTTAAACCATTTTGCTAAAAGTGGAGTTATTAAGATTGCTATAAATAATACTATTATTTCTCCAACATTACTTGATAATAAAAACTGTATTGCTTTTAGTATATTATCATATATTCTTCTTCCTTCTTCTACTGCTGATACTACTGTGGCAAAATTATCATCTGTCAAAATAACATCTGCAGCTTCTTTTGCAACATCTGTACCAACTACTCCCATTGCACATCCTATATCTGCATTTTTTAAAGCAGGAGCATCATTTACGCCATCTCCTGTCATAGCAACTATTTCTCCATTTGCTTGCCATGCTCTTACTATTCTTACCTTATGTTCTGGTGATACTCTTGCATATACAGAATAGTTTCTTATATTTTTAGTTAATTCTTCGTCTGACATTTTTTCAAGTTCACTACCTGTAATTGCCTCTTCTTCATTTTCTAATATTCCTAATTGTTTTGCTATTGCTGTAGCTGTTATTTTGTGATCACCTGTAATCATAACTGTTTTTATACCTGCTGTTTTACATTTTTCAACTGCTCTTTTTGCTTCTTCTCTTGGTGGGTCAATCATTCCTACCATTCCTATAAATGTTAGGTCTGTTTCTAATTTTTGTATTTCTTTTTTGCTTTCTGGTAATTTATCTATTGTTTTATATCCAAATGCCAATACTCTTAAAGCATTCTTTGCCATATTTTCATTGTTTTCATATATATTTGTTTTAAACTGTTCTAAATCTTTTTTTATTTTTCCATCTATTATATATGAATTACAATTTTGTAGTAGTTCATCAACTCCACCTTTAGTATATACAACATATTTATCATTTACTTGATGAACTGTTGTCATTAACTTTCTTGATGAATCAAATGGTATTTCATTTAATCTATCAATTCTAAATATTTTATCTATGTCAATATCTAGGTTCATTCCCATATCGACTAATGCTGTTTCAGTTGGGTCACCTGTTAATTCATTGTTTTCTCCAACTTTTGTATCATTACATAACATAGCATTATATACTAATTTTTCTAAATCGCTTTCTGGTTCTACTATTTTAATGTTTTCCATATTCATTAAGTTATTATTAATATATATTTTTTGTACAGTCATTTTGTTTTGTGTTAGTGTTCCTGTTTTATCTGAGCAAATTACAGATGCACTTCCTAAAGTCTCAACAGCAGGTAATCTTTTTACAATTGCATTTTTCTTTACCATTCTTTGTACACCAATTGCTAAAACAATTGTAGAAACAGCAGCTAATCCTTCTGGAATTGCTGCAACAGCTAAGCTAACTGCTGTCATAAACATATGGATAGGTTCTTTTCCATATAAAAGACCAATTATAAATATTACAACACAGATTGCTAATGCAGATATTCCTAATGTTTTTCCTAATTTATTTAATTTTTCTTGAAGGGGAGTCGTAGTCTCTTCACTAGAATTAATAATTTCTGCTATTTTTCCAACCTCTGTAGTCATTCCTGTTTCTACAACAATTCCTTTTCCTCTACCATAAGTAATTAAACTTGAAGAAAATAGCATATTTGTTCTATCCCCAACTCCTACATCTTCTTTTTCTATTTTATCTATTGTTTTTTCCACTGGTACAGATTCTCCAGTTAATGCAGATTCTTGAGATTTTAAATTAACTGCTTCTATTATTCTTAAATCTGCTGGCACATAGTCTCCAGTATCTAAAACTACTATGTCTCCTGGTACTAGTTCTCTTGATTGTACTACACATAATTTTCCATCTCTTATTACTTTTGATGCATGAGCACTTAATTTTTGTAAAGCTTCTAATGATTTTTCTGCTTTATTTTCTTGAGCTACTCCTATTATTGCATTTACAATTACAACTATTAATATAATAATTGTATCTGTTATTCCTTCTCCTTGTAAAACTCCTATTATTCCAGAAACTATTGCTGCAATAATTAATACAATAATCATAAAATCTTTAAATTGCTCTAAAAATTTTACTAATAAGCTTTTTTTCTTTTTTGCTTTTAATTCGTTAAAACCTATTGTTTCTTGTTTTTCCTCTACTTGCTTGCTTGTTAGCCCTTTTTCTAAGTTGGTTGATAATTCTTTTTTTACTTCTTCAACCTCTTTTTGATACCATTTTTTCATAGATTCCTCCTTATTTTTATGTAGCATTTTTCTACCATTTCAGCGGGCGGACAGAGGCGTCCGCCCCTACAATTAAAAAGACTTTTAAAAAGACAATATATTTCTATATTTCCTTTTAAAAGTCTTGCTTACCATAAAGGTTACTAACCAGATTTTCATCGCGATTGTTGATTAGTAGTTTATTAAGCTACTCCCTTTTAATAAATTGCTATCATTTTAACATTATTCTTCACTTTTTGCAACATTAATTTTTTATTTTTAAATATAAGTATATTATTTCCTCTTTAGTGCAAAATATTATTAATATATTTTTAATGGAGGTGCTTTAACATGGGAAAAAACAGCAAGAAAAACAAAGATAATAAAAATAATCAATCAGAAAATCAAAACAATAAATAATAAATAATTGAGCACTACATTAGTAGTGCTCAATTATTTATTATTGTAGAAATTTTCTTAAAAATTGCCCTGTATAAGACTTTTCGTTTCTTATTATTTGTTCTGGAGTTCCAATTTGTACTATTGTTCCACCTGCATCTCCGCCTTCTGGTCCTAAATCAATAATATAATCTGCCGTTTTTATCAAGTCTAAATTATGTTCTATTACTATTATTGTATTTCCTGTATCTACTAATCTTTGCAATATATCTACTAGTTTGTGTACATCTGCTATATGGAGACCTGTTGTTGGTTCATCTAATATATAGAGAGTTTTTCCAGTAGGCTTTTTAGATAGTTCAGTAGCTAATTTTACCCTTTGTGCTTCTCCTCCAGATAGTGTTGTTGATGGTTGTCCTAATTTTATATATCCTAAACCAACATCATATAATGTTTGAATTTTTTGCTTTATCCTTGGGAGATTTTTAAAGAATTCTAATGATTCTTCCACTGTCATATCTAAAACATCTGATATGGTTTTACCTTTATATTTTACTTGTAAAGTTTCACTATTATATCTTTTTCCATGACATACTTCACATGGTACATAAACATCTGGTAAGAAGTGCATTCCTATTTTTATGATTCCATCTCCTTGACATGCTTCACATCTTCCGCCCTTTACATTAAAGCTAAATCTTCCTTTTTCATATCCTCTTAATTTTGCTTCATTTGTTTCTGCAAATAAATCTCTAATATAATCAAACACACCTGTATATGTTGCTGGGTTTGATCTTGGAGTTCTTCCGATTGGTGATTGATCTATATTTATAATTTTATCTATATTTTCTAAGCCTTTTATTTCTTTACATTTTCCTGGTTTTTCTTTAGCTCCATTTAATTCTCTTGCAATCGTTTTATATAATACATCGTTTACTAATGTACTTTTTCCAGATCCAGACACACCTGTAACACAGGTAAATACTCCTAATGGGAATTTTACATTTATATTCTTTAGGTTATGTTCTTTTGCCCCTACAACTTCTATACATTCTCTTTTTGGTTTTCTTCTTTTTTCTGGTACTTTTATTTGTTTTCTTTTTGATAAATACTGACCAGTAATAGAATCTTCTACTTGCATTACTTCTTCGGCCGTTCCTTGCGCCATTATTCTTCCTCCATGAACTCCTGGTCCAGGTCCTATATCTATTATTTGATCGGCTGCAAGCATTGTATCTTCATCATGTTCTACTACTAATACAGTATTCCCTAAATCTCTTAATTTTTTTAATGTAGCAATTAATTTATTATTATCTCTTTGATGTAACCCTATACTTGGTTCATCTAATATATAAAGTACTCCTGTTAATGCAGAACCAATTTGTGTTGCTAATCTTATACGCTGTGCTTCTCCTCCTGATAGAGTCCCTGCTGATCTTGATAATGTTAAATATTCTAAGCCTACATCCATTAAGAATTGTAATCGTTTATTTAATTCTTTTATTATTTGGTTAGAAATCATTTCTTCTTTTGGAGTAAATTTTAAACTATTTATATATTTTTTAATTTCATTAACAGGCATATCTGTTAATTCTTTTATATTTTTGCTTCCTATTCTAACAGCTAAGCTTTCTTTTTTTAGCCTTGCTCCTTTACATTCTGGACAATCGCTTTCACTCATATAGTATTCATAAAAATCTCTCATTCCCTGAGATTTTGTTTCTGAATATCTTCTTTCTAGCGTTGGTATAACTCCCTCAAAAGGTGTTTTAAATTTTCTTATTCCTGATGGTGATACATATTCGAAGTCTATTTCTTCATCACCTGTACCATATAGTATCTTATCTAGAAAATCTCTTGATAATTTTTTTATTGGAACAGATATATCAACCCCATAATGTTTTGCTATACTCTCAAAGTACATTTTTGCCATTGTCTCTGTTTTTTTCATAGTACTTGCGCCAAATGCTTTAACTCCATCATAAAGAGTTTTATTTTTATCTGGTATTATTAAATCTTCATCCATTTTCATTAAATAGCCTATTCCTGCACATGAAGGACAAGCTCCAAATGGATTATTAAATGAAAACATCCTTGGAGATAATTCTTCAAAACTTATATCACAATCTGGACAAGCATAATTAGTACTATATAAAATGTTTTCATTTTTATGACGAACAGAGCCGTCTGCACCTACAGTTTTATTTGGTATATTTATCATTACTGTATTATTGGCATGTTTTAGTGCAATTTCTATTGATTCTGTAAGTCGGCTTCTTATTTCTTCTTTTATTACTAATCTATCTACTATAATTTCTACATTGTGTTTCTTTTTTCTATCTATTTGCAAATCATCTGTTAATTCTACTGTTTCTCCATCAATTCTAGCTCTAACAAAACCTTCTTTTTGATAGCCTTGTAATAGTTTTACAAATTCTCCTTTTCTTCCTCTAATAATTGGCGCTAATACTTGTATTTTGGTCCCTTCTTCTATGTTCATTATACTATCTACTATTTGATCTATTGTTTGTTTCTCTATTTTCTTTCCACAATTTGGGCAATATGGTATACCAATTCTTGCATATAATAATCTAATGTAATCATATATTTCTGTAACTGTTCCTACTGTAGAACGAGGATTTTTTGATGTGGTTTTTTGATCTATTGAAATAGCTGGTGATAACCCCTCTATTAATTCTACATCTGGTTTTTCCATTAATCCTAAAAATTGTCTTGCATATGCAGATAGACTCTCTACATATCTTCTTTGTCCTTCAGCATATAATGTATCAAAAGCTAAAGAAGACTTTCCTGAACCTGAAAGTCCCGTGATTACAACCAATTTATCTCTTGGTATTTCTAAATTTATATTTTTTAAGTTATGCTCTTTTGCTCCCTTTATAATTATTTTATCATTCATAATTTTCCCCCATAAGCATATATATTGTAAAACAAAAGTTTGTTTTTGTCAAGAAAAAACAAAGCGACAAATGTCGCTTCCTTATTATTTGCTATTATAAAAATTTTATCATTATCTTTCTGTTTCTTCTGGTTGAGTTTTGTTTCTATTCTTTATTTGTGTATTTAAAAAATCAATTCCATCTTTTATTCCTTCAGCTTGTGTTTTTGTAGAAATATAACTTGCTATCCTTTTTACTTCTGAATCACTATTGCTTGGACAAATTACAAATCCATTTTTCATACCTTTTATATATGACATAGCACTTACATCATTTAATCCGTTTCCTCCATATATAGCCATATCAATTTCTTTTCCATCCATTGATTCTATATTGTTAATCCATGATTTTACATATTTAAGTTTACCATATCTTCCATAGTCGTCTTTTTGTGACATATCCATAGGAAATATTTTATCATATAAGTCATCTTGATGTATGTAACTGTTATCTGGATATGCAACTGCACTTTCTACTTCTCTTATATTGGTATTATTCTGTACATTATATCTTACAATTAGAGTATCTAGTCTATCTAAAATTTCTTCCATAAATTTTGCATGAACTGGTGAAACAATATGCATACTAATGCTTGCATTTCTAAGTTTTTGTAATTCATTTAATGAAGCTAATAAATTATTAAAGGCTTGTTCTTTTAATTGTCCTTGTTCTTCTTCTATTATTGTTCCTTCCAAGTCTAGGAACAGCATAATTATTTTTGATTTTTCCATTTATTTATTAATTTTCCCTTTCTAATTCTTTTATTGCTTGTTCATATTCTTGTTGTGAAGGTGCTTTTCCATGCCATCCGACTTGATTTTCCATAAATGTTATACCTTTTCCCTTTATAGTTTTTGCAATTATAGCGGTTGGTTTATCTTTACAATTCTTAGCCTCTTCAAATGCTTGTAGTATTTGGCTAAAATCATGTCCATTAATTGTAATAACATTAAATCCAAAACTCTTAAATTTATCATCTATTGGATATGAACTCATAACTTCTTCTATTGTTCCATCTATCTGTAAATTATTATTATCTATTATCAAACATAAATTATCTAGTTTATATTTAGAAGATGACATTGCAGCTTCCCATATTTGCCCTTCTTCTATTTCTCCATCTCCACATATGCAATATACTCTTGCTGGATTTTTGTCTAATTTAAGCATCATAGACATTCCATTTGCTGCAGATAATCCTTGTCCTAAAGAACCTGTTGACATATCTACTCCTGGTATATGTTTCATATCTGGATGACCTTGTAAATAGCTATTTATATTTCTAAATGTTTTTAAGTCTTCTTTAGGAAAATATTCTTTTTCTGCTAAGGCAGAATATAAAGCTGCTGATGCATGTCCTTTTGATAAAATAAGTCTATCTCTATTCTCATCTTTTGGATTTTTAGGATCAATATTCATTTCATTAAAATACAATGCTGTTATTATATCTGCTATAGATAAAGCTCCACCTGGATGCCCTGAGTTTGCAGAATACACTTCTTCTATAATATCTTTTCTTATAGTTTTAGCTATATTTTTTAATTCTTCTATATTATTAATCTTCAAAAAATCCACTCCTTTATATAAATAATATTAATCTTTTGCACTTATTTTTGCATATTTTTTTAATTTTTCGTAAACTAAATAATTAATTGTTCCTGCTGGGAAGTTTCCATTTTTATCTTTTTTTCCTGCTGGTACGCCTGTTAATATTTCTATTCCCTCTTCTATATTAGAAATAGCATAAATATGAAATTTTTTATTTTTAACAGCTTCAACTACTTCATCTGAAAGATTTAAGTTTAATATATTTTGTATTGGAATCATTACTCCATGACTTCCATCTAATCCTCTCATTTTGCAAACTTGGAAAAATCCTTCTATTTTTGCATTTACCCCACCTATTGGTTGTATTTCTCCTTTTTGATTAACAGATCCTGTAACAGCAATAGCTTGATTAATTGGTACATCTGATAGGCTTGAAAGTAAAGCATATAACTCGGTGCTAGAGGCACTATCCCCATCTACCCCATTATACAATTGTTCAAAACATATACTTGCAGTTAATGAAAGAGGTATATCTTGAGCAAACAATTCTCCTAAATATCCATTTAATATTAAAACTCCCTTTGAATGAGAAGATCCTGAAAGTTCTACTTCTCTTTCTATATTTATAATACCTGTTTTTCCAACATAAGTATTTGCAGTAATTTTAGCTGGTTTTCCAAATGTGTAGTCCCCTATTGTTAATACTGTTAATCCATTTATTTGACCAACTTCTGAGCCAGATGTATTGATTAATAGAGTATTGTCTTTTATCATTTCTGTATATTTGGCATCATATTTTTTTATTCTTTCTACTCTTTCTTCTAATGCTTTTACTACATGTTCTTCTTTTACTATTTTAGATTTACTCATTTTAGCCCAAGTACAAGCTTCGCCTATTATTTGAGATAAGTCATTAAATCTTGTAGATAACTTATTTTGATTATCTGCTAATCTAGATGCATACTCTATAACTTTTGCTACAGCATATTTATCTAAATGTGCTAATTCTTCTTGCTCACAAAAACCATGTATAAATCTAGCAAGCTTTACAATATTTTCTTCTGTTCTAGGAGCATCATCTTCAAATTCTACTTTTGCTTTAAATAATTTTCTAAAATCTGAATCCATTGCTAATAATGAATGATATATATTTGCATTTCCTATTAATATTACTTTTATATCTAATGGTATTGGTTCTGGTTTTAAAGATACCATAACCATTGAAGAACGCTGGTCTGCTGTGTTTTCTATGCTTATTTCCTTAACTCTTAATGCTTTTTTTAAATTTTCATAGCATACTTGATTTGCAAGTAAATCTTTGGCTTGGAAAATAATATATCCTCCATTTGCTTTTTGTAGCAAACCTGCTTTTAACATTGTATGATCTGTTTTTAATGAACCATAATAATTTTCATATTCTAATTTTCCAAATATATTATGATAAGAATAATTAGAATCCATTATTACTGGTGCACCTTCTAATGTACTATTATCTATAAATAAATTTACTCTGTAATTAAGCCATGGTTTTGGTTGTAGCATTTGTTGTTGTGGTGATGCTGGTTGATTTGGTTGTGCTTTTTGTTCCATAAATAACGATACATTTTTTAATATATCTTTTTTAATATTATCTAAAAATTGACTTATTTTCTTATTTCTTTTAAAATTTGATTTTACTAAATTTATTCTAGCATTAACAGTTAATAAAGCAATATTTGATTGCCACTCTTCAATTCTTTTATCTGATTCTTTTTCAATAGCCTTAATTTGACTAATTACTGAAATTATCTGTTCTTGAACAATATTAGATTTATCTTCATATTCTTTTTTTACTTCTTCATCTAATTTTTCAAACTCTTCTTCTTGTAATGTTTTCCCGTTTACTACTGGCATCATATAAATGCCATTTTGAGCAGTTTTAACCTCAAATCCATATTTAGCTGATTCTTTATTTAGTTTTTCCAATAGATTAGTTCTTCTTTGCTCAAATTCTTGTTTTATCAAATTTTTTTCTTTTTCAAAATCTTCATTACTAAATGTATTATTAATATCTTTTCTTATATCTTCTATAAACTGATCCATCATTTCTTTGAAGATTTTTCCTTGACCTGCTTGCAAAGGAATTGCTATTGGTTCATTTGGATTTTCAAAGTTATAAACATAGCACCAATCACATGGTGTTTTTTTCTTCTTGCAAATTGTATCTAAATACTTTTTAGTATACATTGTTTTTCCAACACCACTTGGTCCTTCCAAGTATAAATTGTATCCTTTAATATCTACATTTAGTCCAAATTCTAAAGCTTTTATTCCTCTATCTTGTCCTATTCCTGTTGAAATAGATTCTAATTCTTCTGTAGTTTCAAATGGTAGCTTATTTGGATTGCAATATTTTTTTAAACTTTTGTAAGATAGTTCATTTTCTTTTTTCATTTGTTTTTTTTCCTCCCAAATTCAGATAATTTTCTTATGTAATTGAACGGACATAATTTTCCGCTTCAACATTATATTAATTATAATTCTAATGTCATTATTATTGCATCATCTATATTGTTATAATATTTTTTTCTTAGTCCAACTTCTTTAAATTGATACTTTTTATATAAATTAATTGCTGGTAAATTATTTATATTTACTTCTAATGTAATATCATTTAGCTTTCTTTCTTTTGCCATATCTATTAATTTTTCTATCATCTTGGTCCCAATTTTATTTTGTCTTTTATCTTTTTTAGTAACTATATTAGTAATATGTGCTTCTTCTAATGGTTGCCATATTCCTGCATATCCAACAACATTTTTATTTTCATCTAATGCAACTATATATGATGATGCTGGATTATCTAATTCATTTTTCAAAACTTCTTTATTCCAAAACTTATCAAATTCTTCTTCTATATTTTCCTCTATTTGCTTTAAATGTTCTAATGTCATTTTTTCTATTGTTATTTCCATATTATTTATTTTAATTACCTTTCTGCATTTGATTTTCTTAAGTATGTTGGAATTAAACTTGAAGTATCTCCTGCTTCTTGTTTTTTATTATATGCTGCTAATGCAATATTTCTAGCATTTAGCTTGTTTTTTTCTATTTCATTTATTATAACTGCTTTTTTATTTAATACTTCTAATATTGAATCTTTATATTTTTGAACAGCATCACCAACAAATATAATATTTTCTTTAATATTATTAGCTTGTTCTACAATATTTTTTATTGTATTAAATTCTGGTGCTTTAAGTTGCTTTATTGTGCAATTGCTTTTTTCAAAAAATCCACTATATACATTTTCATTTTTAGCATCTATAACTGCACATATTATTCCATTTTCTTCTACATTATATGCAAGCGCTTCTAGTGATGAAATTCCAATAGTTTTTTTGTTAGTTGCATCTGCAAAAGCTTTTACTGTTGCAATTCCTATTCTAATTCCAGTAAATGAACCTGGTCCTTTATCACATGCAAATAAATCAATTTCGTTTAAAGTTATATTTGATTCCTTTAATAATTCATCTACTAATGGCATCAATTTAACAGAATGTGTATTTTCATCTTCTAATATTTTTTCATTTATTAATTTATCATCTTCCATTAGTGCAACTGCACATACTTTACTAGATGTTTCTATTGATAATATTTTCATATTTTTACCTTCTTTTTGTTTGATTATATTGTATATTAACTATTAAATTTTGTAAATATCACATAATAAATTTGTTTAATATTTTTACATATGTTATAATAAATTTATTGGAGGAGTAACGCATGTTTAAAAAAATATTTAATTTCTTAGTTGATATTATATTTATAGCAATAATCATTGTAGTTGTTTACTATTTTTATTCTTCTAACAAAAATAGTAGCTTATTAGAAAATGGTATTTTACCATATGATGATATGAATGAAACTATTGCAAGTTCAAAATCTCAAAATTACAGTATGATTTCTTTAGAAGATTACCAAGAAAATAGTTCAGCTGCTCCAAAAGCTCCTAACGCTGCTCTTACATATTATTATAGTCAATTAGATGATAATGCAAAGGTTATTTATACAGCCTTACAAAACAATATAAACAATTTAAAATTAGATAATTATAAAATTGATTTCTCAACTAAATTTAATACTTTATTAAATACTGCAAATGGTATGGATGTATTAAATAATAGTTTTCAATCTGCTTTAGATGCATTCATTTATGACCATCCAGAATTGTTTTATATAGACTTAAGTAAAATTTCATTAATAACAAAGTATACCACCTTAGGAAGTAAAACCACTTATACAGTTTCAATTGCACCAAATAATGGAACTAACTATTTAACTAATGGATTCAACTCTTCCACAGATGTAGATATAGCTGTTAAGCAAGTAACCGAATATAAGAATAGAATAATTTCCAAAGTTAATGGAGATACATATAATAAAGTTTTAGTTGTTCATGACACCTTAGTTGATTTATTAGAATATGACACTAGTATTAAAGAAAAAAATATTTATAACATATATGGTGCATTTATAAATCGAAAAGTAGTGTGTGAAGGCTATGCAAAAGCTTTTAAATATATAATGGATGGCTTAAATATTCCATGCATATTAGTAAGTGGTACTGCAACAAATTCATCTGGAAAAACGGAATCTCATATGTGGAACTATGTACTAATAAACGGAAATTGGTATGGTGTAGATGCCACTTGGGATGACCCTGTTATAATTGGTGGAAACAAAAAAAGTACTATAAGACATGATTACTTTTGTAAAGGATATTATTCTTTTAGCACTTCGCACTTTGCAAATGGTAGACTTTCAGACTCTGGTATGAATTTTTCTTATCCAACATTATGCAAGAATAATTATAAATAAAAAGCCTTTAGAAAACTTCTAAAGGTTTTTTATTTTAATTATTCTTTTTTCAAAATCATTATTATCTTTTTCTATATTTATTCTTATTGCTTTTGATGGAATAGCATCTTCTATTATTTCTCCCCACTCTATAATACATATTCCTTTAGAAAAATACTCTTCGCCACCAATAGCATAAAATTCATCAATATCAGATAATCTATAAACATCAAAATGAAAAATTGTAATCTGGCTATTTTTATACTCATTTACAATTGTAAATGTAGGGCTTGAAATTTCATTTTCTAATCCATAATAAGATAAAAATCCCTCTACAAACTTTGTTTTACCTGCTCCTAATTCACCCGATAAAACAATAACAGTATTTTTATCCATCTTAGATGCTATATCTCTTGCTAAATTTTTAGTTTCTATTTCTGAATTTGTTATAATTGTTCTCATAATACTACCTCTATGCTATATAATAACATATATTTTTATAATTTAATAGACTAAAAATAAAATTTATGCTACAATATAAACATGCGGGTATAATTTAGTGGTAGAATGCCATGCTTCCGACCTGGTCGCGCGAGTTCGATTCTCGCTACCCGCTCCACAAAAAGAAGCTCAAAAACTAATTAAAGTTTGTGAGCTTCTTTTTTATAAGGAAATCTATCGCACTATCTTTCATGATGTGTGTCAAAATTCTCCGTCCCCATTGACAAATTAGTGACAAATTAGTATATCTGGTTGAAAATTTATGTAAATTGTGCTAAAATAGTGATTGTAATTATTCGTAGCTATGCGAACTATAATAAGAATAGCAGGTTAATAGTTCTCTAAAAACGATTGTTAGGAGGAAAATCTTATGGAAAAGTATAAGGTCAAACGGAAAGATGGTACAATAAAGTACTACGATTTCTTATCGCCATTTTATGACGGATTTGCAGCCGTAAGAATAGGCTACAAATGGGGATTTATCGATGCTGACGGGAATGAAATATGTCCTATAAAGTATGAATTTCCCGACAAAAAAGGTCTTGGCGCATTTTGGGAAGGGTATGCTGTTGTAGGAATTCCTATTGGAGACGGATTTTTAAGGTTCGGTTATATTAATACCGAAGGTAAAGAAGTTTCTCAGTTTATTTATACTGCAGCATGTGATTTTCGTAATGGTATTGCATGGGTAAGAAATGAAGATATGAAGTGGCTTCTTATTAACAAAGATTTCAAAACAGTTACTAAAAGAACTTACGATAAAATTCATGATTTCTTTTATGGTTATGCTGTTGTTGAACTCGACGGAAAATTTGGCTTCATTAACGAATCTGGAGATGAAGTATGTGAAATCAAGTATGAATACATGAGTTGCTTCAACGAATATGGTCTTGCACAGATTACAATTCCGAATACGGAATTTGACAGAACGTATTGGATCGATACTCAAGGAAAAGAGTATTATATCTATTTTGATTCTGACGAAATTCACCCTTTAACCTAATACTTATCAGAAAGCAAGCATATTCTAAAAACAGAAGATGCTTGCTTTTCATTATTTTTATGTCAATAGGGACGGAGTTTTTTGACAACCTTATTCAAGATATATTTTTCTTATTGTTTCTCTTCCCATTCTAAGTTTTTCTGATATTTTTCTTAATGAAATATTATATTCTGTTTTCAAAATTGTTATAAGTTCTTTTAATTTTCTTTTATCTCTTTTTAACTCATCAATTTCAATATCATTTTCTATTAAAAATTCTTGTATTATTTCTTCGCATGTTTTTTGATAATCATCAACATCTATGAATGTGTAGTTTTCATTTAATTCTTTATCAATTCTTTTATAATTGGAATATGGATATTTTTCAGCTTTGCTACAAATTCCAGCTCTAACAGGGTTATTATAAATATAGTTTATACAATTATATAAGTGTTCTTCACTATAAATACCTTCTGCTTTATATCTATCTCTAAATACATATCCTACTCTATTATATTTTTTATTATAATATTTTCCATACATGCCATTAAGTCTTTGCATATATTTACTTAATTCCTTTATTTTTTCTGTTTCTATCAACATATGTGCATGATTATTCATAATACAATAGGATATTATCTTTATTGTGTGTTCTTTATTTAATTTATACATTAATTTTATATAATACTTAATATCTTCTGCATTTTCAAATATATAACTTTTATTTATACCTTGCGTTATTATATGAAAATATGATGTTTTTATATAACATCTTGGGAATCTTGGCATACTTGCCTCCTTAGAAATAAATAATTTTATAGAAAAAAAATAATATGATTATATTATATCATATTATTTTTAAAACTTTGTCGAAATTTATTATATGTTTTGATTTTTTTAGTTGTCAAAAAACTCCGTCCCCATTGACATAATAGCCTTGACAACCAAATAATATAGAATCTATTCGATTATCATCATTTTCAATATAAGCACCAACTGAACCTTTTTTTGATATAAATCCATACCCATCTTCTTCTATATCATCATAAATACCTTTAAAGTAATCTAATACTTCAGAATAATTCTTTGATAATTTGTAACCATTAAAGTTAATATCTATATTCTCAAAAATCTCTATTGCTTCAAAATTATAATCATTATCATAAAATATATGAAAATATTTATAATCATCTGTATCAACTTTATCAAAATTTGTTTTTCTAAAAGATTTAATTGGTTTACCCACCTTATCCCATAATTCTTTTCTATTAATTCCAAATTGAATACCATTTACACTATCAAATGGTATTATTTTTAATTCTTTAGCATCAATCCATTGTTCTTTCATATGTTTTTTCTTCTCCTACTTATAACTCTATAAATTCATAATTAAATGTACTTATTTTTTTTGTTCCATTTATCATAGTAGATCTATATGGTTCATGAATGTGACCATGTATGTGATAAGGAACTTTGTTTTTAAATAAATAATATGTTATACCAAATAATCCTTGATGAGCTGGATCTTTTTCACGATTACTATTAAATTTAGTATCATGGCTAACTAAAATATCAACTTCTTCTTTATCACTTAAGAAGTGTATACTATCCCTTTGTGAAAAAGAAGGGAAATCTGATGGCTTATATTTGAAACTTCCTTCTATACCAAGTAATTTAATTCCATTAATATTAATAACTTTACCATTCAAATTATTTAAATTATATTCAGTAATATAATCATAGTCATGATTTCCAAGCAATGCATATATTTTATCTTTTTCCACATATTTTAATATAATAGGTAAATCTCTATATCCAAAATCTCCTAGTAATAAGCAAACATCATAATTATTATGATTTAACACAAATGACTTAAACTCTTCTTCATCTAATGTATTATGTGTATCAGCTAATACCAATAATCTTATATGTCCATTCATATTTCTTGCTTGTCCACATATTTTGAATAAAATTTCCTCTTGATTAGCATACTTCTTTTCAAATGAATAGTTATTAGTATCATTTGATTTCATTAAATAATCATAATACTCATCTAAACTCATAGTGTTATTTGGATTTATTATTTTTTTTATAAATTCAAATAATTTCATAATCGTAATATTTACTCTCTATCTATATAATTTTCCATAATTCTAATCATATCTAATATGATATCTTTTTCTTGGGAACAAATAATACCTTTTTCTCTATATGCTTTATCCATTGCATCAAATTCTTTTATAGATATACCTAGTTCTTGAACATCTGATATTATATTTCCCGGATATTCATCACCTACAAATTCCCAAAAATTAAATAATGAATCAGCAACAAGTTCGTTTGCATTACCTTTATCTTTTTGTAATCGCTCTTCTATCATTCTTTTTAAACATTTTCTTCTACTATTCATTATAAAATTTTTATCTGCATCAAATTCGTATTTTGAAATTTCAGTTTCTAATTTTACCAATAATTCTTTTATTTCAGATGATGTCATTATTTTTGAACATATCTTATTACTATCTACTGAATTTATAAAATCAGTTCTCTTTAAATAGTTTTTTCTCTTAAATCCAAACATATTTATCATTCTCCTTAAATAAATTATACACTATTTTTTAAAATATTGCTACATTTCGGCAAAAAGATGTTATAATTATTTTAGTGATTAGTTGTTTATCAACTTTTACTATTAGGAGTTTCAAATAACCTTTGTTATTGCTCCATGAGTATTAATTAAAATCCAAGTTTTGGATATACAATAAAAATGTTGAATTGATCTTGGATAAATCATGTTAGTGATAAAATCTGCCGATTTAGTGGTATAATTATAGGTAGATGAAATAGTATCTCTTGTTTGAAAGGAAAATTGATTATGGGATTATTTGATAAATTTAGGAAGAAT
>OIZL01000114.1_pt1 | contig 71246 bp, 72 predicted proteins | sample 1588541 | NCBI WGS metagenome assembly OIZL01 (sample SAMN03283285) | human gut metagenome | biome: human-associated habitat; material: feces | host: Homo sapiens | place: Peru | collected 2012 | reverse complement strand
TAAAAATATGAATACTAAAAGGCATTATGAGTTGACCGATGAGACTATTGAGTTTGACGGCCATACGCTGCATCGTATTAGATGTACAGAGGATTTACGGGATATAAGGAAAGGAGATTTTGGTGGATTTGTTGAGGGCTATGAAAACCTATGTAATGAAGCATGGGTGGGTGGCGATGCGAAGGTTTATGGTGGCGCAGTTGTTGTCAGCACAGCGTCTGTCTATGACGATGCTTGTGTAAGCGACTTTGCCATCATTACCGATGCAGCCTGTATTACAAATTCTGCCATTGTTAGAGGCAAGGTGTGTGTAGGCGGTTATGCAAAAATTTTAGATTCCGCTGTTATCAAACATAAAGGTTTGTACCCATTATTCATAACCGGTCGTAGCATAATTAGCGGTGACGCGGTAGTGGAATCCAATTACGACTATATTGTTTTCAAGAACTGGTGGTCATCGGGTAGATACTTTACGTGGACACGCAGTAATGATATGTGGTGTGTTGGATGCTTCTACGGCACGGGCAAGGAGCTAATCGCTAAAGCCTACAAGGACAGCAAGGTGAGCGGGAGAGAATATGAAAGAGTGGTAAAGTACGTAGAGCAGATTAAGAGAGACAGCAAGCCGTCTTTGTGGCAGCGGGTAAAGAAGATGCTAACAGGTAAGTGATATGGATAAAGAGAAGATAAGAAAGACCCTATTAGAACTTGGTTTCAAAACAGACTCGAACCGAGATAAATACTTCTTTAAGGAAGTAGTTTTGCAAGATTCTCCAGATCCGTTAGAGGACTCGGATGCCTACACAGAACTAACCGTTGAGATAGATAAGGGGTATTTCTCCTACCTAAACGTCCTCGAAAGATGGGACCGCATTAAACCTATTTTTCCAGATAAAAACATGATTTCCTATCGGGAGATAAAATACCGAGTACGTTTCAAAACAGAGGAATTTCTGTGGCAACTAATAAAGATGCACGGAACGTGTAATCAAAGGAGGGTGCTAAAGCAACTACACGATGATATTGAAACTGAACTACAGGGACAGAAGCATTAAGTCCTACGCGATGCGCAAGCTTACACCCTTTGAGTGTTTCAGGCTGATGGGCGTGCGCGATGATGTGATACGCACGATGCAGAGCACGAACGCACAGGCAGAAAATTGTTTATAATATGGAGGTTGCTACTGACAATTCCTATACCGCTAACGGAACGATTGTTCATAATTGCCAAGACTTAAGCAACGCTGGCAAGCAGATGGGCATGAAGGAGGGCAGCGGTACACGCTCGTCCCTGCTGTGGCATGTAGCAGACGCGGTGGAAGTTTTGCGTCCTAAGTTCCTCTTGCAGGAGAACGTGGCGGCGCTGGTGAACAAGAATTTCAGACAAGACTTCCAGGCGTGGCTTGATAAGCTGGAGCAACTTGGCTACGTATCGAGGTGGCAGCGGCTCAACGCAAAAAACTACGGTGTGCCACAGAACAGAGACAGGGTATTCTGTCTGTCCATGCGGAGCGATGTGGCCTTTGACTTCCAGTTTCCAGAGCCTATCACCTTAGACAGGCGATTGGAGGATGTGCTGTTGGACGAGGTAGAAGAGCGGTACTTCCTCAAGGACGATGCCGTGAGCAAGTTCTTCAAGGCAAACGATTCCGACAACGCCCTCTTCATGCAGTTCGACCTGCCGACGACACACGAGGCCGCAATGTTCATAAAGACCGTGCTTCAGATATTCATGGAGCGTCACGACGGATGGGACAAGGGCGTAGAATGGAACGAAAAGGAGCTGAGCTATAATCGCCCTGCCATCGCCCATCTCTACGAAAAGTTCAAGGAGAACCCTAAGAAAATGGATGTAGAGTATTGGCGTGGTTTCTATAAGATGTTCAAGGAGAATATGAAGATGAAGAAGGATGAGAGTATGACTGACAAGTATTACATCGGCTGGGTGAGAGACAGCAAGGGAAACGTGATCAAGAGACCACGCAAGGAGATAGCCAATACCCTTACAAGGTTTACGGGTAAAAACGGCTTCACCGAAGCAGACGGCTTATGTAATACTACGCCTTATATAATTTATAGAATGTTAAAAGACTTGAATACAAAAATTCTACTTGACGAGGCATTAGCCCGTGCTTCGGCTCGACTGCGAAAGAAGATGCTTCACTCGGTTGAGTTGCTGCAAAAGGCAGAGAAGATTGCGCTCAACTATGATGCCGAGCAAGGCTATTACCTTGCGTTTAGCGGCGGCAAGGACTCGCAGGCTCTCTACCACATGGCGCAGTTAGCAGGAGTGAAATTTCAAGGCCACATGAACCTTACGAGTATTGACCCGCCCGAAGTTATACGCTTCGTGAAGAAGAACTATCCAGAAGTTGAACTCATAAAGCCGAAGAAGAGCATCTTTCAGATTGCCATCGAAAAACGGATATTACCCACAAAGCGTGTGCGATGGTGTTGCGCCGAATACAAGGAGATGGCAGGCGCTGGAAAGGTAACGCTCATCGGCATCCGCAAGGCAGAGAGTTCGCGCCGAGCCAAGCGCAATGAGGTGGAGATAAGCGGCAAAAAGTTCAGCGGCGACCTCGACGGACTCGACGAATACCGACAGGAGCAGAAGGCAAAACGTGCTCGCCGTAAATCTAAGGAGCAAGGAGTGAACATCACTAACGCGGATGAAGAACAGACGTTAGGTTGCATCCATGGCAAGGAGAGTCTGCTCATCTCACCCATCATTCACTGGACGGAAAAGGACGTGTGGGAATTTCTCAACGATGTGGTGAGGGTGCCGCATTGCTCGCTCTACGATGAGGGTTGGCACCGCATAGGCTGCATAGGTTGCCCAATGAGCTCGCACAAGCAGAAGATAATAGAAAACGAGCGTTATCCGCATGTCAAGCGTGGTTGGATCAAGGCGATTAAAGCCATCCGCAGCGGTGCTGGGTTCAAAGAGGAATACACCTGGCGGAATGCCCGCGAGGACATGGTACCTTCCGGCAACGTCAGAGGACTGCTCCGAAAAGCAGATGACGGCTACATCAAGCATCCAGACCCAGGGCATTGGATTGGGGGGGCGAATTATCGGAAGCCCAAACCCCAGATATGTCATCGCAACGAGCTGGCTCCAGACACCATCTCAATTCCTACCAAAAGGATATTTGGACAGCGATACCAAAAGAGCGAATGGAACGAAATGTGGAGAGAAACAATCGGGTTTTCATCCAGCTCCTCTTCTGACCGCTTGACAGAAGAGCAAGAAAACGAAATAGCGGAAAACATCTACGACTGGTGGATTTCGGGCAAGTCATACAAACGATGGTATGCCGAGAAGTTCCAGCAGATGAAATTTGACTTTGGGGAGGGGCTATAAAACAACATAACACCCTATATAATAAAAAACATGATTAGAGAAGAAAAGATGCTTGCAGTGCTATGCGATTGCTGCGGGACACGACTCACAGAAGGTGACATCATAACAGGCTGGACAGATATGGAGTCGGCTGAGTTCGTAGCACGCGAGTCAGGCTGGGAGAAGCAAGGAGATTTCTGGTACTGCCCAGATTGTTGCAAGCCTAACGATGAGGAGGGAGAAGATGAGCAAGAATAGGAAGAAGGAAGACGGCATCTTCTACGACTTCGCCACAGGCCGATGCTGGGAGCACAACGGCAAGTCCAAGCGTCTGCTGTGGACAGAGAACATGTTGCGGGAACTGAAAGCCAAGTTCCCCATCATGCACAGCGAGGAGCTGGCGGGCATGCTACAGATGTGTAAGCGCACGCTTGAGCGCAAGGCAAAGGAACTGGGTATAAAGAAGAACCCGCAATGGCTGGCAAAGAACAGAGAGGAGTGTAGGGGGATAGCTTACAGCTGCACGAGGAGGGGACTCAACCCTGGCTGTTATAAGAGCGGACACGTGCCGACACACGGCTTCCAGAAAGGCAGAGTGCTCAGCAAGGAAATAGAAGAAAAGCGAGTTGCCCATCTTCGCGAAAGTCTGAGGTTACGAAAAAGCAAACAAAACACAAATAGAAATGGAGTATCAGGAGAACAATCTGAAGAGTAGGGAGGAGCTTGCCAAGATGGCCATGGATATGATAGACGCTCATCTGTGCTACACGGGCAGCATACGCTCTGGAGCGAGTAAGGAAGAGGTACGCGCTAACGCGCGAGACTACTTCCGCAAGCGTGACGAGCTGATGGAGGCTTCACGCAGCATCCTCTTCAACGCTAAGCTGACGGAGAGATGAAAGCAGTCCTGCATGATTACCAGAAGCGCGCGGTTCGGTTTATGGAAGACACGCCGCACTGCGCGCTTCTGCTTGAGATGGGCTTGGGCAAGAGCCTTATAACGCTCACTGCCTTGGGCAGGATGCTCGCTGACATGGAGGTCAGCAAGGCGCTTGTCATCGCCCCGCGTAAGGTGGCAGAATCCACATGGTCAGACGAGGTAGAGAAATGGGAGCATCTGTCGGGTCTGCGCGTGAGCCGCGTCATAGGCACAGAGAAGCAGCGCGTGAAGGCTCTGGAGCAGGATGCCGACCTCTACGTGCTCGGCCGCGACTCCTGGGTGTGGCTGGTAAAGCACTACAACGCCAACATGCCGTTTGACATGCTCATCATAGACGAGCTGACCAGCTTCAAGAGCAACACCAGCCAGCGCTTCAAGGCGATGCGGCTTGTGCGTAGCCAGTTCAGCCATATCATAGGGCTTACAGGTACGCCTGCCCCTAACGGATACCTTGACCTCTGGGCCGAGGCGTTCTGCATAGACGGAGGCCAGCGCCTTGGCAAGTTCGTGACACGCTACAGGAGCAACTACTTCAACGTGACAACAAGCCCGCAAGGCTATCTGCTTAGAGCAACGCTGAAGGAAGGATCCAAGGAACAGATAGACGCGCTGCTGTCCGACATCTGCCTCACCATGCAGGCAGGAGACTATCTGACCCTGCCAGAGAGGCAGGACATAGTGAGGAGAGTGCATCTCCCTGCCAGCGTACTGAGCCGTTACCGCAAGTTCGAGCGCGAGATGGTGATGAGCATAAGCGACACAGAGGCTATCACCGCCGCGAGTGCCGCCGCCCTCATGGGTAAGCTGCTTCAGTATGCCAACGGCGCTGTCTATACTGACGAGCACATGGTGGAGGAGATACATCAGGAGAAGATAGAAGCCCTCAGAGAGATAGTAGAGGCCGCAGGGTCTCCTGTGCTCGTCTTCTATCAGTACAAGCACGACCTTGCGCGTATCAAGGACGCACTCAGCAAGGACTACAAGCTGAGAGCCTACGAGAACGAGCAGGACTTGCGCGCATGGAACAAGGGAGAGGTGGAGGTGCTGCTTGCCCATCCCGCCTCATGCGCCTACGGCCTTAACATGCAGGCAGGAGGACACGTCATTGTGTGGTTCGGTGTGGGGTTCAACCTTGAACTGTACCAGCAGGCCTGCGCAAGACTGCATAGGCAAGGACAGAAGTACCCCGTGCAAGTCTATCATCTGCTGTGTTCCGACACTGTGGATGAGAGAGCCTGGCAGGCCATACAGAGCAAGGCCAACGAGCAGAACGCGCTCATGGGTGCGCTCAAGCGCTTGGTACACGCATACAGGTGAATGATAAATTGTCAAGAGAGAATGCCCGCGGAGATTATCTTTGCGGGCATAACTTTTTAATAATCGTTGCAATGATAGGAGCAATATTAGGCGCTGCCACCTCGATAGGCTCAAGCATCTACGGGGGCATTAAGGCTCACAAGGCCGAGAAGAAGTACAGGAAGGAGATGGCCGACCTAAACAAGAAGCAGAACGACTGGTACAACCAGCGCATGAGCGAGGACTACACACAGCGTGCTGATGTGCAGCGTCTCCTCAACAGCTCACGTGAGGCCGCAGAGAGGCAGATTAACAGCGCCCGTGCCAGGCAGGCCGTGTCGGGCGGTACAGACGAGAGCGTGATGGCCGCACAGGAGTCCGCTAACGCAGGGCTTGCTGACGCTACAGCACAAATAGCCTCACAGGCAGGAGCCTACAAGGACACTGTGGATAAGCAGAACCAACAGAACATAAGCGCTAACGCAGCGCGTAACATGCAGTACTACGCGCAGGCCGCACAGAACGCACAGACAGCCGCCTCTGCGGGCATGCAGGCAGGTATGGGTGTGGTGGGTGCCGACATGCAGGCTAAACTTAATAACGGTAAAGGTCTCTTTGAGGGGCTGTTTAAGAAGAAGTAGGTATGAAGAGAACAGCATCAGACATGTATTCTTTCCTTCTTGACGATGACGAGAAGAAAAGTGTGACTTACCCACCGAAGCCCGCGGCCGCTACTACCCCGACTCCTGCCCCTGCTGTGGTCACTCATGCCCCTGCCGCTACTACGGCTTCCGCTCCTGCGGTGAAGGACGAGGTGCCAGCCGCCTTGCAGAGAAAAACGGCGGACTATACACCGCAGACCCCGTGGACACCAAAGGAGCAGAGAGTGGAAGCGCCCGTTGTGGAGGAGGAAAAGCCCTCTCTGGATATACCGCCAGTCAGCGACTACGACAACTTCTCAGAGCTGGTCAAGCAGTACACTTCCGCACCGATGACCGAGGAGGAGCAGAAGCGCAGAGAGCGCGGGGCTGCTGCCGCTCAGAGCATGGGCGCACTGGGCAACGTGCTCAGCGCGTTCAGCAACCTTGCCTTTACAGGCGGTGTGGCTCCAAGCCAGAAGCTACCCGACCTGCCAGACGCTAATAAGGACGTGCAGGCATTCCGCACACAGGTGGAGAAGAGCAGGCAGGCGTACCTTAACAACCTGCTGCAAGGCCGTGCGCTCCAGCAGAAGGGAGAGGAACTTGGGCTGAAGAGAGCGGACTTGGTGCGTAAGGTAAACGCCGAGGATAAGCGTTGGGAGATACAAGACATGCTTACCGATGCCAAGATTAAGACGATGCAGGCCGCTTCCGCGAAGGACGATGCCACAAGAAAGAAGCTGGAGCAGGAAGCAGATAACATCGTGGCGCTTGCTCAGAAGAAGCTTCAACTCATGGACTCGCAGATAGGGCTGAATAACCAACGCGCAAGACACGTTGGTAGCGGTGGTAGTGGGGCATACAGGGTTCCTTACGACGTCGCCAATTCCCTTACTGGCGAATTAGAGAGATTGTATATCACCCCGAATGAGAAGATACACCAAATGGGGCTTGAGATGGGGGATGACGGCAACGTGCGAAATACCGAACACGTTAACGAGTTCGGCGGCAAGAGCACCACAAAGATAGAACGCGGTAAATCGGGAGAGCAGAAGCTTGCAGAACTTACACGGCAGAAGAAGGAGGAACGTAAAGCCGCAGAAGAGGCCAAGAAGAAGGCCAAGACAGGGAAGAAGCCAAACAATAATATGTCACACACAAGAGCACTTGCTTTATAAATATGGCACAGGATAAGTTAGATATACTATATGATGCGCTGGAACGTGATGGCGCGGTAACAAGCGGTAGAGAGAATTTCCGAGCTAAGATGCTTGCACCTGGTGAGGAGGGCTACAAGAACAGGCTCGCGCTCTTTACAGCGCTGAAGCAGGACAACGCGGTAGAGAGCAATACCTACGAGGAGTTTGCTGCCAACCTTGGCTTGCATGCCGTGAAGCCAGCCAAACAGGAGGATCCAGCCGAGGAGCAGGGTGGAGCAGCACAGCCCAACGCGGATGACTACGCAAGGGCAACTAAGAACAACGCTCTGGCAGTAGAACGCGGGCGCGATGTGCTGCACCAGGCAGAGAACGCGCAGGAGTGGCAGAAGGCCAACTTCGGGCTTAACGTGCCGAAGGTAGAGCTTGGACTTGGCAAGTCGGGTCGTACCGTGGCCACCGCTCCTACGTTCAATGCCAAGACAGGCAAGCAGGAGCGCACCTACATAACACAGAGCGGCAACGAGTACACCTCACAGGCTTCTGCCGAGCGTGAGCAGGCCGCTCTGGACAAGCAGCAGGAACAGGCGCGTAAGTTGGCTCGCGTGCAGGAGGAGATAGACAGCAAGCGGCAGGAGGAGCTGGCAGGCATAGACAAGCAGCTGGCCGTCATGCAAGAGCAGTATGACCGCATTAAGGGTACTGACCAGACGAGTGAGACACGCAGAGGATATATCATGCAGGCCATAGACCGCCTACAGCAGCAGCGTGACGCAGCAGAGAAGAAGTATCGCGGGCGCGATGTGAAGGCCGAGTATGAGCTGGGAGGCGGCAGAGAACAACTCGAGGGCGCGAAGGAGGAGGTGGCCAACGCGCTGAAGGATATAGAGGAGAGACGAGGCGAGAAGTCGGGCTTTATGGAGTTCGCTGAGAGCCAGTTCCCCAACGTGACCTCTTACATACGTAGGTGGACTGACCCCGAGTATGGCAAGGCCAAGGCCGCAGAGCAGGCACTGGAGGACACAGAAAACACTATCAAGCAGGCTACGCGCGAGGGCTTCTCCAACAACACCGCCTTCAACGTGGCACGTGGCGCGTGGGACGCTACCCGCGATATACGCACGTGGGACTTCGGTGCCAACGACTGGGCAGACAGCCGTAACCTGGCTGAGCTTGTAGATAAGTCAGAGCGAATCCGCAAGGCAGAGGAGGCTGGTAAGACACCCGAGGAGCATCTGACCGCAACCGAGCAGAGAGTGCTGGACGCGATGGCGGTATCAAGCACGCTGGACGCTAACTTCAGTGAGCACGTGCCGATGTCCTACCGCGTAGGACAGAGCGTGCCTGCCTCTGCGGGCTTTGCCGCCAGCATCTACCTCAACCCACTCAACGGGCTGGGTGCTGCTGTGGAGAAGCAAGTAGCGGCTAACGCTGCCAAGGGAGGCGTGAAGGAAGTGCTGAAAGGCGCGATGAAGACAGCGGGAAAGACGGTGATGAAGAACGTGACTGGCGCGCCTACCATGAATGCAGCCGAGCAGAGCATGCAGCGCGCCCTCACGGTAGCCGCCGTGAACAAATACGGCAAGTGGGGCGTGCGTGCGATGAACACCGCAGGCCGCGTGATAGGTGATGGAGTGGAGGCGCTGGGTACAACGCTCACCACAGGACTGCCGCGTACCATGGCCTCTATCAACGAGAGACAGGCGGGTACGTTCATAGGCCGTGCGGATGACAGCGGGCGCATAGTGTATGACCGCGTGGAGGACAGAGAGACAGGGGCTAAGTCGTACCTCAAGGGGGGCTTGGCTTCCTACTTCGAGAACCAGTCCGAGCTGGTGGGTGAGTACTTCTCACCGATAAAGAACTTTGCCAACCTTGCGGCCAAGGATATGCCACTGGCACGCAGCATGGTGGAGCGGTTCATTGCATCCTCACCGAAGCAGAAGGCTTCCCTGCTGGCCGAGTTCCGCAAGAAAGCGCACATAAGCGGCCTCTTCGGGGAGTATGCAGAGGAGGTGATAAATAACCTGGAGAACGCGGTTTTCACGGGAGACATGAACATGACGGGAGGTGTCTTCGAGCCCAAGCGCGAGGACTACAAGAGCGAGGAGGACTACAACAAAGCCGTGAACGACTGGAAAGGATCCATGTTCAACGCTGAGACAAACTTGGAGACGTTCTTGTCTGTGGCCGCGATGATTATGCCCATGGCCGCTATCGAGCAAGGCCAGAAGCGCTACAACTCCTACACTGTCAAGCGCCAACTGAACACCTCTGCCGATGCCCTGCGCAAGTCGTTGGGCGAGGAGACCGCTGTACCTCTTATGACCCGTATGCGCGAGGCAGAGAGCATCAAGGATATATGCGACGTGTACATGTCCGTCCTCAAGGATGGCGGGCTGAAGGACAGCGAGCAGGCTCGTGCGCTGATGGACTACGCGGGTAAGCTGGTAGCCTGCCAAAGTGTGAACACAAGCGATATGGCTGGAGAGATAAGTACAAACCGTGTGCAGCGAGGTTATAAGAGCGCGTTTGACGCAGGGCATGAGATGGCCGCTGATGAGCGCCACAATGCCGCTGTAGAGTTTGACAATGCCGCGGCAACCGCTACCGAAATGCTGGGCAAGGACTTCGTGATGGCCGTGCGGGATATGGACTTGCCGCAGTTCCAGGAGATACTGAAGACACTGAGCTGGGAGCAGAAGAAGGTGGCTACGGATGTGTATCTGTCCAGTGTCCGACTGAGCGGCATACTGGCAGGAGCGCGTGACCGTGTGGACGAGGAAACCGACAAGTACGGCAACACGCTAAACCTCATGTCAGACGAGGAGGGCAACGCATGGCGCGGCTCTAACCTTGAAGAGAACGAATATGTCGTACCCTCTTCTCTGTCTGACGAAGGCAATACGCTGGTGGTGCGCGATATGGAGACAGGCGCTCTGCGCATGATACCGCGCGAGGAGGCGGGGGAACTGACAGCCGTCAACGCCAGCGAGGAGACAGAAGCCAGACGCAAGCAGCTGTGGGAGCAGGCGAAGGATGAAGTACGCTGGAACCTCAACCACCATAACAAGACCGTGCAGCCAGCCGTGGGTGAGACGGTCAGCATCAGCATGCGCAAGAGCGAGGACGAGGATAACGAGACACAGCGCTTCCTCATCGTGAAGGAGGATGAGGAGGGTAACTTCTATCTCCTGCCCACACGCATGAACGAGGCAGGCGAGGAGGAAGCCATAAGCGGCACACCCTTCAAGGCCACTGCTGACGAGCTTCTGTCTTCCCAGGACTACGTGTATGAGCAGGAGGACGCAGCGCAGCGCGATGCCGAGCGAAGCGCGGTGGAGGAGACTACGGAGGGCGGTGCAACAGAGGAGACACCGACTGACGGCTCTTCTGTGGCCATAGAGGACACTCCCGCTACAGAGGAGGACGCGCCTGCCGATACAGCAGTGCCTACCCGTAGCGAGGTGGCCGCGCAGCTGGACGCTACCGAGGAAGGAAGAAGCGCACGTGCAATGGTTGACGGCTGGGCGCGTGACGAGAACGATGCCGAGACAATCCATGAGTGGATAGACATCGTGGATGAGTCAGAGTGGGATGCCAAGACGAAACAGCTCCTGCATGACTACGTGGATAGCAAGGACACACCAGACGAGGAGGGGCCGACTGGCGGGTCTTCCGCTGCAGTGGAGAGTGAATCCGCTCCTGCTGTGGAGAGCGAAGCCACTCCTACTGTGGAGAGCGAGGCCGCTCCAAAGATACCGCTGGGTAAGGACGGAGCGCCCCAGTACGACAAGGCTCCTATACAGGTTACCGTGGAAGACCTGTATGACGGCACACTTGACGATAAGGAGGTGGGCGAGTTCATAGAGGCACAGATAGCGGAGGCCGACAAGAACGTGAAGAAGCTGGAGAAGCGGAAGCCCAAGGTAGGCACTGACAAGGCCAAGTATCTTGCCAGCAAGAAGAAGTGGGAAGACGAACTGGAAGATGCCCGCCACAAGGATCAGTACTGGAACGATGTAAAAGCCGAAGTGGAGAGAATAACCACACCCGCAGACGCGCAAGGCTGGGAGGGCGAACTGAACGATGATAACGCACGCGCGGCCTACCGAGCACAGCGAAAGGCCGAGAACGGCATACCAACACAGGAGGAGTTCATTGCCGACTTCATGGCAAGTGCCAAGATAGCACCTGAGTCCTTCAGAAAAGAGACTGGAGGCGGGACGCTGGAGCAGAAGCAGTGGGCAGGACGTATCGCGAAGGAGGGGGACAGCATAGAGCGTCTGTCCGAAAAGTTGGTTGACCTTGACAACACTGAGAACGGTGGCCGCTTCTTCGGTGGTGACAGCGCTGCCGCAAGGGATGCCATTATAGACTTCCTCAAGTCGGGACGAGACAAGACTGACCAAGAGCAGGAGTTTGTGGAGCAGTACAACGCGCAGCGCGATGCGTACTATAACGAGCGCTACGGCATGTCTTATGAGGACTATATCGCATATTCCGAGCAGGAGATGCCCGAGATGTTGAGAAGATATAGTAACTTTGACGAGCAAGAGTTCACCAAGCTATACGCAGACGAGATAGAGGAGGACTTGCGTAGAAGAGAGGAACAAGCTAAACAGCAGGACAATGGAACAGAAGGAAATGACTCCGCAGGAGAAGAGCAGAGCGATGGTGGAAGCCATCAAGTACAACCTGGCGAACGGACTGATGACACCCGAGGAGGTGAAGAGCGCACAGACACCAGAGCAGAAGAAGATGCTGGCGATGAAGGCGCTGGTAAACCAGAGGCTGCGCAAGAGAATGCTGGAGCAGAAGCAGCAGGAGGAAGAACAGCGAATGTGGGAGGAACACCAGAACTCCAAGGTGATATACCGTCGGAAGAAAGAGTAACACCCAATCTCTCATCCAATAAAGTGGATGAATACGGCAGACCTTTGGTGCTTGCCGAGGATGGTACTACAACGTTCGGAACGATGGATCCGAAGAGCGGATTAAAGGAAGCGCCAATTCTGTTGAGCCTCGGTGAAAATTATGTAGGGGAAGACGGGAAGAACCACGGCTACGGCTTACTTCATATAGAGGCAGGTCATGGTGAACAAATACGTAGAGCAGGCTTTTCCTCTGTGGAGGAGTTCGTTGAAGCGGTTGCCAAGAATTATGTTTGCATTCGCGAGGGCGCAAAGATTGGAAACACGCAAACTTACCTTCTGGAATTGACAGACACACACAACAACACCCTGTTTGTGCAGTTGTCGAAAGACGGGGCGTACTGGAACATAAACAGCGCGGGTATTTTCAAGGTGAAATACTCGCGCCGTAAGCCGAAAGTCCATTCCGTACCCGCATTGGGAGAAGATACTAACACCGATATCTCCGAAGTTAATAGCGGCCATTCTGAGGGTGTAACCGCGCCAGCAGGGAACTCTTCAAAGACTTCTGACGGCAAAGGTAGTACAAAGCTTTTAACCGCGCAAGAAAAACAAGAAAAACAAGAAAAAGGAGATATATTTGCTGAGGCAGAAAGACTGGCAGAAGAGGAGCGCGCGAAACGCGAAAAACCTTCTGAAAACAAGGGAGGAGCGTTACTTTCTGAGCAGATAGCCACAGCCTCAGCCGAAGTGAATACCGAACCGACAGAAGCACAAAAGGAAGCTGGCAACTATAAGAAGGGGCATGTACAAGTTGGTACGTTCGACATCACCATTGAGCAGCCGCAGGGCAGCGTGCGTAGGGGCACTGATGCTGACGGCAAGCAGTGGGAAAACAAGATGAACAACACTTACGGCTACATTCGTGGTACAGTGGGTGTTGACGGCGACCACATTGACGTGTTCCTCTCCAATGATATTGACGGTTGGGACGGACGCAAGATGTTCGTCGTTGACCAGTACAACCCTGACGGTAGTTTTGACGAGCACAAGGTTATGCTTGGCTTCAATGATGCCGACGAGGCAAAGGGAGATTACCTTGCCAATTACGAGCAGGGTTGGGAGAATGGCCGCAGAATTGATGTGTCCGCTGTGAACCTCGAAGACTTCGAGAAGTGGATTGAGTCAAGCAAGCGTAAGACTAAGCCTTTCAGCGAATACAAAAATGTAAAACTTGAACAAGGGAAAAACGAAAAAAATACAAGAGAAGAGATAGAAAGCCACCTCGTAGAGAACGACCCTGACTTCATAAAAGCGAATGAGCATGCACGTGACGTGGAGCAGAAATGGGAGGAGAAGATACAGGACTATCTCTATGAGCACTACCCAACGCAGGCCACCTTGTCCGCGGAGACAACATCCGAAAAAGGGCAGAAAGAGCGTGAAGCAATGAAGTACGACCCCGTACTGAAGGAGTTGCGTGAGAAGGCGAACGCCGAATACGAGGAAGCCGATAAAGCGGTGGAAGCCGCATACAAGAAAGCCCCTAAAGCCGCAAAGGACACGCGCCTTCAAAAGACGGAAGAGGTCATCAAAGGTACGAAGTGGGAGGCAACACCCGCACCCGAGAAGTATAAGACGAGAGCGAGAAAGCATGCTGATAGCCACGCTACCGAATGGAAGATAGGCAAGATACGATACGGAAGCACCAAAGCCGAAACGGGACAGATAGAATTAGCGGTAAAAATGTATGGCGGCTATATAGGGGCTTGGAATGCCTACGAACAAGGCAAAATTCTACTTGCGCCGAATGAAGCCGCTATCATCAAGGAGATAATCCGCACCGAAGAAGCAGCAGGGCAAAAACCGCATGCTCGTCTCCAGAAGACGGATACTGTCGATACAGAGTCGATGGCTGAGGAGTATGGCTTGGATGGTATGTGGCTTTCCCGCTATGCCGAGGGTATGAGAGAAAGGAATTCGGCTGCGGCTGCAATGGCTCTTCATGACCTAAAGGCTCTATATCTGCGTGAACATATAGCAGAGAAGAAGGCGTTGATGGAGCGTGATGGAGTGAGCGGTCTTCTTGCTAACAAGCGTCTGTTTGAGCCCGTAGAGCAAGCGATTAAGGCGAAGTATGGAGACGTGGACGTGCTTATCGAGGAGCGCAGAAAGCAAGCGGAGATAGAGCGTGGCATGATGGAGGCCGCACGCAAGAGAGCCGAAGAGGAAGAAGCCAAAAGGCAGCAGCACTTGGAAGAGTTGTCTATACTCACAGAAGACGAGATAGACGAACGCTATGCGGATGCCTTAGAGAAAGGGGACGAGGAAACCGCAAGAGAAATGCTTGACGAGGCCGCACGCCGCAAAGGGTATGGCGACACTGACAGCGAATATCAGGGCGTGGGGGCATGGAGCGCTCCCGCAAATCCAGGCTATGAAAGTGACGAGGCTCGGCGCGCAGCTTTAGAGGACGATTCCCCTGACTTGAACTTGGAAGATATAGCTTTGGGGTATAGCCAACAGCCAGACGATTACTTCACACACCCCGAGTACTATTCTCAGAACACCCCACATGGGCGGGAGTCAGTTCGTGCTATACAGACGGCGCTTGATGCACTTAAGAGGGGCGACAAGGATGTGAAGGTAAGAGTGTACCGCGCGGTTCCTGTTTCTTTGAAGGAGGGCAAACTTCGCAATGGCGATTGGGTGACCCCATCGAGGAAGTATGCCGAAATGCACGGCAACAACCGCCTGGAAGGCAAGTACCGCATCCTCGAGGACGAAGTGCCAGCCACAGAGCTTTGGTGGGATGGTAACGATGCCAACGAGTTTGGATATGACAACGGCAAGAAATACAAGTACAAAAACACCAAGAACAACAGAAAGCTGAACGACTTGGTAACACGCGATGACAAGGGAAACATAATCCCGCCATCAAAGCGTTTCAACTCTCGCAAGGCTGATGAGCGCTACCAGCGCGGAAAAGATGCCGCTCCTGTTACGAAGGAGGAAGCTATCTTGCGCGATGCCGTGATAGACAGAATGCGGGAGAATGGCATGGATGTCATAACAAACGAGGAAGAAGGGCAGCGTGTGCTGGACGAGAGCGAAAAACGTTCAAATGGCGTACGTGAGCAGCGTGTTTGGCATGGTTCGGGTGCTGACTTTGAGACTTTCGACCACAGCCACATGGGCGAGGGCGAAGGCTCGCAGGCTTTTGGATGGGGGGTCTATGTTACCAATTCTAAGGATATTGGCATCTCTTATGCCACAAGAATAGATAATGACCCATCAAGAAGGAACTATCTTTTTCAGCGCTCAAACGGCGCGAGATTCAAGAAGAAATATCCTACTCTCGAATCGTTCCTACAGGATGTTAAGCGGATGGGGATAAACGATAATGCCACAGAGCAAGAAAAGACTGACTATTACCACAAAATGATGAGGTTGGCAGAGCCGTACCATAATCTTTATACGGTAGAAATCCCCAATGACAACGGAAAGAACTATCTTGACTGGGATTCCAGGGTTGGTGCTAGAGTGCTGAACAAAGTAAATAGGCAATTAGAGCAACAAGGCAAAAGACCGATAAACCCCGAACTCGACAAGAGGTATAAATTTTTGGACGGCAACGACTTGTACAGGGCTTTGTCAATTAGGATGCCTAATGATGACGCAACATTCAATGACGATAAGGCCGCAAGCGAATTTCTGTATTCCCTCGGCTTTGTCGGCATCAAGTACAAGGCTGGGCGAAACTTTGGTGGCGCGAAAGAGGGCGATACGAACTACGTCATCTTCAACGAGAAGGATGCCAAGATAACTGACCATGTACGCTTCTTCCGCACAGCCGATGGTGAGGCTTACGGCTTTACCGTTGACGGGAAGATATACATAGACCCGAAGATAGCCAACAGCGAAACACCTGTGCATGAGTATGCGCACCTGTGGGCAAGCGCTCTGAGACAGTCAAACGCAAAGGAATGGACGAACGTGGTTGGCCTTATGAAGGACACTGCTGTATGGGAGGAAGTGAAGAAACGTTATCCCGAGCTGAAGACTGATGACGAGATAGCAGATGAAGTGCTGGCTACCTACTCAGGCCGTAGAGGCGCGGAACGCTTGCGTAAGGAGATGGAGGAGGCTACCAAGAACGGAAGCATCTTCGACAAGGCAGAAGCAATGAGCGCGATGCAGAAGATACGGCAGGCGCTTGATACGTTCTGGAATAGCGTGGCTGATTTCCTGCATATCCACTACACTACAGCCGAAGAAGTGGCAGACCGCGTGATGAAGGACTTGCTGGACGGCGTGGATCCCCGCATGATGAATGACGGGGAAAGTCTGGAGAGGGTGAATGAAAGGTTCAATGATGAGCTTGACGCTTTCAAGAACAAATCGCATAAAGGCCTATTGCATTTGGGTCGCCCTGGCGCTATACTTCGTGCGGCAGGGATAGACGTAGAGAGAATTACTCTTTCACCAACTGTGTTGAATAGACATCTAAATAAGCACGGTCTCACCACAGAAGACCTGAAAGGGCTTGCAAAGTCTATCCAATCTCCAATCTTAGTGTATAAGCACGGAAAGAACTCCCCTAATATTGTTGTGGTAACAGAACTTGACGTAAAGGGTGGCAAGCTATCTACGTCGTTTGAACTTGATAGCAACGGTGAGGTTGTGAAAGTGTCGAATATCTCCAGCATACACAACAAAGACGCGGAGAAGGAGCTTCTTCGACTCTATAAAATGGGGGAAAAGGACTTCAGAAACGCCCTAAAGTGGGTAGAAAAGGAAAAGGTGCTTAATTGGCTGGCACCGAGTTCCTATAAGCCCTCAGGTATGCAAACCAACGAAGCACCTTTTGACATCGCAAAGGTAATACAAGATTTTGAGAACCCAAAGGTTTCTGACGAAAAAGTTTCTGAGGACGATACAGCCATAGACGCGCTGAACAGCGAATACAGGGGCGAATGGCTCAAGCGTGAAGGCAAAGGACAAGCAACAGACGAGGAGGTATCGCTTGCCAATGACCCCGTATCAAAGATGATAGGCAAGAGCCGATACAGCGCAGGACAACAGGTAGAATACGCGGAGAACATGCGGGAACGTATGACCACACACGCACAGGAGCTGGCAGGGAAGCTGCATCTCAGCAACGTGGAGATAGTGGCCGATGGTTCGGGCTTCACGGGCAAGCGCCAGAAGGCAAAAGGATTCTACAACAAGACTACTGGCAAGATAACCGTAGTTATAGACAACCACACCAGCATGGCAGATGTGGAGAAGACAATACTGCATGAGGCGGTAGCCCACCACGGCTTGCGTCAGTTGTTCGGTGAACACTTCGACCAGTTCCTTAATAACGTGTACGAGAGCTGCAGCTACAAGATACAGCAGAAGATAGACGCGCTCATTGAGGAGAAGGGCTACGACCAGCATACTGCCACGGAGGAGTACCTTGCAAGCCTTGCAGAGGATATGAACTACGAAACAACCGACCCGAACTTTTGGACGGCTATCAAGGAGGCTTTCTTGGATATGCTGCACACACTTGGTTTCGACTACGCGGGACCCGTACTCACCGACAATGAGCTGCGCTATATCCTGTGGAGGAGTTACAAGAACCTTGAAGAGCCTGGCTCGTTCCGCAGCATCCTTGGCACGGCTGAGGACTTGAAGATGCAGGAGACACTTGGAGTAGGACAGTACGAAACCGAGGGCAAGGAGTCCGCTGCGGCTGAAGACCTCTTCCGTGAGGATGACATAAGCCGTGCGCTGAACAATGACAGCGAGGGCGCAGGATGGAGCCGCGAGACCATGCAACGCGCATGGGACGATGTGATGAGTAAAGCATCCTTCCTCGCCAAAGAGGGCTACTTCGACTACCTTGCCAGCGTTGACGAGTTCCAGAAGCTCGTTGAACGCGCTACAGGAGAGAAGGTGAGCGACATGCAGAACGCATACAAGGCGATGCTGCAACTGAGCAGCCGCAACGCAAACGAGATGAAGCTTTTTGACAGTGCGTTTGCACGCCCGCTACAGCGTGCCGTCTATAGGCTCATAGGCGCTGTCAAAGACTTCAAGAAAGGCAAGGGTCTTGAGTTGTCCTGGTATCTCATCTCCAAACACGGCATAGAGCGTAACAGAGACATGGCCATACGCGCTGCGATGAAGGAGAAGGCCAAGGATTCTTATGCGGAACAGATACACGAGGCCACCGCAGAGCTGAAGGAGGAACGCACACAACTGCTTACCGAACTGACGCGCATAGCGGCTGGCGAGGAAAGCACGCTGGGTACGGAATCCGCGATCAAGGCGCGGGTGAAGCAGATAGAGGCAGAGATAGACAGCATCAAGAAGCATCCCAACAAACACGGGCTGAAGACTGAAGCAGAGTTCTACGAGGACGAGCTGGATAACTGGTACCGTACTGCTTCCTTCGTCAAGGAGTATGCAGAGGAGAACGGCTGGACTTGGAGGGAGACGCAGGAAGAGCTGACACGGAGAGCCGCTGACTTCGGGGCAGACGTGACAGAAGACTACAGCGGTCTGTCGGCACTCGTTGAGGAGGAAGAGGACTTCACGGAAGCCGCCTACAGGCGTGTAGAGAACTACGAAAACACACACTACACTGATGACCTCTGGGAGGCTATACGCGCGATGAGCGGGTACAGCCTGGAGAAGCAGAGAAGCAGCGGACTGACGACAAAGAAGTACGTGGATGACCAACTCAGGCGCTACGACTTCTTCGTACCCTTGCGTGGCTGGGCTGACCCGACCGCAGAAGAGATGTACGACTACTTGGACGGACAGCGCAGTGAGCTGGGCAACCCCGTCAAGACAGCAAAGGGCAGAAAGAGCGAGGCTGACAACCCGCTGGGTGGCCTGCTGAGCGTGGCATACAGAAGCATCGCGAGCGGTAACAAGAACATGGCTCTGCAACACTTCTACAACCTTGTGAGCGCCCACAACACCAGCGGCCTGGCTGTCATAGACAGTATGTGGATCGAGAACAGAGGCACAGAAGACGCGCCAGACTGGGTGCTGGCCACTCCAGAACTCACCGACCCAATGACAGGCGGGCGAGAGATGAGCGCGGAGGAGGTGCAGGCAGAGCTGGACAGGTTCAACACTGATATGCGCGAGAAGGCCGCTCTGGGCATGGCCATACAGATGAAGAAGGGAACACCTCTGCCACCTTACAGAGTGACACAGCAGCACGCACGCGCACACCAGATACGCCTCTCCGTAGGAGGCACTAACCGCGTCATCACTATAGTGGGCAACCCACGTGTGGCAATGGCACTCAACGGCCTGCTGAACCCCGAAAACAGCGGCTGGCCTATACTGCGGAAGCTCAATAACTTCATGGCAGGCGCGTTTACCAACTACAACGTGTCCTTCGGTGGGGCTAACCTTGCACGAGATACGGCACACTCGAACTTGCGCGCGTTCATAGGCGAGAGCCCCGCCTACTGGTGGGCGCTGACCAAGAAGCAGAACCTTCTGCTTGGCAACGTGGCCAACTGGGCAAGGATGGTGGGCATGCTGCGCAAGTACGAGGCTGGCAAGCCGATGACGGGGTATCATGAGCGCATGTTCAAGGAGTTCATGGACGGTGGCGGTGCTACTGGCTACACCATGATACGCAACCAGAAGGAGAGCACGCAGTTCATGGTGGACATGGTGCGTGACCTCAAGAATATCAATCGCAGGAAGCTCAGTCCCATGCGCATGTTCGAGTTCTTCTCGTTCCTCAACGAGGCCGCAGAACTTGTTAACCGCTTCGTGGCTTACGAGACAAGTCGCGAGATGGGACGCACAAGGGAGCGCAGTATAGATGATGCAAAGGAGGCTACGCTGAACTTCAACCGCAAGGGAGCGGGTGCTAAGAGTCTGACGCAGCGAGAGGGCGCAAAGTACAGGCTATCCAACGCACTGAACTACTACAGCCAGTATGGCCGTTCGTTCATCGTGTTCTTCAACGCACATGTACAAGGCACATACCAGCTCTACAGGCTTGTCAAGGAGCACCCCGCAAAGTTCGCCTTCGCGTTCGGTGCGGCTCCTATCACGGCCGCTGCTGTGGCTCTGCCGCTCTTCAATAACTTGCTCCTGCCAGCCATATACAGCGCCGTAGGCGGTGACGGGGACGATGATTGGGGAGACTACTACTATGAGTTGTCCGACTGGGAGCGCCAGCATAATATCTGCCTGCGTCTGCCCAAGGGTCACGGCTGGCTGAAGATACCACTTACACCCGAACTCGGAGCGATGTTCCAGGTAGGCGATGTGACGGGCGCGTCCTTCGCGGGCAAGCGCGATATGCAGGCTTCCGACTTTGCGGGTATTATGGAGCTTGTAGCGCCCAATAACGTGGACTTTACAGACGCGGGCACGGCTATATCGAGCCTTGTTCCAAGCAGCTTGCAGTGGGCATCCCACATAGCCGTAAACCGCGACTTCAAGGGCTCCCGACTGCGCAACGACAACATGTTCAGTCGCTACCAGCCCGAATACCTCAAGGCTACCCGTAGCACAAGCGCGACCATCACCGCGATGTCACGCGCGCTGAACAAGGTAGGCGGCGGCAATGACGAGCGCTCTGCCGACAACGTGCTGGACTTCGCTCCAGGCTACGTGCAGGAGATGCTGACAGGCATAGCAGGAGGATGGGTAAGCACAGCGCTGGCCGTGTCTGACGCGCTGGCCGCTCCCTACCTTGAGGGCGGCGGCTCGGAAAAGGACTATTGGAAAGGCGCAAAGGGTCTGTTTGACAGAGGAGGCGTGCCAGTGCTCAGCCGCTTCTGGATAAGCGGCAGCGGGGAACGTAACGCGGCACGCGCAAAGGGCGAGTACATGCGGACGGTCAAACCGTTCATGGGTGCGACTGAAAGCGAGTTCAGCCTTATAAAGCGCATACCCCGACCCGCAGCGTTGAACGTGCGTGCCAAGGAGGAGAAGCTGGAGGCCGCTAAGAAGTCACACGACCTCTTCGCTATAGCCGAAGCGGAAAAGGCGCTGGAATCCGCTAAAGCCAACTTCGAGGAGGCGAAGAAGACACAGCGGCAGAAGCTGGACGCGCTGCAAGGATCCGAGCGCTTCAAGGCCTACAGAGACATGCGGGGCATCACACGCTATATAGACTACATGCTGCGCCTGTACAAGGACAATGACCTACCCGATAACGTGGTGGACTCCTTACAGGAGGCTAACCGCAGGCTGCTGGAGGTGGAAAAGTAGCAACAAAGGAAAGCCCCGTGAGCGGTAAAAACTCACGGGGCTTGCTATATATATATATATATACTCAGTTGAGCGGTAAATGCGATTCCAGATACTCGCCGACTGTCTTTCCCTCTTCTTCGGCTAAGGCCTTCAACCTCTCTACTACGTCAGGCTTCGCGCGGAAAGAAAAGGTTTTATTTCCCGATGGCTTGCGCCCTGCTCCCTCTCGTCTGCCTCCTCGGTTACTTTTCTTCTCCATATTCTACCAAATCTAATCTCGCGTCCAATGCGTCCGCTATCTTGTTCAACATGTCAAGTGCTATATGATACCTACCCGCTTCTATACTGCGAATACTGGATAGTGTAAACCCAACCATACTTCCCAACTCTCCTTGGCTGTAGCCGCGTTTCTCTCGCAGCTGACGGATGCGCTCGCCTATCTCCGCACGTCTGTCCTGCACGGACTCGCCTAACAGGTCGTAGTGGTGTTTGCTCAAGAACCGCACCATGCGGCTTACGTATGTGGGCATGTCTGTACCGTCATCGTTCGCGCGGTACTCCTCTCCCTCCAATATCGTCACCTTCTGGGTGTCCTTAAAGCGGTGCTCCTGGAACTCTATTACGATTCCGTGCTTTGTGTCAAAAGCCACCCAGAAGCCTGGCTCACTGGATGGCTGTATTGTAAATCTGTCCGTCATTTTGTCCCGCTTAGCCGTGATGCGGTAGGGCTTAATGTGTGTCCCTACAAGGGGTGTCGCTCCCCTCTGTGCGAGTCTGCTCGTGTAGGGTAGGGTGTTTTACTGGTTCACCCCAAACCATTGCTTAAGGCTCTTCACGCCGTCCGCCGTGGTGGCCTGCCATTGTTTTTCGGCCTTGTTCCAAGTGCCGCCGTGCGCCTTAATCTCTTTCCTGTTCTTGTATGTGGTGCGGCTGTCACCAACCACGGCAACACCGCCTTCGATGGCTACCAGTTGCAGGCCGTCCGCAGGATCCTCGTCCGTGGGCTGTGGCTTTGGCTTATCTACCTTTGGCTGTGCCGCTGGTGTGTAGTTCCTTTTGTCAAACAGCATGTAGGCAAAGGTTACAGCGTCTCCCCTGTTGCCGTAGCGGAACAAATAGCCCCTGCTTACTCCTACCAAGTCCGCCACCGCCTGCATCTCCTCTTCGGTGTACTGGTGGCCTATCCTGTCCTCAGCCACTGCTGGCGCTACCGCTGCTATCTCTCCAAGTATGCCGTGCAACGTATCGCCAGACATTACGCGCTCTATCTGGATGTCTCCTTTACAACCGCACATCGTGTAAGCTGCGAACTCGGTGAACTCCGCGTACCATGTATCTGTGCTATCGTCCCAGCCGTCGAACGTGTCGCGATAACGGCAAAACAAGTCTATATCGGCTTTCTCCTTGAACTCCTCCTCTGTGGGTCCGTCTTCCCATCTCAGCAGGAAATCCGCTCCCCATCCGTGCTTCACGTGTACGGTGAACTTCACCCCTGGAAAAGTGGCGCGACACATGGCCAGTATATTGGCTTTCCTTGCCGCCAGTATTTGCGCTTTAGTAGCGCTCTTTCCCTCAACCATAGAGCGAACGTCCTTCATGAGCGGCAACCACTTCGCGCTGCGGGTGTTGTAGTCCTCCAGCCTCTTCGCTTTCGCCTCCGCTGCTTCCCGCTCAGCCTCGGCTACACGTGCGTCCTCCTCTGCCTGGATAGCTTCTACCTCCTCGGCAAATAGCTGCTTCCAGCATGTGGGCAGATAGATATAGCGTGCGTAACTGTAGCCCTCAGAATCCAGAAGGAAATACTTACCAGAAGGGGCAACTACAAGCGCGCCCACCGTGTAAAAGGTCTCTACCTTCTCCCTGTCACTGATGACGGCCATATAATCCTCGTTCTCAGGCACATCATCCGAATGGCAACCACAGCATAACTCACGGCTCGCTACCAACTCGTCTGCCAGCTCGGGGCGGTTGAACTCCTCCTCCGAAACCTCGATAACCTGTCCAACATAGCAAAGACGTGCGGGACAGTCCTCTGCGGACTCATAACACGTGCGGTTGTGCAGCTCCTCAAACAGGCCTTTGCCGCCGTCACACTTAAGGCCGCTTCCCTCTGCCCAGAAGTACCCGCCAAGTGCGGGGATGCCGCTTTGTCTGTCAGCCTCCTGTGCGTGCTCGTAGTACTTCGTTGCCTTGCGTCTTGCATCCTTGGCCGCTAAAATCTCTCTCGCCTGCATCTCTGCGGCTGCTGTCACGCTCTCCCCGAATGTCTTAACGTAAGCGGGTCGGGAAAGGGGTGCCATAACTCCGCACCATCCGCACACCCCATCGTACATCTCGTTAACGGAATTGTACTGCTCCGTCTGCTCCGTGTCTGCGAACACATTTGCCAGCTGCTGGCTAATCTCGCCTAATGATACATTTTTACTCATAATGTCTTATGCCGTTTTATTACCGCGGTGGCAAACCGCGTCTAAAGTGAATACTAAATAGCGCCCGCAAGGGGTGTCGCTCCCCTCTGTGCCAGTCGGCTGGTGCGGGCTGTGGTTAGAAGTGAATACTCAAAAGGATGGATGCGACGAATACCAGGGCGCTGTATGCGATGAGCTGCCAGCCTGTGCAACGGATTGGCTCGCCATCCTGCCCGAAAAAGTCGTGCGTGTCTCTCAGCCACTGAAGGGCGCTCTTTGATGTTGTCTTCATATTGCCCTCCTTCCTTACCATACTAAAACAGGCTTCGGGTACTCGCGCTTGGCCATAATAGCGGCGGTTTTTCTCAGCGCTCCTGCAAATGTCTTGTACTCCCCAAATACCCACTGCTTTCCGTCCTCATAGGGATTGTTGATATAGACCATCCAGCAATCTAGGCTCAACCGATTAAGGCACACAAACTCGCGTTTGTTGATAAATACCGTTCCGTCGAACCATTCACCCCATTCCTCTGTGGAGGTTGTCACGCCAGGGATGTTCTTAAATTTCTCCCTGAATAAAATGCTTTCTTTACCCATAATATCAGTGGCGTTGTTTATCCTGTACGCCAGACAGTTTTTAGTTGTTGTAACTTGTTTACGCTGCAAAGATACGGTAATATTTGAATAATGTAATTATAAATCAAAGGAAAAGTTTGGTTAAAAAGCGTTAATCGCCCATAATGTGTTGTAAATCAGAGCCAAACAAAACGTGTTAAAGAAATGCTGTTTTACTTAACCCATCCCAAAGACGTGTTAACAAAAGGCGGTTTTACTTAACACGTTCACGCGCGCGTGCGAACATATATATCTTGGACATCTCCTAAAATCGTGCCCATACCGACATATCGGCCTCTGGTGTACGCCAGTAGTCGCGCACCCTTTTACGTATCGCCCACACATGCAAGGGAGAAAGGTTCTCGCGGATCCTGCGTACTAACTCGGACGGGATGACCTCACATAAGGTAGCACGCGCGGGCAGGTGGCGCGCCTGTAGCAAAACCCTGCAAAGGTCAGACTTGCTTAACAGGGTGGCGGGGTCTTTGCTGTCGTCCCAGCCTTCAATGCCCTTCAAAGCAAGTGCCATAAACTCCCACTCCTCGGGACTGAAAAATCCCTGTAACTCGCACAGCGCGTCTGACAGCAAAAGGCGCATGGCCTTAATATAGAACGTAACTGCGGGCGTGGCATACTGGAACCCATCAAAAAGGAAATCCGTGTCAGCGGGTTGCATGCGCACAACGAGCTGCACAAAATCATGGTCTGTTGAGGTCGGGTCTAACCGCTTTTTCTTGCGTACTGGCATAATGATATGTTTTTCTGTGTAAAGGTAGTAAAAGGTAAGAATATATACAACGAATAGAGCAAAAACGCGTTTCTCATGTGACTTTCTGTCAATGTAGCAGCAAATTATGTAGCATATTGACATTTTTCGGGAGTAGCCAGCGGGTCGCGCGCGGCGGGGAGAAGCGCCCTTGCAAGCATGAGAGAATGTTCTTTTTACGCAAGACATGTTCGCAAAACGGACAATCCGGAAAAGACAAATAGAACAATGAGCCATATGCGCCCAGCTCGTCCCGCTCGTCCTACCTGTCCCGCTCGTCCTGCTCGTCCTGCCTGCTTCGCTCGTCCTGCACACGACGCGCCCGACATACGCGCATTACCTGCGCTCTCCCGTGCATCGCGTATCACGCGCCCAGCTGCCTGCGGTGTGCACTGTATGCCATCGTATGCCCTTTCCTACAGCCAGGCAGGAAAACGCGGAAAAACGGCATGGGGTAGCAAAATGTCAGCGTTTTGGGGCTGTAAATCGGCCTTAAATAATGGAAATTATGTTTAGTTGTCTCGCAAGTTGTTGTGTATCAGTGAGTAACGTTTTGATAGATTGGAAAATGGTAAAATGGCTTGACAAAAGGCCGTTTTGAGGGGTGCGCGTGTGACGCTTGCGTTGACAATATGACACACGCGGGAAAGGTGGGAAACGAGGCAGAGTAGAGCAGGGTAGGGCAAGGCTGGCAAGGTCAGGAGATGCCTGCGTGCGGCCTGTTCTGCTCGGTGTGTCTGGCTGTCCTCCCTGTCTTCCTGTCCTCCCTGTCTTCCTGCCTCCCTGTCTTCCTGCCTCCCTGTCTTCCTGCCTATCTGCCCAGCTCGGTGCGTCTCGTCTGCCCAGGCAGGCGCAGACACGCACACGCGGACACGCGCGACCCCTAGGGGTGGTAGGGTCCCTCTGAGGACTCTCCATATCGCCGAACGTGAATTATTATAAGGGGAAAGAGAGACGAGCGCGTTGTACGCGGATGGCTCGTTTTCCTGTTCTGAGATATACGCTGGTGGCTCGTTTTACGGCTTTGTACGGATTTGTTTTCCTGTTCTGTGATGTACGCGGATGGCTCGTTTTACGGCTTTGTGCGGCTCGTTTTACGGCTCTGAGATATACGCGGATGGCTCGTTTTGCGGCTTGGTGGGGCGGGCTTATAGGGGAGGTAGGGTCCCATACGAGGACTCTCCATATAGGCTGTATGAATTATTTTAGGTGGTAAGAATACGTTACACTTTGTTTAGCATACCAGACTGATTGGGGGAGCGGGGCGGCAAAGCGGTTTGTCTGTGTTCAAATTGCTTCCCATGTATGGCTGTAATGCTGGCTGAAAGGTACTGGGAAGACACTTTTGCATTCCGAGTAACCCGTGTTTCTGACCAGTGTGAAGTTGGGTATTGTATTGTAACACCTTTCTATTGTAACACTTTTGCCGATGAAAAACTGCACAAAACGCGCAAAATGTGCAATTTCTCGTTTCAGCCCGAAAAATGCGGTTTTTGCGTTGCCCTGGTTTGTGACAATCGAAATTGCTTATTGTAACGGCTATTGTAACTGTTATTGTAACACCGCTAATATTCTGTTTTTCTGTTATATACGATTATCTGTTACAATGTTACAATAAAATATATATAAAACATATAAATACATATATTGCTATGTACATATTACATATATACCCTAATACGTATATATAAGTTATAGCGTTTTTCGTAGCACTTCGTAACAAGTGTGTGTAACTATATGTTACGTAGGTACTTATATGCGTTACAGACGATTTTTGCTTGTAACGCATTGTAGCAAGACCTCTTTTCTCTCCATTCTCGCCCCGCCGCTGCACTCGCCACACCGCCTCACATGTCGGTATGCTCAGACGCAAAAAGAGTGGCGACGACACGCTGCCCTCGCCACTCTTTTTCTACTGGTTCAGCTGCTCTGCTTCCCCTATAAAATATGGTAAGAAAACGCTACACGTGCGTAACGGCTACAGGAACGATTCGTTGATGGTCTCGAAGTTCATCCCTTCACGCACGGCAGGCTTGGCCGTTGACGGCAGGGGCATGCGGTCTGAAATGAGGTCGGCAATCATGTCCGTCATCAGAATGTCATCGTGGTTGTCGCGTCCTTCGATGTTGCCGTATGAACCATCCTCCCTTTGTTCGTAGATTGCCATCTCTTCGTAGGCTCGATAATCGGGATCCAGGAAACGCACGTTGTCCTCGAAGGACACGATGAAGTGGTCAACCATATCCTGTTTGGTTTTCACGTTCGTTTGAAATCCTATCTTCTTGTACCGTCCGTTGCGGATGTCTTCGGGAGAGGTGGAAGCACGCATGTAAAGATTTTGGTAGGTGTGCTCGATGGTCTCGAGGATGCCGCGTGTGTGGTCTCCCTGGTCAACGAACTCGGAAGCCTCTGCTTTCTTTTTGTCGTATGTGTTGGACTCGAAGACAAGGAGCGCTTTCTGGTAGTAGGTAGCCACCATGACCGCCTTGTAGGCCAGGAAGTCGTAGCGTATGTGTCCCCGCCAGCGGGCTACCACCTCTGCCTTGCCCCCAAAGCGCAGCGGCCAGCGGTCAACCACCGTAATCACTGAGAAGTCAGCCTTTGTGGAGCGCCCTCCCACATCGACCACCACGATATAGCGGTCACAGGTCGGGGCGTTGCCTGGTCGCTGCCATATCCACAGAAGCCCCTTGGGGTCTTGCGGCAGGAGACGCGGCACCCTGTCATCGCCCTGCATGATGTCCCCCATATAGTCGGGGTCACGTGCGTACTCCTGTCTGTAGCGGTCAACGAGGTACTGGTCGAAGATGGTGTGGCCAGAGTGCTTGAAGCATTCCACGTCATCGGACGGTGCCTCTGAGGCGATACCCGCGTGGCTGTGGTGTCCTGCGCGCTTTGCTATGTACCAGTTGATTGACTCCAGCGATGCGCCTTTCTGCCAGAGAGACCACAGGTAGCGGCCTGACTCTGTGGTCGGTGTCTCTGTCTCATCGTAGCGATTAAGTAGCAGCTCTTTTGCGAAGTTCAGCTTCTCGTTGACGCTCCTGAACGGTATGGTGTCGTGTGCGATGTAGAAGAACGGGATGAAGAGCGCTTCACGCGAAGACTTCTTCTTTCTGTCCTTTGCAAGTTGGTAGGCATCATAGAACAAGCCCGACATACCGTTGGCTGTTGACTCCATGACCTCCAGCGTGAGAGGCGCTATCAGCATTCCTCCCTCGATGCTCGTGATGACGGACTCTGCTGTCTTTCCCTGTGTGGTTGTCCAGTAGGCTACCTCTGAGAAGTGCGCCATAGCGAAGTTGGAGCCTCGCGTTGCCTCGAAGTTCTCGAACGAAGCGATGGTAACCACGTTGTCACGTACCACATTTCCCTTTTCGTCCGTGATGGTGGAGTCTGACGATGAGCCCTCCTTGGGTGAGAAGCGCAGCTTAGGCACGTTGAAGACGACATCGGCAGGGAAGTGCCTGAGCGTTCTGGAGTACATTCCCTTGATACGCCTTGCCGTGTCTTTCGTCTGTGCGATGATGACGGAGTTCCATCCCTGCCTTATGAAGATTTGGATCCACGCCATGTAGAGCTGCACCAGCGTTGAGCCTCCCCATTGCCTCGCCTTGAGGAGCACCAGTCTTATAGGCCTGCCCTGCCTGCGCATGCGCTCCAGTCTCTCCAGCAGTATTATCTGCGCGTAGTTGAGGATGAACGACACGTTCTTTCCGCTCTGCTTGTGTTCGATGCTGAAGCCCTTGGCGAACGCGAAGGACGGGTCTCTCTGCAAGCGCAGCTGGAAGAGCTGGCGCATGACATCCTCTTCGTTGATGGCCGAGCCCTCCAGTTCTCTCTTGTGAACCAGGTTGAACCACTCCACATAGGCACTGATGCTGCCGAGCGACATAACCTTCTGGTACATCGGCTGCAAGACGACCTCCCTGGTGAGCCACTGCACGGGTATCGGGTAGTCGGGTATCTCCACGCGCTCTGTGTGGGCGGGCAAGCCCTCTCCCGTTATCTGGTCAATGCCCTGCAGGGTGAGCCTTGCCATCCTCCTCTCGTCCTCCTGCATGATGGCATCAAGGGTCGGCTCCTCCTTCGCGCGTGCCGCCTCACGCTCTATCTCGTCCTGCAAGTCGGGCAGGGTGGTGCTGTTTTCCCCGTTTTTGGCCTCTGTGGCGCGTTTCTCCTCTTCGGCGGGTACTTGTTCCACCTCTGGCGAGAAGTCCCCTCCTATGGCCTCGAGGAGCGATTTTCGGGCATGTGTAGGTTCGCGCCCCTCCCCCATGTTCGGGTTGGTGGGCATGAGCTTCTGTTCGTGCGTCCGCACGTAGGGTTTCTTTTTCTTCTTGGCAGGCTCTTCGGAGAAGACCTTGAAGGCATCCGAGTTCCCCTTGACCTCCTGCGCGTCAGCCTCCTTCTTCGCCACACGCTCGGCCAGCGTGCTGGTTCCCGAGAGCGGCTTTATTATTTTCTTCGGTGGAGTATAGTCCATAGAATGTACGATAAAGTGTAAGACAATAAGTGTATTTTCCAGTTGAAGCCTCCCCAGAGTGCCAGCGGCACGTTGCTGAGGAGCAGCACCCAGTTAGGCCTGCCGTACCATACATCGCTGCGCGCTATCATCGCGTAGCACATGCCTGACAGACCGCACGTGGGCATCGTGCATGCGGCAAGCGGTGACAGCGCTGCCACAGAGGCGCAGAGCCATCCCGACAGCGCGCTCTTCCATCTCGGCTTGTACCTCAGCAGGAAGAGGAAATTGAGCGCCACGTGCCATGCGTTCGCATGCGTGAAGTGATAGGTGAGTGCTGACAGCAAGCTTGTGTGCTGGGTTACGTAAGCTCTCGGTACTGCCAGGCAGCAGATGACGAGAAGGCACAGCATCAGATAGTCCTCGGTCTTCGCCAGAGGCTTTGCTTTTGTTTTCGCATTTTCCATATAATCCGTTTAGCGTATGACATGGACAGATAGAATCCGTCCGCGGGTTCTGTGATGATGAACGAGGTGATGAAGAGCGAGGATGAGTTCTTGAACGTTCGATGCGAGCGTAGCCGCAGATACTTCCTGCGTATGCTCTCCACAACACCGTCCCTTGCGAGGTGCTTTTGCGGCTTGTCCTTCCCCTTTGCTATCTCCAGCACTATCCTGTATGCCCCGTAGAAGGACAGCCACAGACGCGGCTGCTTCTCTCTGAGCGCTATTCTCAGCGCCTCGTTTTCGGTAAGTCTCGGGTCATCAGCGAGTGCTCTCTTGAAGGCTGCATAGAGCGCTTCGTCCCTCATTCGTCTGTAGTTGCAAGTGTCTTTTGGCATGTGTAATAATAGTTTTCGGTGTTTGTATTGCACAAAGGACGTTCTGTAAGTTGGTCACACAATAGCGATTTTGATAATTCGTCAAACTTTAGTTGCCGCGCTTCCTACTTTTGCGATGAATAAAATTCACGAGAGACATATATGGCACAAGCAACAGCACCACAGGCGGCTCCTGCCGCTGAACCCGCGAAGGAGAGCAAGCGCGACTTGTTCCGTGGGCGCATGAGCAAGCGTTACCCCGACTTGAACCTGGACGATGAGGATGCCTACTACGACCAGATGGGCAAGGCGTTCGATGAGTACGAGGGCTACGAGAAGAACAGCAAGCAGCTTACCGACCGCATGCAGGCCAGCCCCGCATTCCGCGATATGGTGATAGCGGCAGGCAAGCAGGACGACTTCGACCCTATCATCTACCTCACCGAGCAGCGCGGCCTTGACCTCAAGGCTCTTCAGGATGACCCCGAGTATGCGGACAAGTTGGCACAGGCTCACTCCAAGTATCTGGAGCGTGAGGCCGAGAACAAGAAGATTGATGACGCGATGGCCGAGAACATGCCCAAGAGCATCGAGGCTATCCGCAAGAAGTCCGAGGAGCTTGGCTTGAGCGAGGAGCAGACACAGGAGATAGTGGGCAAGATGTACCAGGGCATGGACGACATGGTGCATGGCATTCTTGACCCCGAGTATTTCGCGATGCTTGCCAAGGGTATGACCCACGACAAGGACGTTGACCAGGCTCATGAGGAGGGCATGGCCGCAGGGCTTAGCAAGAAGGTGGATGACAAGCTGCGCAGCCTTGAGGCAAGTCAGGAACGTGTGTCTGGCAAGCAGTCCCCTATCAAGCGCCCCGAGCCTAAGCAGAAGCGTTCGCGCAACATGTTCCTTGCAGGAGACGAGGACGAGTATTAGAGAGTGAGAAACATTTTTTAGTTGTTAATTTGATAAGTTAGAAGTATGAAGCAAATTCTGAGAGAGTTCAAGCCCCTTCACTTCCTTGTGCTGGTGCTTTGTGTTCTGGCTTCCTTCGCCAGCGGCGGCATGGCTATGGCAGCAGTCGGCCTTGACGATGTAGGCCGCACCACTGCGGATCCCGACGGCACGGGCGACAAGGTGAAGAACGACCCCAACGCGGGTACCCCACTGGAGGGTTCTACCCCTGACAGCCCCCAGAAGGGACTTGACCAGCAGAGTGCCGCCGCTACGGGTAGTGCTCTTGACCAGGCAGGCGTGACCGAGAACCACATCGATGACTATGTGTCGAAGTTTCGTGCGTACCGATTTCCCTTGCACACCGACATTCTGCGTAAGGCAAGGCAAATCAAGGTTGACACCAAGGAACCCACGAACTGGGAGGTAGGTGAGGCCATCATGGAGTTCACCAGCATCGCCAAGATTACTGGCGGTGAAGAGGAGGTTACCCTTACCGCTACCGAGATTGCCAAGAATGACTGGAAGCTCATCCGCCGCAACGCCACTATCATGGTAGGCGCTCCCCTTGGCTACAAGGGGCAGGTGAAGGACAACACCCCTCTGGTGCTGTTCGTTGTTGACAAGAGCACTACTGGTATCACCGTTCGCGCGCTGAACGGACCCAGCAAGAGCGCCAGCGACCCCACTACCACCGTTCCTGAGATAGCCGCTGGTACGACCTTCTTCCCCATGGCTCCCGCCTTGAGTGAGAGTGAGGTGGAGGTGGAGCCCAACAACGCCCTGCCCATTGAGACCCAGTGCTACTTGCAGAAGAAGGTATGCGCTATCACCTATACCGAGCTGTTCGAGCGTATCAAGAAGAAGGCTCAGTGGAACGTGCAGGACATCAAGGACTGGAACCTGGAGATGTTCCGCAGAGAGTGTACCCGCAGTATGCTCATCAGCGCTCCTGCCAAGTTCTACAAGCACAATGAGCGTACAGGTACTGAGACCGCCTACACGGAGAACGGTATCATGCGCCAGCTGCGCCTGGGCTACGAGTTGAGCGATGGCCAGATAGACTTTGAGGACTTGATAGGCATACAGGCTATGCTGTGCGGCAAGTACGACACGCCCAACGAGCTGACCGCCTACTGCGGTACCAAGTTCATCCAGCGCCTGCTGAACATCGACTTCTCCAAGCACAAGGAATACACGGTGCGCAACTACACGGATGAGAGCACGAAGATTAAGATTACCTCGTTTGAGAGTAACTTCGGCAAGTTCAACTTCGTGCATGAGTATGGTCTGAACGACATCGGTTACAGCGAGTGCGCCATCATCTTCTCTGTTGAGGAGGCCAAGCACTTCTACTACCAGTCGGGCAAGACCATCAACATCAACCACGAGAAGGGAGAGGGCGGCGAAGTACGCGAGGCCAAGTCTCAGTACTACATCAAGGATGACTGCGTGAAGCTCGACACCTTCAACAGCATGATTGTAGGTCCCACCACTCTGGTAGGCGGCTATAAGCTGAGCGCTTTGGATGCCGTGCTGAAGAGCGTGAACAGCCTGTCTGACGTGGCCGCTCCCGCTGCAGGGGATATTGTCTATCTCATCAACGACGAGTCTGGCAAGCCCATGGGTCTGTATGAGTACAGCGGCACTGAGTGGAAGCCCTACTCTGGCAAGAGCATCTTCGTAGGCTGACAAGTTCTAAGGGGATTAGTATAATAGCCTGAATGCCCGTCTCGCTAACTACGGGGCGGGCATTCTTCAATCTTAACAATAATTCAAGAAAGTATGCTGAAAATATATGAACTTTCTCGTTTCGATGCGATGACCCTTCGTATCTCATACTGCGGCCAGGTAATCATGGCTTCTTTCAAGGGAGGAGACCAGAGACGCAACCGCGCCCGCCTTGTGACAGACAGCCTGTTCGTGCAGGACGCTCTGGAGCATGACCCGCGTTTCGGTAGTCTCTACATCCTGAAGAAGAGCTATTCGGACAGCACTAAGGATGTGGAGGCAAGGATTGCCAACGAGAAGACCAAGACACGCAAGATAACCAAGGTGAAGAGCGTCAACGATGCCCTGCTTTACTTCACCCAGCTTGGAGCCAACGTGACAGGCGAGGGAGACCTGAAGACGCTGATGGAGCAGTATAACGTTGAGTTCCCTAACCTGAGATACTGAGAACGGCATGACACACCTGACAGGAGCGGATATAGTGTCTCGTGTGCGCAGGACAATCAACGAGGCACGAGTGAACGACTCGGAGTTCTACACGGGGGCAGACGAGGCAGAGCTTGACAGCATCATCGCTGCGCATGTCCTTGAGGCGTTGAACTTCGTGCATGGTACGGCTGACCCTGACTTGCTGGACGCGGGTGAGACTGCAACGCATGTGACAGGCACGAGGGAGCTTGGCAGTTACTTCGTGGGTGTGGTGGCCGTTCCTGGCTATCTGAGGCTGAAGAGCCTTCGCGTGCAGGGGTGGTCAAAGGCTTTGACAGAGATACAGAGCGATGAGGAGGACGAGTACGCAAAGCAGTCCGACCGTTATGCCTGCGGAACGCCTGAGCGTCCTGCCGCTTTCCTCTCGGTCAATCTTGAGAACGGTGAGCGGCAGATTGAGTTGTACAGCCTGCCAAAGATAGACTCAAGCGTGCGTGTGGAGTATATGACCTTTGTCGAGGACACAGGGGCGGATGAGGGCATAGATGTCAGTGCAAAACTCGAGGATGCCTATATCTACTATCTGTCTGGTCTGGTGCTTACCGTACTCAACGACCAGCATGCTGATGATATGTTTAACCTTGCGATGGCTCTCATGGGTGTTAGCGCACAGGAGAAGCAAGAGAAAGGAGGAGTATGATGGCGAGTAATACGGAGCCCTTGGTGGCGATGCTTTTCGTGGAGTGCCTTATCATGCTGCTTCCACTCTTGTTCGTTGCGTCCGACTTCTGGGCGGGCATACGTAAGGCCAGGCAGCGCGGTGAGGTCATAACAAGCAACGGATGGCAGCGGACGGTGGCTAAGATAGGCAGATACTACAACATGCTGTTTGCCCTGCTCCTCATGGACGGGATGCAGATAATAGGCTTGTGGTATCTGAACAACTACGCGGACTGGCACTGGCCGCTGTTTCCCTGGTTCACCTTTGCGGGTGCGTTCTTCGTTGGTGTCATTGAGGTCAAGAGCATCATGGAGCCTGCCAGCGACAAGGAGAAGAAGGAGATGAAACAAGTGGCGCATCTTGCAAGTGAGATAGCCAAGCATCGCGCGGATCCCGAGGAAATAGCCCAGGCTATAGTGCAGTATCTCAGCAATGACAGACGTAATAAGATTTATAAGAAGAAAGAGGAGGAGAGCGAATGAGGTTTACAAGAGAAGCACTTGAGAAGATGAAGACCTTTGAGGGTTGCAAGCTTAAGGCGTACCGCGATGCCGTGGGTATTCCAACCATAGGCTACGGGAGGACTCGCGGGGTGGAGATGGGTATGACCATCACGCAAGAGCAGGCTGACAAAGACCTTGAGGAGTTCATCGAACTTGAGGAGGAGGCACTTGGCAGGTTCTTGGGAGACGTGAAGCTGACCGATAACCAGTGGGATGCCATAGTAAGCTTTGCCTATAACGTGGGCATTGGTAATTTCAAGCGCAGCACGATGGCTAAGAAGATACTTGCCAATCCTGCCAATCCAACCATTTACCATGAGTTCGGCAGATGGGTGAAGGCGGGCAACAAGAAGTTGCCTGGCCTTGTGAGACGCAGAGCATGGGAGGCCGCACGATGGGCAGGGGCTGTCTGATAGCGCTCCTCTGCGCTCTCTGTCTGTGCTCCTGCCGCTCTGTACGCACAGAGTACGTTCCCATCATGCAGACACGCTCAGACACGCTTATACAATACAAGGAGCGTGTGGATAGCGTGTGGAGGTACGACAGCGTACACGTGCGTGAGGGGCGTGATACGGTGTGGATGGACAGATGGCATGTGCGTGTGGAACGGCATAAGACATGCGATACCCTCTATATCCATAAGACCGACAGCATCCCAAAGCCCTATCCTGTGGAGCGTCCGCTTACACGGTGGCAGCGTACCAAGCAAGACTGGGGTGGCTGGGCGATGCTTGTAGCAGGCGTGGCTGTTGTGCTCGTCTTGCGAAGGAAGATTTGATAATTCGTCAAACCATTATGGCTGTGCGGATTAACTTTGCGGCATATAACATTACGATATGAAGTATGTAGGCAGTAATCAGAGAATAAATCTGTCATGGACAATAAGCAGAGGCGCGTCTAAGGTCAAGGAGGATTTTAGGCGTTCGTCTCTGTTTGTGTTCCTGACGAGTAACAACGAGCAGATACCACTCAACTATACGCTGGGTGAGAACGTTATAACGGCAACGCTTCCTACTGAGTTACCAGAAGGAGTGTATGGCCTGCTTGCCGTGTGGTTCAAGTCGGCCAGCAATCCCTTTGAGGGAGGAAACGATGCAGGCTTGCCGCCTCTCGGCAGGATGAGCCGTTCACAGGTTGATGACCTGTTTGGCATCACTGCTGTGTCTAACGAGGCCGACTACTCAGAGTCAAGCGCTGTCAATATCGAAGTGCGCAGCATGGTGGCTACGTATGGATATGATGGCTTGTCCGCATACGAGATAGCCGTCATAAGCGGCCAGACCGCACTGCGTCAGAGCGAGTGGGTGTCCAACATCACCGAGCTTAACGAGCGTATCAGCGAGATTGAGAGCGCCGAGACCTTGAGGCAGACAGCAGAGGCATCCCGCTCGTCCGCAGAGGGCAAGCGTGTCAGCTCAGAGATTGTAAGACAGCAGAACGAGAATGCGCGGCAGGCGGCTGAGAAGAAACGAACCTCTCTCCGCTATTATACGGAGGGAGACGGTTCTGCCGAGATACATGCCGACAGCATTCGCGTGTATGCCGAGGGAAGCGGCAAATGTCTCCAACTCGAGGGCTATAAAGTGGTGGTGAAGAGCGGATTGGACGACATAGTGCTCCAGCCAGGCCCTGGATACAAGGCAAAGGTGGGCACCAAGGAGATAGCTACCGTAGATATGCTGGAGAGCATAAAGAATAGGCTCTCGGCGCTGGAGAATGATAGTAAGGCATAAATATAAGGATTATGGTAAAGAACATAAATTTCACCTACAACAAGGACAAGGCATGCTGGCAGAGCGATGAGATTGTATCGCCCAACATGGCATACGTACATGTGGAGCGCAAGGGGGTGGGCTTCCTGCGGGTGTATGCCTATGCGGCAGGCAAGAAGCCAGTGACTGTACATGTTACTCAGCAGAGGATAACCGCGTTTCTGACGGGCTATCTTCCAGTGGGCGTGACGCTGCGCATGGAGAGTGAAACAGAAGTAGAGTCCTGCGTGCTGTGCCAGGACGGTGTAGAGTAAGGAGGAGCGGATATGGATAAGATAAACTTGCCCGTCATAGGCATGCAGGCAGGAGGAGGCAGCGGTAGTGGTTCTGGCTCGTCTGCTGACTTGCGTCCCATATATGAAAAGCTGGACGTGTTGCAGATAGGTCTGACCAATCTGCAAGGGCTGCTGACTGAGTTGCAGGGGATAGTAGATGCGCACAAGGAGGCTACCGAGCACGACATCAATGCGCTTGCTAAGGATGCCACAAGCACCGACTTCAGCGAGCTTCCCCTGCTGTGCGGACAGCCCAGCATTCTGTTCGGGGCAGGCACTCCACAGGAGGCCATCGTACCCGACAACTGGAAGCAGTTTGCCCCCGACACAGAGGAGGGCTACAACTGGAACGGAGAACCGTCAGCCATCGGGCAGCAGTACATCAACACGCTTGCGACTACAGGCGGGCGCTACATCGCTGTGCGCGGCAGCGAGGAAGGCTTGCTTGTGTGGAAGAACTTTTAATATAGAATGATATGGCAAATAATGTATTTGTTAAGATACCAGAGCGCGGGGACGCATGTGTAGGACGGCTCTCCGACAAGAAGCTGTTTTACATCAAGGCCGACACGCTCGTAACCTCAGAGCTGGACAAGAGCGTGTGGGAGGTGCAGGGTGTTGTGTCGCATCGAGAGGGTAAGAAGGTCACTATTGTCGGGCTGAACAATTCGGGTAATATTGCATTCTGCGACCGTGTGTGGTATTACCTCAGCGGTTATACGCTGGACGGCGCAGAGCACACCATAGTGCTGGCCATACCCACCAAGGCAAACTGGGATAAGAATGTGGAGAAGACAATTACCTACACGGCAAACACCGTAGAGGAGTTCATCAGTGCGCTCAATGCAGCCTTTGAGGCTGACGCCGACTTTACAGACCAGGATTGGTATGCCGACCTTACCGCTGACGGGCGCGTTCGTGTGCATTATGTGTTTGCCACGTGGCAGAACTACAACTTCACTGCCAAGTCTGGCATCACCAAGACAAACAGCCTGCCCGAGTTAAAGCAATGCACGCGCCTGAGGCGCAAGAGCGGACAGGCTACTTTAATCGGCGGCATTTGCTCCTGGCACCGCGCGTTGTCCTACTACCGTAACGACAACGGAGACAAGTCCGAGCAAGGCGGACGCACGGAAGAACAGACGAGCCTCAAGCAGCAATGGCCAGTCAACCTCCCAACTTGGCTCGGAACATCAACCAAGAATCCTGGCGACTTCTGCAAACCGCTTCGTGGCGTGTATGGCGATGGTGAGGAGGGCTGGCTTCGATTCATGCGCAGCTGTATGTTGGTCGCCAATACAGACTACGGCATTATGATGTATGACGGCAGAGAGATGGGCAAGCTGTTATCGTCCTTTACCTATACCTCGCGCAAGGTGGCCGAACCGAAGTACATGTGTCCCGCAAACAGATGGTGTGCCAGCTTCTCCACCTCCTGTCTGCCAGCTGGTTCATGGCATCTGCCCGCGCCCAAGGAACTTGTAGAGCTTATGAGAGATATAACGCAAGGAACGGGAACGCCTGACGTTTTGAACAGAACTATGAGTGCAGCGGGAGGCAAAGCTATAAGTAATGGTTCCCGCCAGTGGGCGTGTGTGCGCTACATTCCCAACAACGCGTGGTATTGCAACGGCACGCACGGCTGCCTGAGCACCACGACCATGTACAGCACCTGGCTTGTGGCTTCCCCGCTCTCGCTCCACATTCTTGATAATTAACTCTTGCGTGGGCATGGCCTTGGCCTGCCCACGCTTGACAAAACATATAACACACAGAGCATGGCAAGAATACACAACGCAAGCATCTACATAAGGCTGTGCCGACTGAGGCACAGGCTGAAGAAGATGCAGTACTTCCTGATGAAGAAAGACCGCATCGTGTACGGCACTCCTGCGTTGGAGTACTGCAACGAGTGCCTGCGCGACTTCGTGCGGGCATACGAGTTCCAGGACGAGCGCGCCTACTATTACAGGAAGCTTATTGCCGATTTTTCCGTGCTCAAGGTTGAATTGGAAGGGATAAACCACGAAGGTGTATTGAGATGCCCGAAGGCCAAGGAACTCACCGAGACGAATGCCGAGTTGCCGTCAGCGACCGACAAGATGTATCTGGGTATATTCCAGATTGTGGGCGAGATAGACGAGGACATCTCAAAATGGAGGCAGAGCGCGCTCCGCAGCAAGAGTACGCCAGACTAAACCCTGCATACAGGTATGGCGTGCCAGCAGCTATAATTATTGGAGGTGCCCAGGGTGTCTTTTACACCGACAAGCAAGGAATTGGGCACAAGGGATTCCAACCAGTGGGCGTGTGTGCGCTACAATCCCAACAACGCGTGGAATTGCAACGGCACGAACGGCTGCCTGAACACCACGACCATGTACAACACCTGGCTTGTGGCTTCCCCGCTCTCGAACCGATAATGAATGCAAAAGATGAATGATACGGTAAGTTTCAGGGGCTTGTACCCTATCTATCTGATAACGCGCAAGCACAAGCGCAACTCGGCGGACTGCGTTGAGTTTGAACTTCACTGGCAGCGAAACCTGTTGCGCCTTGTGCGGGATATGAACGACCGTACCCTGCAACCGACTGCCTACACCTTTGTGGCTACCCGTCCGAAAGCGCGGGAAGTCTTCGCATGCGATATGGGACAGCGCATCTGCGACCACTATATAGCCGAGGACATGCGTCCGTATATCGAACGTAGGCTTACCGACAGAACCTTCAACAACCGCATAGGAAAGGGGCTCAATGCAGCCATAAACCAGATAGCGGAAGACATCTACGACAAGACATGCGGATTCACCCGCGATGCGTGGTGCATCACCTGGGACTTGGAGGGCTACTTTCCGAATGCCCGTCAAGATACCGTATATGGCCAGTTCATCGACATATTGGACAAGGAATACCAGGATGATGACAAGGAGCTTCTGAGGTATCTGATAGAGCGGAGTATCTTCAGCTATCCGACCGAACACTGCGAGATACGGAGCACCTATGAGGAACGCCTGGCCATCAAGCCAGAGAAGAGCCTGTTCAACAAGCCCGCAGGCATAGGAGGCAGCATTGGCAGGCTTGTATGGCAGGACGCGATGAGCCTCTACGTGGCAGATATAGACCGATGGCTGGAGCAGGACTGCGGCATACTGCACGTGCGCTATATGGACGACAACTTTGCTGTCACGGACAACAAGGAGGCGTTCCTTGCCTACATCATGCCAGAGCTACGCAAGCGGTACGCTGAGCTTGGATGCACGCTGCATCCGCACAAGTTTTCCTGCCAGCACTACAGCAAGGGCGTGAAGTTCTGCGGCACGACCGTCAAGATGCAGCGGGTGTATGTGTCGCAGAGGACGGTTCGCTCATTCATGCAATGCATTGCCAAGTTCAACGCAGCGCCTTGCGAGAGGCGGCTCAGTGCGCTGCTTGCCAGCGTCAATTCCTATCTGGGCATCTGTAAGACACGCAACGGACACCACATCGCGATGACAGCGCTGGACAGCCTGACGGGCAGATGGGACAGATACCTACATCTTGACAAGCGCAGGATGTGTCTCGTTGCCAATGACGGATACGGGCTGAACGAGAGGCTGAAGCGCAGATACCATTTAAGACTCAAACGTAACAACAGAACACATGACAAGAGAAGAGAAGCAAAGCGCCCTGCAACGCATAGCAGAGCGTAAGATGGCCTTGCTGGCCACCATGGCCGAGAGCGATGCTCATGCGGCCAAGTGCATGAAGATGGGGCTCACCTTCAAGGAGGAGTACCCCGAAGAATACACATCCTATGAGGCGGCGCGTGAGGAGTACAACACGCTTGAGGCTGAGGCGAACATCATCGCCACTACCGAGGTGGAGGATGACGAGATGATGTGGAAGAATCCAGCAGGAGAGGAGGCGAGCGATGAAGGCCGTTGAGAAGTGGGGGCTCGACAAGGTGACGCATTTCCTCGCGGGAGCGCTGATAGCCGTTATGGCTTATCTGGTTGCCTGCATGGCAGGCGCGACACAAGCGGCATCCCTCGCGACAGGCTTCGGTCTATCTATAGTGGCTGGAGTGGTCAAAGAGCTGCTTGACGAGCGCTTCGAGTGGAAGGACTTGCTGGCCACCGCGATAGGCGGTGCTGCGGCTACGGTTGGACTTATAATATTATATTGTACGTAGTATGAATAAGATAGCAACACATGACAGCGCGACTGGCGAGAGAGGACACGGCTTTCTCTCTTGGCTGGTCACGCCTTTTGCAAAAACACAGAGCAAGACCATAGCGGAGCAGTATGCCGCTGGGTGCAGGAGCTTCGACATACGTGTGCGGCCTGCGCGTGGGAGACGCAAGGGCTACGTATGCGCGCATGGGCTGTGGGAGAGCGAGCGGAGCGCGGTTGACATTCTCGGTATGATAGACCGTTTTCCAGACAGGTGCCAGGTATGCCTGACCTACGAGGGGACGAGCGAGAACATAGAAGACTTCCGTCAGTTTGCGACCAACTTACGGCATTGGTTTCAGTGGATAATATGGGGAAGCGCCTGCTGTAAGTATGCCAAGTATGCCAGCGTTAAGGTGGATTACGTGTCTGTTCTGCCCGCAGAGGTAGGCTACAGTGGAGGTGTGCAGGGCTTCTTGCCGCTTGACGGTAGAAGCTGGCATGCCTATCTTCCTATCCCATGGCTGTGGGACAGGTTATATAAGAGGCCGCACAAGTTCAATGAAGAGAGGTTCACGTTTGTGGACTTCTTATAATATAACAAATACCATGAACGACAAGGAGACAGAGTTGTACAGAATAGTAGATAGTGTGGTCAGCTGTTGTGCCACACAGATAGATGCAGAGGGTCACGTGAACCTCACGGCGGAGGATGTGCTTGGTAAGAGTAGGGCAGAGAATGTGCTTATGGCGCGCTGCATACTGGTGGGCGAAATATCTGGTGCGGGGTATAGCGTGACCACCGCAGCACAGCTCTTAGGCCGTACCCCGCAGGCCATACGGCACTTGCAGGAACTCGGTTATCAGTACCACAGAACCTCAAGAGCCTATAGGATAGCAGAGGCAGAAGCCGTGCTTCTGTGCAGGAATTTTGAGCCAAGCGGGGTATAAAAAGCTCTTTTTACGAGTCATACGTAAAACTTGTAGCCGCATTTGGTGCTACAACTGAGTATTTATTCATAACTTTGCGGGCAGAAACTGAAATGTGGATAATATGAATACCCTGTTTGACAAGGACGCATCCGTTAATGCAATCCTCTATATACTTTCTGCGTTTGGAGGACAGGCCGACATGCACAAGGTTTACAAGACTCTCTATTTTGCAGACCAAGAGCATCTGAGTAAGTATGGCCGTTCAATAACAGGCGACACCTACATTGCTATGCAGTATGGCCCCGTGCCGTCTATGATATATGATATTACGAAGGCCGTAAAGGGTGATAGCTATTTCTCTCAGTCAGAAAATGCAAACGAATTGAAGGAGTTATTCCATTTTGCAAATAGGTTTATTATCTGTGCTGCGGCTGACTACGACCCCGACAGCCTTTCCGATTCCGATAAGGAATGCCTTGATAATGCTATTGCGAAATGCCGCGATAAAAGTTTTATAGAACTTACAGAAATGTCTCATGGTCTGGCCTATAACAATACCCGACCAGACAGGGAAATTTCGGTTAAGGATATACTCTGCGAGGCTGGGGACACAGAGGAGTATGCCAATTATATATCCCAAAAACTGAAGTACGAGGAAGTACTTTGTGGCTACTGATGGCAAATAGAGACTTGATAAAGAGGGGAGCGATACTCCACTCTGAGACTTTTGACTTCGTTGACCACGGAAAGTTCTTTGTCATAATGGGTGTTTCACATGGTGAGGTAGCGGGTTTCTTCTTCATCAATTCAGGAATAAACAAGTGGATCCAGGGTAAGGAAGAAATGCTTGCGATGCAGTACCCTATGCGAAAGGCAGATTATGGCTTCCTACGGTATGACTCTTTTCTTGCTGCTCAGGAATTGCTGAAGATACCCATAAGCAAGATAGAGAGTGATATGGAGAAAGGGCAAACTATCTTCAAAGCCCTAATGAAAGAGGAGCATGTGAATGAGGTTTTGCAGCTGGCAAGGCACTCAAAATTGTTCAAGCCAAAAGACAAGAAGAACTTTCTTTGCTAATTGGTAAGTAATTAGAAAACAACGCAAAAGCATAACAGGTGGCATTTGGTACGTATTACCATTGCCACCTTTTTGCGTCATATAATAAATCGGCTGAACTTTGCAACAAGTTCCAATAGTGGAACGAAACAAGCCTTAAAAATCTATATCATGAGTGATGTAAAGACTTTCATGTTCCCTGACTCGGGAACCCGTAGCGGTGGCCTTGACCCGAACGCGCTGCTTGCGATGATGAACAATGGAGGCGGTTTCGGTGCAAACGGAAACTGGATTTGGGTAATCTTCCTTTTCTTCCTTTATGGATGGAACCGCAACGGTCTGTTCGGTGGTAACGGTGGTGGTTCTGTAGCAGGCACGGCAGAGCGTGAGCTTCTGATGAGTGCTATACAGGGCAACGGCAATGCTATCAGTCAGCTGGCAACGACTCTGAACTGTGATGTCAATAGCATCAAGACTGCTATATGCAGCGTGCAGAGTGCCATACAGGGAGTGGGCAATCAGGTTGGCCTTACTGGCCAGCAGGTCATCAATGCCATACAGGCAGGTAACACCAGTCTTGCAAGCCAGTTGAGTAAGTGTTGCTGCGACAACCAACTTGCCATCTGCAACCAGACCAACGCCCTTCAGAACGCTATCAACTATGTAGCCACTGGGCAGGAGAGAGGCTTCAGTAATGTTGCCTACGAGACGCAGGCTCAGACTTGTGCCATCCAGCAGGGTATGGCCAACGGCGTGCAGACTCTGAAGGACACTGGCAATGCCAACACACAGGCCATAATCGCCAAGCTCGATGCAATGGAGAACGCAGCAATGCAGGACAAGATTGCAGGACAGGCCAGCGAGATAGCCACCCTGAAGGCACAGATAAGCCAGGAGCATCAGAACGCAACCTTCGCGTCCATGCTGGCTCCCATGCAGAGCGAGCTGAATGCCATCAAGTCTGCGATGCCCGCTACCGTGACCGTGCCTAACCCGCAGGGTGTGCTGATGCCCTCTTGTGTGGCATGGCAGTATGGCATTGGGCAGCAAAACGGATTCTGGGGATAACGGATAGGAGAACGTGGTATGACTAACAGGAGCGTGTTCATTGCGAACAGGGGTGGCACACCTATTGTGACTGCCCCCGCTACGGTAGGGACGGCCAACGTGACTATTGACCTTCCCAACCACGTGTTCCGTTTTCTCGGAGCCAAGGGTATAATCATCGTGGAGGCCACTCCCGTTATACCCACAGGGACTACAGGCACGCTGCCCGTCCTTGTGAGCACGAACGGGTCAAGTCTTCCTCTGGTGAGTGTGACAGGTGCAGCCGTGACTGCGGCCTCCCTTGTGGGCGTGACCTACATAGAGGTGCTGTTCAACAAGAGCGCCAACACGCTTACTCTGATGAGCCCAGTAGCGTGAAGAAGAGAGAGAGTAAGAATTAAAAGGTAGAATTATGTTTCAGACATTGAGAGCAGGAAGCCCCTTCTATATACTTGAGAAGGGCAGCGACATCAAGCTGAAGATAGCAGAGGTGTCATCTGTGAGTGCGCCTACACCGAAGTTCCAGACAGGCAACTTCACCCCTAACTTCGGTCAGGAGATGATAGTGGATATTACCGCCAAGTGCGGTGATGAGTCCTTGGAGTTCAAGCAGGTGCCAGCAAACCTTAGTATAGCCAACTTCGGCACAGGCAATGTGGTGATAAGCGAGAGCCGTGACGCGATGAGCGCCGAGGTTGAGAGCATGAGGAGGGCGAGTCAGTCCATCCTTGACAGCATGGAGCATAACCAGCAAGTAGTCGGTCGCTGCGGTGAGTTCCTTGCCCTCCTCAACCCACAGATAGCCAAGGAGCGTGAGCAGGAACAGAAGATACAGAACCTGGAGAAGGAGATGAACGGCATGCGCACAGACCTCTCGGATATTAAGGGCATATTGCTCTCCATGTCAGAAACAAGTAAAAAGTAGAAGATTATGGGATATATGGTACAGATAAGCGAAGACAAGCGCAATAAGATGTCGGAGCTTTGCGAAAAGATGCTCAGTGCAGGCGGTAAGCTCATGCAGTGCCTTGAAGACCTCGAGGGCAACCAGAGAGGTGGAGACAGGGACGACTGGGACGATAACGAGTACGAGGAGGAAGAGGATTACGGACGCTACGGCCGTATGGGTGCGAGGAAGCAGAAGCACTCTGGTCGTTATATGAGGTAGCCTTATGAGACGGACAAGCCTTGATACTTATGACAGGATGCCCGACGGCATGCGTTCGTACTTGCGCAACTACGGGTGGCACTTCAACCGTAAGGCTTGTGAGTTTGCTGCAAGGCACATGTACAGACGCACGGAGTCTGGATCCTTGGAACGTACTACTGCACTGACACGCGAACAGGTGGATGACATTCTGAGCCGTACAGGAGTGCAGATAGAGAATGATGTGGGCTACGATATGGTGTATGTCGCTACCATGTGCAGGAGCGACTACCTGGGCAGCAGCATCTCTGACGAGGTGCATCTGGCTAAGATTATCAGAGATATTCTTGACGATGCGGATGCAGGAGACGGAGAGGTAATGCGTTGCTGGTATGCCAAGATGGTAGCCCGTGGAATACCCGTTGACTGGGAAGACCTGCTATAATGACAAGCCCCGCTATCCTCACGGACGGCGGGGCTTAAACCATGAAAACTAACTAAAACAAATGAGTGTGTAACCTTCTCATAAACAAACCTTAAATCATAAGTCTTCATCCCTTATTATTTCTTTCTCCTGCAAGTCCTCCTCCTCTTCCACGTAATCATCGAATTGGGCTTCCTTGCTGAGTATTATCTGCGCTATTGACAGCGGTGCCTTCTCCTCTGTCTTTGCGGCAGCGGCTTTCGGCATGACATACTCCAAGAGTTTCATGCGTCTATCTACACGCTCCTTCGGGTCGAGGGAGTCTATATCCTTGATAAGCTTCTCCCAGTTCTTGTCCAGATAGTCGCGTATCTTCTCCTTGACTACCGAAGTCTTTGTGCTCTTGTCCGCTGTCTTCTTACTCATAATCTCCAAGGTTCAAGCTGCACCACCTCAGAGCGTGCTTCATTGTAAGCCTTCTCAAGATGGTTTTCTGCCGATATAGTATAGTTCTGTTGCGCGCGTTCGTCATTCATGGCACGATACCACTGCGATATAACGTAGTCGCATACGTAGCGGTGTATATGTGCTTTCAGCGAGCGTACACTGCCCCGCCACATGTCGGAAAAGCGGAAGTGCAGCGCCCACTCTGTAGGGTTCTTCCATATCTCATCCGACTGCATACGGCTGTCATCATGCAGGCACCAGCGAAGCCGTCCGTACACGCTATCCACGGCATCCTGTATCTGGCGCACAAGCCAGTCCTCCGCCTTGTCATCCTTGAAGGCATACTCTACAGACTTGTACGCCTTCTTGTTGGCATTGCGTTGCTCTGCATTCGTCACTCTGTTCTTCAACCAGGAGTCGAACTTCACTTCATATTTTATCTCACTGAGGAGAAGCTTAACCGATGCGTCCATTATGGTATGTATGTGAATTTGACTTCAGAGGGGCCGTCCTCGCTTATGAGCGCGCGTCTCTCTTTCATTGGCATGCCAGAGCCAGACAGCAACTCGTCCAGCTCGTCTGCTGCATACTCTACCGCCGACTTCACCTCTGACAGGTCGCTTGGTGAGAACATCCTGCACCACTCCACGATGGCCGCTCTCACGATGAACCAGTGCATGAGTTCAGCAAGCGCCCGACTGTCGGCATCGGCCTCCTTGAAGTTGAACTCCCACGAGGTGACTACGGGCAGCTTGTCATCTGCATTCTCAGTGCTGTTCACCAGTTTGTCCCTGAGAACAGCACGGAGCTTGCCGACACCAGTGACGATGAGCCTCCTTATAAGCTGCTGGTCGCTTGTTCCGTCCCCCAGCTGTGACAGGTCTCTCAGCTCTGGGTCGTTAGCCCTTGCTTCCGCGTATCGCGTGGTAAGCTGCCTAACATCATGGTCGAGGTATTTATACAGCAGTTCTATAGTCATTCTTGCAGTGTTGGTGGTTCCTTGCGGTATATCATTTCCCTAATGGCAGCGGCAGCATCATTCCTGCGCGCCAGGTACTGCTCTGCCATTGCGGGCATAGTCATTACAGCCCATGCGTGCAGCGCTGTCATAAGCACGAAGCGGTGGCATGCTCCTGCAAGCGCACGCGCGATGACGTTGCGCCTTGAGTCGAACGAGAGCGATATGACCCACTGCTTTGTGTTCTCCAGCTTGTTGTCACCCGCCTCTCCCATAGGCTTCTCTCCTGTGCACCCAGTCACAAAGCGGTGTAGCACGGTGAGAAGGTCATCAACTCCCTGCTGGCATTGACGCTCGAAGTAGCTAAGGTCGCTCTCCTCCATACCAATCTGAGCCTCGTTGAGTTCTTCGGGGCAGTCTTTGGAGATTTGGAACATGCTCGCCTTTCTTGTTTCAAGGTCAGCGTCCAACTTGAGCTGGTTTCTGTAAATCGTTATATCCATGCGTACTTATATATATATATATATCAGTAATCATCCATGAGTGTCGGTCGGACACGCGAACGGAATGCCGACACCATCTGTTCTGTCATAGCCAGATAGCAGTCACTGCGCTCCTTGGACTTGTCCTCCAGCCACAGGTACATGACGTATGCGGCTACTATCTCTTCAAGCAGCTTCAGCGCACCAGTCTGTACTTGCTGTGAGGGTGTAAGGCTGAAGCCTATCTCACCCACTGAGCTGCTGAGGCGGCTGTTTGCCATCTCAACTGCTTTGCGCACCATGCCCTGTATGAGGGGTTTGTCTTGGTCTGTGATGTGCGCTTGCTCGTACATGCTGTTGCCCTGCCCGTCAGTAAGCCTTCTCCCCTCGAAGGAAGACAACTCCTGGCATCTTGTAAACATGCTGTCAAATTCTATATCCATCATTGCGTCTTATGTACAAGGGCAAAGGTAGCCTCAGTTACGCGCCCAAAATGACAAATTATCAAAAACGAGTTACACGGCAGTCTATCTTTGCGCTTGTACATATATAAGATAGCATGAAGAGACTCATACCCGTGTCCCGTTTCCGTGGTAAGAAGGACAACAGTGACAGCGTTAAGGCGCGCTTGCGGCAGAAGGGCGCAGACAAGACCAACCTACAACTGCTTACGCGCGCAGAGAATGCGTGGCAGGCTCTGTATGACTTGCGTAAGCGTAGGGAGCGCAATATCAACTACTGCTTCATCGACCAGTGGAGCGACTGGGTGTATGACGAGAAGGGCAAACTGGTGCGCGAGAGCTCGCGTATAGCCAAGCGTACAGGCGGTGTAGCCTTGCAGAACAACCATCTCATCAAGATAGTTCACTCCTTGAGCGGACTCTACAGCAAGCAGAGCACCGAGCCTGTGTGCTTTGCACGTAGTCCTAACTGCGATGAGAAGGCTGACGTGATGACGAACGCCCTGCAAGCCAACTGGCAGAACAACATGATGCCCGACATACTTGTCAGCGAGATGGAGGAGATGCTGTATGGAGGTATGTCTGTGGTCATGGAGGAGTGGACAACCATCAACGGTGTTGAGGATGCCTACACGTTCGTCATCGAGCCGAGCCACTTCTACTTCGAGAGTGCGGGCATAGACCCGCTGCACAGGGATGTGGAGCTCATAGGCCACTTCGAGGACTACAGCCTTGGAGCGTTGGCAGCAAGATTCGCGCGCAGCAAGTATGACTACAAGCAGCTGGAGTACATCTACGCGCCCTATATAGCGCGCCAGCAGTCTATTCTTCCCAACGGACAGCAGACAGACAAGTTGAAGGATCCATACTGGGATGTATCGGATAGGGATATGTGCAGGGTTTATCATGTGTGGACTAAGGAGCATAAGCTGAGGTACAGATGCAAGGACATCATGGACTTTGACCAGCCGCTCTACCGCATAGAACCAGAGCAGCTGCCTCTCGTTACAGCAGAGAACGAGGCAAGGCTTGCACAGGCAGAGGCCGCTGGCATGGCACGCGAGGACGTGCCTCTTATAGAGTACTCGCCAGTCTTTGATACCTACTGGCACTACCAGGCGCTTGCCCCAGGTGGCCTTATACTGGAGGAGTACGACAGCCCCTACGAGCACGGCTCGTACCCCTACACCTTCAAGATATATGAGTATGTCAACGGTGACGTGATACCCTACATGAGTCCTGTCATTGACCAGCAGCGTTACATCAACAGACTGGTGACGCTGTTCGATATTGTCATACAGGCCAGCGCCAAGGGCATAACCATGATACCGAAATCATGCGTGCCCAACAGTATGTCTGAGGCCGAGTTCGCGCGAAGCATACGCGAGACAGGCAACTTCATCTTCTACGATGACAAGGAAGGCCGCAGCATGAACAAGCCCGAAGTGGTGGTGAGCAACACCAACATGACGGGTATAACCGATATGCTCCAGTTGCAGCTTGGCTTCATCCCCGACATAACGAGTGTGAGCGAGGCGCTGCAAGGTAAGACTGCCAAGAGCGGGACATCGGCAAGCCGCTACGCGCTGGAGTCTCAGAACAGCACTACTAGCGTGAGCGCGCTCCTGCTGAAGTTCGGCTCGTTTGAGCAGCAAGTGGCAGAGAAGAAGATGCAGGTCATACATCAGTACTACCGAGAGGGGAACATAAGTGTGATGCGCTCCAACGGCATGAGCGAGGTCACCAAGTATGACCCAGTGGAGGTGCAGGATGTGAAGTTCGGTGTGCGTATCCTCATGTCACCTGAGAACCCAGTGTTCCGCATGGCGATGAACGACCTTGTTTCGCAGATGTGGCAGGCAGGAGCGGTGGATGCCGCGCAGATGCTTCAGATGAGTTATCTCCCTGCAAGCAGTACGGTGAGGAAGCAGCTTGAGCAAGCGATGGCCGTAATGCAGCAGAGAAGCCAACAGGAGACACAACCACAAACACAGGAGTAATGTATGGCAACGAAGAACCTACAGCGCAGCATCATACCCTTTGGTAAGGGCATGCACAGAAGCCCCTCTACGCCACAGGAGGGAGAGCTGAGTGAGTGCGTAAACCTCTGGCCAAGGGGCGAGGAGCTTACAGGACTGCCGCAGCCCGTGAGTACAGGTATCTCCTTTGAGAGCAACAAGAAGAAGGAGAGCCTTGCCTGCATACACATGGTGCAGACAGAGAAGCACTACATAAGCATCATGGACAACTGGGGTGTGCGCCGTCCTAACATGAGTTTTGAGTTTAAGGTTGTGATGCAGCAGTTCTGGCTGCTCCAGCTTTACTGCAACTACTCTTTCCAGGGCAGAGAGCTTACCCTTACCCTTACTTTCGACAACGGTGCAAAAGAGGTGTTGCCTGTCACGATGACGGGTAATGTGGCGCGTGTAAGGTCTAAGAACTACATGCGCTCGCACGTGGTTACTGGCGCAGAGATAGCAGGCATAGGCAGCAAATGGGACACCGTGAGCATAGAGGTTGTAGATAGCAGGCAGGAACCGTATGTTTATTCAGGCTCCCCTACGAGGATAGCCCACTACTCTCTGATGTGGTTCACCGAGGCTGATATGGAGCGGCAGGAGATGCTGTCGGACTCTTCACGCATTCTACAAGTGCTACCGTTCGGCAACATGCTTGTTGTAAAGTTTGAGGACGAGGTGCGCTATCTGCTGTGGAAGGACGGCAAGTATATCAACCTTGGCGGTGCTATACCCGAGATTGATGCGCGGGTGGCTTTGGACGGAGAGTTCTACATTGATCAAGGCAGTACTATTGTGAAGATGGTTACAGCGGGCTCCATCTCCGACTACAGCACGCTGCATTTTACCATCAGCGACCCTGCGGCTCCTGCCTATTGGAACAGCATGGACGGGTCTTATAAGGGAAAGAGAAAGACACTCTCGGCTAAGGAGACACTACAGAGGGGCAAGACATATCGGTTCTTCAACTATTCCAAATATGACGTGTATATCCGTCTTGACGTTTCCGCGCAGTTTGCGTATGAGTACGTCCTGCGTAAGAACGCTTATAAGGATATAAAGATACCAATGAACACCTCTGCGCTCTATTACAGAAGCAACGCCAGCCATTCCAATGGAGAGACTTTCTTCTGTAACGTGAAGGTGTACGCCAACAGCGTTGACGGCAAGACGGGCATTGTGCCCGACAACACAAGCGACAACCTACAGGCTATCATGGGAGCGGCTAACAAGTTCCTCTCTGATGCGATGAAGGACGCTGGCAAGTTCGTGCTTCCCTTCTTTGCGCGTGTAGGATTGCGTCTCTTTGATGGCTCGATAACCCATCTGTCCTGCCCAGCCCTGCTAACCCCTAACTCTGGGTGTGCTCCCTACTTCCTTGTACAGGGCTCCAATGCAGGCGAATACCCGAGCAATGTGTTTGGTTGCCGCTGTCGTCTTCAGTTCTATCTGTCCGATACTGACGTGCAGAACCTCAACGCCTGGAAGGACTTGATACAGTCTGTCGTTGTGGCGGTCACTCCTGCCATTTACCGCTACAATGAGGGCTATACGTTCGACAAGGACAAGACCAAGTTGGAGAGTAATATCATCTACATAGACGGGGAGTATGCGTCTTGGCTGACTGATGACCCATTTACGGCATCTAAGATAGCCTCACTCGGCCAAGCAATGACCTACGAGGTGTCTAACGAAGCCCCGTCAGCAGGCGGATGGTATGACAGCAGCGTGATGCTGGACTTGTCCAAAGGTGACGTGCTGACGCACGGAAGCAGTGAGCCTGGCGATATTATCATCTTCAAGAAGGAGGCGAACGGCAACATCGTGCGCAAGGACTACATCAGCACGGCAGAGAGCAAGCGTACATACACGGTGGAAGAGGATGGAACGTATTGCGTAGGTGGGGAAGATATATATGGCAACCTCAGCAAAGGTTCGTTCTACGTCACCAAGGCGCAATATGCGGGCTATCTCAAGCAGCCTATCGGAGGACTACTTGCGCGTTCGGGGGAGTTCAAGTCGGATGGCGCGTATCTCATGCAGATAGCGCTCCCACACTTCGACGACAAGACAACGAGGAGCAATATAGTTGAGCAGAGTAACTTCCACGTGATAGGGGAGTACCCCATTGAGGAGATTAAGGCTGGGTGGACAACCGTAGATACTGAGGGCAAGGACTTGTTCAGCATACCGAGTCTTGAACGTGTTGAGGACGATAACCACTCCCACAATAAGTTGGCCGCGTCTGTCTTGTTCTCGTATAACTCCAAGCTTCACCTTGCGGATGTGACAGAGCGCGTCTGGGGAGGTTCTGTGCTTGAGCTGATGACGGGGTATGCCGAGGATAGGGGCAGGAATGAGGAAGCGGACATCTGGACTCACGCTGCGCGCGTGGTGGTGTCTCTTGTCAAGAACGGTAGGGCTGTATATGCGGATAGCGGCTGGGGCGACGAGATAGCGGGATTGGATGTAGCATGGCTCTTCTACCCAGACGCTGATGCGCGTGAGGCGGTAGTCTATACGCGCACACCGCTTGGAGACGGATCCTACGTTTATGACAAATGCAAGCTGCCTCTTACTGCCCACAAGTTCCTGGAGGGCGCGTATTGGTTCAATGACTACAATAGCCCTGCCTACGAGTCCTGCACCGAGGAGGAGGCAACGGCAAGCGTGGCAGATAACTCGCTTCATCTGCCAAACAAGTTGTACGTGTCAGAGACAGACAATCCAGTGCTGTTCCCCACCACACAGCGTATAAGCGTAGGAAATGGTACTATCCTCGCGCTTGCCACAACGGCTGTGGCATTCTCGCAGAACACCTACGGCCGTAATGCTGTGCAGGCGTTCTGCACAGATGGCATCTGGGAACTTGAGGTGTCTGATACAGGGCACTATCTCTGCAAGAACCCGACAAGCCGTGATGTGTTGACTAACGTCTCCTCTGTCACCATGCTTGACGGCTCTGTGGCGTTCGTAACGGCATCTGGTCTGAAGATGCTGAGCGGGCAGGGCGTGCGGTCAGTGGGGGACGAGCTTAACGGCTTCAACGTATCAGAGAGCAACCCCGACATACAGCCCGCGGTGCAGTCCATTGCTACAGAGTTCAGCGGTACGGCACCCTCAGTACAGGACGAGAAGGTGTTGGTGGAGCGGTTGCAGACAGCACGCATAGCTTACGATTACCCGCGTAATCTCCTGCATGTGTTCATAGATGGTGAGAAGTGGCACTACGTGATGGATGTGAAGTCGGGTGAGTGGGCAATGCAGACGCTTCCCTTCTCTGTTGCGAACACCGTGTCTGACTACCCAAGCATGCTTATGCAGGGTGGTGATGCTACGCTCTACAGGTATGAGGATGTGACGAGCACACAGAAGCAACTGGAGGAGCACAGCATAGGCTACGCACTCACAAGGCCGCTGTCCCTGGATGACCCGACTGCACGTAAGATGATATATGACCTACGCACGCTCGCGCAGAAGACAAGTGCAACGAGCGCGCTGCGTGTGGCCGTCTTCGCAAGTAATGACCGTGTGAACTGGTATAGGCTCACCTCGCTCAAGGCTTTCTCGGCGAAGTGGTATCGCATACTTGTGGTCACTAATTTCAACGAGTTAGACGCGCTGAACGGTGTCGTTCTTCAGTACGTCGAACGTTTCGTTGACAAGATGCACTGACAGTAGGGCGGGATAGGCTACAGTTCTATCTCGCCCTTCACGTAGTCCAGTATCTTCCTGTTCGCCACATCCAGCTTCTTGTAGTCGTTGTTGATGTAGAACATGTTTGTGTTCCTCGTCTGATAGGAATGCGACAGCCCCATTGCTATAACGTGATCTGGTATGTCGAGGTCGAAGGCCAGCGTAGCCCATGTGTGCCTCGCGTAGTAGGTGGTCAGCTCTGGACTGACGGACGAGAGCCTTCTATTAACCAACTCAATAAAGGACTCATACGTTTTTGAATTTAGCGCCCTGCCGATAAGTCTGTCTCCTTTACGCAGTCTTTTTATCAGCTCAAGAGCCTCTGGCTCCAACTTAATTGATACGCGTGTATTGGTCTTTGCTCTGTACGTTTCGATGCGGCCATTGATTATGTCTTTGTCTGTAAGCCTAACAAGGTCTTTTAGATTTAGCCCACACAAACAAAACATGAGTTTGAAGATGTCAAGTGCCATGGCCACTTTTGCTATTGATGCAGGCTTTGGGACGTTTAGGTCTTGCGCGCGCGTATTCCATATTATACGGAACTCATCAATAGGGATGTTTCTGTGGACAACGGAATAGTTTGTCTTCAACTTCTTGCTTTTGAATGGATTTTCATTCGGGTGGCATAACCCTTTTCGGACTGCATAGTTATAGACCGTTCGCAACTTCTGCAAATATAGTGAGATGGTTGTATCGCGCAACCCATCCTTACGCATCCCATCATAGAACTTTTCTACATATTTAGTGTCCATAAGTTCAGGGGACATTGTTTTAGTACTTGGGATGATAGAGAGAAGCTTTTTGTAGGATGCCATAAATCTACGTATTGTCTTTTCGGTAGAGCCAGAGTTTTCGGCAACCTCTTTGAACAGGCTTTCCAGGGTGCGTGTCTCTTCGGGTTGCTCTTCTCCCTTTAGCAGGATGAGTATTTTGTCGCGTAACACTCTTGCGCTGATGTTCGAGCGTAGCCCACATTCCTTTTCATACGCAAGTTCGCATTTTGCATATATGTTGGCAATCTTTTGGTTCATAATTTTAGGCGGGTTTGTAAGACGCGATGCGTCTCTTCCCGCATATACCTTCCCGTTTTTCCAGCAGGAGGGAGGCACACAAATTCCGAGTGAGAGATATGCTACTTCGTTCTTATTTCTCACGGCCAACTTTAATGGCGCGCTGCCATTCTTGTTAAGCACTCTTGCGTCTAAGTATAGTTTTATGGTTGCCATGTTGTAGGTATTATGAATGAGCACGGTTTTGAGCACGGTTTACTCCAATTCTTTGTGCATTATAGCACGGATTTATTTCTATCTTTTATCATGTTTTACTATCTTTTATCATTCTTTATCATTATTTATCTTGTTGATGTTTACATGGTTGCGTGTGTACTTTGCTGTTGTTCAGCGAGTTCTATGTCAGTTGCTATTTTTCGGCATGCGATTTCGCCTACAAAGGTACGGATGATGTCTTGTAACTATTTATAATGTAGTCTGTTATGCGATTGTTTCTGTTTTGAAGTTGCACGGTTTTGAGCATTGTTTTGCTTTTGCGCACGTGTCTATATGTCATCATCTTCTCCTGCAATCTCTACGGGGCCGTATTTAATAAACAAGTTTATCTCGCCGTCATTCTTTGTGATACCGCATTTGATTTGCGGATAGTCTTCCTCGTCATACATTATAAAATAGTCCTCGCTTTTTTTGACGGGGTAGTAGTTTGGCTTTTTGGACAGATATTTTTTGTAAAGTGCGTTTAACCATTTGTGCGCCAGGCGTAAATCTGCTTCTTTATTCGGGTTGCCCATTGCGCATGCAAAGGACGCAGAAAATAAACAACGACCGACCGCGGTTTGTTTGAACCCGAAGTACGCGGAGTCAAAATACATACCAGCGAAGTTTACAGCGGTGTATATGAGGTAACCTTTTTCAAGTTGCTCGCTTTCCGCTCCATCGTTGAACCTTCTGTCCAGGATGATTTTGCATTTGTCGTAGGGCATGCCAAATGACACGCCCGCAAATTGCTGTGCGTGTAGGCTGATGCTCATGGTGAGCACCATTATAATGATAAGCAGCTTCTTCATGTTTATGCTATTCCGTTTACCAATACACGAGGGTTATAGGTTGTCCAGCCATCTCTTTCCGCTCTTTGTGTGGAGAAAGATAGCGAAGGCTATGCAGATAATGGTGATGAGTGTGTAGGTGAATAGTGCCATGTTATTTGCGCATTATATGGTTTGCCAAATACGCGAGGGCTATAGGTTGTCCACCCACTTTTTCCCGCTTTTTGTGTTAATCCATATCACGAAGACAGCCACAACAGCGGCTATCATCAGAGAGGTTATTACTTGTGTGCTCATTTCTTCATTATTTTATTTGCGATATATGAGAATCCAAGGGTTATTACTATTCCTAAAGCTACAACGGCGACGCAGTCTCTCCCGCTTTCGTTTTCTTTTGGCGCGATGAGCGTGGTTGCGTTACTCAGAACCATTATAGTGAAGCAGGCCAGGGCAAGGTTGTAGAGGAACTTGCTTAGAGCTGTCCTGCGTTCGCTGTCATGCTTCTCCTGTTTCTCCTGTCTCATACGCTTCTCTGCAAAGTTAGACATTTTTATACTATCTCTGTTGTGCTGTGCGTGTTATTTATTGTCGGTCGGGAGGCAAGGTCTTTGAGGGCTGTGATGTAGGAGTTGTAGAGTTCTTCCTTCTTCGTCCTCTCCACCTTGTAGGTCTGAAGCAGCTTGTTGTAGGCTTCGCGGAAGTCATCGCGGTTTTTGATGAGCTGCTTGATACGGCTGTTGTCCTCCTCCTTCATCTCAGATATGATGTCCTTCATGCGGCAGATGCTCTCTGCGAGTTTGTCGGCACTGCCCGCCATCCTGTCCACCATCTTATGCACGGACTCCAGGCGCTTGTCGGCATGCCGCATAAGGCGTGAGTTGACGTGTATCATAAGCAGTACGGACAGCAGGAAGAACGTACCGAATATGACATAAAACTTTGCTTCCATGGTTATTGTTGTTTAGATAGTAAGGCTATCAGTTTATCTATCTGTTGGTCTTTCTTGGCATTCGCCTCGACCAGCATCTCTACAAGTTTCTGCGTGTCCTGCTGCCCTGTGCTGATGCTGCCATTGTTTGTACCCGATACAACGCCGCTATTGTTGCGCACGTGTAACTCGCTACTCTCGTTGGTGATGGTAGTTGTGGTGTCGTTTGGGTAGAACCTTGACATAGGTACACCGAGAACGTTTGCTATCTTCTCAAGAAAGCCTGTTTTTATGTCCGCAACATTAAGCGCTTGCGACATACTTTGGGTTGACATTCCTAATCGCCTTGCGATTTCCGCTTGCGAAATACCGCAAGTGGATAGTTTGTCCTTTAATTCTTTTCCAGTCATAGAAGTATTGACGCTTAAAGTTAAAACTTGTTAATTAGCTCACGAAATCCATGAAAACATTTGCATTGTTCCCATGAAAGTGTTTATCTTTGCAGCATCAGTTGTTCAGACATCTGCCGCCTCAACCGCAAAGTTAAGGAAAAAGATGGTAAAACATGATAAAAACGGATAAAAGTTAATCAAAGATAAGAAAAAGATATGATGGAGAACAGGCCACACGGACGAGAGCACGAGGAGCATAATCGCTCGTGGGGCTACTAAAAAAGTTTGGTTGCGCAGTGAATTTTTCATTTTACATAAAATGTTGGTAGCTTTTTTATTACGAGTGTTCCTGCGTAGCCAACTTTTTGAGATACAGAAGATAGTAAAAGATACGATATGGACGAGAAAGGAACTATAAGAACGTTTTGGGACTCCCCTAAAGAGAGTGAGAATCTGACCCGTAACCTGTGGTGTCTGAGCAGGACGCTGGAGCCAATACGGGCGCAGGAGATGAATGTCTGGCCTGATATGTTCGGTACAGACTATCTGACCCGCCTCCGCAAGCTCGGTCTGCTTTTCAGAAGCGAGAAGGAAGCAAGGGAGGCAGGCCAGTGGGTAAAGCTGGTGCTAAAGGACACCTCTATTCGTCACACCTCATCCTTTTTACATATCGGTAGGTTTCCATAATGAGATAGAACTGGCTCTCGAAAGTGTTAACGTCCTTCTCGGGAACGCCCTTCTCAAGGAAATAGGCGCGGTCAAAACTAAGGTTGTTCTGAGCTGCCTCAACGGCGTACTCAATGAACCGCTTACGGCTGGAACCATCAAAGGTCGGGATGCCGTGCATAAAGAGAATTTTAAGTGAATCCATAAGATATATTTATTTGGAACGGGTACAAAGATAAGAAATTCGGTCGGCTGCGCAAAGCCACAGATATATTTATTTGGAACGAGATATTATCCACGCTTGCGTGGCCGACCATTAAAGACAGATAACGATGGAGACAAAGGATAGCAATAGCCCATTGGAACAGAAGATTGTCGCCTACGCTGACGAGAACTTCTGGTTCTTGGAGGACGGTTCACTGGTGCCAAACAGACTGAGCGATTTTGATAATGGCATGAGCAAGAGTGGCGTGGGTAGCCTTGCCAATCTTGTGCAGTTGCTGGAGGCAGGCACGGTTTATCCTACGTATCTGTCGGCCTCGCTTGTGGCGCAGTATGCGCGTGGCGCTTGCGCGGTGAACGGATTGGAGAAGATGACGGAAGAGGGCTTGGCTCAGAGCGAGTCTGAGGAGACGCCCGAATAAATAAGATGTGATATGACAGAAGAGATGACTAAGAGAAAGCGTTACCAGGCAATTCCTGTGAAGCCCTACGGCTTCATCACTGCCTTGGCACGCGAGATTGGCAAGCCCTACGGCCGAATGACGGTATCGAGAGCGCTTGCTGGGGAGTTCAGCGAGTTCAGCCCCTATCTTGGCAACTTCCTTGCCATCCGCGAGAAGGCTTGTGAGATGCTTGGCATTGAGAACCCAGACAAGAAGGAGGACGAATGAAGCAGTCGGTGAAGCTGGTTTATGGGCGGGGTAGAAGGGACAGCCTCGTTAAGGCCACTGCCGTGCTGATGGAGATGCACCTGGCCTTTTACTACAGCAAGGATTTCCTGCGGGTGAAGACGAGAAAGCCCGAGCTTGCCAACTGCATCAGTGAGGAGTTCAAGAAACTCAATCTGAAGGTGCATGTGAAAATCTACGAGGATTAACAACTTAAAAGAATCAAGATATGAATAAGAGAACAAAGAATTTTATCACTACGACACTGGGAGTCGTGGTGCTGGTATTCCTCCTTGGAGTGGTCGGAACGCTTGAGCAGCGGTGCGACCGCAGGGAATACGTGTTGCGCGGTATGGACGAGAATACCTATTTCGCTATCAAGCAGCATGTGAGTGACAGCATAGGCCGAATGGCTACACGCTCAGAAGTAGCCGACTACTATATACAGAAGGAGGGCTTATGAGACGGAGAGAATACCACGAGATAGACGCGGATATGTCCTACAGGATAGGAGAAGCCGCTGAGTTGTTGGGCATAAGTGCCAACACGCTGCGTAAGGATGCCAGGAGCGGTATAGTAGATTTCCTTACCAGCCCGAAAGGCCACATGCTGTTCCTTGGCGCCGCTCTTATACGCTACCGCAAGTTTTGTTTATAATCCCCAAAATACATTACTTAACATGAAGATTACACTCGAATTCAGTACTGGGCAGGAATTATTGGACTGCCGTATGCTTGAAGGCGCGATGTCAGCCATGTCGCGCTGTCTGTTGAACCATCTTAGCAGTGAAGACGTGACGAGCGAGCCAGAGGCTGAGGGCGATGCTCTTGAAGAGGTGAGCGCGGAAGCTGTTGCACCCGTAGAAGAGAAGCCCTTAGTGGTTCAGCCCAAGGCACGCAAGCCACGTAAGAGCACTAAGACGGAGAAGAAGGAGGCCGAGCCAGCCCTGTCTGCCGAGTCCCCCGCTGATAGCGAGGGAGAAGGTGAAGCCCCGCAGACCAAGCAGGAGCAGTCCGACCTGCCCTTTGCTGAAGGAGAGGAGAGCAAGCCAGAGCCACAGCCCGAGCCCGCACCACAGCCTACTGTGCCTGCCATGACAGCCGCTGAGTTCCGTCAGAAGCTTGTGGAGCTGAGAGCGCAGCTTGGGGTGCAGATGGAGACTCCACAAGCATTACAGCTGTCGCGTACCATAAGCGCACGCTGCAACCATCTGTACGGTACTACCAAGCCAAGCACTCTGCCTGGAGATAAGTTGTATGAGTTTGTCCATAACGAGATGATGAACCTCACATGGAACGCAGACCATACGGATTTTGAAGACCCTATACCATTCTAAGTTATGTCAGCAACAGGACACGCGCTGCTTTCACCGAGCAGCAGCCATAGATGGATAAACTGCACTCCCTCTGCCAGGCTGGAGGAGGGAGTGCCAGACAAGGGAAGCGTATATGCCGAAGAAGGATCCTGCGCGCATGCCTTGTGCGAGTTCAAGCTTCTGCATTATCTCAACGTGGAGACAGGCGGTAAGTACGAGCAGGCTTTGAAAGCCGCGAGGGATGAGTTCGAGCAAGGCCGCGAGAAGTACTCTACCGATGAGATGAAGGAAGCGACCGACCTCTACGTGAGTGTGGTGTGGGAAAAGTACAGGGACGCGCTGAAGAGTACCGCTGATGCCCAGCTGTTCGTGGAGAAGCGGCTTGACTTCACCAAGTATATCCCCGACTCCTTCGGTACGGCTGATGCCATCATCATAGCCGATGGGATGATGGAGGTGATAGACTTCAAGTATGGCAAAGGTGTGGAGGTGAGCGCTACCGAAAACACGCAGATGATGATATACGCGCTTGGCGCTCTGGACGCTTATTCCTGGGAGTACGACATAAGGTGTGTGCGCATGACCATCATACAGCCCCGCAAGCAGAACATAAGCGAATACGAGTTGTCGGTGGATGAACTGGCCAAATGGCAGGAGGAGAAGCTTACACCCGCTGCCCGCAAGGCCAACAAGGGCGAGGGCGAGCAGAAGCCAGGCGAGTGGTGCAGGTTCTGCAAGGTGCAGGCTCAGTGTGCCAAGTTGGCCGAGCAAGCCCTGTCGGTACACTCCGAGCACAAGGACAAGGGCTTGATAACTGCCGAGCAGATGCCCGCTATCCTGGAGGTGCTGCCCACCATCAAGAAGTGGTGCACGGCTGTAGAGGAGAGCGCATTGGCAAGAGCCATTGACGGTGAGGAGTTCGAGGGATGGAAGATAGTAGAGGGCAGAAGCATAAGGGTGGTGTCTGATAGCGGCCTGTTAGGTGCAAGACTGGAAGAGGCAGGCGCTACGGACATCTATAAGCCCAAGGAGTTGAGAGCGCTTGGAGAGTTGGAGAAACTTGTCGGCAAGAAGAAGTTTGCAGAGCTATCTGACGGATGCGTCATCAAGCCCGAAGGCAAGCCCGCTCTGGTACCGTTGTCCGACAAGAGACCTCCCAAGAACTACAGCAGTGCACAGAAGGATTTTGAGAATATTGAGATAGACGAGTAAACAAGATTATTAACGTTAAACGAGTAAACAAGATGGCAACAAAAGCAATTTCTTTAGTTATCGGTGAGGTACGCTTCAGTTACCTCCATGTGTTTGAGCCTTGGGCGGCAGAGGAAGGAGCCAACAAGAACTACACGGCAACATTGCTCATCCCGAAGGACAACGCGCAGTTGAACGCGCTTATAGACAAGGCTATCAAGCAGGCATACGAGTCAGCAGTCACCGAGATATGGGGCGGCAAGCGTCCTCCTCTGAAGAACGTTACACCCCTGCATGACGGTGACGAGCCTAAGAATGACGGCACAGACAGAGGAGAAGCCTACGAGAACCACTGGTTCCTCAACTCCAAGGGCAAGAGCCAGCCTGGCATCATAGACCGCAACAAGCAGCCCATCCTCAACCCAGACGAGATGTATAGCGGCTGCTATGGCTACGCGAGCATCGCTTTCAGAGGTTACCTCAACAACGGCAAGATGGGCATCAGCGTGTATCTGAACAATCTGATGAAATCAAGAGACGGTGAGCCTCTGGGTAATGCCAAGACGGATGCCGCCGCAGACTTCGCAGGGGTGAACATACCCGCATACGATGACGACTTATAAGGAGTAGTCCCAGTAACTCCCTCCCGCGCCACGGATGGTCTTATCTTGATTTCTGGGTGTTCGACTCACCCCGCGGGAGCAAGACTCTTTAATATACTATGTTTTAGATTCATTACTATTTTTACTTAGGTAGGCAAACCCGTGAGGGCAAGCCTGCCTCGCACATTGGAAATTTCTTTTTATAGACAATGGAGGCCAAGCCCACTGTCCGCGAGGATATAGAGCTGGCCACACGGGGCTGACTGGTCAGTCAAAGCAGGATTGGAGCACTCCTTTGTGGTTGCGAGTGTGGCGGTAGGGCCTGCTTCTGTGGTTCGATTCCACTGAGCCTCACATGACTTCATTACTGATAGACATAGAGACATACTCGGACGTGGACTTGAGTGCCTGCGGTCTGTACAAGTACGTGGAGAGTGACAACTTCAAGGTGTTGCTCTTCAGCTACAGCATAGACGGCACTCCCGCTGAGATAGTTGACTTCGAGGCTGGCGAGGAGCTGCCTGCCGAGGTCAGGCACGCGCTGCTTGACCCCGCAGTAAAGAAGTTGGCACATAACCTGTCGTTCGAGATAGTGTGCCTCAGCAAGCACTTCGGTCAGAAGATGGACGAGACGCAGTGGTACGACACCATGATCATGGGCGCGTACCTTGGTTTGCCTCTTGCCCTTGGCCAGCTGGGAGAAGTCCTTGGGCTGGCGGAGGACAAGCAGAAGATGAGGGAGGGCAAGGCGCTTATCACGTTCTTCTGCAAACCCTATAAAGGCGCGAGGAGGACACGCGAGCAACACAAAGAACGCTGGGAACTCTTCAAGCAGTACTGCCGCCGTGATGTAGATAGCGAGGTGGAGATAGGCCGCAGGCTTGTGGATAAGGCTTGGCAACCACGTTGGGAGCGTGAGGTGCAGCTGCTTGACTTCCGTATCAACCAGCGCGGTGTGGCTGTGGATGCTACACTGGCACGTAACGCCTTACGCTTCTGGGAACGCTGCTCTGCGGAGCTTAGCGAGGAGGCCAAGAAGATAACAGGGCTTGAGAACCCAAGCAGCATCGCCCAGTTGCGGACTTGGCTTGCCAGTTGGGGAGTGAAGACAGAAGCCCTTGACAAGTCTGTTGTGAAGGAGTTGCTTAAGAACCCCTATCTGCCCGAACGAGTACGCAGGATGCTGGAGATACGGCTTGACCTTGGCAAGACAAGTGTGAAGAAGTACGAGACCATGCTTCAGTGGCGTTGCAAGGACGGTCGCGCCCACGGCCTCACGCAGTACTACGGCACCTTTACAGGGCGCTTCAGCGGACGTGGTGTGCAGACACAGAACCTGCCGCAGAACCACCTCAGTGACCTTGGCCTTGCGCGTGAGATACTGCGAGGCGGTGACTACGAGATGATGTCTCTCTGCTACGACAGCATACCCGATACCCTGTCACAGCTCATAAGGACAGCCTTCATCCCCTCAGAGGGAGGAGTGCTGCACGTGTGTGACTTCTCAGCCATCGAGGCGAGAGTAACGGCATGGGTTAGCGGTGAGCAGTGGGTGCTGGACACCTTTGCCAAGGGAGGAGACATCTACTGCGTGACAGCCAGCAGGATGTTCGGCGTGGAGGTTACCAAACATGGCCCCCATGGAGACCTCAGACAGCCAGGCAAGGTGGCCGTGCTTGCCTGCGGTTATGGCGGTGGCCCCGCTGCCTTCGACAGCATGGCAAGGAACTACGGGCTGAACTTCACCGACAAAGAGAAGGAGACCTACGTGCGCCAGTGGAGACGCGCCAACCCTAACACCGTAAACCTGTGGAGTGTGGTAGAGCGTGCAGCTATTGCGGCCATACAGACGGGACGCGTGATAGCCATCAACAGAGGCATACGTATGCAGAAGCGGTACGGCATGCTGTTCGTCACCCTGCCCAGCGGCAGGCGCATTGCCTACCCGAGAGTGGACGCTACAGAGACCTTCAAGGGCATGCGTATCACCTACGAGCGTCAGAACCAGACAACGAAGAAGTGGGAGACGGCAGACACTTGGGGAGGCAAGCTCGTGGAGAACATCGTGCAGGCCATCGCGCGTGACATCCTCTGCCACGTGATGCTCAAGGCCGAGAAGCAGGGACATAGGATAGTGTTCCATGTACACGATGAAATAATAGTTGACTCACAGCGCCCCAACGCGCTTGCAGAGATAGAGGCTCTGTTCGCAGAACCGATAGACTGGTGTCCTGGACTGCCGCTTAAAGGCGCAGGCTATACGACACCCTACTATATGAAGGACTAAGATTCATACACGATATAATGGCAGACCGACAAATATATATAGCCACAGCGCCCAAGCGAACCGCAACGCGCTGGAGCAATAAACAGACGCACTGGAAGAAGCTGGTGAAGCGTTGCTCACAGACAGCCCAGACAGGCGAGAGCCTTGTGGAGTACAAGGCAATGAGCAAGCCCGACCAAAGTCAGCGCAAGGACGTGGGAGGCTTCGTGGGTGGCTACCTCATAGAAGGGCAACGCAGGAAAGGCAGCGTGAAGTTCCGCGATGTGTTAACGCTGGACATAGACTACGCGAAGGCCGACACATGGGAGCAGTACTGTCTGCTCTACGGCAATGAGGCGTTTGTGTATGGAACGCACACCTATACACCCGAAGCACCCCGCATGAGGCTTGTGGTACTGCTGAGCCGCAGCGTGACAAGCGAGGAGTACGAGGCCGTAGGCAGAGCGCTGGCCGCACGGATAGGCATAGACCTCTTCGATGACACCACCTACGAGGCCGAGCGGCTGATGTACTGGCCGAGCAGTCCCCGTGATGTAGAGTATTACTTCAAGCATACAGAGGGTGAAGCCCTGGATCCTGACGAGGTGCTTGCCACCTACCATAACTGGCGCGATGTGAGCGAGTGGCCTTACAGCAGCCGCGTAGCCGCCTGCATACACACCTCCTCCAAGAAGCAGGGAGACCCGACAGAGAAGAAGGGTATCGTGGGCGCGTTCTGCCGCTGCTACAACATACACGAGGCCATAGCGACCTTCCTGCCCGACGTATATGAGCAATGCGGGGACACAGAGCGCTACACCTATACACAGGGAAGCGTAGCAGCTGGACTGGTGGTATATGAGGGAGGCTTGTTCGCCTACAGCCATAACGCTACCGACCCCTGCTCGCAGCATCTGGTCAATTCCTTTGACCTTGTGAGGCTGCATAAATTCGGCAAGGATGACGAACACGCCCAAGAGGGTACTGCCATCACCTCGCTTCCCTCCTACAAGAAGATGAGCGAGTTTGCCGCCTCGGACGCTCAGGTGCGCCTCGCGCTGATGGAGGAGCGCAACGCCTCGGCCGAAGGAGACTTCAAGAATGTAGGTGCAGGCGCGGAGGATGAAGGGTGGGTGAAACTCATGGACTTCACACGAGCTGGGCTTGTGGCAAGCACCATCAAGAACATACGCCTTGTGCTGGAGAATGACCAGTGCTTCAAGGGCAAGCTTTGGAGGAACGACTTTAGCGGCATGGACTGCTACGAAGGCAAGCTGCCTTGGACGGTTGGACGGCCACTCGGCATCTGGACGAACTCGGACGACTGCTGCCTGCGCTGCTTCCTGGAGGAGCGGTATGGCATCACAGGTAAAGACCGCATAACAGACGCGCTGACAGCTGTCTTCAACAGTAGGAGGAAGCATCCCGTGAGAGAGTATCTGAGCGGCCTGCATTGGGACGGAACAGAGCGCCTTGACACCATGCTGATAGACTTCCTCGGCGCAAGAGACACGGAGCTGACAAGAGCGCAGACACGCAAGCAGTTCACCGCCGCTGTGGCACGCGCGACAAGACCAGGCTGTAAGTACGACTACACACTGGTCATCACAGGACCCGAAGGTATAGGCAAGAGCACCCTGCTGGCAAGGATGGGCGGTGAGTGGTTCAGTGACAGTGTGGTGACGGTGGAAGGCAAGGAAGGCATGGCAAGCCTGCGTAAGGCCTGGCTCATAGAGTTGGGCGAGCTGGCGGGCATAAAGCGCAGCGAAGTGGAGGCTGTGAAGCAGTACCTCTCACGCAGCGTTGACAAGTACAGACCCGCCTACGGACGCAGAGAAGAGGAGTACCCGAGGCAGTGCGTGTTCTTCGGCACAACCAACGAGACGAACTTCCTCAAGGGCGCAAACGGTAACAGACGCTTCTGGGTGGTGGAGGCTGGCGTAGAGGTGCCGACCAAGACGATATGGACAGAACTTAACAGTGAGTACAGAGACCAAGTATGGGCAGAAGCCAAGACGCGATACGAGCAAGGAGAGCCGCTGTTCCTGTCCCGAGACTTGGAGATGCAGGCGCGTAAGATGCAGAATGAGTTTAACGACGTTGCCAAGGATGAGCGCATAGGACTCATACAGCGATACCTCGACACGCCACTTCCTGCCGACTGGGAGACAAGAAGCCTGGAGAGGCGCAGAGCCTACTTCAAGCAGACCGACACGCTGGAGGCCGAGGGCGTTCTTACCCGCACGGAGGTTAGCACGGTGGAGATACTATACGAGTTATTCGGTGAGTCGTTGGATGAGAAGTTGCGCTATAAGTCCCGAGAGATAAACGCGCTCTTCGAGTGGATTCCAGGCTGGGAGAAAGGAAAGACTAAGAGGATAACAGGCTACGGGCTACAGCGCCTATGGGTGCGCAGCAGTCAGGACGAGATACTAACGGATGATGACTTATGAGAAGGATAGATGAGATAGCGGGCCACGCTCTGCTGAGCGAGAAAGCGTTGGAGGCCTACCTGGTGAAACGGGTGAAGATGCTCGGCGGCGTCGCCCTCAAGTACAGCAACCCGACATGCACAGGCTTCCCCGACAGACTGCTTCTCCTGCCAGGCGGCAGGACAGCATGGTGCGAGCTGAAGTCCAGAGGCAAGAAGCCGAGGGCGGTACAGCAAGCGAGGATCCAGCAGCTGAGAGAGCTTGGACAGGCCGTGTATGTAGTGAGTTCAAGAGAAGAGATAGAGAGGATGATAGATAATGTTTAACTAAAAATATAAGAGAAGCTATGCAAACTTATGTAGGAACAAAAATGGTAAAGGCCGAACCTATGAACGAATTGGCCGCAGCAAAGAGAGGTTACGCCCGCAAGAACGAGGACAACCACGAATGGCGTGAAGGCTATCATGTGCAGTACACCAACCCAGACGGTAGTGTTTATGACTCCTGGTCCCCCAAGTCTGTATTTGAGAAAGCCTATAGAGTTGCTGAGACTCCTGCCGACCGTATTAAGATTGAGTTTGGAGAGACGGTTATGCGTTTTGCGAGGGGAGACGATTTTCTGAAGAGCAATAGTGATACCCTCATATACCCCACGAAAGTACTCCTTTCAGCACAGACAGAAACAGATAGAGAGTATTCCTATCTGTTGCATGACAGACTCAATAAGATGTCCGACAAAAAGGTACTTCTCAACGGCTATGACTTCGGCACGGCTATCAAGTTCCTTAAAGCGGGTGGTGCTATCCGTAGAGCTGGCTGGAATGGCAAGGGTATGTTTGTTATTAAGCAAGTTCCCGCGCATATCACAAGAGAGACCATCCCTAATATGCAGTCGCTGCCCCAGACTGCGAAGGACATTTTGATGAAGCGTCAGAAACCATGCCTGAAATACACAAACCAGATGCTCATCATTAACCAAGACGGACGCGCGGATTCATGGGTTCCGTCACCAAGTGATGTATTTGCGGAGGACTGGGAACTGGTTACAGAGTAATAAGGATTCTAAAAATAAAGAAATGACGATGGGAATTTGTATTGCGTTTATCGCTGTGGCGCATATTGCGGGTGTCGCAGGAGCCAACTACGGCTACACGAGAGGGGAACAGGAGACCAACGCGCGCTGGACGGCACACCTCTCCGACAAGGAGGAAGAGATTGTGCGGCTCCAGAAGGAACTGAAGGAGACACGCGCCGCGATGCGTATTCTCAGTGAGAGGAAGGAGAGCGATGGCAAGAAGTAGAGAGCTGCGCCCCGCGACGGATGACGAGTACACCAACGAGGCGCTTAACAGAGAGTATTACGACCGTCCATGCACGATGAGCAGTCAGAGCGAGGGATGCAAGGCATACGTAAGACGAGGATTCAGTACCGCGCGAACACGCTCAAAGTACAGGGACGCGAACTGGATGGAGTGACAACACAATTACGAGACGATATGGACAACAAGGAATTTAACTGGGACGAGGCGATAAGCCTCGCGCACAAGACAGCCGTGGAGCACGGCTTCTGGGATGACATTCCAAACTACGAGCATCTGGCCATGCTCGTCATCACCGAACTCAGTGATGCGATAGACGCGGACAGACACGCCAGACACGCCGATACGGGTGACTATGAGATGGGGTGTGCCTTCGTGAATGAATATATAATAGCCACAGATGACCGTATCAAGGGATGCAGGACGGCATTCAAGGATTACATCAAGGACACCGTGGAGGACGAGCTGGCCGATGCCTGCATACGCCTCATGGACATGATTGGCTACTACCAGATTTCCTTCATTCGTGACAATACGTTTACTTCCGACCTTGACAAGCCGTTGTGTGAGTTCTGCTTCCGAGTAACAGAGGCTCTGATGGCTCCGCACGGAGAGATATACGCCTGCCAAAAGGCTCTAAATATGCTGCTTTCCTATGCCGAGCGCAACGGTATAGACATCGAGTGGCACATACACGAGAAGATGGCATACAACGAGCAACGGCCACGGCTTAACGGAAAATATTACTGAGACGCGAACTGGATGGAGTGACAGCTAAACAAACCGAAGAAATGAAGAAATACATTGAGCCAAGAGAAGTGTGGGCTGAACCCATGACGGAGTATGCTGCCATAGAAAAGGGCATACACCCAAAGTCAGAAGACGGGCATGTGCTCAGAGCAGGGTATAAAGTTGTGCTTCCCATCCCAAACGGGAGCGTGCATGAGTGTTGGATAGACAAAGTAACGTTTGAGGCGTGCTACACAGGCTATGACTCTCCCGAGGAGAGGTTAAGTACTGAAATAAGGGAACTCCAAGAGCGTCTTTATCGTGAGGCAGCACGTTCTATACCGTCCTCCAATCTTAGAGCCAGCAAATTGCGAACAATGCGATACGGGCTTTTGTGTTCTTATCTCGGGATGTTGGAAATGCAACTTGCCGACTTGACTGGAAAAAATACTTAAACGATTTAGATATGAAAAAGTATGTCATCAAAAACGCAGATGGAAGTAAGCAGAAGGTAATGCCCGCTGTCCACAAAACCCGCAAGGAGGCAATGCTGACTATCTTGCGCTACGCAACCGAGAGTGTTGAAGACGGGAAGGATGATTGCAGCGTAGGACTTCTCGTAGATTACATGGTTGAAGAAGTAGAAGAGGATGACGCGTGCGAGTGTATTCCCGATTTTGTGAGCGCCATATCGTATCTACAAGCGAGAGGTTTACTGCATAAGGAAATACGCCCATGCGATTTTTGGGGGAGCCTCAATCCGAAGCACTTTGAAGCTTTGGATGCGCTGAACAAGTTGTTCACAATCGCGCAGGCATGGAATATTAGGGACGGATTTGTACCTGATTTCTCGAATCGCGGGCAAGAAAAATGGTTTCCTTGGTTCACCTATGAGAAGGCTACTGAGAGGTTCGTCTTTTCGAGTACGGTTTACACGCCTGCGAGTGCGTTTGCAAATATAGGTTCTCGGCTTTGCTTTAAGACTCAGGGGCGAGCTGAACAATTTGGCAAGAAATTCGCCGACCTTTACAACAAGGTGTTCCTATAACAACTAAACAGAACATGGATATGGAAGAAGAGAGATATTACGAGTTCACGGGCGAAACCAAGAAGTTTTATAACCGCGTAGTACACCGTATCAGATGCACAAAGGACTTCCGCGATTACAAGGCAGGGGATGTCGGTGGTTGGGTAGAGGACTACAAGAACCTAAGTGAACAGGCCTGGGTGGAAGATGAAGCGGTGGTATGTGAATATGCAACGGTAAAAGGATCCGCAATCATCAAGGAGACTGCGATGGTATTTGGCTTTGCAAAGGTCTGCGGAACGGCCACGATAAGCGGTAACGCATATGTAGGCAACCATGCTTTCGTCATGGATGCAGAGGTAAGCGGTAACGCGGGTGTTGGCGACTGCGCCGAGGTCAAGGGTAACTGCGTTGTCACAGACCATGCTGTTGTTAAAGACAACGCGGAGATAACAGACAACGCAAGGATAGAAGGCCATGCAAGGGTGACAGAATATGCCCGTGTAGGCATGGACGCACGTGTCTGTGACCATGCCAATTTAGGGGAGTGTGCTCATGTGGGCGGCTGTGCTTTGGTATGTGACCACGCCTGGCTTATGGGCAATACAATGGTGGACGGGTATGCCGTGGTAGGTGGTATGACATATTCTATGGGCGCTCTTTACGTCACAGACGAAGCAGAGGTCAGATGTGAGGGGCTTCCTGGGCCTAAAAAGGTGTTTATCCCTATAAAGGGAACCTTCCGTATATGCGGGGATGCGAAGGTGATAAGTTGCAGGGACTATGTGGTGTTCACCGATTGGCTCCATGAGGGGTACGAGATTGTTTGGACACGCAGCAACGACATGTGGCATTGTGACGGTCTTGGCATAAACAGTCCCTGCCCCGCAGAGGAGTTCATTAAGAAGGGTTACGAGAAGGGAGAACTACACGGAAAGAACCGAGAGTTGCTTGTGAAGTATGTAGAAAGTATTAAGGAGCTTGGCTGATGTAAAAACGAGGCGAAAAGCTGGTGTATAACGAGTAAACAGAATAAAGACATGAAAGAAAGAAATGTAACTATTACTCTTGACCAAGCCAGGGCATGGTTTAGTAGTGGGAATGAGCAGCTCCGAGAGATTGCTCTTCAGGCCTTTAGCAAGGATGAATTGATGTGGGACTTTAGGAATATTGTAACCATGTGGGGTGCATGCGATGCATTAAGACTTCACTATCCTGATATAGTAAGTATTGTAACCAGTATAGAAGATGTAAGCAAAGCATCTGCTGCTGCATTTAAGTTAGATATTGTTAGAAGGGCACTCAACTTGGGCCAAGACTTGCAACTTGCGAGAAATCCAAGAAACTCTTATATCTATTACCCTTACAATCCTTTAGCAACTTTAGCTGAAGGTTGTCTTTATTACAAAAAAGAACTCGATTCAGGTATTCTAGAGGTGATAGGTAAGATTAAGAGCAAAGGAATTTCATATAATGTTCTTAATGGTTTCACTCGTCATAGTATTGTTGATGGTGTAAGTAACTTCCACTATCATACGGGTGTTTGCGAGGCTGATGCCAATTTTGGGTTCCTTGGTTGTGCTAATGAAGAAATTGCCAAACACTTTGGAAAATACTTTGGCATGCTCATAACAGAAGCCAAATATGGAAATATGCCAAGTTTTG
>OIZL01000112.1_pt1 | contig 72371 bp, 81 predicted proteins | sample 1588541 | NCBI WGS metagenome assembly OIZL01 (sample SAMN03283285) | human gut metagenome | biome: human-associated habitat; material: feces | host: Homo sapiens | place: Peru | collected 2012 | reverse complement strand
AAAGGGCTGTCGGGCCCTAATTTTCCAAAAAAGTCTCAAAATAGTCTGAACTCTACAAATTATTAATTATTAATTGTTCATCATTCACTATTAATTAAATTATATGTAGGGGCGGACGCCTCTGTCCGCCCGATATATAAAAATTTTCAATAAAAGGAGAGCAAAATGCGTATAGATAAATTTTTAAAAGTCTCTAAAGTAATAAAAAGACGAACAATAGCAAATGAAGCGGCAGATAATGGAAGAATAAGTGTAAATGGAAAAGTTGTAAAACCAAGTTACGAAGTAAAGATTGGAGATATTGTTGAAGTTAAATTTGGAGATAAAATTTCAAAATTTGAGGTAATAGAAATTCCCAAAGTTCAAGGAAAAAACATGCCAGAGTTAATCAAAGTATTATAAAATATACTTGAAAAACATTAAAAAATATATTAAAATAATCGTATTATAAAAAAAGGAGAAGAGAAAATTGGAAAATATATATGATGTATTAAAAGAAAGAGATTTAATTAAACAAATAACATTTGAAGATGAATTTAAACAAATGGCTGGAGAGAAAAAGACATCTGTATATCTAGGAATAGATCCAACAGCGGATAGTATTCATATAGGTCATTTTATACCATTAATGATGATGTCATACTTTCAAAAATGTGGACATAGACCAATAATATTAATTGGCGGTGGAACAGCATGCATAGGAGACCCAAGTGGAAAAACAGATATGAGAAAAATGCTTTCTAAAGAGGAAATAGATAAAAATGTTGAAAATATAAAAAAGCAAATAAGTAAATTTATATCTTTTGAAGGTGAAAATGCAGCTATAATTGTAAACAATGCAGACTGGATTTTAGATTTAAATTACATGGATTTTATACGCACATATGGAGTATATTTTAATGTAAATCATATGCTTGCAGCAGAATGCTTTAAACAAAGAATGGAAAAAGGACTTACATTCTTTGAGTTAAATTATATGTTAATGCAAAGTCACGATTTTCTACATTTATTTGAAACAGAAGGATGTACTGTTGAAATAGGTGGGGATGATCAATGGTCTAATATGTTAGCAGGAGTTGATTTAATAAGAAAAATTCATCAAAATGGTAGCTTTTGTGTAACATGTCCATTACTTTTAAATTCAGAAGGAAAGAAAATGGGTAAAACAGTAAAAGGAGCTCTATGGTTAGATGCAAATAAAACATCACCATACGAATTCTATCAATATTGGAGAAACATTCAAGATAGTGAAGTATATGATGTTTTAAGAATGCTTACTTTTTTACCAATGGATGAAGTAAGAAGATTATCAGAATTAAAAGATGAAAAAATTAATGAAGCTAAAAAAATTGCAGCATTTGAAATTACTAAATTAATCCATGGAGAAGATGAAGCAATAAAAGCAAAACAAACAGCAGAAGCTTTATTTGAAAACAATGGTGATTTAGAAAACATGCCTAATATAGAAATCAATGAAAGCAAGGAATTAATAGATATATTAGTTTTAGCAGAAATTGTGCCATCTAAAGGTCAAGCAAGAAAACTAATAGAACAAGGTGGAATTACATTAAATGATGAGAAAATTACAGATATAAATTATATAGTAGAAGATAAAGATTTAAAAGATGGGTATGCTATTCTAAAAAAAGGCAAAAAAGTTTTTTATAAAATAGAAAAAAAATAATAATATATATAAGAATAAACCTCTTAATATACGCATATATTAAAACAGCGTATATTAGGAGGTATTTTTATGCTCTTTGTACTAAATAAAAATAAAATTTTTTCATATGCAGTAGCAGCTAGTATAGTTGTTTGTTTATTTTTATTTTCAATAACTATATTACCTAACTCAGATGTGGAGCTAATGCAAGTTTCAAGCAATACAGTTAATGAAAAAGAAGAGAATAATAATATAAAAAATGAAAATACTTATAAATAGGTGAAAAAATAATGTATTGTATTGGAATAATAAGCAAAGATATTGAATTAATAAATTCTATATCTAAATATGGAAAAACAATAATCTTAAATAAAGAAAATATAAAAAAGCATTTAGAAGAAAATTGGGACATATTATTAATAGAAGATATATTAGACAACAAATATATAGAAATATTAGGAAACAATTCTAAATATATTATTATAAATGATTTATTAGAATTAGATATAAGGTTAAATAGAAATGTTAATATAATTACTTATGGATTTAACTATAAATCAACAGTTACTGTGTCAAGTAATAGTGAAGAAAACTTAGTAATATGTATACAAAGAGCGATAAATGGTATACATGGAAAAGAGATTGAACAACAAGAAATAATAATTCAAAATGATAAAGAAAAAGAGGCTAATCAGAAAATAATAGAAAAAATAATTCAAGAAATACTTGAAAAATAAGCAAAAATATGTAAAAATTAACTTTTTATGTAGACAAAACCAAAAAAAGGTAGTATAATAAAAAGGTAGAGACAAATATTGTCATAAAAATAAACAAGAAGAATAAAATACATTAGATAAAATTTTAATATATTAGGGAGGAATAAAATTGGATACAAATTATTCAGATAACAACCATTTATTATTAGTGGGCAAAGTAACAAGTGACAAAAGATTTAGCCATGAAATTTACGGAGAAAAATTTTACATATTTGATATGGAGGTACCACGATTAAGTGATACAACAGACATTATTCCAGTAACAGCATCAGAAAGAATATTAACAGATGATTTACTAGGAATAGGAAATAAGTTAATTGTAAAAGGTCAATTTAGATCTTACAATAGCTATGAAAACGAAAAAAATAAATTAATATTAACAGTTTTTGCAAAAGATATAATACCAGAGGAATCTTTAGCAGAAGAAGAAAAAGAAGAAACAAAAAAAGTATCAAATGAAGTAACTTTACTAGGATATATATGTAAAAAACCTATATATAGACAAACTCCATTTGGAAGAGAAATTGCAGACATTTTATTAGCTGTTAATAGAGCATATAATAAATCAGATTATATTCCATCTATAGCATGGGGAAGAAATGCTAGATTTAGCCAAAACTTACCAACAGGAACAGAAGTAAAAATAGTTGGTAGAGTACAATCAAGAAATTATGAAAAGAAACATGAAGATGGAACAATAGAAAATAAAGTTGCATACGAAGTTTCAATAGCAAGTTTAGAAGTAATAAATCAAGATAATGAATTTATAAAAAAAGAAGAAGTTTCAGAAGAAGCTGTTTAAATAATAAATAAAAAAAATCACTAGATATTCTAGTGATTTTTTTTATTTAATAGGAATTTTTTAAGCCTACATTTTGAGCACTTTCTTTCCAAATGCTCTTATTGTAATTAGTGTTTAGAATTTGGTATTTGGCTGTATAGAGAAATTTCTTCGAAGCTTTTGGGTTATACATCCAGGTACAAAAAACTAAATACCAAAAACTAAACACATTTGAATAATTATAAACAAATATAGGAATACTCTACTTAAAAGTAGAGGTGATATTTGTGAAGAAAGATGAAAAAGAAGATAAAACAAAATATGGAGAGTTTATATCTTCTTATTTTGCGTGGTTAACATTGGATAAACAAAAGGAAAATGCAGATAAGTTATCAGACATAACTAAAGACACAAAAGAATAAAATTTAATAAATTAAAATGAATAATATCATGTATGGGCGGACGCCTCTGTCCGCCCAATCAAAATTACATAGTAGAAAGGAAAAATATAATGATATATAAATTTAGCGAAAGTGCAAAAAACTCTATAGAAAGTGCAGAAAAAATAGCAATTACTTTAGGGCACAACTATGTTGGATCAGAACATATTTTATTTGGTATATCAACACAAGAAAATTGCTTAGCAAATAAAATTCTAAAAAAACAAAATATAACTTCAACAGAAATATTAGATAAAATTAAAGAAATACTAGGAAACAATAAAGGGGCAATAAATAAAACACAAGGGTTTACTCCTAAAACAAAAATAATAATAGAAGATGCATATGAAGAAACAGAAAGATTATATCTAAAGAATATAGGTACAGAACAACTATTATTAGCCATTATAAATAATAAAGATAATTTAGGATATAAAATATTATTAGAATTAAAATTTAATATAGACAAAGCATATGATGAAATTTTAAAAGTTCTTGCTACAGAAGAAGAACTTAATAAAGATAAAAAAGAATCTAAAAAAATACCAAATAATAATGTATTAAATCAATATGGAACAGATTTAACAAAATTAGCTCAAGAAAATAGAATAGATCCATTAATAGGTAGAAGTACGGAGTTAGAAAGATTGGTGCAAATCTTATCAAGGAGAAATAAAAATAATCCTTGTTTAATAGGTGAACCTGGTGTTGGAAAAACAGCTATAGTAGAAGGTTTGGCTAGAAAGATTGTAGAACAAGAAGTACCAGAAATGTTAAGAAATAAAAAAATTTTTTCTTTAGATCTTACATCAATCATAGCGGGAGCAAAATATAGAGGAGATTTTGAAGAAAGAATAAAAAAATGTTTAAATGAGGTAAGAAGATCTAAGGACATTATTTTGTTTATAGATGAAATCCATACAATAGTAGGAGCAGGTTCTGCAGAAGGAGCTATTGATGCAGCTAATATTTTAAAACCAATTTTGGCAAGAGGAGAAATACAGCTAATAGGTGCTACAACAATTGATGAATATAGAAAATATATAGAAAAAGATGCAGCACTAGAAAGAAGATTTAGTCCTATATTAGTAGAAGAGCCTACAGTAAATGAAACAACTCAAATACTATTAGGGCTAAAGGAAAAATATGAAAAGCATCACAATGTTAAAATTAGCAATGATGTTATTGTAGAAATTGTAAAATTATCTTCTAGATATATGACAGATAGATATATGCCAGATAAAGCAATTGATTTACTTGATGAAACAGCTTCTAAAATAAGAATGAAAAAGTATACAATGCCCAAAGAATTAAAAAATATGGAAAAAGAAGTGAAAAATATAACTAAGGAAAAAAATGATGCGATTCAATGCCAAGATTTTGAAAAAGCAGCGGAATTAAGAGATTTAGAATTAAATAAGAAAAATGAGTTGGCAACAAAACAAGAAGAATGGAGAAGAAATAATATAAAGCAAAAAATAAAATTAACAAAAGAAGATGTTAGAAAAGTTATTTCAGAACTCACACAAATACCACTTACTCAAATAACCAAAGATGAAAATGAAAAATTAATAGATTTAGAGAATCAATTGCATAAAAGAATTGTAGGACAGCAAGAAGCCATAACTAAAATTTCACAAGCAATAAAAAGAAGTAGAGTAGGAATAAATGATCCTAATAAACCCTTATGTTCATTTCTATTTTTAGGGCCAACAGGTGTAGGGAAAACAGAAGCTGCAAAAGCATTATCATATAATTTATTTGGTGATGAAAATGCAATAATAAAATTGGATATGAGTGAATATATGGAACCTCATAGTGTGTCAAAAATAATCGGGTCACCTCCAGGATATGTTGGGTTTGAAGAAGAAGGAATGTTAGCTAAAAAGGTAAGAAAAAATCCATATTCTATAATATTGTTAGACGAGATAGAAAAAGCACACCCAGATGTTGTTAATATATTATTACAAATACTAGATGAAGGAGTATTAACAGATTCATCTGGAAGAAAAATAAATTTTAAAAATACAATAATTATAATGACATCAAATATAGGATCTAAAATAATTACAGAAAATAAAAAACTTGGTTTTGGAAATAAAGATGAAGAATCAGATAATAAAAAAGAAGTATTAAAAGAACTAAAAAACTTTTTTAAGCCAGAGTTTATTAATAGAATAGAGGAAATAGTAGTATTTCATAAGTTAACAAATGAAGATATAGCAAAAATAATAGATATTATGATTAATAAATTACAAGAGAGACTAAACGAAAAAGAAATATATATAGAAGTAACACCAAAGTTAAAAGCATATATAGCAGTTAATGAAATAGATGTAAATTATGGTGCAAGACAACTAAAAAGAAAGCTACAAGAAATAATAGAAAATAGGATAGCAGAAGAAATATTACAAGGAAACTTAAAAAAAGGACAAAAAATAATATTTGATATTAAAGATAAAGAAATATTTATTATAAAAATATAATGAATAATTTACAAAAATATATATTATATGCTATAATATAAAGGTATTCAAAAGAAGGAGAATAAAATGGAATTACTAATAATTATATATATATTGGTATTTGTTATATTTGTATTAATTGCATTTTCTATATTTCAAATAAAGTCTGCTGGAATGAAGGTAAAAGACTTTTGGACATTTATAAAAGCAAATCAAACTTTAGATAAGTTATACGAATTTTCTAAAAAGTATGATAAATTAAGTCCACAAGAGCAAGTTATATTTTTAGCAGAAGCAGAAGAAGTTTTTAGTGCATTCGATAAAGTACCAGATATGTTATGGGAAGAAGAATATGCTAAGTATATGGAAGTACTTAATAAATATAAAGATATCAGAGTATTAAGATGGATATCAAACTAATAACAAAAAGCTTTAGAATAGATATTCTAAAGCTTTTAAAAAATATATAGATTATATTTAAAATTCAAGCATTATTCACAAATAGGACATATTAATAAATTATAATAAACTAAATTAATAGAAAGAGGTATATATATGAAAGATATTACTATTTTAGTTGTAGATGATGAATCTAGAATGAGAAAACTAATTAAAGATTTTCTAATAAAAGAAGACTATAAAGTAATAGAAGCAGCAGATGGAGAAGAATGTTTAAAAGAATTTAACGAAAAAAAAGAAAAGATAGATTTAATATTATTAGATGTAATGATGCCTAAATTAGATGGGTGGTCAGTTCTAAGACAAATAAGAATAGAATCAAAAGTTCCTGTAATAATGCTTACTGCAAGAGGAGAAGAACAAGATGAATTATTTGGTTTTGATTTAGGGGTAGATGAATATATTTCTAAACCATTTAGTCCAAAAATATTGGTAGCAAGAGTAAAAGCATTACTAAATAGAACAAAAGAAAAAGAAAATACCAAAATTGATTATAATGGAATTGTTATAGATTATGATGGTAGAACCGTAATGGTAGATGGAAAAAATGTAGAAATGAGCCTTAGAGAATATGAACTTTTAACGTATTTAATAGAAAACAAAGGAATTGCATTATCAAGAGAAAAAATATTAAATAATGTATGGAATTACGACTATTATGGTGATTCTAGAACAATAGATAGTCACATAAAGAAGATTAGACATAAGTTAGGAAAAAAAGGTAAATATATAGAAACAATAAGAGGAGTAGGATATAAATTTAATAACTAATAGGGGAGAAAATGGAAAAGATAAAAGAAATATTTAAAAGCAAAACAAAATCAGTAAGAATAAAGTTATTTTTTATGATGACATTAGCACTAATGCTTATTGTTATGTTTTTTATGCTAGCAAATACATTTATGATTGAAGCATATTACTTATATACTAAAAAAGATAAATTATTACAAACTTATGAAACTATAAATAGGTATATATCAAGTAGTAATATAAATCAAAGCCAATTAGAACTAGAATTAGAAAAAATTGCTATTAATAATAATTTTAACATTATTATTACAGATCAAAATAATATGAGTATTTATACATCAAATAAAGATTATAAATATATGCTTAACATAGAAAAAATAGACAGAAAGAAAGTTTTATATAACAAAAATAATGCATATATACTAGAATTAAAAGATTCTAAAAATGATATTACTTTTTTAATGTTAGTAGGAAGGCTTGATAATGGAGATTTATCATATATAAGAATGCCTATATCATCAATAACTGAAAATGTTAAAATTTCTAACCAGTTCTTATATATAATAGGAATTTTAACAGTAGTTATAAGTGGTATAGCAGTTTTACTAATATCTAAAAAGTTTACACAGCCTATTTCGGAATTAAGTAATATAGCAAATAAAATGTCTAATCTTGACTTTAGCCAGAAATATAGAATAAAAGATACAGATGATGAGATAGATAATTTAGGAAAAAGCATAAATAAAATGTCTGATAAACTTGAAAACACAATTACAGAATTACAAAAGAACAATTCAGAGCTAGAAAAAGATATAGAAAAGAAGTTAAAAATAGATGAAATGAGAAAACAATTCATATCAGATGTATCTCATGAGTTAAAAACACCAATTGCCTTAATACAAGGATATGCAGAGGGCTTAATAGAAAATGTGAATACAGATGAAGAGAATAGAAAATTCTATGCAGATGTAATTTTAGACGAAGCAAACAAAATGGATAAAATGGTAAAACAATTGTTAGAATTAACAAAGCTAGAATATGGAGGAAGAGTATTTAATAATAGATATTTTAATATTTTAGAACTAATTAATGAAGAGTTAAGAAAATATACAGTAATGCTAGAAGAAAATAAAATAAATGTAAAGTTCAATGTTAAAGAACCAATATATGTATATGCAGATGAAACATTTATTGAACAAGTAGTAAATAATTATTTAAGCAATGCAATAAAAAATGTAATTGAAATTGAAAATGAAAAATATATAGAAATAAAATTTAAATTAAAACCAAATAATAAAATAAGAATTTCAATATTTAATACAGGAAAAAATATAAGTAATCAAAGTATAGATAAAATATGGAAAAGATTTTACAAAGAAGATGAATCAAGAAATAGGGAAAAAGGTGGCACAGGAATAGGCTTAGCATTAGTAAAAGCAATTATGGATAACTATAAAAATGAATATGGAGTAATAAATAGAAAAAATGGTGTTGAGTTTTATTTTGAATTAGATTTATCTAAACCAGAATTAATATAAAAATTATCTTAAGAGTAGATATAATCTACTCTTAAAACTTTACAAGGAGCATTTTTTAATATAAAATATATGCAGATTGTAAAAAGGAGAAAATATATGAAGCAGAACAAAACTAAATTAACAAAAAAAGAAATCAATGTAAGGTTTAATATAGTTGCAATGATTTGCATTTGCATATTTGCAGTTGGAATAGTAGGAAAAACATTGCAAAATGATACATATTATACAATTACATTAGGAAAATATATCTTAAATAATGGAATAGATATGATGGAACATTTTTCATGGCATGAAGGACTAATTTATACATATCCTCATTGGCTTTACGATATAGGCATATATCTTATTTATAATACATTTGGATTTTTTGGAATATATGTATCTACAATTGTTTTAACAGCAATATTAGGAATATCTATTTATGCAGTGGCAAGTAAATTAAGTAAAAATAATCTTGTTTCATTATTTGTAACTTTATTAGTTCTATTTTTAGGAAAAGAATATATGACTGCAAGAGCACAATTAGTTACATTTATTTTGTTTGTGTGGACCATATATTTTATTGAAAGTTTTTTAGATACAAAAAAAATAAAATATGCAATAGGATTAATAATAATACCTATTATAATTGCAAATGTACATGCAGCAGTATTTCCATTTTATTTTGTACTATTTTTACCATATATAGGTGAATATATAATTGCACTAATTATAGAAAATAAAAATTTATTATTTAAGTTATTTATAAAATTAGATAAAAATAAAATAAATAAATTATCAAAGAAAAGCAATATAACTAAAAAAGAAACAGAGCAAATAGAAAAACTAACTAATAGAATTGAAAAGAATGAAGCAAAAGAAGAAAAAAGAAAAAAATCAATAGAAAACAAAAATGGAAAAGAATATAAAATAATTGTTAATAAAAGAGATAATGTAAAATGGTTAATACTTATAATGATTGTATGTGCATTTACAGGCTTATTAACACCAATAGGATATACTCCGTATACATATTTAATTCATACAATGCAAGGAAATACAACAGGAAATATAAATGAACATTTACCATTAGTTTTAGCAAATAGTACAAATGCATGTATAATTTTTGGAGCATATTTAATAATCTTAACATTTACAAAGACAAAAATAAGATTAAGTGATTTATTTTTAGCTCTTGGACTAATAGTCTTGTCATTTAAAACTAGAAGGCAAGTATCTATGGTTTTATTTATAAGTGTATTTGCATTTAACAACATTCTTGTTAATTTAATAAATAACTGGGATACAGAAAGAGAAATTGATGAAGTAAAAGAATATTTTACAACAATATTAGGAAGAATACTTATATTTATAATAATAGCACTATTAACAGCAATAATGTTAGACAAGGGTAAAAATAATAAAATAGTAAATGAATCACAATATCCAGTAGAGGCATGTGATTATATTCTTGAAAACTTGGATGTAGAAAATATTAAATTATTTAATGACTATAATTATGGAAGTTACTTAATGTTCAGAGGAATACCAGTATTTATAGATTCTAGAGCAGATGTATATGACCCTAAATTTAATGGGCTAAAAGATGATATATTCCAAGATTATATAAGTTTATCTGGATTAAACTGTTATTATGAAGATAAATTTGAACATTATGGAATAACCCATGTAATGACATATGCAAATTCTAAATTGTCTTTATATATAAGCAAGGATTCAAGATATAAAGAAATATACAAAGATAAAAGCTTTGTAATATATGAAAAACAATAAATAATAAGGTGAAGAAGTGAAAGAATATATAATTAATGAAGAAACAAAAAATATAAGACTAGATAAAGTAATAGCTATTATAGATAAAGATCTATCAAGAAGCATGATTCAAAAAATGTTGGAAGATGGTAAAATATTAGTAAATGATAATAAAGAAAAGGCTTCATATAAAACTAAGTTAGGAGATAATATAAAAGTAGAAGAAATTATACCCAAACAAATTGAATTAAAAGCGCAAGATATACCAGTAGAGATAATATATGAAGATAATGATATAATAGTAGTAAATAAACCAAAAGGAATGGTAGTACATCCAGCAAATGGCAACCCAGATGGTACACTTGTAAATGCAATAATGAATATTTGTAAAGATTCTTTGTCTGGAATTGGTGGAGAAATACGACCTGGTATTGTTCATAGATTAGACAAAGATACATCAGGCTTATTAATTGTTGCAAAAAATGATAAAGCACATATAAATTTAAGTGAACAAATAAAAAATAGAGAAATTACTAAAAAATATATAGCATTAGTAAGAGGTGTTATAAAAGAAAATGAAGCAACAATAGATATGCCAATAGCTAGAAGCGACAAAGATAGAAAAAAGATGGCTGTAAAGAAAACAGGAAAAAAAGCAGTAACACATTTTAAAGTAATAAAAAGATATAAAGACTATACATTGCTAGATATAAAAATAGATACAGGAAGAACACATCAAATAAGAGTACACATGGCAGAAATAGGATATCCAGTTGTTGGAGACATAGTTTATTCAAATGGAAAAAATCCATTTGGAGTAGTTGGACAAATGTTACATGCAAAGTCACTAGATTTTGTGCATCCTATAACTGGAGAAAAATTACATTTAGAAGCACCAATACCAGAATATTTTGAAAATATATTATCTGAATTAGATATGAAAAACGAAAATTAGTATTAAGATAAAGAAGGGAAAATACTATGGAAGCAATTAGGCTACAAAAATATCTTGCAGAAGCGGGAATAGGGTCAAGGAGAAAATGCGAAGAATATATAGAACAAGGAAAAGTAAAAGTTAATGGAAATATAGCAGCATTAGGCACAAAAGTAGACCCAGAGAAAGATAAAGTAGAATTTGAAGAAAAAGAGATTAATAAAATAGAAGAAAATATATACATTCTTCTTAATAAACCAATAGGTTATGTTACAACAGTAAATGACCAATTTGGAAGAGATAAAGTATTAGATTTAATAAAAGTAAAACAAAGAATAGTTCCAGTAGGAAGATTAGACATGTATACATCTGGTGCTTTGTTACTTTCAAATGATGGAGAATTTATATATAAAATAACACATCCAAAACATGAAATAGACAAAACATATACTGTAACAGTAAAAGGAATAATAACAGATCAAGAAGTAGAAAAATTAAGAAATGGTGTAGAAATAGAAGATTATATTACTAAACCAGCAAAGGTAAAGATATTAAAAATAGATGAAGAGAAAAATATATCAAGGCTTGCAATAACTATACATGAAGGGAAAAATAGGCAAGTAAGAAAAATGTGTGAGGCAATTGGTAAAAAGGTACAAGCATTACATAGAAGTAAAATAGGAAATATTGATGTAAAAGATTTAAAAATAGGAACATGGAGATACCTAAAACCAAAAGAAATTGGACAATTGATTAAGTAATTGTATAGACAGAAAAGAAATATTATGATAAAATTTAAAAAAATAAGAGCAGAATTTGTTCGAATGGAGGAAAAGAAATGATAGAAGATAGCCAAATAGAAGCAAAAGAATCACCATTTGCAATGCGAAAAGGTGAAATAAAAGTGTTTGATGGAAAAGATGGATATGTATCTATGAATCAAATAATAAACAAAATAAACATAGGTCATATTGTAGATTTACACTTTGAAATATTAAATTTAGTTAACGAATTTGAATTTATAACATCAAGGCAACTATGTCAATTATTAGATTATAAAGGAATCGAATATAAGTCTCAAGACAAACTAAATAATAAACTAGAACAATTAGTTAAATCAAAAATATTAACCAGATACTATTTTTCTTCAGAAGATGGAAAAGGAATATTTAAAATTTATTGCTTAGAAAAAATGGGCAAATATTTATTAACATCAAGAGAGCAAGAATGTAAATGGCAACAAACAGACAATACAAAACCAATTGCAATGATAAAAAAGAGATTAGCTGGAAACCAAACAATAATAGCATATATGAGAAAAGTAAAAGCATTTGAATCTTACAAGGCCAAACCAGCTCTAACAGCTAAAAGTTTAGGAAAAACATTTAAACCATCAGGTGGTAGTGTAAAATTAACTAAAGCAAGTAAATCTATAGAATTTTTATTTGAAATTATTAGAAGAGAAGAAAATTGGCAAAAGAAATTAGCAGATAAAATAGAAATGTATAAAGATTTTTATAGAAACTTTGTACCAGGTGACTCAGGATATTCAATGATGCCACAATTAATATTTGTTTGTGAAGATGAAAAAAACATGGTAGAGGTATTTAAAGAAATAGTAACTAATAAATTAGAAATTCCAGAAATAAAATTATACTTCACAACAGACTTAAGGCAAAATGAAGAAAGTTTAGCAAAAACACTAACAGAATTTGTTTTAGATACTACAACAAATAAATATAAAGCAGAAACTGTAAATTTAAAATTATTAGATTAAAAAAAGAGCTCCAGTATAAACTGGAGCTCTTTCATTTTATTCTTCTGAAATATTTTTTTCAGATTTTTTTTCAGCCTTTTTTTCAGCTTTTCTTTCTGCCTTTTCAAGTTTAGCTTTTTCTTTTTCAGCTTTTCTATTAGCTTTTTCTTCTAATTGTTCTGGTGTAAGTTCTTTCTTTGGAAGGAAACCATTAACAATTAAACCATATCCTAAGAAGAAGATAATTATACTAACAACTCCACCAACATAAGGAATTAATGTAATACCATGAAGTATAATAACAATTAGAGCTAATACAACATAATATATTATTGTTTTTTCAACTTTTAACAAAGGTTTTAATATGTCAGTTACAAATATTGAAACTATAGGCATTGAGAATATTCCAACTATAAATAGAACAGCTATTAAAACTAATGCTAATTGACTACCTGCAGAAGAAATGAAAAGTAATACTATAGCAATAATTGCTACTAGTACTGTAAGAATACCAATACCTAATGCTTTTAAAGCACCCAAAATAGAATTTGAATTTTTTAGTTTTTCTATTGATTCTGATTTGCAATTTTTTAGTAAAGCATATAATACTAAAGTAGTTACAACAACAGTTAAGAATCCTAATAGAATACTAAAAATTGATTTACTAGAAGAAGTATTACTATTTTCAGTAGCTTTTGAATAAGTTACTTCTCCTTCAACAATACCTTTATCTGTTAGAGACTGTAATTCTTTATTTGCAGAATATCTTAAATTTCCATATATAATAGGAAGTTTGTTTTCATCAGTATCTAAACCAAAATCTATAGAATTAGTTTTTAAATCTACATCTCTACCAATTGCAGCTTTAAATACAGTATTATTTGCTAAAGCTTTTACATCTCTTACAACATAAGAATCGTAAGTCATTTCTAATTTGTTAGAAACAGTAGCATATAAGTCATTGCAAGCACCATTGTAATAAATATTATTTGCACAAGCATATATACTATATCTTACATAGCAATTGTCAAATGTTATATTGTTACCTAGAACAAATAAATTACCATTTACTTGACCAGAGATTGTAATATTGTTACCCATTAAGTAAACATTTCCATCCACTAATTTATCCATTACAATAGTTGTATTAAACATATATAAGTCTCCATTATATATGTTTTGTGTTTCTTCTCCATTTGTTTTTGTTTCAGTAGTAGTAGTTGCTTCAGTTGCATCTACAGAAGTTGGTGTTGCTGTATCAGCTTCATCTGCAAAACATAGTGAGAAAGAAGAAATAATTGTTAATATAATTAGTGAAAAAACTAATAATTTTGAAAATTTCTTAATCATTTTTATCCTCCTAAAATTAAATTAATACTCAATTGTATAACTAAAAATATTTTATAGTGAATAAGTAAATTTGTCAATTAAAAACACAAAAAAAACACATAAAAATAAGCTTATAGTATAATAACTACAAGCTTATTTGTCCAAGTTTTTTACAAAATATGAACAATCAGAATAAGGTGTTAGAGAATTGGCATTTGCAATGTCTAAACAGCACTTGCCATTTTTCTGAAAAACACAATTAGAAGAACAATTTATGTTTGTCAAAATATCACCTCAGTAATAGTGTTTACTAAAAAATATATAATATGTATATCTTATATATTTTCTTTAAAATAATTACAGTAATTTTTAATAGGGCACACATTACAATTTGGTTTTCTTGCTATACAAGTATTTCTACCATGATAAACTAATAAATGATTAACATCTTTTAAATATTTTTTTGGAAAAATTTTTAGTAAATCTTGTTCAATTTTTTCAGGATCTTTTTCGTAAGATAAACCAATTAAATTAGAAATTCTTTTAGCATGAGTATCAACAGCTATACCATCTGCAATTCCAAAAGCTTCTAACATAACAACATTGGCAGTTTTTCTTCCAACACCAGGTAAAGACATTAAATCTTTATAATTATTAGGAACTATGCCATTAAAATCATTTAGTATTTTTTGAGCACAAGCCTTTATATTTTTAGCTTTATTTTTATAAAAACCACAAGAGTGAATTAAAGTTTCTAAAGTATGTAAGTCCATTTCTGCAAAATCTTTAGGAGAAGAATAAACAGCAAATATAGAAGGAGTTGTTTTATTAACTCTCTCATCTGTACATTGGGCAGATAAAATTGTGGCAATTACAAGTTCAAATGGGGTAGAGAAGTCTAAGCTACATGTAGCTTCTGGGTAAGATTTTTTTAATATATTAATTATTTTTATTGCATCATTTTGATTATACATTTTAATTCCTTTCTATTTATATGTAACATTTAACATAAAAAAGCAATATAATAAAACAAAGGAGGTAACAATAATGTTATTTAGAGCATTAAAAAAAACATTAGCAGTATGCTTAATAGGATTTGGAGTTGGCATATTATTAGTTTTGTTGCTTCCAATAACCTGGTGGCTATTTTTGATAGGATTAGCGTTAGCTATAATTGGAGCAATGTGGCTTTCGTGTTAAATAAAGGAGAGTGATTGGTTTGAAAATTGTTGTAAAAAAAGTACCAAGATGTTTAAGGGGATTTGTAAAATTAATATTTGGAATAAAGGATTAATTTTACATATTAATAATATGAAAGACACATGGTAAATCATGTGTCTTTATATATTTATAATTAATTAAGCTCTTTTAACTTTTCCTGAGCGTAAACATTTTGTACAAACCTTTATTTTTTTTGGTTGGCCATCGATAATTGCTTTTACAGTTCTTAAATTTGGTTTCCAAGTTCTAGTAGCTCTATTACTTATATGTGAACGAGCAATACTTAACTTATTACCAAAACTTATTGATTTTTCGCAAATTGCACATTTTGCCATTATTAGCACCTCCTGAATAGTAAAATCTAAATTAAACTAAATATTATTCTAACATATAAAATAAAAAAAAACAATAGATTTTAGCAAAAAAATTAAAACTTATTGGATATCTAGTATTTTTTTTGCTCTATTTACATCTTCTGGGGTAGCAGGTTTAACATCTTTTAAAGCATATTCAAAACCTAGCTCTTTCCATTTATATTCTCCCAAATTATGATAAGGGAGCAATTCAATTCTCTTTACAGAATTTAAAGTAGATATAAATTCTTTCAAATCTAATAAATCTTTTTCATCGTCAGTAAAACCAGGAATAAGAACTTGTCTAATCCATGTTGGAATATTGTTATCGCTAAGATATTTGGCAAAGGCAAGTTCCTTTTCATTAGTAAAACCAACTAAATCCTTACATTTTTGTGGATTTATATGTTTTATATCTAATAGAACTAAATCTGTTAAAGAAAGAACCTCTTTAATAGTATCTGTTAATTCAACCATTCCAGAAGTATCAATTGCAGTATGAATATTTTGCTTTTTTAATTCTTTAAATAAAGAAATTAAAAAATAGGGTTGAAGTAAAGGTTCACCGCCAGAAATAGTAACACCTCCATTAGGTGTAATATAAGTTTTATATCTATTAATTTGACTAATCAACTCAGAAACACTAATATAAGTACCACCATTAATATCCCAAGTATCACGATTATGGCAATATTTACATTCCAAATGGCAACCTTGAAGAAAAACTACAAATCTAACTCCTGGACCATCAACAGTACCAAAAGTTTCTATTGAATGAAGTTTTGCATAATTTTTTTTATCCATAACATTCTCCTGAAAATAGTGATTTAAATTTTTCATCATTAAATAATCTATATAGATTCTTGAATTGTTCTATTAATAACATCTAATTGTTGTTCACGAGTTAATTTTGTAAAGTTTACAGCATATCCAGAAACTCTTATTGTAAGTTGAGGGTATTTCTCAGGATGATCCATAGCATCTAATAAAAGACTTCTATCAAATACATTTACATTTAAGTGATGAGCATCTCTTGCAAAATATCCATCTAACATTGTTACTAAATTTGAAACTCTTTCATCTTCTGATTTGCCTAATGCTTTAGGAGTAATAGCAAAAGTATAAGAAATTCCGTCTTCTGCATATTCATATTGTAATTTTGAAACAGAGTTTAAAGCAGCTAATGCACCGTGAGTGTCTCTACCATGTAAAGGATTAGCACCAGGTCCAAATGGAGCACCAGCTCTTCTACCATCAGGAGTATTTCCTGTATTCTTTCCATAAACTACATTTGAAGTAATAGTTAAAATAGATAATGTTGTTTTTGCATCTCTATAAGTTTGATGTTTGCTTAATTTTTTTATAAATGTTCTTACTAATTCAGTAGCAATTTCATCAACTCTATCATCATCGTTTCCGAATTTTGGAAAATCTCCTTCGATTGCATAATCTACAACTAATCCATTTTCATTTCTAATTGTTTTAACTTTAGCATATTTTATAGCACTTAAAGAATCTGCTACAACAGATAAACCAGCAATACCACATGCCATTGTTCTTAAAATGTGTGTGTCATGTAAAGCCATTTCTAATTTTTCGTAACAATATTTATCATGCATATAATGAATAGTATTTAAAGCTTTAATATAAATTCTAGTAACATAATCCATCATATTCTCGAATTTTTCCATTACATCATCATAATTTAAATATTCAGATGTTATAGGTTCAAATTTTGGAGCTACTTGTTTACCAGATATTTCATCTTTACCACCATTTATAGCATATAAAAGTGTTTTAGCTAAATTACATCTAGCTCCAAAGAATTGCATTTGTTTTCCAATTTCCATAGCAGAAACACAACAAGCTATTCCATAATCATCGCCCCAGTATCTTCTCATTAAGTCATCATTTTCATATTGAATAGAAGATGTTCTTATAGATAAACTAGTTGCATATTTTTTAAATCCTTCTGGTAATCTTGTAGACCAAAGTACAGTTAAATTTGGCTCAGGAGCAGATCCTAAAGTTTCCAATGTATGAAGAATTCTGAAAGAGTTCTTAGTTACTAAAGTTCTTCCATCAATACCCATACCACCAATTGATTCAGTAACCCAAACAGGATCTCCACTAAATAATTCGTCATATTCAGGAGTTCTTAAGAATCTTACTAATCTTAATTTCATTACAAAATGATCCATTAATTCTTGAGCTTGTTCTTCAGTTAAAGTACCATTATTGATATCTCTTTGAATATAAATATCTAAAAAAGTAGAAGTTCTTCCAAGACTCATAGCAGCACCATTTTGCTCTTTTATAGCAGCAAGATAAGCAAAATATGTCCATTGTATAGCTTCTTTTGCATTTTTTGCAGGAACAGATATATCAAATCCATAACTTTCAGCCATTTGTTTTAATTCATTTAAAGCTTTAATTTGTTCTGATAATTCTTCACGCTCTCTAATTACTTTTTCGTCAAAACAATCTGGATCATAATATTTTAAGTTATCTTTCTTTCTATCTATTAAAAAGTCTACACCATATAGAGCAACTCTTCTATAATCTCCTATAATTCTTCCACGACCATATCCATCTGGAAGACCTGTTAAAAGATGAGATGTTCTAGCAGCTCTTACATCAGGTGTATAGGCATCAAAAACACCATCATTATGAGTTTTTCTTATTGTATGAAAAATATTATCAACTTCTGGATCTACTTTTTTTCCATAAGCTTCACAAGATTTTTCTACTATTCTTATTCCGCCAAAAGGCATAATTGCCCTTTTTAAAGGAGCATCAGTTTGTAGACCAACTATTTCTTCTAAATCTTTTTGAATATAACCAGGTTTATGACTAGTTATAGTAGAAATAGTTTTAGTGTCTATATCTAATACTCCACCATTATCTTTTTCTTTTTTATACAATTCTAATACAACATTCCACAATTTAGTTGTTTTATTTGTAGCATTTGTTAGAAAAGATTCATCTCCTTCATAAGGTGTATAATTCTTTTGAATAAACTGTCTAACATCAACAGAAGTTGTCCAAGTTCCTTCTTTAAAACCATTCCATTGTTCAAACTTCATTTTATTATTCCTCCCTTTAAAAAATCTCAAAATATTATAATATATTATGCCCATATAAGTAAAGTAAAAATCACAAAATTTTAAAAAAAAGAATAAAATAAATTAGGTGAAATAAATGGAAAGTATATTTACTGTTGTTATATGGACATTAGCATTCTATGGAATGTTTGAAATAATTAAAAATATTATATATATATTTAGTTATACCAAAATGAATACAGATGGAATTTATTTTATTATAGCTATAAAAAATCAAGAAAATATTATAGAAACATTTTTTAGAACTTTAATGTTTAAAATTATATATGGAAAAGAAGATATAATAAAAAATATTATTGTAATAGATTTAAATTCGACAGATAAAACAAAACTTATTATAGAAAAATTACAAAAAGAATATAGCCAAATAAAAATATTAAATTTAAAAGATTGTAAAGAACTATTAGAAAACATAAAAGAAGTATAATATCAAAAAATAAAAAATTTTTTCTAAAAAAGTATTGACAAAATAGAATAGAACATTTATAATCTATACTTGTCAGAACAAATATAGATGCAGGTGTAGTTCAATGGTAGAACCTCAGCCTTCCAAGCTGATGACGCGGGTTCGATTCCCGCTACCTGCTCCATTTTTTTAATAACCGCCCTTAGCTCAGTTGGTCAGAGCAACCGGCTCATAACCGGTGGGTCCTAGGTTCGAATCCTAGAGGGCGGACCATTTTTTATTTTATGGGTAGTTGGGTGAGTGGTTAAAACCATCAGACTGTAAATCTGACCTCTTCGGAGTACCCTGGTTCGAATCCAGGACTGCCCACCATAATAGTTAGTTTCTACTAGCTATTATTTTTTTACAAAAAATATAAAAAGATTGCTTAAAAATATCTAATTTGATATAATCAGATTAGATGTTTTTTTATATGTTCAAATCATAAAGAAACAGTACAAGCATATACATATAAAAGTCAAACAAACTAATAGGAGGTTATATATGGGAGAAAGTAAATGCGATAACTGTATGAAAGAAAAAGCAACAGAAGAATTAAAAGAAATCTTATCTAAATATACTCATGATAAGAGTAATTTAATTCAAATTTTAAACGAAGCACAAGAAAAATTTGGGTACATACCAACATTTGTTCAAGAAGAAATTGCTAAATATCTAGGAGTGGAGGTAGCAGAAGTATATGGCGTTGTTACATTTTATTCTAGATTTACATTAGAACCTAAAGGAAAGTACCATGTTTCTGTATGTATGGGAACAGCATGTTTTGTAAAAGGTGGAGAAAAAATACTAGACAGAGTAAAACAAAAATTAAAAATAGAAGAAGGTCAAACAACTTCAGATGGAAAATTTTCAATAGATGCAACTAGATGTATAGGAGCATGTGGTTTGGCACCAGTATTCACAGTAAATGAAGAGGTTTATGGAAAAGCAACTCCAGAGATGGTAGACAAAATAATAGAAGAATATAAAAATAAAGAATAAGGAGGAAGTATGAAAACATTAGAAGAAATACAAAAAATCAGAGAAGAAAAAAGAAAAGAACTTGACTTGCGTGTTAATCTAAATGCAGATACTAGAGAAAAACATATTTTAGTATGCCATGGAACAGGATGTACATCTTCAAAATCACCTAAAATAATTGAAAATTTTAGAAAAATATTAAAAGAAAAAAATATAGAAAATGTAAGAGTTATACAAACTGGATGTTTTGGACTTTGTGCTAAAGGACCTATTGTTATTATAAGACCAGAAGATACATTTTATGCTATGGTTAAACCAGAAGATTGCGAAGAAATTATACAAAAACATATAATTGAAGGAGAACTAGTAGAAAGATTACTTTGCAAAGATGTTGATGATACCATAGTAAATAGATTAGATGAACTTAATTTCTATAAAAAACAAGAAAGAATTGCTCTAAAAAATTGTGGGATAATAGATCCAGAAAATATAGATGAATATATAGCATTTGATGGATATAAAGCTTTAGAAAAAGTATTAAAAACAATGTCTCCAGACGAAGTTATAAAAGAAATTTCAGATTCAGGACTTCGTGGAAGAGGAGGAGCAGGCTTTCCAACAGGTAAAAAATGGATGTTTACAAAAATGGCACAAGGAGATCAAAAATATGTTGTTTGTAATGCAGATGAGGGTGACCCAGGAGCATTTATGGATAGAAGTATTTTAGAAGGAGACCCACATTGTATTATAGAAGCAATGATGATAGCAGGATATAGTATAGGTGCAAACAAAGGCTATATCTATGTAAGAGCAGAATATCCAATAGCTGTTCAAAGATTTAAAATTGCAATAGATCAAGCAAAAGAATATGGAATATTAGGAAAAAATATATGGAATACAAATTTTGATTTTGACTTAGAAATCAGATTAGGTGCAGGAGCATTTGTGTGTGGAGAAGAAACAGCACTTCTAGAATCAATAGAAGGAAGAAGAGGGCAACCAAGATTAAAACCACCATATCCAGCAAATTCTGGTTTATGGGGAAAACCAACTTTAATAAACAATGTAGAAACATATGCTAATATAACAAAAATTATTTTAAATGGAGCTAAATGGTATGCAGGAATAGGAACAGAAAACTCTAAAGGAACAAAAGTATTTGCTCTAGGCGGAAATGTTGTAAATGTAGGATTAGTAGAAGTACCTATGGGAACAACACTAAGAGAAATAGTATTTGATATAGGTGGAGGAATACCAAACGGAAAAGAATTTAAAGCAGCACAAACAGGAGGACCTTCAGGAGGATGTATACCAGCAGAACATTTAGATACACCAATAGATTATGAATCATTAACAGCAATTGGATCTATGATGGGATCTGGTGGATTAATAGTAATGGATAATTCTAAATGTATGGTAAATTTAGCAAAATTTTATTTAGGATTCACAGTAGATGAATCTTGTGGTAAATGTACACCATGTAGAATTGGAACTAAAAGAATGCTAGAGATTCTAGAAAAAATAACAGAAGGCGAAGGAGAAATAGAAGACCTAGAAAAATTAGAAAAGTTAGCAATTAATATAAAAAATGCATCTGTTTGCGGATTAGGTCAAACAGCTCCAAATCCTGTGCTATCAACACTAAAGTATTTTAAAGACGAATATAGAGCACATATATCATATAAAAAATGTCCAGCAGGAGAATGCAAAAAATTAGCAAACATAGAAATAAATCCAGAACTATGTAGAGGATGCGGAATTTGTAAAAGACAATGTCCTGTAAATGCAATAACAGGAGAAGTAAAACAACCACACAAAATAAATCCAGATATATGTATAAAATGTGGTAGCTGCATTGATAAATGCCCATTTAAAGCTATATCTAAATAAATTAATAAAATAAATATAATCCTGAAAGGAGAAAAAAAGATGGCAGAAATGATTAAATTAACTATAGATGGAAAAGAAGTTGAAGTTGAAAAAGGAAAAACAATATTAGAAGCTGCTAAAAAAGTAAATATAAATATTCCAACTTTATGTTTCTTAAAAGATATAAACGAAATGGGAGAATGCAGAATGTGCTTAGTAGAAGTAGAAGGAAGAAGAGGCTTTGCAACATCATGTATTCAAAAAGCAGAAGAAGGAATGATAATACATACAAATACACCACAATTAATAGAAGCTAGAAGATTAGTTTTAGATTTAATATTATCAAATCATGATAGAGATTGTTTAACTTGTACAAGAAATGGAAATTGTGAGTTACAGAAATTAGCTATGGACTTTAATGTAACAGAAATAGAATACAAAGGAGAAAGAACAACACATAAAATAGATGATTTATCTCCATCAATAGTAAGAGATTTCAATAAATGTATTTTATGTAGAAGATGTATAGCAACATGTAAAAAAGTGCAAGGAGTAGGAGCTATAGATTGTGCACAAAGAGGTTTTACATCTTGTGTATCTACAGCAGAAAATCATAGCTTAAACGATGTAAATTGTACATTTTGTGGACAATGTATTGAAAGTTGCCCAGTTGGAGCTTTAAAAGAAAAAGATAGTACAAAAGAAGTATGGAAAAAATTAAAAGATGAAGAAAGTTATGTTGTAGTACAAACAGCTCCAGCAGTTCGTGTAGCATTAGGCGAAGAATTTGGCATGGAAATTGGAACAAATGTAAAAGGTAAAATGGTATCAGCATTAAAAAGATTAGGATTTAACAAAGTGTTTGATACAGACACAGGAGCAGATTTAACAATAATGGAAGAAGGAACAGAATTCATACAAAGAATGGAGAATAAAGGAGTACTTCCAATGATTACTTCTTGTAGTCCAGGTTGGGTAAGATACTGTGAACTAAACTACCCAGATGTTATACCACATCTTTCAAGTTGTAAATCACCACATCAAATGTTTGGAGCTATGGTAAAAACTTATTTTGCAGAAAAATATGGAGTTGATCCAAGTAAAATTTATATGGTTTCAGTTATGCCATGTATAGCTAAAAAATATGAAATAACAAGAGAAAATATGAATGGAAGCGGATATCCAGATGTTGATGCAGTATTAACAACAAGAGAACTTGCAAGAATGATAAAACAAGCGCATATTGACTTTGTAAAATTAGAAGATGAAGAATTTGATGACCCAATGGGAGAAGCAACAGGAGCTGCAGTTATATTTGGAACAACAGGAGGAGTTATGGAAGCAGCATTAAGAACTGTTGCAGATAAGTTAAGTGGGGAAGAGCTAAAGAAAATAGACTATAAAGAAACAAGAGGAGAACAGGGAATTAAAAGAGCAACATTAAATATAGCAGGAAAAGAAGTAAAAATAGTAGTTGCCTCAGGTTTAGGAAATGCTAAAAAAATAATGGAAGAAATACAATCAGGAAAAGCAGATTATCAATTTGTAGAAATAATGGCATGCCCTGGTGGATGTGTAATGGGTGGAGGTCAACCTATACATACTTCTAAAGAAAGAGCAGAAATAGATATAAGATCTAAAAGAGCTAATGCACTATATACAATAGATGAAAAAAGTATTATAAGAAAATCACATGAAAATCCTGTAATAAAACAAATATATAAAGAGTTTTTAAAAGAACCAGGAAGTCATAAAGCACACGAACTATTGCATACAACATATAGTGCAAAAGAAAAATATAGAATATAAATAAAAATTTAAATAAGTCTAATTGTTAACAACAATTAGACTTATTTTTTATATACTCTGTCCGCTCGCAGCTACGAAGAAATACTTTATAAATATTCAGCCTACATTTTGAGCACTTTCTTTCCAAATTAGACCTTCCAAGACAAGGGGTAATCCGTGTGCCTCAAAGGGCTGTCAGGCCATAATTTTTCAAAAAAGTCTCAAAATAGTCTGAACTCTATAAATTATTAATCATTCATTATTCGTTATTCACTATTAATTAGATTATATGTGGGGGCGGAACCCTGTGTCCGCCCAGAATTTTTTTGATTTTAACAAAATTAATTGATAATAAAAATAGATTATGATAAAATTTGTAAAGCAAAGGGGTAGAAGAATGTTAAAAGAACTTGAAAAATGTGAAATATGTCCACATAATTGTAAAGTGAATAGACTAAAACAAAATATCGGTGTATGCAAATGTACAGATAAAATAAAAATAGCATTAGCTTCATTACATTATTATGAAGAACCATGTATAAGCGGAAAAAATGGATCTGGAACAGTATTTTTTACTGGTTGTAATTTACAATGCAAATTTTGTCAGAATTATGAAATAAGTCAACAAGGAAAAGGAATAGAGATTACAATAGAACAATTAGCAGACATATTTATAACACAACAAGAAAAACATGCAAATAATATAAATCTTGTAACCCCAACAATGTATGTATACCAAATAATAGAAGCAATAAAAATAGCAAAAACTAAAGGCTTAAATATACCAATAATTTATAACTCGAATGGCTATGAAAATGTTGAAACAATAAAAAAACTAAAAGGTTATATTGATGTTTATTTACCAGATTTTAAATACTATTATAATGATTTAGCTAAAAAATATTCTGGTATAAATAATTACTTTGAAAATGTTACACAAGTAATACAAGAAATGTACAAGCAAGTAGGAAGTCCAATAATAGATGAAAATGGAATAATAAAAAAAGGTCTAATTATTAGGCATTTGGTACTTCCAAATAATATAGAAAATTCTAAAAAAGTATTAAAATGGTTAAAAGAGAATATAAACAAAGAAGTATATATAAGCATAATGGCTCAATATTTTCCATGTTATAAAGCAAAAGAGATAAAAGAATTAAATAGGAAATTAACAAAAGAAGAGTATAGAAAAATAGAAGAATATGTATATGAATTAGATATAGAAAACGGATATATGCAAGAACTAGGAGAACATGAAGAAGAATATGTGCCAAATTTTAATCTTACTTTTTAAATAAAAGGAGAAAAAATGAAAGAGGAAATAATTGAAATAAAAGAAAAAATTATAGAACTATTAGAAGATAAAAAATATTCAAAATTGCATGAATATGTAGAAAAATTAACAACACAAGACTTAGCTTTATTATTTGAAGAAATAAGCAAAGAAGATATGATTAGGGTTTTCAGATTATTACCTAAAGATGAAGCAGCAGATGTGTTTTCATATATGGAACCAGATTTACAAGAGGAACTTATTAATTTATTTACAGATAAAGAGCTTAAACAAGTTTTAGATGAATTATATATGGACGATACAGTAGACCTTATAGAAGAAATGCCATCTAATGTAGTAAAAAGAATATTAAAAGGGGTAAATAAAACAGATAGAAAATTAATAAATGAATTATTAAAATATCCTGCGGATTCAGCTGGAAGTATAATGACTACAGAGTTTGCAGACTTAAAAATAAATATGACAGTAGAAGAAGCTTTTGAAAAAATAAGAAAAATAGCTTTAGACAAAGAAACAGTTTACACATGCTATATATTAGACACAAGTAGAAAGATAGTTGGAATTGTAGATGTAAAAGAACTATTAATAGCTCAAAAAAACACATTAATAAAAGATATAATGGAAACTAATGTAGTTACAGTAAATACATTAGAAGATAAAGAAGAAGTTGCTAAAAAATTTGATAAATACGATTTAGTAGCATTGCCAGTTGTAGATAAAGAAGATAGATTGGTAGGAATTATTACAGTAGATGATGCTATGGATGTATTACAAGAAGAAAATACAGAAGACTTTGAAATAATGGCAGCTATTACACCAAGTGAAGATTCATATTTTAAAACATCAGTATTTAAACATGCTAAAAATAGAATATTATGGTTATTATTATTAATGATATCTTCTACTGTAACAGGAGCAATTCTAACACATTATGAACAAGCATTTGCAGTACTACCTGTACTAGTATCTTTTATACCAATGATTATGGGAACTGGTGGAAATTGTGGTTCACAAAGTTCAACATTGATTATTCGTGGAATGGCAATAGATGAAATAAAATTATCTGATTTCTTTAAAGCTGTATGGAAAGAAATAAGAGTAGCATTATTAGTAGGAATTGCATTAGCACTAGTAAATGGACTTAGAATAATGATTCAATATAAAGATTTGAAATTAGCAATTGTACTAGGATTAACTTTAATAGGAACAGTAACTCTTGCTAAAATGTTGGGATGTATGTTGCCAATGCTTGCAAAAAAACTAAAATTAGATCCAGCAATAATGGCAGCACCATTAATAACAACAATAGTAGACACATGTTCAATTTTAATATACTTTACAATAGCAGTATCAATAATGCAGATAAAATAATAACTTTGTACATCAATTAATTATCTAAAAGGTTGACTGAAATTGCAATATTGTATAAAATATATCATATAATTAAACATAAGAAGAGGAGGAATTTTTTATGTCTAAATTAAAGGTGGACTTTTCTAATACAGGGGTGCCAACTTCAGAGGTACTAAAATATAATGATGATGTTATTAGAATCCATAATGAATTTCAGAAAAATAAAGATAACGATAAAGAATTTTTAGGTTGGCTTGAATTACCAACGAATTATGATAAAGAAGAATTTAAAAGAATAAAAGCAGCTGCAGAAAAAATACAAAAAGATTCCGAAATACTTGTTGTAATTGGAATTGGAGGCTCTTATTTAGGGGCAAGAGCAGTAATAGAAGCACTTACTAATAGCTTTTATAATTTTGAAAAAAGAAATACACCTAGAATCTTATATGCAGGTAATAACATGAGCCCAAGATATATTCTAGATTTAATAGAATTAATAGGAAATAAAGACTTCTCTATTAATGTTATCTCAAAATCTGGTACTACTACAGAACCAGCTATTGCTTTTAGAATATTCAGGGAAATATTAGAAAATAAATATGGAATAGAAAAAGCAAAAGAAAGAATATATGTAACAACAGATAAGGAAAAAGGAGCATTAAAAACTTTAGCTACAGAAGAAGGATACGAAACATTTGTTATTCCAGATAATGTAGGTGGAAGATATTCTGTTTTAACAGCAGTAGGACTTTTACCAATAGCAACAGCAGGAATTAATATAGATAAACTTATGATGGGAGCAAAAATAGCTCAAGACAAATACTCAGATAGTAGTATTAAATATAATGAATGTTATCAGTATGCGGTATATAGAAATCTACTTTACTTAGATGATAAAGATATAGAAATATTAGTTGATTATGAACCTAAACTACATTATTTTATAGAGTGGTGGAAACAATTATATGGGGAAAGCGAAGGTAAAGATTTAAAAGGGATATTCCCAGCAGGAGTTGACTTTACAACAGATTTACACTCTATGGGACAATATATTCAAGAAGGAAGAAGAAATTTATTTGAAACGGTTATTAATATAGAAAAAGCAGAAGAAGACATTACAATAAAAGCCGATGAAGATAACTTAGATGGATTAAATTATTTGGTAGATAAAAATTTAGATGAGATTAATAAAAAGGCAATGGAAGGAACAATAATGGCACATACTAAAGGGGGAGTACCAAATATTTTAATTAATATAGAAGAATTAACAGAAGAAACAATTGGAGAACTAATATATTTCTTTGAATTAGCATGTGCAATGTCTGGAAAAATATTAGGAGTGAATCCATTTAATCAACCTGGAGTAGAAGAATACAAGAAAAATATGTTTACACTATTGGGAAAACCAGGTTATAACAAATAAGAAAAATAGTCTTAAGAGATAATCTTAAGACTATTTTTGATTGCTTTGTTTGTATTTATACAAGTTACAAATATTACAATCCTTACATATTTTTATTCTATCATTAAAAATTAGTTTCAAAGTATTGATAAATTCATCACAATATTCATCTATTAAATGTATAGTAATGGCTTGTGGTAATAAATTTAATAAAGTATTCAATGCTAAATCATTGGAGGAAAAAGAAATATCAGATATATACTTTGCCTTAGCTATATTGTCATTGCAAGAAATAACATTATTATTATCATCTATTATAGTAGAATTACCATTTTTATAAATTAGATGCAAATGATTAGTTTGAGAATAAACAGATTCTGAATTTATATAAAGTTTTAGAATATTAACAAATTCTAAATATTCTTTATTAATTAAAAATTGATTAACAGCAAGATCTATTTTTTCTTCAATTAATTTTAAATAGTTATTTAATCTGAAATTAATAAAAGCATTTAAGTATAATGATTTATGGTTTAATAAGTGTTCAAAAATAGTGTTATTTAGTAAATCATATTTTAATTTAATAGTATCATAATTATTTAATATTTCTAAAGTATTTTTTACAATTTCCTGTTTTTCTAAAGAATTAAAATAAAAATAATTTAAATTAATAGAGTTCTTTATGATTTGCTTTTCGTAGAAATATATTATTGTTTTTGTTAAAATATTGGAAATAGTATTGATAAAAAGTGTATTGTTATCAATTTTGCAATGCAAAATAATATTTGAAAAGTGTTTGAAGCTTTTTAAAGTTATATATGTTTCATTAATATTTATATTTTGAAATTCATTTAGTAGATAGTCAATAATAATTTTATTATTAGTTTTTATACATAGAGATTTCATAAAAGAAAAAAGCCTCCTTATTTTTAATATAGTATCTACTAAAAACTTTTTAGATATACATTATTTTATTCAAAGAGACTTTTATATGTTAAGATAAAATTTAATATTAATAATAAATCATATAATTAATATCAGGAAAGATAGGATCTTTTAAATTTATATCATTTAAAAATTTTTCTTCTAAATTATCATTAATAAGAGAATAATATAATTTAGTGAACCTACCTATATGATCTTTAATTCTTTTTTTTGCATAATCTACCATTGTACCATTTGTGATTATAAATAGCCAATCACTACTTTGAGCTAAAAGCAATTCTCTAGCACATTGGTTTAAAGCTAATTTTTTTAGCTCATTTTTCTCATTAGGGAAAAGGTGAGCAAGTTCTACCATTCTATCACCGGCTTTATGCAAGTGTCTGTGAATATAATCATTTGTTTGATTTAGCCAAACACCATTATAACCATTAGCTCCCCAGCTAGAACGACAAGGCCTAGATTCTTGCATTTCAGGAAATTTATCTATATATTCACCAGGTGTTATCAAAGCAAAATTACAATTATCATAATAAATTTTTTTAAATAAAGTATAAAGCCATAAAGGACCTTCATACCACCAATGTCCATAAAGTTCAGCATCATAAGGACATAAAATAATAGGTGGAACATCCATAAGTGGGGCAACATCATTGATTTGTTTGTTTCTACAATCAAAAAAGTGACCGGCTTGTTTTTCTACAGAGTCTAAAGCCCATCTTGGATTATAATAATCCTTTGGACAGTCTTTACCAGTAATTCTATAATACTTAATACCTGTTGGTACCCTGGCACCATTAGAAGCAATATATGGTTTTATATAGTCATATGGAGCATCATATCCTATATCACGATAATATTCTCTATAATTATAGTCACCAGGATAACCATTAATTGAACTCCAAACTTGACGAGAAGATTCTAAATCTCTACCAAATGCTACCACTCCATCAGGAGAAACAATAGGAGCACATGTACCATATATAGGAGTAGGATTAGCATATAAAATACCATGAGTTTCTGTGATAATATATTCAATTCCAAATTCTCTCAAATATTTATCAGCTTCAGGAACATAACCACATTCTGGAAGCCAAATACCGCGAGGTTTTCTTCCAAAATATTTTTCATAAGTTTGAACTCCAACAGCAATTTGAGCTTTAACTGTTTTTTCATTTACGAATAAAATAGGGAAGAAACCATGTGTTGCGCCACATGTTATAATTTCCAAAACACCTATATCTTGGAAATGTTTAAAGACATTTATTAAATTACAATTATATACATCTTTAAAAATGTGTAAATCATTTGAATATCTATCTAAATAGTATTTAGATAAATCATTTAATCTTTTATCTTCTTTAGTTCTTTCTAATTCTTTCTTGCAAAGTTCAATATGTGTTTTTAAATATTTTATATATCTTTCTTGTAATAATTTACTATCTAACATAGAAAGAAGAGGAGGTGTCATAGACATAGTTATTCTAAAATCAACATGTTCATCTTCTAATTTTTTGAAATTTAGTAATAATGGTATATAAGTTTCGCTCATCGCTTCAAAAAGCCATTGTTCTTCTAAATAATCTTCACTTTCTGGATGGTGAACAAATGGTAAATGAGCATGTAATACAAAGCTAACATATCCGTTTATTTGTTTCATTTGTAACTCCTTAATTTAAAATTGTTTAGGCAGGTAATAAATGCCTGCCTAAGTTATATGTGTTAAATTTAACTCCAAGATGAAGTAAAATTAGTTATTTTCTTATTTTTTAATTCATCTAAAAGATCTTCTTTATAAAGTTTATTATAAAAGTCATAAATATTGTAGAATTTATTAATACCAATTAATCTCATTGTGCTAATATTTTTTGTTGTAACTTTATTAGTTTTAATATTTTTAAAATGTATATTATCTGGAAGTTCCTCTAAAAGAATATGGTCATTAGGAAATTCTATTTGGTTAGAAGAAGAAACATATACATAATTATCTGTATTAGTATTTTCAATAACTTTTCTAGCAAGTTCAACTTTATAATTACAGTTAGCATCATCTACATTTATATACCAACTATTGGCAAAGTCATTAATTTCAACCTCAAAACTATAATTTTTAGTTAAATTATAAACCTTTAGAATTGGTTTAGTATTAGCAAAAAAGTTTTCACCATATTTTTCTTGCAATTTATTTCTATCAGTATCAGAAATATCCCAATATACAAACAATATTTGAGGTGTTTGATATAAGATTTTTACAATAGTTTCATTATAACGGTATGGTAAATCGTAATACTCTGCAAGTATAGGGCTATCTAATTTCTTTTTTCTAGTACTAACTTTTGTGGTAGAAGTTTTTTTAGAACTTGTAGTACTTTTTTTAGTAGAAGTTGTAGTTTTTGATTTAGCTGTTTTATTACTTGACTTAGTACTAGAAGCTGCTTTTTTAGGTTTTGTAGTTTTTTTAGTAGTAGTTTTTTTTGCGGTAGTACTAGCTTTTTTTATTTTAGTTTCTTTTAATTCTTTAGTATCTTTTGTACTCTTTGGCATTAACCCAAATCCTCCTTAGTAAAAATAAATAATATTACCTACATAATATATCAAAAAAAGAATAAATACAATAGAAAAAGGCGAAATTCTAAAAAATATTTAACGAGTTTTTTTACAAAAATTCACAATTTTAAATTAATAATGAAAAAATAAATAATACAGGGCTGGCGGACACGGTTAAATAAATCACATGTAGGGGCAGACGCCTCTGTCTGCCCGTATACTACGAAGGAATTACTTAATAAATTATTATTAAAATTTTTAATGTTTCTTTACAACGACTCACAACTAATATATAATTAAAACAAATAAAAACTAAAGAAAGAAGGAGAATTATATATGAAAAACTCTAAAACCCAAAAGGGAATAACACTGTTGGCACTCATAATAACTATAATTGTGCTTTTAATTTTAGCAATAGTATCAATAAAAATTTTAACAGATCATAAAATAATAACTTTTGCTAATAAAAGTGTGAAAGATTATCAAAAAGCTCAAAATGACGAAACCAGTAAATTAAATGATGTTGCTAAAATAATGTCAAATTTAAATAATAAGCAAACAGTTGATTTAACTGGAAAGTATTATGAAAATGGAAATACGGCTGCAGGTATATATTATGAAATAAAAGACAATAAAATAATAACAATACAAGATGGTCAAATTACAGAAACCAACGAATTTACAATTGATACACAAAAAAATATGATATACACTAAAGATAATGATGCAGATGATTATAGATATGAGAATATATATGAAGATAATAAAATCATTAATACTATACTGTTTGTTAATTGGCAAGAAAATGGACAAGTATATGAATATATTGCAGGAATTAAATCAGATGCTGGGTTTAAATACATAGACGGCATATTTACTAGAAGTGATGGAAATTCAAGATATGTATTTAATTCAACAGATAAAAAAGTAGTAGAGCAAATACTTGAAAATAATGAATGGAAAGATGGAAAAGAGGCAGAAGATACATATTATATAATAAATAATATAGCATATAACAGTGCTGGTAAAGTAATAGGAAAATTTACTAGTCAAAATGTTTTAGAGCTTGACGGCGAAACATATACAAAAAATAATTAAAAATATTTTATATAATATAAAACTAAATAAAATCTAGCAAATGCTAGATTTTTTTTTATATTAGAGATATAATATTTAACATAAGAAAGGATTTTTTTGCATTATGGGAAAAGTAATAGGTATAGAAGGACTAGTTGGAGCTGGTAAAACAAGCATCTGTAGAGAATTGGTAAAAATGGATGAAGATGCAATTTTATTAAATGGTGGAAACTTATATAGAGCAATTGTATATATGTTACTAAAAAAAGAAAGTAACTTATTCAAATTAAGAAAACTAACTAAAAATATAGATATAAAAAAATATATGGATGATTTGAATATAGAAATAAAAATAGAAAATAGAGAATCTATTGTTTATATAGATGGTAAAAAAGCAAATGAAGAAGATTTGCAATCGAAAGCATCTTCTTTAGCTGTATCAATTGTTGGTGGAATTGCAGATAATACCAAGCTTTTTGAATATTCAAGAGATTTAATAGACGAATTGAAAAAAAATCACAATGTTATAGTATCTGGTAGATCTATAATGAAAATCTATCCACATATTGATTATCATTTTTTTATAACAGCATCATTAAATGAACGAGTTAAAAGAAAATGCATACAATATAATGAAAAAAATAAAACAATAGAAGTAAAAAATAATATTATAAAAAGAGATATATTGCAAAAAATAGCAGGTTTTTATAAAATATATCCTAATACAATAAAAGTAGATGTAACAGAGTGCAAATCTGTAAAAGAATCTACTAATGAAATATTAAAATACTTAGATAAAAAAGAAAAGTTAAAAGTATAGTTTGGAGGAATAAATATGAGTTATGTTAATAAAAAACTAATAGAACTAAATGAATATTTAAAAAATAGAAAAGTTGCAATCATCGGCTTGGGAGTAAGTAATTTACCTCTACTAGACTATATGCATAAGGTAGGAGCTAAAGTTACAGTATTTGATAGTAAAAATATAGAAGATATTCCAAAAGAGACAATGAAAAAAATAACAGATTATGCAATGGAATTTTCATTAGGACCAAATAATTTATCTAAACTAAAAGGGTTTGATATAATATTTAGATCACCAAGTTGTTTACCAACTGTTCCAGAATTACAAGAAGAAGCTAAAAGAGGAGCAATAGTTACCTCAGAAATAGAAATGCTTATGAAACTTTGTCCAGGAAAAGTAATAGGAGTAACAGGAAGCGACGGAAAAACAACAACAACAACTTTGATATACGAAATTTTAAAAGCAAATGGATATAGATGTTTTTTAGGAGGAAATATTGGAACACCACTATTTACAAAGCTAGAAGAAATGAAACCGGAGGATATTGTTGTTTTAGAACTTAGTAGTTTTCAATTAATGGGGATGGAAATCAGCCCACAAATTTCAGTAATTACAAATATTTCTCCAAATCATTTAAATGTACATAGTTCATATGAAGAGTATATAGAAGCAAAGAAAAATATATTTAAATATCAAAATAAAGACGGAATTGTTGTATTAAATTATGATAATCCAATTACAAGAGCAGCAGCTAAAGAAGCAAATGGAAAGGTAGTATATTTTAGTAGCAAATCAAAACTAAATGATGGTGTTATTTTAGATGATAATATCATAAAAGAATGCAATGATAAATTAAGAAGGCACATATTAAATGTTAATAATATAGCATTAAGAGGAACACATAATTATGAAAATATTTGTGCAGCAATTGCGGCAACTAAAGAATTAGTAGATGTAGAAGCCTCTGTTGAAACAATTCAAAAGTTTAAAGGAGTAGAACATAGATTAGAATTTATAAGAGAAATCGATGGAGTAAAATGGTACAATGATTCAATAGGAACTAGCCCTACAAGAACAATTGCAGGACTAAAATCATTTGATGAGAGAATAGTTTTAATTGCTGGTGGTTATGACAAACACTTAGATTATACACCAATTGCAAAGCCAATATTAGAAAAAGTCGATAGCTTAATTTTAATAGGAGATACTGCACCTAAAATATTTGATTGCGTTAAAGCAGAAGCAGAAAAGCAAGGAAAAGATATAAAAATATATATGTGTGATGAATTTAAAAATATAGTTTTAGTTGCAAGAAAAGTAGCAAAGCCAGGGCAAATTGTTTTATTTTCTCCAGCAAGTGCAAGTTTTGATTTGTTTAGAAACTTTGAAGAAAGAGGAAATAAATTTAAAGAACTAGTAAATGAGCTATAAAATAAAAGAGTTTAATCACAAATAAATAAAAAACCTCATAATATATAGCAAAATATATTAGGAGGTTTTTTTATGTATAGTTATTCTTACCAGGAATATATTAATAATTTATTGGGATATAATCTAATGGAAAACAACATAGATTTAGATACAAATATTAATACATACAGAAGAAGTGATGACAATTCTCTAGACGAGTATTATCCAGATATATATAAAATTGTATATCCAATGGTATGTAAATCTTGTTTATATATAACAGGAGAAATAACAGAAGAATTAGTAGAAAATCTTACAAATGAAATATATGATAATTTAGAAAAGGAAGAAATGCAAGAGGAAACAAGAAATATGCAAACAAAACATAGAAATATAAGATATACAAATAATAACTTAGAAGAAAAAAGGCAAAGAAATTTTTTGCTAAATGATTTAATAAAAATTTTACTTTTAAGAGAATTAACAGGGGGAAATAGACCACCAGTACCTCCTAGGCCACCAATGCCGCCAAGACCACCAAGGCCACCAAGACCACCAATGGGACCAGGTAGACCAGGAGAAAGACCACCATTATTTTAAAAAAATTAAAAATAAATATATAGTAGGAGAATTTTTACTGTTAACTATAAAAAAAGAAAAGGCTTGATAGAAAAAGCCTTTTCTTTTTTGTATAATAGCATTTTTATTATACAAAAGTATTATGATGAAGAACTACATTTGTTGGTCTCCAGGTATAATATAATCAACTATACCATAAATAACAGCCCCAATAATAGCTGCCATCCAAGATATTGAATATCCTGCCACAAAGAACTGTGTCACATATAAAGTGACTGCAGCTAAAACGAAACCAACAAATCCCTTACCAAAAGGAGCAGCCTGTAAACCTGTAAATTTTACTATTAAATAATCTATAATTGTAAGTACAATAGCAGCAATTGCTAATGTCCAAATATTATTTATTGAAAATCCAGGTGTAAAAAAAGCTGTAATTGCAAGAACTACTGCTGCAGCAACTAGTCTTCCAACAATTTGCCCAAAGGTAGAGGTTTGATTAGTATGCAAGCGAGCATTTTCTTGATTATTAGACATAAAAACCTCCTCGAGTAAAAACTCTAATAACATCTAATTTTTGTACTAAATATTTAGTTACAAATATATTTTTAACAAAAATATAAAAAAATATACTAAATAAAAATAAAGGAATATTTTTATAAATTTTGAAGAAAATAAAATTTATAAAATACATAGAGTTGGGAGAAAAATATGCTAATAACTTTTATTAGAACAATAATTTTATATTTAATAGTATTAATAGTAATGAGATTAATGGGAAAAAGAGAAATTGGTCAATTACAACCATTCGAACTTGCAATATCTATTATGATAGCAGATTTGGCATCAGTACCAATGACAGAACTAGGAATTCCTATTACAAATGGAATTATACCAATTTTAGGAATGCTATTTATGCATATGATTATATCATTTATAAATATTAAAAGTATAAAAATGAGGCAGATAATATGTGGCAAACCATCAATTTTAATATATAGAGGGAAAATTGACGAAAGAGTATTACGAAAAGAAAGATTTACAGTAAACGAATTGCAAGAAAGATTAAGAGGAAACAATATTTTTAACATTTCAGATGTGGAGTATGCCATATTAGAAACAAATGGAGAAGTAACAGTAATTCAAAAACCAGATAAAAAGAATTTAACTCTATCAGATATGGGAATACAAGCACAATATGAAGGATTACCATATGATTTAGTTGTAGATGGAAAAGTTATGTATGAAAACTTAAAGAAATTAGGAAAAGATTATAATTGGTTAAAAAAACAGCTAAAAGACTTAAATGCAACTCCAGAAGAAATATTATTAGCAACAATTGATGGAAAGAATGAAATTTTTTGTCAAAAAAAGGAGAATAAAAATGTATAAAGAATTAATTGTTACTGTTATTATTTTAATTTTAATATTTAGTTTAGACATAATTACTAATAATTATACATCTTATGCCTGTGATGAGTTATCAAGAAGTTTAGATAATTTAAAGTTGGATATACAAGAAAATAAAATAGCAGAAAACAAAATCGATGATATATTTGCAAATTGGAAAAAGCACTATCATATACTAGCGTATTATATAGAACATGATGAACTGGAAAAGGTGGAAACAGAACTTACAAAACTAAGAGCAGACATAAAAAGTGAAAAATATGAAGAATATACAATGGAAATAGATACAACAATATTTATTTTACAGCATATAGAAAATAAAGAGAAATTTAATATTCAAAATATATTTTAATAGAAATCAAATCCTTATAAGCTTGCTTTTTAAATAACAAAAATATATAATAAATTAAAAATTAAAGAAAAGAGATAAATTGTGAGCTTAACAGGTGAAATTGTAGATATTATTTATAGGAATGAAGTAAATAGTTATACTATTGCAAATTTAGAAACAGATGTAGAGGTTTTTACTGTTGTTGGATATTTACCTTTTATTAATGTTGGAGATAATGTAAAACTAGAGGGAAAATTTGTTACTCATCAAGAATATGGAAGACAATTTAGAATAGATACATTTGAAAAGATAATGCCACAAACACTGGATGCATTAGAAAGATATTTAGCAAGCGGAAATATAAAAGGAATAGGGCCAATAACTGCAAACAAAATAATAAAAGAGTTTGGAGAAGAAACAATATCAGTATTTAAATTTGAACCAGAAAAACTTGCAAGAATAAAAGGAATAACTAAAGAAAAAGCAAAAAGTATGGGAAACGAATTTTGTGAGAATCTAGAATTATGGCAAATTGTGGGATTCCTAGATAAATTTGGAATACCAGCAAGTGCAGCGCAAGGTATTTATAAAAAATTAGGAACAGACACTATTAATAAAATAGAAAATAATCCATATCTTTTAGTAGATTTAGTAAGAGAAATTGATTTTAAACAAATAGATAAAATGGCATTAGATTTAGGAATGGATTATACAAATCCAGAAAGAATATCTAATGGAATAAAATACAGTTTAACCATTATAACTTATAATGGTCATACCTGTGTATTAAAACCAAATCTATTAGAATTTGTTCAAAATTTATTAAATGTAGATAAAGATTTAATAGAAGCAGAAATATCAAATTTAAGAGCAAGCGAAAAAATAGTAATAGAAAAAAGAGAAGATGAAGAGTGGGTATATTTGTATCCGTATTATAAAGCAGAACAAAATGTAGCAGAAAGATTATTTGTATTAAATAATGCTAAAAATACAAAACATATAACAAACTTAAATAAAGAGTTAAAATTAATACAAAAAAAATCAGATATAGAATTATCAGAAAAGCAATTAGAAGCAATAAAAATAATAAATGAAAATAATGTATGTGTAATAACAGGTGGTCCTGGAACAGGAAAAACTACCATTATAAAAACTGTAATAGATTTATATAAAGAAAAAGGAAAAAAAGTTGCTTTGTGTGCACCTACTGGAAGAGCAGCAAAAAGAATGGAAGAAGCAACAAAAAACGAAGCTAAAACATTACACAGGTTATTAGAAATTGGAAAAATACAAGATGAATTCGGAAAAGAAAACATAGACTATGATATAGCTCCAATAGATGCAGATATTATAATTGTTGATGAAATGTCAATGGTAGATATTTTTCTTATGAACTATTTAACAAAAGCAATTTATTTAGGAACTAAATTAGTATTAGTTGGAGATGTGGACCAATTAGCATCAGTAGGACCAGGAAGTGTACTAAAAGATATAATAGATTCTAAAAGATTTGAAACAGTTAGACTAGACAAAATATTTAGACAAGCAGCATTAAGTAAAATTATACTAAATGCACATAGTGTAAATAAAGGTGAAAAATTAATAACTAAAACAGAAGACAAAACTTTAAAAGAAGACTTTTTCTATATAAATGAATATAATCAAGATAAAATATTATATAACATTTTAAGTTTATGCAAAGATAGATTGAAAAATTATGGCAATTATGATTTCTTCTCCAATATACAAGTAATTACTCCTAACAAAAGAGGAATGATAGGAACCAGAGAATTAAATAGATATTTACAACAAGAGTTAAATCCAAAATCAGATAATAAAAAAGAAAAGATTAGTGGAAACACAATATTTAGGCAAGGCGATAGAGTAATGCAAATAAAAAATAACTATGATATTTATTGGGAAAGACATGAGCCAGTTTTTGAATATGGAAGCGGAATATTTAATGGAGAATTTGGAACAATAGCACAAATAAATGAGCAAGAAAAGCAGTTGGAAGTAAAATATGATGATGATAAACATGCATGGTATACATTTCAAGAATTAGATCAAATAGAACATGCATATGCTATTACAGTACATAAATCTCAAGGAAGCGAGTTTGATGTAGTTATATTACCTATAGCATCAAACTCACCTATGTTATTAACACGAAATCTATTATATACAGCTATTACTAGAGCAAAGAAACTTTTAATTATAATAGGAGGTAGTTCTGTAATAGAAAATATGATAGCAAATTTTGATAATAAAAAAAGAAATACAGGATTAAAATATAAACTTGTATCAATATAATCTGGGCGGACACTTCTGTCTGCCCACTAAAATAAATTTATTCTAAAAAAATCCCCAAATTAAAAATTATTTATAAGAAAGGAAACAAATTGAATATAGAAAAAATTTTTAATAGTTTTTTAAACTTGCTTTATCCAAATGTATGTTGCTTTTGTGATAAAATATGTGATGACTATATATGTCCTAAATGTAAAATAAAGTTAAATAAAATAGCTAAATTTAAAACTAATAAATATAACAATAAATATTTTAGAAAACATATATATCTTTTTAAATATGATGGAATAATAAAAGATACATTAATAAAATATAAATTCAGAGAAAAAAATTATAAATATAAAGGTTTTGTAAATTTTCTGTTAAAAAATAAAAAAATTTGTGAAATTTTAAAAAGTTATGATATAATAATCCCAGTTCCAATACATAGAATAAGAAAGCTAGAAAGAGGATATAATCAAAGTGAATTATTAGCTACAGAAATAGCAAAATCCATAGATGGCTTAAAATGCGAAACTAAAATTTTAATAAAAAAAATAAACAATAAGCCTCAAAGTACCAAGGGAAAATCAGAAAGAAAACAAAATGTTATTGGAGCATATTATTTAAAAAATGAATATAAACTAAAAAATAAAAAAGTTATATTATTAGATGATATTTTTACAACAGGAAACACAGTAAATGAATGTTGTAAAATACTAAGAAAAGCAGATATAAAATCAGTAGATGTTATTACGATTGCAAAAGATTAAAATAAATTATAAGAAAGGAAGTTAAAATGGAGGAATTAGTTGAAAGTATTTTAGACTATGTTAGATCAGATTATACAGATTATGCCATTATGATTAATGGTGAATGGGGGAGCGGAAAAACATATTTTTGGAATCATAAAATTAGAAATAAAATAGAAACAATGCATATAAATGGAAAGCAATATACAACAATTTATATGTCTTTATATGGTATATCTAATCTAGAAGAAATAAGTAAAAAAATATTTATTGAAACAACACAATTAATGGACAAAAACTTAAAGAAATTTATGAACAGTCATAATCAATCTAATATACCAGAATATGCAAAAACAGGTCTAGATATGGCTAATTTCTTTGGAGTTACCCAAAACGGAGATAGAATTAATTATGCAGACTTCTTTTCAACAGACGATAAAATATTATGTTTTGATGACTTAGAAAGAGCTAATGTTGATGTTATAGATATTTTAGGTTATATAAATAACTTTGTTGAGCATGATCATATAAAAACAATTATTATTTGTAATGAAAAAGAACTTGCTACTAAATTAAAAAGTAGCAATCTAGAAATGAAAACATTTATTGCTACATATCTTTTAGATAAAGAAGGCGATTTAACTAAAGTGTCTGATAAACCTATGGTGGAGAAGATACAAGACACAATAGAATATGTTTTTGATAAAGCAAATGACTATGAAAGAATAAAAGAAAAATTAATTGGAGAAACATTTGAATATGCACCAGAATTTTCATATATAATAAATGGATTATTAATGAGATATGAAAATGATACAGAATTAATAAGATTTTTAAGAGAGAATACAAGAGTAATTGTTAACACATTTAATAAAAGTGGAACACGAAACTTAAGAATTTTAAAACATGCACTAAATGATTTTAAGAAAATATTTGATATGGTAAACAAAAGCTATCCAAATACAAATCAAATGGTTCTAAAAACTATGTTGATTTTTACAATAGCAGTTTCTTTCGAAATTAAAGCAGGAAAAATAACTAAAGATAAATTTATAAATATCAAAGATAATGAAGAATATAAATCAATTCTAGTTTCTTCTAGAGTATTAATGGATAATAGACAATTTTATATTAAAGAATTTGATAATAACTATTACTACAATTTTAAACCAGAATATAGATTCTTTAAATTCATAGAAATTTATGTTAGAACTAGAATATTTGATATGAAAACATTTAAAGCAAATATGGAAATAATAAGAAAAACTGTAGATGTTGCAAAACTTCCAGGATATAAAAGATTGCTAACAGAAGAATATTGGAAAATAGATGATGATGAATTCGAAAGTGTTATAGACGAAATAATAGAGACATTAAAAACTGGAAAGATAAGTTTAATAGATATGGTAAAATTATTTGGATATTTTAATTATTTTTGTAAGAAAAATTTAATAAAATATGATATTAAAACAATAAAGATGTTATTCTTTCAACGGAATGAATGCATCTGCACTTACATCAAATTATTGTGAAAATATAAATGATGAATTAGATAAAATTGCAATAATAGAGCATGATCAAGATATGGAAGAAATACTAAATCATTTTAATCAATTAAATGCAAATTTAAAAGCAAAAGCATATAAAGAAAAAGCAGAAGAAATATTTAAGTGTATTCCTATGAAAATGGAACTATTTTATGATAGATTTGATAAAGAATGTATGAAAGAACCAATATTTAAATATTATGATCCATTTCAAATGTTCCAAAGAATATCATGTGTTAGCAATGAAGACATTGTAACAATAAAAGAAAAGTTATTAAATAGAGCTAATTTATATACAGATCAAATAGAACCAGAAATGGCTAATATTAGGCAATTAAAACAAATTATAGATGACTATACAAAGTCAAAAGATAATAGTATAAAACTTGTAATGTTAAAAGATTTCTCAAAAACATTAGGAGTTATATTAGATAAATATAAAACTCCATTCTTAGGTAATAAAAAAGATTAGAATAAAGCAAATATGCACAAAAAAGTTTTTTTGTGCATATTTTTTCTTTTTTTTCAAATAATACAAATATGATATTTATTTGAAATAGGAGGAAAAATATGAAAGCAACAGGAGTTGTAAGAAGAATAGATGATTTAGGTAGAATAGTAATACCAAAGGAAATAAGAAGAGTTCTGAGGATAAAAGAAGGAGATCCAATAGAAATATTTACAGGAAGAGAAGGAGAAGTAATATTAAAAAAATATTCACCAATAGGAGAGCTTTCCGAATTTGCATCTGATTATGCGGAAACACTTGCAAAAACAACAGGGCATATAGCATGTATTACAGATAAAGATAGTGTAATTGCAGTAGCAGGAGGAGCAAGAAAAGAATTTTTAGAGCAAAGCATATCAAAAGAATTAGAACAATTAATGGATGATAAAGAAATATACACAAGTAATGAAAATAATGATATGTATTTACCTATAACTAAAAATGACAATCAAGAAAGAAAATTTAATTCACAAGTTATATACCCAATAATTTCTCAAGGTGATGTAATAGGTAGTGTAATATTACTTGCAAAAGATCAAAACAAAAAAATGAATGAAACAGAAGTAAAGGTAGCACAATCAGCAGCAGGTTTTCTAAGTAGTCAAATGGAAATATAAAATTAAATATGTCCGCCCGTGCTACGAAGAGAAGCTTTAAAAATATTCAGCCTACATTTTGAGCACTTTCTTTCCAAATTAGACCCTCCAAGACAAGGAGTAATCCGTATGCCTCAAAGGGCTGTCGGGCCCTAATTTTCCAAAAAAGTCTCAAAATAGTCTGAACTCTATAAATTATTAATTTTTAATTATTCATCATTCACTATTAATTAAATTATATGTATGGGCGGAACCACGTGTCCGCCCGCAATTGTTTGAAACTAAAAATAATGTCGAAAAGTTCTTATATTTCGCTAAAACTTCTACAAATTCGCTATTGGAAAAAATTACCATTAGAGTTATAATTTTTTTATTAAATAAAAAAGGAGGAGTTTGAGGTTGAATATTAACTATGTAAAAAAGGACAAGTCATTGGTTATTCAATTTACAGAAGAAATAGACCATCATACTACAGAAAAAATAAGGAGGAGAGCGGATTATGAAATTGAAAGATATATTCCTAGAAAAATTATATTTGATTTTAATAAAGTTTCTTTTATGGACAGTGCAGGAATAGGATTAGTATTAGGAAGATATAAAAATGCAGTAGCATTAGGAGCAAAGGTAGAAATAATTAATGTAAATGAGGCAGTATATAAAATATTAAAAATGAGTGGAATAATAAGACTAATACCAGTAAAAAAGGAGGAGGTTGCAACATGTTAACAAAATATGATAATGAAATGAGTCTAGAGTTTTTAAGCAAATCATCAAATGAGGCTTTTGCAAGAATTGCAGTAGCAGCATTTGCTTCACAATTAGATCCAACTATAGAAGAAATAGCAGACATAAAAACGGCAGTGTCAGAAGCAGTAACAAATTGCATTATACATGGGTATGAAGATACACAAGGAATAGTAAAAATACATAGTTACTTGCAAGATAACAGCATAATTATAGAAATATCAGATACAGGGAAAGGAATAGAAGATGTTGCATTAGCAAAAGAACCACTATACACATCAAAACCAAATTTAGAAAGGTCAGGAATGGGCTTTACAATTATGGAAAGCTTTATGGACGAATTAAATATTGAATCTGTATTAAATTTAGGCACAAAAATTACAATGAAAAAAATAGTAAAAAAATCTAAAGATAAAATAAATAATGAAGAAAATATATGTACAACAGCCTAGAAATAGAAAGAGGTTACATATATGTACGATAATATTCAAAATATAAAACTAGCGCAAGCAGGAAGCGAAGAAGCAATGGAAAAACTAATAACTAATAATTCAGGTTTAGTTTGGAACATTGTAAAAAGATTTACTGGAAGAGGCTATGAATCAGAGGATTTATATCAAATAGGAACCATAGGTTTAATAAAAGCTATTAAAAGATTTGATACAAATTTAGATGTACAATTATCAACTTATGCAGTTCCATATATATTAGGAGAAATAAAAAGATTTATAAGAGATGACGGAATTATAAAAGTAAGTAGGCAAATAAAAGAATTAACAATAAAAATAAAACAAATACAAAAGCAATACTTAAATCAAAAAGGAGAAGAGATTTCTATTAATGAATTGGCCGAAATATTGGAAGTATCAAAAGAAGAAATTGCAGCAGCAATAGAATCTACAAACCCTGTGGATTCTATATATTCAAATGAAAATTCATCAGAGGATAGAAGTCTAATAGAAAAAATACCAAATAAACAAGATGAATACAAAACTTTAATAGATAAAATATCAATAAGTGAAACTATGTCAGAACTAAATAAAAGAGAAAAAGAAATAATATTACTTCGTTTCTATAAAGAGCAAACGCAAAGTCAAGTTGGAAAAATATTAGGAATTACTCAAGTACAAGTATCAAGAATAGAAAAAAAGGTATTAGAAAAAATGAGAAATAAATTGGAGGCAGTATGAAAAAATTGACGGTATTAATAATAATATCTGTATTAATAATCTTTTTAATTCCAATAATATTTGTAAAGAGAAAAAGTATTTCAGTGAATAATGAAAACAAAGATAAAATAGAAGAACTCGAGGTTGAAAAATATAATTATAGTGATTTTTCAAAAATAAAGTTACTTCATAATAAAACAAATCAAGTAGAAGAAGTGAATTTAGATGAATACATAGCAAATGTAGTTTCAGCAGAAATGCCAGTAAAATACGAAATAGAGGCTTTAAAAGCTCAAGCAGTAGTAGCAAGAACATATACAATTTATAAAATAACAGTTTCTAAAAAACATAAAGAAGCAGATATATGTGATAGTAGTACATGTTGTCAGGCATGGATATCTAAAGAAGATAGGTTAAATAAATGGAAAAAGGAAGAAGCAACAGATAATTGGAACAAAATAATTAAAGCAGTTAATGAAACAAAAGGAAAAATAATTACTTATAATGGAAAACCAATAAATGCTTTTTTTCATTCAAATAGTGGAGGAAAAACAGAGATACCATTTTATGTATGGGGTGGAGAAGGATATCCCTATTTACAAGTTGTAGAAACAGCTGGAGAAGAAGATTATTCACAATATAAGTCAGAAGTTGTTATTTCAAAAGATGAACTTAAAGAAAAAATAAAAGAAAAGCACGAAGAATTTGAAATAGATTACAATGATGAAAATTGCATCAGTATAGACGAAAGAGATACAAGCAACAGAATAGTAACAGTTAAAATTGGAAACTTAAAATTATCTGGTGTGGAAGTAAGAAGTATACTTGGTCTTAGATCTGCAAATTTTCAAATTTCAATAGATAAAGATAATATAAAATTTGAAGTTATTCGGATATGGCCATGGTGTAGGAATGAGCCAAACAGGTGCAGATGCTCTTGCAAAACAAGGAAAAAATTATGAAGATATAATCAAACATTTTTATGTTGGAGTAAATATAATAGATATGCAATAAAATTTGTATAAATTTTCATAAAAAGGAAATACTTAAAAATATAAAATATACAAGGAGGCTTTTTATGAGAAGAGAGCAAAGAAAAAAACTAAAAACAGATTCAAATACATTTATTTATGTGGTTGGAGGAATATTAGTATTAGCGATTATTGCATTTATATTAAGTTTTGTTATTTATTCTAATAAGTTAAGTTCTACAGAAAAATTAGATACGCAATTCTTAGCACAAATGAATAATGATATATCAGAAAATACAACATCAGTAAGTACAAATATGGGAAAAACAGTAGAAGAGTCTAAAAATGAAATAGATAAAAATGAAAATACAAAAGAAGATTCTGAAAATAAAAAGGAAACTAATACGGTAAATATAAGCAAACAAGAAGAAAAAAAAGATAAATCTTCAAATAAAACAGAGGAAACAGAACCTAAATTTGAAAGTCCAATAGAAAGTTCAGATATTTCAAGAGAATTTGCTAAAGAAAATTTGGTGTATTCAGAAACTTTAAAAGAATGGATAACACATTTAGGAATAGATATAAAAGCTGAAAAAGCAACAGTTGTTAAAGCAGCAGAAGCTGGAGCTGTAAAATCAATAAAAAATGATCCTAGGTATGGTCTAACAGTTATAATAGAACATAGTAAAGGATATACAACAGTTTATGCTAATTTGTTAACAACAGAATTTGTCTCAGAAGGAGAAAAAGTAGAAAAAGGACAAACAATAGGAACTGTGGGAGATACAGCAGTATATGAAGTTGTTGATGATTCACATTTACATTTTGAAATAATAAAAGATAGTGAAAATGTAAATCCATTAGATTATATAAAATTTTAATATAATTGACATTATAAATGAAAGAATGTTATATTAAAAAAGGGGATATAAAATGGATAATATAAATGAAAAAATAAAAGTACTAATAAATGAAGAAAAGATAAATAATAGAATAGAAGAATTGGCAATGCAAATAGAACAAGATTACAAAAATAAAGAAATAGTAATGGTATGTATACTAAAAGGAGCCGCTTACTTTGCAGTAGATTTATCTAAAAAAATTAAAAATAATATTATAATGGAATTTATGAAAGTGAGTAGTTATGGAAATGCAAAGGAATCTTCAGGCAATATAGAATTTGCATTAGATATTAGTGAATCTGTAAAAGGAAAAGATATAATAATAGTAGAAGATATTATAGATACAGGAAATACTTTAAATTATTTAACAGATTATTTAAAAAAGAAAGAACCTAATTCAATAAAAATATGTGTGTTGCTAGATAAAAAATCAAGAAGAAAAATAGATGTTCCAGTAGATTATGTGGGCTTTGAGATAGAAGATAAATTTGTATTAGGTTATGGATTAGATTATGAAGGTGGATATAGAAATATTCCATATATAGGTTATGTAGAATAAAATAAAAAATCAGCTTAAAATAATATGTTTTAAGCTGATTTTTTATCGGAAAATTTCTCATTTCCTACTGTAAACATATGCAATTTATATGCACAATAACATGTAATAGTTATTTTTGATGTACATCAATTTGAGTATAAGGAATAGTTATATTTCTATTATCTAATTCTAACTTTATAATTCTTAAAGCAGATCTCTTAACAGACAATTTATGTTCTGGAGAACAATATAATAATAATCTGTAAATTACAGCAGAATCAGCAAATTTATTTATACCAACATATTTTGCATCTTTAACATTTTCTATATTTTTAATTTCAGAAATAATTGTATCTATTATTTCTTCCATGTAAGTAGTATTTTCTTCGTAAGGAAGAGGAATATCAACAACTAATTGATCTGATAACTTTAATGCTTGCATTATATTTCTATTTGCAATTACCAAAATATTTTCATTATTTACATCTCTTAATTTTGTAGATTTTACACCTAACTCAATAACTTCACCTTCAAAATCATCAAGTTTTAATATATCACCAACAGAAAAATAATCATCTACAATTATATTAAATCCCATAATAATATCTTTTAAAGCATCTTGAAGAGAAAGACCAATAATTACTGAAAGTACTCCAACACCGGCTATAATAGAATTTACATTAAATCCTAATAATTGTAATACAAACAATATAAAAATAATTATAACAATATAATTAATAATATGATTTGTAAGTTTTAGGTATGTAATCTTTTTCTTATATCCTTTAGGAGCGGTAGAACGAACTCTTTTTATTGCATTACTAAAGATTTTGTTTTTAGCTTTTTGAATTATAAATACAATAATAAATGTTATAACAATAACAAGTAAGTGATCATTAGTAAAAAAACTTTTAAAATTTTCTAAATTCATAAAATTACCTCTCATAATATTATATATTATTTATATATCAAAATAAAAAACATGTGTCAATGGTGCTCAATAATAAAAATAATAAAAGTATGGTAAAATAAAGCATTTTATTATATAATATAAAAAAATATGGGGAGAGGTAAAAAATGTTTAGAAATAGAGATGTAACAAATGATTTATCAGGAAATAAAGAAGGTGGATATTCAGCACCACACTATATGAATTACTGGAATGGAAATTATATTAATGTTAAATATGATAAATCTTTTTTTATAACAGAAATGATAACAGTATTTGTGATTTTAGCAATCAGTTTTCTAACAATATTTTTCAATTATGAAATGCCATATGAAGATCCAATTGCAAAAATTAAAAATAATTTTATAAAAACTCAAATAGCAATAATTATAGTTTCAATAGTATTAACAGTATTAAACATAATATTTAATAAAGAGAATAAAGAAAAACTAATAAAATATTTAAAATTAACTACAATTGTAATTATATTTTTTACTGTTATAGTGCTAACTGTAAAGATAAATTTAAACTTTAAATATAATAATACTAATACTTTTGAAAGTTTTTATGAACAATATGAATCAAAAAATATAAAAAATGAAGATCATAAAAGTATAAATGTGGATTTGTCTGGTATAACAAGTATGACAGCCAAAGAAAGATATATTTACGAAAATCAAAAGGCATATAATAACTTTTCTATAAAATCAACAATACTTATAATAATAAATTTTTTTATAGCTATTTTAGTTTACTATGTATCATATAAAATAACTGTATTGGAAAATGCTAAAAAAATAAGAAAAAAAGAAGATGCAATTTTATATAATAAAAATAAAAAAGAATAACTTTTATTAAGTTATTCTTTTTATAAGCTATCATAAAATGTATCAGTAAAGTCCTTAGTTTGTTGAATATTATCATTAGATAATTTTTTTAAAGAATTTATTGATTTATATATATAAACTAATACTAGAACTAATATTACATCATAAATATAAGGATCCAAAATAAAGAAATATTTATTCATAGTAATATAATATAAAGAAACCTCAGCAAATACTTCTTTTATATGCAGCAACAAATTAATAAAATCATAAAAAATCAAAAGAGCAATAGGTAATGCAGATAATATAATAAAGTTTTTAAATGAAGAGAGTTTGTTGTTGCTACATAGATTATAAGAGATAATAAGTAAAACTAAAGAAATTAATTCTAAAATTATACCAAAATCAAAAGCACTGTAAACAAATATAAAATATAAATAAGTAGAACAGCTTAAAGCTAATAATGTAATAGCAATTTTTAAGTATTTAATTGTTTTTTCATGATATACATTTTGTATATGTTTTAAATTTTCTTCACTATTATTCATATATTTATAACCTCTTTTTTATTCTACTAAAAATTGCAAAAAAAAGCAATTAAAAAATCTTTTTCATTGATAAAAATAATAAATTCCATAAGTTTGACTTTAATGTACAATTAATATATACTTATTATGAAGTCGTTAGAACTTTAAGCAACAATCTAAAGGAGGAACGAGTATGCTTGAGAGAGAAGTAAAACCTTTTACAATGTGGAAACACTTTAAAGGAAGTAGGGCATTCGTGATCACAGTAGCTGTACATAGTGAAACAGGTGAAAAACTAGTTGTTTACAATTGTATGGATAATAATGGTAAAACAAATCATAAAGATGGTATTTATGCAAGACCATTAAATATGTTTTTATCAGAAGTTGATCACGAAAAATATCCAAACGCAACTCAAAAGTATCGTTTTGAAGAGATTAAAGACTAAATTTTAGGATTTAATTCTGGACTAGGGCTCCCAAAAAGCTCTAGTCAATTTTTTGTCAATGGGTTGTCAATGGTTGTCAATGGGGACGGAGAATTTTGGCACCCATTGACAAAGACACTGCCAATCCTAATTCGGTTAGTTTAGTAAAAAAACTGGACTTTGAATATGACTTAGCATATAATATTTATAATCCTAAGGTGAGGTGATTGAAAAATGAAAAATTTAAGTAAAGAAATAGAAAAATTAGTAGAAGATTCAAATGAAAATGTTTCGATTTTAATTAAAGAATTAAATTCAGATTGTGATATATATAACTTTAATAGTACTAAAAAATTAGTATCTGCTTCAATAATTAAAGTACCCATAATGTTAGCAATTTTAAATGAGATTAAAAATGGAAAAGCAAATTTAAACGATATGGTTTTAGTTACAAAAAATGATATACTATATGATACTGAAGTATTTGAGAATGGAGAAAAAAATTATTCAATAAACGAATTAATTAATTGGATGATAATCGAATCAGATAATACTGCAACAAATGTATTGTTAAGACATTTTGGTATGGAAAATGTTAATCATTATATTGCCAATGTTTTAAAAGTGAAATCTACATATTTACAAAGATATATGTTAGACGAAAAAGCTATAGAAAATGGATTAAATAATTATATGAGCCAAAAAGATATGTTGGATATTTTTACACTCTTATTTAATAAAAAGATTTTAAATGAAAAGTTATGTGACATTGCTATAAATATATTATATAATCAACGCTGCCAAAACCAAATAATGAGATATATTTTTGAACCTATAAAGTTTGCTCATAAAACTGGAGTACTTGATTACTTAAATCACGATGCTGGAGTAATAAGTATTAATAACAAAATGTTTTATATCGGCGTTTCTATATACAACTCCAATAATAAGAAAGGCAATAAAAAATTAATTGGTAATATAGGAAAGAAAATGTATGATTATTTAATTAATTAGAATAAGAGGTATGAAAATTATAATAATATAATTTGTATGAGAGTACAAATTCATTGTTGGCTGGATGTAAATTTCACTCTAATATTTAAAAAATATAAAAAGAGGATTAAATTATTTTGATAATTTTTCCTCTTTTTTGCTGGTTAATTAAATAAAAAACTCACGAATTTCACAGTTAGTAAATTAATTTTATTTAGTAATCTCAAGGAAGTATGGAAAAAAATTGTATTATAATGTATAATTATAATAGTTTTAAAGCGTGAATTTAGTTATGAGGTAGTAATGAATATTTTATATACTGCTTTTAATGGCAAAGATAATTCATCTAAAATATTGTTAGATAATATTAAAACTTTAGATGAAAATAAATTATATTTAAGAAATAGCTTTATTACGAGTGTTAAACAATTACAAAAGAAAATTAAATTAGATAACTATGATTTAATTGTTTCATTTGGTCAAGCACCATTAGAACAAGATAATATTAGAATAGAAGTTGTTGGTAAAAATACAACTGAAATTTATGAAAGTGATTTTGATTATTCGCAATTAAAAGAAAAATTAGAAAAGAATAATTATAAAACTGATGTATCAAGAGACGCAGGAAATTATTATTGCAACAACATCTTTTTTAATGGACTTAAATATATAAAAGGAAATGACTTGAAATGTAAAATGATTTTTATTCATATTCTATTTATAGATAAAATTGGCAATATAGAAGATTTATCAAAGTTATTTTAATTAAAAAAGTTTTTAATACCAAAAGGAGTTTAATATGAGAATTGGAATAGACATAGACGGCGTTTTAACTGATATAGAAGAATGGCAATTAGATTGTGGAGGAAAGTTCTTTTCTAAATTTAATAAAAGTGTAATTAATAAAGATGGATATGAAATAACTGAAATATTTAATGTTAATGATGAATTATATAGTCAGTTTTGGAATGAATATTTATATGAATATGTTACAAAAGAGCCATCAAGAAAGTATGCAAGTGAAGTAATAAAAAAATTAAAAGATAGTGGAAATGAAATATATATTGTTACTGCTAGATATTTAACAGATAGAAATACAGAAGATGGACAAAAAATGAGAAAAATCGTAATTGATTGGTTGAAACAAGAAAATATAGTTTATGATAAAATTGTATTTGCTCCAGAAGATAAATTACAAATTTGTTTGGAAAATAATATTGATGTAATGATAGAAGATAAGGTAGCAAATATAGAAAAAATATCAACAAGATTACCTGTAATATGTTTTCACGCAGGATACAACAAACATTGTAAAAATGATAATATTTATAGAGTTTATACATGGTATGATATTTATAATTTAATAAATGGTAGTAAAATATGCAGGTATAGATTATGAAGAAATATAAAGTATATCATCGTAGGAAAAGTATGATTACAATAAAAAGTGTCAATAGGGACGGAGAAATTTAACACACAGCATGAAAGAAAGTGCGTTAGATCTCCTCATAAAAAAGAAAGTAAATTAAAAGAACTTATAAAAATTTTAAAAACAGAATATAAAAAAATATCAGAAAAACTCAGAATGAGAAGAGAAATGATAATAAAAATATATCTTGAATAAGGTTGTCAAAAAACTCCGTCCCCATTGACACAGACTAGAATTAAAAAAACTAACTTCTGAGATAAAAGTTGAAAAAGTAGGAGTAATAAACAATGAATTTTGAATATTTAAATCAGATGATTAAATATATAGAAGATAATCTAACTGAAAATATTGAATATAAAGAATTATCAAAAATTGTTGGTGTATCAGAATATAATTTGCAAAGAATATTTACATTTTTAACAAATATTTCATTGGCAGAATATATTAGGAAAAGAAGATTAAGTAAGGCTTTTGAGGAATTAAAAACAACAGATATAAAAATCGTAGATTTAGCCGTTAAGTATCAATACGATTCCCAGATATCTTTTGCCAGAGCTTTTAAAAATATGTTTGGAATAACTCCAAGTGAATGTAAATTAAGCAATATAGAATACAAGCAATTTCCTATAATAAAATTTAATAATAGTAATGATATTTGTGAAGAATTAAATTATGAAATAAAAGAAATTGATGAGATTAAATTATATTGTGTAGAAACATCTGCAATAACTCATGAAGATCTACTTTATAATATAAGAAAATTATATTCAGATATAGAAGAAAATGGATTGTATGAGAAATTTAATAGAGATGGTATGTATGGAATATCTATATGTAGAAAAGATGGTTATTTATATTATGTTGGTAGCAAAGAAAAATATAATAATACAAAAGAATTTATTATTCCTGCAGGCAAATATGTGATATTTAGTGCAAATTCAAGAGAACAAAAAGATATAGTAAAAACTGAAAAAATGATATATACACAATGGTTACATTCTACTAATTATAATATTGATGATGAATTTAATTTTGAATTATATACAAGTGATAATTGCTATTTATATATGTTAATAAAAGATAAACAAAACTGATTTCAGTTAAGTTTATCTTTTTTTCTTGTGTTTCGTTATAATTAAAGGTGTTTAAAGGGGATAAGGAAAAAATATTGGAAAGAACAAGATAACAATAAAAGATGAAAAAAGTAATTTGTAGAGGTGATGAAATGAGAAAACCAATTATTGGAATAATAGGGAAAATTCAACCACAATATGGAGAAGATATTTGGCACAGGATTGACGAGGTTGATGAAATAAGATATTTAATTGTGAGAAATGGTGGAACAGCAATAATGCTATTACCAACAGAAACTACTTTAAAATTTAATGATAATGATATTAAAGACAATATAGTTTTAAGTGATGAAGAAAAAAATGAATTATATAGACAAATAGATTTATGTGATGGATTTATATTGCAAGGTGGCCTATATAGTGCAAATTATGAAATAGAAATGGCAAAAAGAATTATAGAATTAGATAAACCACTTATTGGAATTTGTGCGGGATTTAATAATATTTTAAGAGCATTAGACACAGATGTAATTGAAGATAAAACAAAAAGTCACGATATATATAACAAAGATTACAGGCATGAGATATCTGTAATTAAAGAAACAAAATTATATGATTTAATAAATAAAGAAAAATATCATGTGAATAGTATTCATAGCATGATAGCACCTAAAGAAAATGTTGAAAAATATGCTAAAATATCAGCTGTATCATATGATGGTTTAGTAGAATGTTTTGAAGTATATAATAAAAAATTTATAATGGGAATAAAATGGCATCCAGAGTTAATGCTAGAGGATGAATTTCCAGATGAATTGTTTAAAGAGTTTATTTCAAAATGCAATAATGAACAGATTTAACTCTATGTGAATAATACTCTAAGTATACAGTACATGGACACAAAACGATAGTTCTTGTCAAATTATGTTAATTGTGATATACTATTTATGATACTTCGGTATTGTAGCAAATCCCACATAATAATTTATGCTAATTAACAAGGAGGAGATTGACATGAAAGCTTATGCATGTGCTATCTGTGGAAAAGAACATGTAAAGTTATGGCGTCCTTATATGGACACCGAACCTCTTATCTGTGCAACATGTGCAGAAGAACGGCAAAGCCCAAGAGAGTATGATGAATGTACTTGGAAAGAAAAATCTGGATGTTATGTAGGAACTCCTACTGGACAGAAACTTCCGCTTACCAAGTGGAAAGTCAATGAAAAAGGTAAAATTCCTTCATATCATGGACCTGGTCCCAAAGGACTACCTATGGAAATGACAGACCAACTTATCGTTAACATTAAGGATGTTTCTAAATCATATTCATCTGGAGAAACAACCATGGTTCCAGCAGTCCCTGATGAATATGGGGATTTTTGGGGATATACTTCTGTACCTGAAGAATATTGTAACTGGTGGGAAGAATTACCGACAAGATAAAACCGGTAATGTTAAAAGAGTCTAGAATTTTCTAGACTCTTTTGATTTTTATGCCAATACGGAGAATTTTGACACACATAATGAAAAAAAGTGCGATAGATTTCTCATAAAAAAGAAGTTCACAAACTTTAATTAGTCTGTGAATTTCTTTTTATTATTAAATTTTAATGAAAGTATATAAAATTTTTGTAAAATCTAGTATAATTATGTTAGTTTAAAACTTAATATAATGTTAGGAGTAATAAGTATGATTGAAAAATTAAAAGAAAAATATGTATTTTTTGATATTGATGGGACATTATCTGAATATAGATATAAAGATAGATTATATGGTGGTGGATGTTCTGAACTTGGATGCCAATCGCTTGAAGATTTATTGTTTAATGATTTATTTTATAGGGCTAGACCACTAAAAACAATGCAAAGAGTTATAGAAAATTTGGATAGCAATAAAATATTTATCTTAGGTGCAGTTACAACTAATACTGAAATGGATCAAAAATATAAATGGCTATCCAAACACTATCCAAATATAAAAAGAGAAAATGTATTTTTTATATGTTCTACATTATTAAAACCAGAAGTTATAATTGAATATTGTAAACATTATAATATTGATATAAAACAAACAGCATTTGTAGATGATAGAATTGATGTTTTAAGAAAAGCGGAAACTTTAGGTATAGATTCTTACCATCCTAGTTCTTTTACAGAATGATTATAAAGGATTAAAAAATGAAGAGATTATTAAAAATTAGTTTTGATCTATTAATGTGGGATGGAGAAGTTTGACACACATCATGAAAGAAGGTACGCTAGATTTCCTAAAAAAAGAAGCACATAAATTAGGATATGATGAAAATATGGATAAAGCATTTGAAAAATAATATATAAATTAGGGAATGATTTTAATGGAAAAGATAGAAGTTAAATTAGAAAAAGATAATAATGATTTTTTTAGAGAATGGATTATAAAAGAATGGCAACATCATAATACAGTAGATCAAATATACCAATTAAAAATAATAAAACCAGAAGAATTAAAATTTAAAGAAAATGAAGAATATTATAAAATCTTATATAACAATAAGATGGTTGGATTTATTGGGATTAAAAATTATGAAAAAGAAATATATTTATATAGATTTTTTATAGATGAAAAATATAGAAATAATGGAATTGGTACTATTGCATTAAACCAAATAATAGAATTAGCAAAAGTTCAAAATAAAGATTTATCGTTAGAAGTAATTGGAGAAAATATTGCTAGAGATTTATATGAAAGACTAGGATTTAAAACTCATTACAGAAGAATGATATTAAAAATAAATGATGATATATACGAAAATTAGGAGAAAGAATACATGTGGTTATATTGGTGTTTATTATCAACCGTCATTGGTGGTTTTACAGCAGTTGCGTTAAAGAAGTGTTCAAATAATGAACCAAAAAGAATTGCATTAATGGGGTTATTATCATATCATTTAACTATGATTGTAGTTAGTATGATAACTAATCCAGAGTTTATAACAAAACTAAATATTGTTGACATGATAAATATGTTGCCAGGAATTTTAATGCAGTCAATAGGATTTTATTGTATGATTTCAGCAACTAAGTATGGAAAAGTAGCAATTACATCATCTATTTTTAAGGCAAAAGTAGTTGTTACATTTTTATTGGGTATTATAGTATTAAAAGAAAATTGTACACTATTACAACTATTTGTTTCTATCATATTAGTAATTCTATCTATTATTGTTGCTAAAAATAAGAATGATACAAAAAATCAAATGGATAGAAAGTTAGAACAAAAAGCAATTATGTATTCTTATGGTTTTGTATTATTTAATGGTATTTCTAACTTTTTAAATAAAATATATGTTACTAAATATCAAAATCCTATGTATGTAGTTTTTAATTATGCAGTTATAATTATTATTGGTTTATTTATATACTGTTTATTTACCCAAAAATGGAATTACTTAGATATTAGAAAAATTAATGCCAAGAAATTTTTTATATTACAATCATTGTTAGATGTTGCAGAAACAATATTTAATAGGTTTTCGATGTTAGAAGGAGATATTTCAGTGACTTCTGTAATTAGTACAAGTTCTATTGTTGTAACTATTTTAGCTTCAAGGTTTATTTTAAAGGAAAAAATATCTTGGAAAAAATACTTGATGATATTAGGAATATTTATTTGTGTTTTGATTCTATCATTAATAAAATAATTAATGAACAAAGACAATGCTAGTTAGCATTGTCTTCTATACTTTATTGAATTTAAATTATAGTATAGAAAAAAATGTCTAAATATTGTATAATTTTAATAGTTAATTATATCTAGTTTATAAAATGGTTAGGAGAAAAAATGAATAGATTATCTAGGATAAGTTTTGACATATTTTTAACATCTGTAACACCTATTTTAGGATGGTTTTTGATTGGAATATTAGTAGATAAAAATCTAATTAATATATTTTCACTTGTTTACCCTATGCAATTTATTATAAGTGCTATATATAGTATATTTGGAACAGGCGCTAACATAAGTGCAATTAAAGATAATAATAAAAATAGTATTTTTTCAGGATTTATATTAGGTGCATTTATACTAGGAAGTATTGTTTTCAATATTGACAAGTATATTCTATTTATGAACATGGATATAAAAATATATAGAGTTTTTGCTATATATGCAATTATTCAATTTTTTTTGCAATTATTATTAAATCTTTCTCTATGCAAATTATACTATGAAGATAATAATAAATGTGCAAATAAATATAGTTTTCTTTTTAATTTAATAAATTTTTTATCATTAATAATAATGAGTTTAGTTACTAAAAATCAAATAATAATCACAAGTGTTTCATTAATAGCTACTACAATATTTACTTTAATTATGATATCTAAAACAGTAAAAATTACTCGTTTTAAAATTAATTTAAAGAATTGCATTAAATATGATTCTGTTTACTTATTTGCAGAAATTAGTATGTTTATAATATATTTACTTGGATTTAAAAATGCATTTGATTTTGGAGAAAAATATATTTTAGCAACTTCCTTTACGACCTTAATAACAGATACTCAATGGGATATATCTTATGCAATAAAAACAGTTGCTCAAATTGATATTACTAAAAAAATATTTTCTTATAAAGAACATATAAAGAATAGTAGAAAATTGATTTACATTTTAATTATATCAACTCTTATTATGGGATTAATTTTATATCCAAGTTATAAACCAGATATAACAGCTACATTAATAATAGTAAGTATAGAATTAATTTCTTTATATTTATATCCCATCTATATAACGAAATTAACTTTTATACAATTAGAATATTCTGCTATTAAAGCTACAATTAGTAAACAAGTGGCAAATATATTACGTATAATATGTTCATTTATACCATCACCATTTTGCACTTCTTTTGGACTAGCAGTTTCTGTAGTTAATCAGTTATCATTTACACATTATATTATTAAGAAAAACAAACTAGATTTAGAAATAATAAATGATATAAATGAAAAAACAATTTCGTAGTTATGTCAATGGGGACGGAGAATTTTGACATATTTGGCTTGCACTTTCTTTAATTCTATTTCCATTTTTATAATATTTCTAAATTTATAATTAAAATAATTAAAGACTTTTAAATTTTTTTGGTTGTCACTAAATATATCAACAAATATCAACTTTTAAAACTATAGAATATATGCAAAACTATATTTAAAATGTTACTTGGGTTTTTCTGATAAATCTATTATTGTCGTTTTATTGGATAAGTTTAAGTAAATATGGAAAATTTTCATAAATTAGTATATAATTAATAAAAATGAGAAAAAGGAAGTATTATGTCAAAATTATTAGTAAGTGATTATGATCAGACATTTTATCTAAATGATGAGGATATAGAGAATAACAAAATATATGTAAATAAATTTATAGACTTAGGAAATTTATTTGTTATTGCGACTGGAAGAAGTTATTTGGACTTTCATAATAAATTGAATATATATAAATTTAATTACAATTATGCTATTTTAAATCACGGAGCTACTATTATAGATAAAAATAATAAAGTTTTATTTAACATTTGTATTTCTAATGAAATTATTCCACAAATTCAAGATGATTTAAACTTGAATGAGAGTATAAATCATTTTTGCTGTAGTGGAATTGATAGCAGAGTAACATTTGAACACAAAGATCTAACTAAGATAAATGTAAGATATAGTTCAAAAGAATACGCATTAAATAAAGCAAAGTTTATTAATAGCAAATATGAAGATTATATTAAAGCATATTATGTGAATACAAATTCTATTGAAATTATTTCTAATAAAACAAATAAAGCGGAAGCAATATATTGGCTAATTAAATTTTGTAATAATGTTAATAAAGCTAATACATATGCTATAGGTGATAGTTATAGTGATATGGAAATGATACGAGAATTTAATGGTTATTGTATGGAAGATTCAGTATTGGAATTAAAATCAATAGCTATTAAAGAATGTACTAGTGTATCAAATTTAATAAGGGAGATTTTAAATGGTTAAAAATAAAGAAGCAAATATATTAATAATTTCAAATATATTGAGAGAAATAATAACTATTTTTTCAGGGCCATTTTTAACAGCATATTTTTTTAAAATATCAAAGAACTCTTTAATTGATTTATCAATTTATAATATTCTTGTCTTTTTATGTGTGGGATTTTTGGGCTTAATATTAGGATATATAATAAAAAATAAATTTCAAATCGGTATGTTTAGAATTGGAGTTATATTAAATGCAGTATATGTACTAACAATTATAATATTAAAAGAAAAAATATTAAATTATTTACCTTTAATTTCGTTTCTATATGGTACTTCAATGATAACTTATTTTTATCCATATAATTTATTTTTATCAGATAAAGTAAGTAATGATATAAGAGCTCAATATGAATTTAAAAGAAAAACAATTGTTACAATAGTAGGAATATTAACTCCAATAATTTTAGGAACAATAATAACTACTACTAATTTTGTATTGACTGCTATAATTATATTAATAATATCAATTATACAAATAGTTATATCTTTTTTCTTAAAACCTACTACATATAAGAATGCAAAATTTACTCCTTTTAGTTCATTGAAAACATTATTAAAGAATACAGATGTGAAAAACATAATAAGACTAGACTTTTTCAAAGGCATGAGTGTTTCAGATGGAGCTCTCAAAATTTTAATTACATTATTGATTATTAATGCGTTTAAGACTGATTTAAATCTAGGAATTTTTTCATCCGTTTCTAGTTTATTAACCATAATACTTCAGTATATATATACAAAATATTATAAAGACAGAAACGATAAAAATATAATTATTATTTGTGCAAATATTCCGGTTGTTAGTTTAATTATGTTATTAATATTAAATAATAATATTGCATTATGCTTATATTATTTTTGCTATAGTTCATTAGTGGGAGTTTTGAATTTTATTATTGATATTAGACTATTCAATCTGTCAAATGTTTCATTAATAAAAAAAGATAATCAAATGGAATTCTGGTCATTAAGAGAGCTTGTATTAAATTCAGGTAGAATTATAAGTCATATATTATTATTAATAGTATCCATAGTAGATTCAGGAAAATATTTAAATGTTTTAATGTTATTTTTAACATTTAGCATTATGCTAATGGGAATATTTTTATCAAAAATGAGTAAAAACGATAAGTAAAGTTTAAAGACAATGCTAGTTGGCATTGTCTTTGTAGTCTCAGAAATACACATATAATTAATAAAAAGTGATAATGCCAATTGGGACGGAGAAGTTTGACCCACATCATGAAAGAAAGTATGCTAGATTTCCTCATGAAAAAGAAGTTTATAGACTAATTAAAGTCCGTGAACTTCTTTTTTAAAGCGGGTAGACAACAGGTTACGAACTAAGTTCTCTTTCTAAGAGTATTATATATGAATTCTTATTTAATTTCAGTGGAAGCATGGAAAAAAATCCATTTATATAGTATAATTTTTATAGTTTAAAATTTGTAAAAGTTTGGAGGATATATATGAGGATAGGGATAGATATAGACAATGTAATATCAAACTTTAATGATACTTTATTAACTGAGTATATATTACATGACAAAGAGTTAAGAAATTCAGGTATTATAAATAAAGATGCTGATTATATTAGAAAAGAAATGTTTGATTGGAATGAAGATGAAGAAACCAATTTTTACAAAAATAATATAGAAAGAATAGCAAAAAAATTAGGTGTTATTGAAGGTGCTAAAGAGTATATAGATAAACTTCATGATGATGGTCATATTATTTGTATTATCACAGGAAGAAATAATGGAGAATATAAAGATCCATATAATATGACAAAAAAGTGGCTTGAAGATAATAATATTTATTATGATAACTTGATTTTAACAGATGCATATGATAAACATGCTAAAACTAAAGAATGTTTAGAGCATAATATTGATATTATGATTGATGATTCTGTTCGTATATGTAGTGATTGTATTGAAAATGGAATAACTACAATTTTAATGGATACACCTTATAATAAATATTCTAATATGCAAAGAGTTAAAAGTTGGAAAGAATTTTATGAATACATCTCAAATTATAAAGAAGATAGAATTAATATAATACTAGATACTGATACTTATAATGAATGTGATGATCAATTTGCATTATCATATTTAATAAAATCAAAAAAATTATTTAATATTGAAGCAATTACAGTTGCACCATATTCTCATACAAAAAGAGATGTAAAAGTAATAGATGGACAAGAATTGAGTTATAATGAAATTTTAAAAATATGTAATTGGTTAAATTTTGAAACAAATAATAAGGTATTTAAAGGCTCAATGGATTATATTCAAAATGGATATGATAAAATAAATGATGCTGTAAATAAAATTATAGAAATTGCTTTAAAAAATAATAAAACTTATATATTAGGGATTGGAGCTATTACTAATATTGCTTTAGCAATAAAAAAAGAACCCAAAATAGTAAACAAAATAGAAATTATTTGGTTAGGTGGCAATGAACTTGGCTACAAAGATAACCTTGAATACAATTTTAGACAAGATGTTGAAGCAGTAAAAATAGTATTTGAATCAAAAGCGAAGTTAACTATACTTCCTTGTAAAAATATTGTTTCAGAATTAAGAATTGATATTAATACTTTAAAAAAATATTTAGAAAACAAATCAGAATTGTGTAAGTATTTAATTGAAAGATTTTATAATGATGGATATCATGGAATACAAGAATCAAGAGTAATATGGGACATAGCTGTTATAGCCTACATGATAAATAAAAATTGGTTTGAAACGAAACAAATAAGTTGTCCAAATATAAGAAAGGATACTTCTTATGAAGTGACGGACAATAGACATAGTATTACTTTTGTTACTAAATTGGATAGAGACAAAATATACAAAGATTTATTTGAGAAACTAGGTGAATTGTAATGAGCAGAATAACTTTAATAACATATTTTGATGAAAAGCAATTAGATATAATTAGTAAATTTTTAGAAAACATCAATTTAAAAATGTGTAAAGTTCCTTATGGTATAAATGATAATAAGAGGTATGAAATTGATAATCTACCATATCATTTTACAATATTTGCAACAGATAAAATAAATCAAAATAAGTTATTAGAAATTGCAAAAAACACAAAAATGGAAAAAATAAAATTAAAAATTAATAAAGTAAAAATTGGAAATATTAAAAATGGTAGTTTTATTCTATATTTTGGAATTGAAGATAATTGTTTTATGAAAAATCTGCAAAGGAATTTTTATGAAGTAATACCAGAAGAAAAATATAATCCTGACAATTTTAATTTTCATATGACTTTACATATAGATAAAAGTTTTAATATAGTAAATAATCTATTTAAAATGATACAATTAAAATTTAAACCATTTTCTATTGAATTTAATAAACTAGCATTATATGATTACCCTGGTGAAATAATTGAAACTATTGAATTTCAAAAAAATATTAGTAAATAAGGTGGTATAAATGAAACTAAATAGTAAAGAAGCAAGAAAGCTTTTAGAAAAAGAAAGAATTAATCAAAAAGATGATAGATGGATAGAACACTGTATATCTGTAGGTGATAGTGCTGGAAGAATTGCTAAAGCATTAAGTGAAAATAAAATTAATGTGGACATAGATAAAGCAATTACTCTAGGGTATTTACATGATATTGGCAAGTATAATGGAGAGTCACAAGGACATGTTATGAGAGGATATGAATACTTAAAAAATAAAGGTTATGATGATGAATATGCTAACATCTGTTTGACTCATTCATATTTAAATAATGATGTAGTGTGTACCGCTGGAGGAGTGCCAAATCCAAATGATAATACATTTTTAACAAATTTTATAAAAAATCATGAATATACTATAGAAGAAAAAATAATAAATCTATGTGATTTGCTGTGCCCACAAGGAAAAAAAGTATTTACAATTGATAAAAGGCTAATTGATATAATGATTAGAAGAGGAGCGTATTCTAATACTCAATATCATATTAAAGAAACATATAAATTAAAAGAATATTTTGATAATTTATTAGGATATAATTTGTATGACTTGTTTCCAGAAATAAAAGAAAATTTATAAAATGAAAATAATATAAAACATATTTAATTGATGAAGTGGAGGAGTTATATTATGAGTAAAGGTATCATTGTTGCAGGTTTTGGTGCAATTGGAAAAACTACATTACAACAAAAATATAAAGATGTAATAGATATGGAATCAGGTATGTATCAATGGGATAATGTCAATGGGTGTCAATGGGGACGGAGAAGTTTGACAACATAAAAAATGAAATGATAGATAAATTTCGACAAAGATTTTAAAATAATATGGTATAATTTATATCATATTATTTTTTTCTATAAATTATTTATTTCTAAGGAGGCAAATATGCCTAGATTTCCAAGAAACTATATAAAAACAACAGCTTTTCATGTAATAACTCAAGGAATTAATAGAAGTTATATATTTGAAAATCCGGAGGATATAAAATATTATATAAAAGTAATGTATAAACTAAATGAACAATGTAAAATCAAAATAGTAGCGTACTGCATTATGAATAATCATGCACATATTTTAATAGAAACTGATAAAGTAAATGATTTAAGTAAATATATGCAAAGACTTAATACAATATATGCAAAATATTATAATAAAAAATATAATAGAGTAGGGTATGTGTTTAGAGATAGATATAAATCAGAGGGGATTTATGGTGAAAAACATTTATATAATTGTATAAAATATATTTATGATAATCCAGTAAAAGCAGGAATATGTAAGAGACCAGAAGAATACCTATACTCAAATTATAGAAGAATAGATAAGCAATTAAAAGAAAACTATATATTTATGGATATTGATGAGGATAAGGTAAAATGTGAAAAGGTTATAGAAGAATTCTTAATAGAAAATAATATTGTACTTGATGATTTAAAAAAAGATAAAATTAAATTAAAAGAACTTATAATAATTTTAAAAACAGAATGTAATATTTCATTAAGAAAAATATCAGAAAAACTTAGAATTGGAAGAGAAACGATAAGAAAAATATATACTGAATAAGATTGTCAAAAAACTCCGTCCCCATTGACATACAAAAAAATCAATCTCTTCAGATTGATTTAATCATCAACGTCACATTGGTGCGACGATTTTATCTTATGGAGCGGATAAACTACAAGTTACGAACCTTGTTCTCTTTCTAGAAATATTATATATGAATTATTATTAAATTTCAATGGAAGTATATGAAAAATTGAAAATTTAGTATATAATTAATACATAGTGTAAGGAGGATATCATGAACAATAGTTGGAATTTAGAAAAACTAAAAAAACAAGCAATTGGAAATCAAATTTTTGATGATCAAATATTAAATCTATCTGGAATATTAGAATACAAAAATTTAAATGTTCTAGACATTGGATGTTCAAATGGATTTAAAACTAAAATGTTATTTGATAAATATGATAATATAACGCATATTACAGGAATAGATATTGATAATAGTGCAATAAATGAAGCAACAGCAAACTTTAAAGAAAATAAGAGATATAAATTTGAATTAAAAAGTATTAATGAACTAGATAACAATTCAACATACGATATAATAAATTTATCCTATGTTTTACAACATCTAGAAAAACCACAAGAAGTTTTAAAAAAATTAAAAAATATGCTTACTGATAGAGGAATAATAATTATAAAAGTACCAGATGATAGTTTTAAATTTTGTTATCCAGATAAAAAAGACCTATTACACAAAATATTTAATTTGTATGAAAATGAAATTATGAAAAAACAAAATATAACAAAATATACTGATCGATATATAGGTAAAAAAGTATATAATTATCTTATTAAAAGTAATTATAATAATATTAAATCATATTACTCTATTAGTGATACTATTGGCAAAACAATTGAACAAAGATTAAGTCTTTTTGATAGTTCTATTGGTTTTAGAGGTGCTATAAATAAAAAGAATATATCAGAAAAAGTAAAAATAGAAATGGAAGACCTATTAAATGAGTTAAGAAACGAATTTAAAAAGGAAGAATTATATTATACAATGACAGTTATTTACTATATTGCCAGCAAATAATATATAGGGGGAATTTTTACATGAATACAAATAGAATAAGATATAAGCAAAGAGATTTTCATTTAGATGAAATAGACAAATTTACAGATTTAGACTGGAGTTTAGAAAGATTTGGATGCGGACCCACATCAATTGCAAATATATTAGCTAATTATGGTTATGATGTTACACCTGTAAATATGGCTAAAAAGATATTATTTGATGAACAGGGAAAATTTGATGAAAAATTTTTAAGAAATAGAGGTATCAATGATAAAGGTCTAATATATTGTCTCGATAGGTTAATTCAAGAAGATAAAATGAATATTGATTATGAAATAGTAAAAATAGATTTTTCAAATCCAAATAATCAAAAAGAAAAAATTATTGACTTAGTAAAAAAAGGAAATATGGCTATCATTCATGTAGGTCCATCTGAAATAAGTCCTTTAACATTCTCTAAAAATGGACATTATTTAGTAATTAGTGATATAGATGAAAATAATAATTTCTATGTGATTAATTCTAATAAAATAGGTGATACTCAATTAGGAGTTCCATTTGAGTATGATACTATTATCAAAAATATGACAGGTAGAAAAGATTCATTTAATTTTTTATTTATTAAAAATAATTAAATTATGATTCTTAAGGGTATGGGAATTCCCATAGTAGAATTTATGCGGGAGTATAAATTCAGTGCTTGCTAGACAAGAATATTACTCCCAAATTAAGGAAAAGATAAAAAGAGGATTAAATTATTTTGATAATTTTTCCTCTTTTTTGCATAAAATAAAAACTTACGAACAATTAAGTCCATAAGTTGATTTCAAATGGAGCGGGTAGAGGGAATCGAACCCTCGCTATCAGGTCGGAAGCATGACATTCTACCACTAAATTATACCCGCATTAACAAAATCTATTTTAGCATATTTGCAATTAATATGCAAATGAATTTTATATAAAGACTTTGTTTTTAGTTTACGTAGCTCTAAAAGTAGTGTATAATGTAAAAGGTGATAACTTTGAATTTATATAATGAAACAATGGATATTTTAAGAAAATATAAAATTTCTGCAAATAAAAGGCTTGGACAAAATTTTTTAATTAATGAAGATACTATAGAAGGAATAATAGAAGCAGCCGAAGTAGGAAAAGAAGACTTGGTAATAGAAATTGGACCTGGACTTCGGAAGCTTAACCAAAAGATTGCTAGATAATGCAGGAAAAGTTGTATGTATAGAACTTGATGATAGAATGATTGAAATCTTAAATGATAGATTTAAATTTTATAACAATTTTAAACTGATAAATGATGATGTACTAAAAGTAAACCTAGATGAGTTAATAAAACAAGAAAAGAACGAGAATATTAAAACTGTGAAAATTGTTGCAAATTTACCATATTATATAACAACACCAATAATAATGAAACTTTTGGAGGAAAGGTTAGACATAAAAAGCATAACTGTTATGGTACAAAAAGAAGTTGCAGATAGATTGGTAGATGTACCAGGAGGAAAAAACTCTGGAGCAATAACATATGGGGTTAACTACTATACAAAACCTGAAAAAGTATTAGAGGTTCCAAACACATGCTTTATGCCTGCACCAGAAGTAAACTCAAGTGTTATAAAATTAAATGTATTAGAAAATCCAGCTGTTAAAGTAAAAAACGAAGAACTATTATTTAAAATTATAAAACTTGCATTTATGCAAAAAAGAAAAACTTTATTAAATGGGCTTTCAAATGGAAATCTAGGAAGCAAAGAAGAAATAGAGAAAATGCTTATAGATTTAGGTTTTGACTTAAGAATAAGAGGAGAAAAATTAAGCCTAGAAGACTTTGCTAAAATAGCAGACTACTGGTCGATAAAATTGACAAAATAGCCATTTTGAGGTACAATTAATAAAGATTTTAAGGAGAGATAAAAAAGTATGTCAAATAACAATATGAAGATGTTTGAAAATATAGAATCCAAAACAAAGATATACCTATTAATTATAGCAATAATACTTATTCTGCTATGTATGAATATACCAACATATATTATTCCAAGTATAATACTATACTTAGGTATAGTTGCGTACACAGTTTGGATATATAACAAAAGAAAAGGAGAAGTATCAAACTATATTAATGAACTTACAATTAGTATGGATTCAGCAGCAAAAAACACACTTATAAACTCACCATTTCCACTAATTATACTAGAAACAGATGGTAATATAATTTGGAGAAGTTCAAAATTCAACAAAGAGTTTGCAAACATAGGAATTAATAAATATATAGATGATATTACAAAAGAAATAAAAACAGATATTGATAACAATAATATTCCTACAGTAGATAAAGAAGTAAAAATAGAAGATAAAACATACCATATAATTGGAGACTATGTAAAAATAAAACAAAAAGATAGAAAAAAAACAAACAAGTATATGACGATTTTGTATTTTATAGATGTAACAAAAATGAAAGAATTATCTAAGGAATTTAACGATTCTAAAACTTGTGTTGGAATTATTATGGTAGATAATTACGAAGAAATTGTTCAAAGAATAGCAACAGAGGAAAAACCACAAGTAATGGCTGCTATAGAGAAAAACTTATATGATTGGGCAGCAAAAACTGGTGGAATAATGATAAAAACAGAAAGGGATACTTTTGTTTATATATTCGAGCAAAAATATTTAGAAGAGATGCAAAATGAGAAATTTAGCATTTTAGATGATATAAAAGAAATAAGAACAGAAGAAAAGATACAAATCACACTTAGTATTGCAATAGCAAATGAAGGAAATAGTAATTATGAAAAATATCAAGAGGCTCAAGATGCAATGGACATAGCACTTCGGAAGAGGTGGAGATCAAGCGGTATTAAAAACAGATGGAAAATATAGCTTCTTTGGAGGAAGAGCACAAGAATTAGAAAAAAGAACAAAGGTTAAAGCAAGGGTTGTTGCACATGCTTTAGAAGAATTAATAAAAGACGCAAGCAATGTTATAATAATGGGACATTTGAATGGAGATATTGATTCTATAGGATCTAGTTTAGGACTATATAGATTTGCAAAAGTTTTAAATAAAGATGCATATATAGTAAATACAACAAAAGGATTAGCACTTGGAAACTTTATAGAAGCACTAGAAAAACATGAAGAATATAAAAATGTGCTTATTGATAAAAACGAAGCACTTGCAAAAATAACTCCAGATACACTTTTAATAATTACAGATACACATAAAAAGAGTTATGTAGAAGTGCCAGAATTATTAGAAGAAACAGAGAAAATTGTTATAATAGATCATCATAGAAAAAGTGCGGATTATATAGAAAACGCTATACTTACATTCCACGAAGCATATGCTTCTTCAGCTTCAGAACTAGTTACTGAAATTATTGAATATGGAACAAATGATATCGAATTAGAACAATTAGAAGCAGAAAGTTTATATGCAGGAATAATGGTTGATACAAAAAACTTTACATTTAAAACTGGTGTTAGAACTTTTGAAGCTGCTGCATATTTAAGAAAATATGGTATCGACATAATAAAAATAAAAAAATGGTTCCAAAGCGATTTAGAAAGTTATAATGTAATAGCAGACATAGTAAAAAAAGCAGAAATAATAAATGAATCTATAGGAATTTCAGAATATGAAGAAAAAGATAAAAACGCTAACTTAATTTGTGCAAAAGCTGCAGATGAATTACTTACAATTAGCAATATAACAGCATCATTTGTAATTGGAAATTTGGGAGATAAAATTTGTATTAGTGGACGTTCAATAGGAGATATAAACGTTCAAATTATTCTCGAAAAATTGCGGAGGCGGAGGACATATTACTCTTGCTGGAGCTCAGTTAGAAGGGATGACAATGGAAGAGGCAAAACATGAGCTAATAATAAGAATAAATGAATATTTTACAGAACAACCTTAAAATATTTAATGTAAATATAGTAGAATTTTTTTACTATATAAAGATAAAGGAAACAAAAGAAAAAAAATTAAATAAATATATCACAAATTGCAAAAAACTTTTTCTATTTTGACAACTGTATACGACAAAAAAATTAAATTAGGAATGGTAAAATAACGAAAGGCGAGGGCAGATAGAAGCTCTACCCTAACACACAAAAGATTAGAAAAGGTATTGAAGGTGGTAAGGATGTTTCAAAATATTATAGATGAAGATATAGAAGAGGAAGATATAAAAACTAATACAGAAAAAAGTAAAAAATCAATTGATTTAAAAAATCTTTTTTCTGTATCTAATTTTGTCTTATATGCAGTTTCATTTATGGCCTCAATGGTAGGATTTGGAGGAGAATTCGCTCCTTTTGGACTTGCTATGTTTGCAGCAGTATGCAGTAATAGAATTCCAGCAGGAATTGTTTATTTAGCTACTTGTATAGGAACCCTTATAGGATTTGGAGTAAATGGATTTTTAAGTTATCTACTTACAACATTATTGTTTATAGTAGCAACACTTATATTCAGACCAAGGTTTCAAGGAGAAGATAGAAACGAAAAACAAAAATTAGGTTTGTATATTGCAATATGTGCATTTGTGGTACAAGCTGGTAAGATGTTTTTTACAATGTTTTTAGTATATGATTTATTAGCAAGTATTATGTTTGCAATAATAACATATATATTCTATAAAATATTTTCAAATTCAATTACAGTAATAAAAGACTATGGAGTAAAGCAAGCATTTACTGTAGAAGAGGTAATGGGAGCAAGCCTGCTTATGTCTATTGCTTTTTATTCTCTACATGGACTTAATATCTTTGGATTATCAATTAGCAATATATTAAGTATAATGTTAGTATTATTTTTGGGCTGGAAAAATGGAATGCTTGTAGGAGCAACATCTGGAATAACAATAGGAATGGTTTTACGGAATAATAGGAAAGTCAGATCCAGTGCTTGTAGCTTCATATGCAATATCTCGGAATGGTAGCGGGCATACTAAATAAATTAGGAAAAATAGGTGTAATAGTAGGATTCTGCATAGGAAATGCAGTTCTTACATATGTTGCGAATGGAAATACAGTGCCTGTTATAACAATTAGAGAAATTTTAATTGCATCTTTAGGTTTATTGTTATTACCTAAAAATATAAATATTGATATAGCAGATATAATAGGAAAAACAAAACTATTGCCTACAACAGGTGGACAAATAGAAGGAGAAAGAGAAGAAACAATATACAAATTAAACAGCGTATCAGAAACAATATCTGAAATGGCAGAAAGCTACAAACAAGTTGCAGCAACAACAATAGAAACAGATGAAGAATTAGAAGAGGACAGTAAAAAAGCATTTAAAGAAGAACTTACAAACAATATAGAAGATTTTACAGACAATTTACTATATGAAGATTTTGTGTATAGCGATGAAGAAATATTAGATAGCATTTATGATATATTAGAAGAAAAAGAAGAAATAACTAAAGAAGAGCTAATTAAAATATTAGAAAACAATAATAATTACATAATAGGCTTAGACAAAAAAGAAGAAAAATATGAAGAGATTCAGAAAGACTTAGAACAAATAGTTAAAGCGATTAACCATACGTATAGAATAAATAAATTAAATTTGATATGGAAACAAAAAGAAGCAAATAATAAAAGAACACTTGCAAATCAATTGCGGTGGAGTATCTAAAGTTATATCTTCTTTAGCAGATGATATAGGAGAAAAAGATAAGAAAGAAGAAGCCAAAAAGGAAAAGCCAAAATATAAAATACAAATAGCATCTGCAAAAACAACAAAAAGTAATAGTGAAATATCTGGAGACACTAGTATACAAACTAAATTACATGATGGAAAATTTATGATGGCAATAAGTGATGGAATGGGGTCTGGTCCAAGAGCAAAGAAAAGTAGTTCTACAGTAATTAAAATGTTACAAAGATTATTAACAACTGGATTTGATAAAGATGTATCAATAGGACTAATAAATTCATCAGTAAATTTAAATTCGAACGAAGAAACATATGCAACTATAGATATTTCAGTATTCGATGGAATTACTGGAAATATAGAATTTATAAAAAACGGAGCTTGTCCAACTTTTATAAAAACTAAAAATAAAGTAGAAGTAGTAAAAGCTATTTCACTTCCAGCAGGAATAGTAGATAACATAGATTTAGTAGTGTATGACAAAGATCTAGTTGGTGGAGAAATAGTAATAATGTGCAGTGATGGAATATTAGAATCGAATCAAGAACTTGCAAACAAAGAAATATGGGTAAAAGAATTACTAGAAGGTGTAGAAACACAAGACATTCAAAAGATAGCGGATATTCTATTGCAAGAATCTATAGATAATGGATTTGGAATAGCAAAAGATGATATGACAGTATTAGTTGCAAAAATTGAGAAAATATAAAATT
>OIZL01000111.1_pt1 | contig 72479 bp, 75 predicted proteins | sample 1588541 | NCBI WGS metagenome assembly OIZL01 (sample SAMN03283285) | human gut metagenome | biome: human-associated habitat; material: feces | host: Homo sapiens | place: Peru | collected 2012 | reverse complement strand
GCCCTAATTTTCCAAAAAAGTCTCAAAATAGTCTGAACTCTATAAATTATTAATTATTAATCATTCATTATTCAATATTAATTAAATTATATGTAGGGGCGGATGCCTCTGTCCGCCCGTGCTACTTAATAGAAAATAATTGTAATTTTTTGCAAATTGTATTTACATTTTAGAATATTTTGTATAAAATAATATGAGAATTAACAAAAGAAAGTTTGAAAGGAGCATTATAAATGAAAATATTAATGCTAACATGGGAATACCCACCAAGAATAGTAGGAGGAATAGCTAGAGTTGTACATGATTTATCTAAAAGATTAATAAAAGATGGACATGAAGTCACTGTTGTTACTTATAAAGAGGGAAATTTACCATATTTTGAGGATGATAAAGGAGTTAAAGTATATAGGGTAGACAACTATATGATTAATCCAAATAATTTTATAGATTGGATTATGCAATTAAACTTTAATCTAATTGCAAAAGCAACAGAAATAATTAATAAAGAAGGAAAATTTGATGTAATACATGCACATGATTGGCTAGTAACATATGCAGCTAAAGCATTAAAGAATGCATATGATATGCCAATAGTTGCAACAATACATGCAACAGAAGCAGGAAGAAATAGTGGTATACATGATGAAACTCAAAGATATATTAATGATACAGAATGGATGCTTACATATGAGGCTAATGAAGTAATTGTTAATAGCAATTATATGAAGTGCGAATTACAAAGAAATTTCGGATTACCTTTTGAAAAAATTAATGTAATACCAAATGGTGTTAATTTAACAATGTATAGTGGAATAGAAAGAGATTATGATTTTAGAAGAAACTACGCAGCTGATAATGAAAAAATAATTCTATATGCAGGAAGATTAGTTTATGAAAAAGGAGTACAACATTTAATTGCTGCTATGCCAAAAGTACTAGAAAATTATCATGATGCTAAATTAGTAATAGCAGGTAAAGGTGGAATGATAGATGATTTAAAAGCACAAGTTGATTATTTAGGACTTGGCAATAAAGTATATTTTACCGGATATATGGATCATAAATCACTTTGCAAGCTATATAAATGTGCAGATATAGCAGTTTTTCCAAGTACATATGAACCATTTGGAATTGTTGCATTAGAAGGAATGTTAGCAGGAAATCCAATTGTTGTTTCAGATGTTGGAGGATTAAACGAAATAGTAGAACATGGTGTAAATGGCATGAAAAGCTATGCAGGAAATTCTAATTCTTTGGCAGATTCTATTTTAACATTATTATTTGATCATAAATTATGTAATGAAATTGCAAAAAATGCAAAGAATAAAGTTAAAGAACAATATAATTGGACTAAAATAGCACAAGATACACATTTTACATATCAAAAAGCAATATGTGAAACAATGGCAGCAAGACAAGCAAAACAAATAGAACAAGAAAAAGCATCAAAAGTAAAAAAATTAAAAGGCGAAGAAAAAGAAATTTCTAATTTATTAGAATTTAGAAAACGCCAAGCTTATGCATAAAAAATAAAGAAGGGAAGTAAACAGTATGAATGTTTATGATACAGCAAACAAATTAGCTCAAGAAATAAAAGAATCAGAAGAATATAATTCTTATAAAAAATATAAACAACTAATTAAAGAAAATGCAGAAATAAGTGAAAAAATCAAAGAATTCGAAGAATTAAGATATGAACTACAAATAAGTGCTATGCAAGGAAAGCAAGCTGATAAAGAAAAAGAAGAAAAACTTCAAAAAATATATGCAGAACTATTATCAAAAGAAAATACAAAAGAATATTTTGAGGCAGAATTTAAATTTAATGTATTAATAGCGGATGTAAATAAAATAATAGGAGAATCTATTAAAGAAGTTATTCAATAATATTAAACAAGACAGGAGTAGATAACCCTGTCTTGTTTGCATATAAGGAGAAAAAACATGAATACTTTTTTTATTATAATAAGTTGTTTAATAACTATAATTATTTTGAAATTAGGCTTAGATATAAAATATAAAGAAATGAAAAAGCTTAATGATAGAGGAACAGAAGAAATAAGAAAAATTGCAAAAAAATTTCCCGATAGTAAAACTATGTGTGAACAATTATTAAAAAAGATGCAAATAAAAGATGTAAAAGTAAAGATAGATGACCAAAGCAATAATTGTTTATATACGGTTTTTAATAAAACTATTTTAATAGGAAAATTTAAAGAAGAATATATGAAACTTCAAACTATAGCACATGAATGTATACATGCATCACAAAATAAGAAAATTTTGTGGGCTAATTTTATAATTTCTAATATATACAATATTTATTTTTTAGTGATTATAATAATGGCATTATTTAATAAAATTAACCATTTTTCAGAAATAATATTTACTTTGATTTTACTTGGAACTGTTCAATATGTTATTAGAAATTATTTGGAAAATGAGGCTATGCAAAAAGCAAAATTTTTGGCCAAAGAATATATTGAAGAAAACAATATATGTACTTTAGAAGAAAAGAAAAGATTAATACAAGAATATGAAGCAGTAAATGAAATAGGAATACCTTTTATTAATTATATTACTATCCAAAATAATTTAATTAGAATAATAATATGTTCTATAATCTTTTTAATTTAGAATAACTGTAATGGGGCCTAAAGAAAACAAATAAAAAGGCTTAAAACCATTGTAAAATATAAAGTTTTATTATAAAATATAAGGGAAATTGTTTATTTAGGAGAATTTATATGTATAAGAAATGGGTTTATAATAATGTAGACGAAAATGAAGTAAGAAAAATAAAAGAAAAATATCAAATTAGTGAATTATTGGCAACTATTTTAGTAGGAAGAAATATCGTAGAAGATTCAAAAATAAAAGTTTTTTTAGAGCCAACTAGAAAAGATTTTTATGATCCATTTTTATTGCCAGATATGGAAAAAGCAGTAGAACGATTAATAAAAGCAATAGATAATAATGAAAAATTAATAATATATGGCGATTATGATGTTGATGGAATTACAAGTATATCTGTTTTAAAAAAGTTTTTAGAAGATAGAGGATTAAAAGTAGGAACACATATACCAAACAGATTAGATGAAGGATATGGTTTAAACAAAGATGCAATAAATACAATATATGAAGATGGATATAGATTAATGATAACAGTTGACTGTGGAATTTCAGGCATAGAAGAAGTTGAATATGCAAATTCATTAGGAATAGAAACTATTATAACAGACCACCACGAACCATTGGATAATCTTCCAAATGCATTAGCAGTTATAGATCCAAAAATTAAAAATAGTAAATATCCATTTAACCAATTAGCTGGAGTAGGAGTTGTTTTTAAAGTTATTCAAGCTATAGGAATAAAATTAAATTTAGATGAAAAGGAATATTTAAAGTTTTTAGATTTAGTTTGTATTGGAACAATTTCAGATATTGTACCACTAGTAGATGAAAACAGAGTAATTGCAAAATTAGGATTAAAGTTAGTAGAGGTAACACAAGATATAGGATTAAAAACATTATTAACAAGTATAGGATATTCTAAAATTAATTCTATGAGTGTTTCTTTTGGAATTGCACCAAGGATTAATGCTTGCGGAAGAATGGGGCATGCTGATGAGGCACTAAAATTATTCTTAACAAATAGCAAACAAGAAGCAGAAGTTCTAACTGAAAATTTAAATAATTATAATAAAACACGCCAAGAAATAGAAAAAAAGATATTTGAAGAAGCATTAGCTAAGATAGAAGAAGAAGATTTCTCAAATAAAGATGCAATAGTTATTGCTGGTGATAATTGGCACCATGGAGTAATTGGAATTGTTTCATCAAAGATTACAGATATGTACTTTAAACCAAGTATATTAATATGTTTTGATGGAGAAAATGGAAAAGGTTCAGGAAGAAGTATTATTGGCTTTGACTTACATAAAGCTTTATGCGAAACAAGCCAATATTTGGAAAAATATGGCGGACATGAAATGGCGGTTGGTTTAAGCCTTTTGAAAAGTAATTTTGAAAGTTTTAAAGAAGCTTTTCAAAAGTATGCTGAAGAATCTAACATTAAAGATATAATACCAATTATTAATATAGATAAATTAATAACTGAAAAAGATTTAAATATAAAAGCAGTTAAGGAATTAGAAAAATTAGAGCCATTTGGAGAAGCAAATAAATGTCCATTAATAGCATATAAAAATTTAAAAATAGATTCAATTAGAGTTTTAACAGAAGGAAAACATATGAAACTAACATTAAAGACAGAGAATAATAATATTATTACAGCAATGGGATTTAATATGGGATATAAAGCAGAAGAATTTTTGATTGGAGATAGAGTAGATATAGTAGGAGCATTAGAAATTAATTCTTTTAATGGAATGGAAACTATACAATTTAATTTAAAGGATATCATGAAATCAATATAAGAATATAAGGGGATGATTATATATGTCAGAAGTAAAGGATGTTACAATTGATGATATTATAGGCGAATTAAAAAAATATCATAAAAAAGTAAATATAAAATTAGTACTAAAAGCATATCATTATGCAGATGACAAGCATAAAGGACAAGTAAGAAAATCAGGAGAAGCATATATAATTCATCCATTAAATGTAGCTTATATACTAGCAACAATAGAATTAGATGAAAATACAATTTGTGCTGCATTGCTTCATGATGTAGTAGAAGATACAGAAGCTACACAACAAGATATAATAAATGAATTTGGACAAGAAATAGCAGATATGGTAGATGGAGTTACCAAATTAAAGAGACTACAACAGCATACAACAGTTCAAGAACAACAAGTAGAAGACTATAGAAAAATGTTCTTAGCAATGGGAAAAGACATAAGAGTTATTCTAATAAAACTAGCAGACAGACTTCATAATATGAGAACATTAAAACATTTAAAAAGAGATAGACAAATTGCAATATCAAAAGAAACGATGGACTTATATGCACCACTTGCTAATAGATTAGGTATGTATTCTTTAAAATGGGAATTAGAAGATTTAGCTTTTAAATATTTATATCCAGAAGATTATAGAGAAATAGTAGAAGGCTTAGATAAAAAAAGAGACGAAAGACTAATATTTATAGAAAAAATAATGGAAAAAATTCGTATAGAATTAAAAAGGCAACATATTGATGCAGAGGTTACAGGAAGAGCAAAGCATTTATACAGTATATATAGAAAAATGAAAAGAGACAATAAGACACTTGATCAGATATATGACTTATTTGCACTTAGAATTTTAGTAAACTCAGTAAAAGATTGTTATGCTGCTTTAGGAATAGTGCATGAATTATATAATCCAATGCCAGGTAGATTTAAGGATTATATATCAGTACCAAAATCTAACATGTATCAATCATTACATACTACATTAATAGGACCAAAAGGAACACCTTTTGAAGTACAAATTCGTACATGGGATATGCATAGAATTGCAGAATTTGGTATTGCTGCACATTGGGCATATAAAGAAGCCAATTATAAAGGTAAAAAATCAGTAGTAACTGTACAAGAAGATAAATTGTCATGGCTTAGAGAAACATTAGAATGGCAAAAAGACATGCAAGATCCAGAAGAATTCTTAAATACTTTAAAAACAGAATTATTCGAAGATGAAGTATATGTCTTTACACCAAAAGGAGATATAAAAGTATTACCAAAGGGTGCTACACCAATAGACTTTGCATATATAATTCATGAACAAGTTGGAAATAGAATGACAGGCTGTAAAGTCAATAGTAAAATGGTGCCAATAGTAACTAAACTGAAAAATGGCGATATAGTAGATATTATAACTTCAGATAATAGTAAAGGACCAAGCAGAGATTGGCTAAAATATATTAAAAGCTCAACAGCCAAAACAAGAATTCAGCAATGGTTTAAAAAGGCAGAAAGAGAAGATAATATTGTTAAAGGAAAAGACTTATTAGATAAAGAAATAAAAAGAATTGGAATGAGCCAAACAGAGCTTTATAAACAAGAATATGTAAATGCAGCTCTTTCTAGATACAAATACAATAGTACAGATGATATGTATGCTGCAGTTGGATTTGGAGCTATAACTTCTTCAAAAATAATATCTAGAATGCTAGAAGAATACAGAAAAGAACATAAAGATGTAAACATAGAGGAAAAAATAGAGGAATTATCTAAAACAAAAAAAATTAATAAAAATGTTTCAGATAGTGGAGTTATAGTAAAAGGAATAGATAATTGTTTAGTAAAACTTTCTAAATGTTGTAATCCAGTACCAGGTGATAATATTATTGGTTATATAACCAAAGGAAGAGGAGTTTCTGTACATAGAACTGATTGTGTAAATGTAAAAGAATTACTAGCAGAAGAAGACAGAATAATAGATGTAGAATGGTATAATCAAAAACAACAAACAGCATATACTGTAGATATAGAAATATATGCTAACGATAGAGATGGATTATTAGCAGATGTTATAAAAGAATTATCAGCTTTAAAAACAAAAATCATGGGTGTTAATGCAAGAGCAAACAAAGAAAAAATAGGAATTATAGATTTAACAATAGAAGTAGAAAATATAGAAGAATTAAATAAAATACTAAAAACATTAAGAAAAATTGATAGCGTTTACGAAGTTAAGCGTAAAAAATAATTAAACAATATGTAAATACAAAAGGAGAGAATATACAAATGATTTTAAAAAGATTAAAACTATATACAGGTTTTGCTGAACCAACAAATTGTTATATAGTTCAAGATGAAAAAAGTAAAGAAACAATTGTAATAGATCCAGGAGCAGAACCAGAAAAAATTATAGACATGTTAAATATACTAGAGGCAAAATTAAAGTATATATATTTAACTCACTGTCATGCGGATCATATTGGAGCAGTTTCGAAGCTTCATGAAACTAAAGGCGGAAAAATATTAATACATAGATATGAAGCAGATAATTTACATAATAATAATGTTAATTTAGCAAATTATGTTTGCGATAAAGAAATTTTATTAGAAGCAGATTCTAGAATAGACGATAATGATTTAATTCATATAGGAAAAATAGAATTTAGAGTAATTCATACTCCAGGGCATACAATAGGATCAACAAGTTTATACTGTGCAGAAGAAAAAATGCTTTTTTCAGGAGATACATTATTTAGAGGAACATGGGGAAGAACAGACCTTCCTACATCTGATTTTGAAAGTATAATAAAAAGCATAACAAATAAATTATTAGTATTACCAGAAGATACAATTGTTTATCCAGGACATGGAAAATCTACTATGATTAAAGAAGAAAAACCAATATATTTGGAATTAAAACCAAGACTAGACTGATAAAAATAAAGGAGTGAGATAATAATGATACAAAAACCAAAAGGAACAAAAGATATATTGCCAGAAGAAGCAATAAGATGGCAATATATAGAAGAAATTGCAGAAGATACTTTTGAAAACTATGGATTTAAAGAAATAAGAGTACCAACTTTTGAATATACTGAATTATTTGAAAGAGGAGTTGGAGATACAACAGATGTTGTACAAAAAGAAATGTATACATTTGAAGATAAAGGTGGAAGAAGTATAACATTAAGACCAGAAGGAACAGCAGGAGTAATAAGATCATATATAGAAAATGGACTTGGATCAAAACCATCACCATTTAAAGTATGGTATAAAATGCCAATGTTTAGATATGAAAATGTACAAAAAGGAAGATATAGAGAATTTAACCAAATAGGATGCGAAGTTGTAGGAAGTAATTCTTATTTAGCAGATGTAGAAACAATACAAATGGCATATGAATTTTTGCAAAACTTAAATATAAAAGATATAATTTTAAATATAAACTCAATAGGATGTCCTAAATGTAGAGCAGAATATCAGAAAGCATTAAAAGAATTTATAGGAAATAATATAAAAGAATATTGTGATGTGTGTAAATCTAGATTTGAAAAAAATCCGATGAGAATACTTGACTGTAAAGAGAAAAAGTGTAAAGAATTAAATCAAGGAGCACCAATAATATTAGATTATTTATGCGAAGAATGTAAAGAACACTTTGAAAATGTAAAAAAATTGTTAAAAGATATAAATATAGAATACAAAGTAGATCCAAGTATAGTAAGAGGGTTAGATTACTATACAAAAACTGTATTTGAATTTGTTTCTAAGGTTGATGGACTAACAGTACTAGCAGGAGGAAGATATGATGGATTAGTAAAAGAACTTGGTGGAGTTGATACTCCAGCAGTTGGTTTTGCATCAGGAGAGGAAAGACTTTTATCCCTAATAGAGAATAAAGAAATAAATGAATTTAATACAGAACTATATATAGTAGCTATGGGAAAAGAAGAAATTACAAAAGCATTAGAATTAGCAAGAGAATTAAGAAAATATTTAGTAGTAGAAACTGACATATGTTCAAGAAGCTTTAATGCACAATTAAAGTATGCTAATAAAATAAATGCAGAAAATTTATTAGTAATTGGTGAAAATGAATTAAACACCAATACAGCTAAAATAAAAAATATGGCTTCAGGAAATGAATATAATGTAGAGCTAAATACAGATTCAATATATGAAGAAATAATAAAGAACTTTTAAGTATAATTTCAAATTTGCTTAATATATATAATATAAGAATATATTAGACAAAGGAGAAAATTATGATAGCAACTATTAGATTCAAAGATATACTAAAATATCTAGTTATAACAACAATATTAATAGGGATATTTGTTTTTATAGCTAGATTTTTTTTGGCAAATAAAAAATTAAAAGTAGAAAAAAAGGAAAAGCAATACAATTTTTTATCATGCTTAAATATAGCGATGCCAATAACTAAGACTATTGAAAATAACAAAGTTATAGTTGCTGATAATAAAGAAAATAAAAGAAATTCAAAAACTACTTCTAGAAGCGGATTAATAAGAATTTTAGATATGGAGTTATTAGAAATAGAAGAAAAAGAAGATGAAATAGAGCAAACAAAAGAAAATGTAGAAGAGAAAAATGAAAAAAAAGAAAAAACAGAAATAAAGGACACATATACTAATCAATACAAAAGTGTTAAAGTGAAAAATTTAACAGAAAATATAAAACTAACAGAAAGTATATTAAAACCAGATTATAATGTAAGTAATAAAAAAGATATAATTATTTATCATACTCATACATGTGAGAGCTACACTCCTACCGAAAATAATACATATAAGGCAACAGGAAATTATAGAACAACAGATTTAAAATATTCTGTTGTAAAAGTAGGAGATGAACTAGAAAATGAATTAAAATCAAGAGGATTTAAAGTAACTCATGATAATACAAAACATGATTATCCAGCGTATACAGGTTCTTATTCTAGATCTTTAGAAACTTTAGAAAAAATATTAGAAAATCAAAAAAGTACACAAATAATATTTGATGTTCATAGAGACGCTGTAGGAAGTAATGGAACATATGGACCTACTGTGGAAATAAATGGAGAAAAAGTAGCACAGCTAATGTTTGTAATAGGAACAAATGATGGGGGAGGAAAACATCCTAATTGGAAGAATAATTTGAAATTTGCAGTAAAAGTGCAAGAAAAAGCTAATGAAATGTATCCCGGCTTATTTAGAGCAATAAACTTAAGAAGCGCAACATTTAATCAAAGGGTAGGAGAAGCGGCATCAATAATAGAAGTCGGAGCTACAGGAAACACACTAGAAGAAGCAGAAGCAAGCATGAAATATTTAGCGGAAGTATTAGAAGAAGTTCTAAAATGAATAAAAAGTTTAGAATAATAAGGGCGAACGATTATGTTTGCTCTTTTCGTAAGAAAAACTATTGACAAAAATACATTTTGTTATATAATAATGAACGAACAAAAGTTTGAAAAGGAGTATGTTATGATTAGCACATTACATATAAAAAATGTTGGAATTATAGATGATTTAAGTATTGATTTAAATAATGGATTAAATATATTAACAGGTGAAACTGGAGCAGGAAAAACTTTAATAATAGATTCTTTAGGAATTATATCAGGGGAAAGATTTTCAAAAGAAATGATTAGAAATGGAGAAGATTTTTCTTATGTCGAGGCATGCTTATTCTTGCCAAATCATAAAAATTCAATAGATGGCAATATTATAGTCTCTAGAGAAATATATTCAAATGGAAGAAACATGTGTAAAATTAATGGCAGGATGGTTACAGTAAATGAATTGAAAGAATTTATGCAAAATATCTTAGATATTCATGGGCAACATGACAATCAGTACCTATTAAATTCTGCAACACATATTCAATATTTAGATAGCTTTGCAAATGGAAATATAACAAAATATAAAGAAGACTATATTGTATTATATAATGAATATTTAAAAATAAAACAAGAATTAAAAAATAATTTTGGAGACGAAAAAGAAAAACAAAGAAAACTAGATTTACTAAAATATCAATTTAACGAAATAGATAAAGCAAATTTAAAACCAGAAGAAGATATAGAATTAGAAAATAAAAGAGAAGTTATACTAAATTCAGAAAAAATAAATCAAAATCTTAGTATTGCAGATATGGAAATTTCTGAAAAAGCAATAGATTCTATAAATAATGCAATAAGAGCATTAGAAAAAATAGAAACAATAGACGATAAATATTCAAAACAATTAAATATTATTAAAAGTATATATTATGATATACAAGAAATAGGAAGAGATCTAACAAATTTAAGAGAAGAGTCTTATTTCGATGAAGAACAAAGGCAAGAAATTGAAACAAGATTAGATATTATATTTTCATTAAAACGAAAATATGGAAATACAATAGAAGAAATACTAAATTATAAAGATGAGATAGAGCAAGAGATTACAAGAATAGAAAATATTGAAGAGGTTAATAACCAATTAAAAATCAAACTTCAAAATACTAAAAATAAAATGACAGATTTAGCAAATAAAATGACACAAATAAGAAAAGAATATTCAGTCAAATTAGAAAACGAAGTAAATAATGAATTTATTGATTTGGAAATGAATAATGCTAGATTACATATAAAAATAGAAACAAATCAAATAGGAAATTTTAATAAAGATGGACTAGACAAAGTTGAATTTTTAATACAAACCAATATAGGAGAAGAAGCAAAACCACTTATAAAAATAGCATCTGGGGGAGAAATATCAAGAATAATGTTAGCAATAAAAAATGTTTTATCAAATGTTGACATTATACCGGTACTTATATTTGATGAGATAGATACAGGAATTAGTGGAATTGCAGCAAAAAGTGTAGGAGAAAAATTAAAATTAATATCAAAAAAACATCAGGTATTATGTGTAACGCATTTAGCAAGCATTGCAGCTAAAGGGGATTATAATTATTATATAAGTAAAAATGTAATTAATAATAAGACTGTTACTAATGTTAAACAATTAAATGAAGATGAAACAATAAAAGAAATAGCAAGAATTGCAAGTGGAGAAATAACAGAAATTTCTTTAAAACATGCAAAAGAATTAAGAAAATAAAGTTGACATAACCACAATAGCAATATATAATATATATGCAAATTTATTGCAAAGGAGGTGTTTGTGTGAAAGAGCGGTTTATAAAAAATACTGAAGGAGCAATAAAGCTTTCTTTGACTACTTTACTGCTGATTTATTCTCTGGTAATCGCTATTGTGACTAAAAATTTGCTAATTTTTTTGGCAATGCTTTTATCTACAATAGGTGATATTTTTATAATGACGAGCAGAGGATGTCTAAAAGTAATAGAAGGAGAAGAAAATAAGCAATTTGAAAATGGTGTTGTAGCATTTGGTATGTCACATTTGTTATACATTGCTACATTAGAAACTGAATTTTCTATGAAGCTGTTTTGGTGTGCAGTTCCAGTAGTAGTAATATTAGTATGCTTAAGATTCATTTCAAATTATGAATTGCAACTTATGGCAACATATGCAGTAATTCTTTTGATGAATTTTGCTAATAGTATAGACTACAGTTGGGTTGCTGTTGTTGGAGCGGGGCTTTTTATTGTATCTGATGGTATTTTGGCTATCTGTGAGAAACGGAATCCTAAATGGCAGATTGCAATATGGGCAACTTATGTTCCAGCGCAAATATTGCTTATTACTTCAACTATTTTAAAGTAACTGATTAATTAGCACAAACTGAAAAGGACATTCTACTTTTTGCAGAATGTCCTTTATCCATTGACATATTTGAATGAAAGTGGTAATATATATAAATATAAATGCAATGAAAAAGAGTGAATATATAAGAGTTATTTTTAGAGAGCTAAAGATGGTGAAATTTTAGTAATAATATATATATTTTGGAACTTTGGAGCATTATTTAATAAAGAGAGTAATTTTAGAATTACTAATTAGGGTGGAACCGCGGAAATAAAATTTCGTCCCTAAGTGTATGAATATCATATGCTTAGGGATTTTTCGATTAAAAAATGATTTAGGCAATATGTAAATAAAATATTAGGAGGTATTTTTATGGTAAATTCAATGGACAAAATAGTAAATCTATGCAAAAACAGAGGATATATATATCCAGGCTCAGATATTTACGGAGGATTAGCTAACACATGGGACTATGGACCATTAGGAGTAGCTTTAAAAAATAACATTAAATATTTATGGAATAAAAAGTTTATTCAAGAAAATAAACATAATGTTGGATTAGATACTGCAATATTCATGAACCCTGAAACATGGATTGCAACAGGACATGTAGGTGGATTTTCAGACCCTTTAATAGACTGTAAAGAATGTAAAACTAGACATAGGGCAGATAAATTAATAGAAGAGTGGATGCATGAACACAATTGTGAAGAAATAGTTGATGGTTGGGAAGATGAAAAAATGATAGACTATATGAAAAAAAATCATATAGGATGTCCAAATTGTGGAGCTGAGAACTTTACCTCTATTAGAAAATTTAATTTAATGTTTAAGACTTTTCAAGGAGTTACAGAAGATTCAACTTCACAAATATATTTAAGACCAGAAACTGCTCAAGGAATTTTTGTAAACTTTAAAAATGTGCTTAGAACTACAAGAAAGAAACTACCAATGGGAATTGGACAAATAGGAAAAGCTTTCAGAAATGAAATAACTCCCGGTAATTTTACTTTTAGAACTCGTGAATTTGAACAAATGGAATTAGAATTCTTTTGCAAACCAGGAACAGATTTAGAATGGTTTGAATATTGGAAAAACTTTTCTAAAGATTGGCTATTATCTTTAGGAATGCAAGAAGAAAATATAAGATTAAGAGATCACTCAAAAGAAGAATTGGTATTCTATTCAAAAGCAACAACAGATATAGAATTCAAATTTCCATTTGGTTGGGGAGAACTATGGGGAATTGCAGATAGAACAGATTATGATTTAACAAGACATATGGAGCATTCAAAACAAGATTTATCATATCAAGATCCTATAACAAATGAAAAGTATGTACCATATGTAATTGAACCATCACTAGGATGTGATAGAGTTGCTTTAGCATTTTTATGTAATAGCTATGAAGAACAAGAATTAGAAGAAGGAGACTCTAGAGTGGTGTTGCACTTACATCCTGCTTTAGCACCTGTAAAAGTAGCAGTATTACCTTTATCAAAAAAACTTAGTGAAAATGCAGAAAAAATTTATGAAGAATTATCTAAAGAATTTATGTGCGAGTTTGACGAAACAGCAAGTATAGGAAAGAGATATAGAAGACAAGATGAAATAGGAACACCATATTGTATTACAGTTGATTTTGAAACAGAAAACGATGGATGTGTAACAGTTCGTGACAGAGATACAATGCAACAAGAAAGAGTTTCAATTTCAGAATTAAAAGCTTGGTTAAATAATAAATTAAGTTTTTAATTAATAATCGAGGAAAACTTGAAATTTACATAATCTTATGATATAATAACTAAACTCGCAAGATAGAGCGATTAATCTATCAAATACTAAAAAAGGAGGCTATAAGATGGACATTCGGGTTATGAATATCCTTAAACAAAGAAACTTCTTAAAAGAACAATTAAAAGAAGTTCTTGATAATGGCACTACTATGTGCTATGTGTTTAAAGGAAAGTTATTTCCTGAAAATGTGAGATTTTTCTCAAACAAATGGAAAATTTCCACATTAAAACAACTGGATTCAGAAAGTTTTCTTCCTATTAATATCTTTGTAATAAAAGATGAAGTAGAAATGTTAACTGAAGAAGAAATTCAGTTGGAGCAACAAAATTCTTTAGCCAACAATGCACTTTCAAGCGAAAGCGAGAGTTTAGCAGAATGTAAATATCAAAAGATTGATCCCATCTTTGATTCAGATGCGAAAATGGAACCATTTAATGGTTATACATTTGAAAGAAAAAGATGGTTTGGCATGAGAAGATCAAAATTTTGACTAATTAAGCATTTTGCGAAAGTTAAAGCCAGAAAAAACTGTGTTGCAGTTTTTTCTGGCTTTTTCATGTTATAGGAAAAATTACTTTACATCTCTTTCATATAAATCTTTAATAAAAACATCTTTTTCTTCAAAATTATCAACAAAGCCTATTTTGGCTTGAGTGTCATTAGACAACTCTTGAATCCAAATTGCTCTTTCATCATAAAAAATATCAGTTTTTTCTTTATTGTTTAAAATGGCTTGTACTCTATCTATCTCCATAAAATACCTCCTAAAATAATATACTTAAATTATATCCATTTAATAAGTAAAATATGATTAATAATTGACAAAAACTAAAATTATTTATAAAATAAATCTGGTTAAAGGAGGATAGTTTATGGATGTTAAAAACAAAATAGCAACAAGACAGAGTTATGGAGAAGCTTTAGCAGAATTAGGAGAAATTAATAAGAATATTGTAGTCTTAGATGCAGACTTAGCAGGAGCAACTAAAACTAATATATTTGCAAAAAAATTTCCAGATAGATTTTTCGATATGGGAATTTCTGAGCAGGATATGATATCAACAGCAGCAGGAATTTCAACTACAAATAAAATACCATATGCAAGCACTTTTGCGGTATTTGCTTGTGGAAGAGCATATGACCAAATAAGAAATAGTGTATGCTATCCAAATTTAAATGTAAAGATATGTGCAACACATTGCGGTATAACAGTCGGCGAAGATGGAGCTACACATCAAATGTTAGAAGATATTAACATGATGAGAGCTTTGCCTAATATGACAGTTATATCAACATCTGATGATATTCAAACAAAATGGGCAGTAAAAGAAATTTCAAAAATAAAAGGACCAGTATATTTAAGACTATCAAGGCTTGCTACGCCTGTTATATATAATGATAATACTAATTTTGAAATTGGAAAAGGAATACAATTTGGAGAAGGAACAGATGCTACAGTAATATCAACTGGAGTTACAGTAGCAGAAGCTTTAAAAGCACAGGAAACATTAAAGCTGCAAGGAAAAAATATTAGAGTAGTAGATATGCACACAATAAAGCCAATAGATAAAGATATTATTATAAAATGTGCTAAAGAAACCAAAAAAATTATAACAATAGAAGATCATAGTATAATAGGAGGTTTAGGAACCGCAGTATGTGAAGTACTTTCAGAAAATTATCCAATAAAGGTAGAAAGAATGGGAATAAAAGATACATTTGGTAAATCTGGAAAAGCAGAAGAATTGATGAAGTTTTTTGAAATAACTTCAGAAGATATTATAAAAAAAGTATTAGAATAATGTAGTAAATAGCAAGTTATAAAAGCAATAATATGCTTTATTATAACTTGCTAAAATAATATATAGATAAAAATATAATTGCCTTAAATTTACATGTGTTTTTTTTATGAAAAGACTTGAAAAAAATATAGAATATTGTTATGATTATACTGTGAAATTATGCAGATATTTTAGACAAGGAGTATAAAATGATCGAATTTAAGAATGTTAGTAAAACATATTCTACAGGTACAGAAGCTGTACATAATGCGAATTTTAAAATAAATAAAGGTGAATTTGCCTTCTTAGTAGGAACATCTGGTTCAGGAAAATCTACATTAATTAAATTAATATTAAAAGAAGAAGAACCTACATCAGGTACAATTGTTATAAATGGAAAAGATACTACTTTTTTAAAGAAATCAAGAGTTCCTTTTTTAAGAAGGAGTATGGGAGTTGTTTTTCAAGACTTTAGATTATTACCAGACAAAACAGTATATGAAAATGTAGCTTTTGCTATGTATATTGTTAAAGCTACACCAAGACATATTAGAAGACAAGTACCTATGGTATTATCATTAGTTGGATTAAGTGGAAAAGCAAAAATGTATCCAAACGAATTATCAGGAGGAGAACAACAAAGAGTGGCATTAGCTAGAGCATTAGTAAATAATCCATCAATGTTAATAGCAGACGAGCCTACTGGAAACCTAGACCCAGAAACAGCTTGGGATATTATGAATCTATTAAATGATATAAATTTAAGAGGAACTACAGTTGTTGTAGCAACTCATGCAAAAGACATTGTAGATAAAATGAAAAAAAGAGTTATTCAAATAGATAAAGGTATTATAGTAAGAGATAGTAAAAAAGGTGGGTACAATAGTGAAATTTAATATAGTAAGTTATTTAATAGGAGAAGGTTTAGGAAATGTATTTAAAAATAAAAAATCTACATTTTCAGCTATGCTAGTAATGTGCATTTCAATGCTAGTATTTGGATTATTTTTCATAATTGGAGAAAATGTTAACCATATTATGGAGACAGTTCAATCTTCTCAAGAAATACAAGTATTTATTAAAAATGATGCTACAGATGAAGAAATACAAAAAGTAGGTGAAGAAATAAATAAAATAGATGGAGTTAAAAATACTACTTTTGTATCAAAAGATGAAGCATTAGATATAATGCAAGATAGACTTGGAGAAAAGGGATATTTGCTACAGGGATACGAAGAAAATAATTTTCTAAAGGCATCTTATAAAGTAACTTTTACAGATTTAAAATTAGCAAATAAGGTTGAAAGTGAAATTAATAATATAGAAAATATTTCAAAAATAACAAGCAGTAACGAAACAATGACAAAATTAATAAGTGTTGCAAATGGAGTTAGACTAGTAACAGGAGTTATACTTGTAGCATTAGTAATAGGTTCTATTTTTATTATTTCGAACACAATTAAACTTACAGTATATGCAAGAAGAAGAGAAATATCTATAATGAAATATGTAGGAGCTACTAATTCATTTATAAGATGGCCATTTATAGTAGAAGGTGTAGTAATAGGTATTATCTCCGCATTAATTTCTATACTATTAGTTGGATTTTTATATAAATTTATAGCAGCTAAATTATTAGAAACTACTTTAATAAAAAGTATAGGAATAACTCTTGTTACATTTGGAAATATGTTTAATTTAATTATATTAGTATATTTACTTTTAGGTATAGGTATAGGAATTATAGGAAGCTCTTTATCAATGAGAAAATACTTAGAAGTGTAAAATGGAGGTATGAAATGACCAAAAAAATAGTAAGTGCTATATTAGTTTTTATTTTGTTAATAGGATTTGGTGCAAATGTTTTTGCTTCTTTACAATCAGAAAAGAACGATTTGCAAAATAAAATAGACGATGCCAAAGAACAAAAAACAAAAGTAAAATTAGAGATTTCTAAATCATTACAAGACATAGAAGACTTAAATGATTCAATTGATGATAACCAAGATAAATTAGATGATTTGAACAATGATTTAAAAAATCTTTCAGATGAAATTAGCCAATTAAAAAGTGAATTAGAAGAAGCTGAAAAGCAATATGATGCACAAGAAGATTTATTAAAAGATAGAATTTCTGCTCAATATGAAGCCGGAGATATTACATATTTAGATGTACTTTTAAATTCAAAAGGATTTTCAGACTTTTTATCAAATTATTTTCTAGTATCAGAAGTATTAGAGAACGATTCTGAATTATTAACAAACATTGAAAACAAAAAAACAAAAATTGAAAAAGATAAACAAAGTTTAGAGGACAAACAAAAAGATTTAAAAACAAAAAAAGCAGAACAAGAAAAAATTCAAGTTCTATTAAATAATCAAAAGGTACAAAAACAAAATAAAGTTTCAGCTCTATCAGATGAAGAAAAAAACCTACAAAAATCAATAGAAGAATATACAAAAGAAATTAATAGAGTTGAAAAACAAATAAGAGATGCAGCTAATAAGGCAGGAAATAAATATAATGGAAATATTTCAGGATCAGGAGTGTTGGCTTGGCCTTTACCAAGTAGCTATGGAAGATCTAGAATTACTTCATACTTTGGACATAGAGAACAACCAGTTGCAGGAGCTAGTACATATCATAGAGCAATAGACATAGGAGTACCAATTGGCACATCCGTATATGCAGCAGCAGATGGATATGTAGTTACAACAGGATATTCTAGTATTAGAGGAAATTATATAATGGTAAAACATGCAGATAACTTATATACTTTCTATCAACATTTAAAATCTGTTGCAGTTCCAGCAGGAAGGAATGTATCAAAGGGACAAACAATTGCATATAGTGGAAATACAGGAATTGGTTCTGGACCACACTTACATTTCGAAGTTAGAACTTCTCCAAATTATGGTAGTGAAGTAAACCCACTAAAATACCTATAATTAAGAAAAAATGAGGGTATAAACCCTCATTTTTATAATATACTTAAATATTAAGGAGTATTAAGAATGAGAAAAGAAAAGAAAATTTATAGAACTATTATGCTAATCATTGTAGTGGCATTAGTTACATTTATATTAACTACTTGTGTAATGAGTAATAACACATATAAAAAAGACGGTAGCTATACTAATATATCAGAAAATTTAAAACTTAATACAAAATTAAATACAATTAAAAAAATAATAAACGAAGATTTTTTAGGAGAAGTGGACGAAACAAAATTAACAGAAGCTGCTATCAAAGGATATGTAGAAGGATTAGATGACGAATATACAGAATATTTTACAAAAGAAGAAATGGAAGAATTTAAAACAGAAACAGAAGGCAATTATGTTGGAATAGGAATATACATGCTAAAAAATACAAAAGACAATAATATAATTGTTTTATCAGCCATAAAAGGATCACCAGCAGAAGAGGCTGGTTTAAAAACAGGAGACATAATAAAAAAGGTAAATGATAAAGAATACACAGCAGAGGAATTTGAAAAGATAGCATCAGATATAAAAGGAAAAGCAGGAAGCAAGGTAAAATTAGAAATACAAAGAGGAGAAGAAACATTAACATTTGAAATAGAAAGAAAAAAAATAGAATTATATCCAATAGAATCAGAAGTACTAGAAAATGATATTGGATATATAAATATCTCGTCTTTTTGTGAAGATTGTAGTAGTAAATTTAAAGAAAACTATGATAAACTAAAGAGAAAAAATATAAAATCACTTGTAATAGACTTAAGAAATAATGGCGGTGGTATTGTAGATGAAGCATTAGAAATATTGGACTCTATTTTAAATAAGGACTCTATTATGCTTATTACTGCAAATAAAAAAGGTGAAGAAAAAATAGAAAAAGCTAAAAAGAAACCAACCATAGAAGTACCAATAGTAGTACTTGTAAACGAAAATACTGCTAGTAGTTCAGAAATATTTGCGGCAGCATTAAAAGAAAATAATAAAGCAAAAATAATAGGAACGAAAACTTATGGCAAAGGAGTAATACAAGAATCTATAACATTAAGTGATGGCAGTGGAATAAAAATAACAACTGAAGAATACTATACTCCAAATAGAAACAAAATAAATAAAATAGGAATAACTCCAGACATTGAAGTAGACTTAGAAGAAAAAACAAAAAATATAACAGAAATATCAAGAGACCAAGATACACAACTAAAAAAAGCAATAGAAACTTTAAAATAAATTCAATAAAAATATTGATATAAAAGTTCAAATATGTTAATATATAATATATTTGAACTTAAAATATGCCGGTGTGCTGGAATTGGTAGACGGGGCAGACTCAAAATCTGTTGTCAGCAATGGCGTGTGGGTTCGAGTCCCACCACCGGCACCAAGATAAAAAAATGCAACGAAAGTTGTATTTTTTTTTGTAAGAAATAAAAAGGTGGGACTCGAAAAGGAACATGCCAAGTTTAGGCTGGTTCAAGGCCAGACTAAACGCAGGTAAAAATAGTCCAGTGGACTATTTTTGTGACGCGAGTGCGAGTGGACCCACCACCGGCACCAATGTTGTCTAAAAAATATTAAAATCATCAAAACAAAAGAATAGTATTTAAATTGAAAATAATAAAAATTATAAAATCGTTAGTGATGATTTATATAAAAACGGAATATTTGATTATAACGATAAATAGATAGCTAATAATATTTATAGAAAGGTAACAATACAAAAAATTAAAATTAAAAATAAAAAATGTGAGAAAAGAAAAATATAATCGTTATATTTTAATAGCACATCCTTTAAGACAATGTAATAAAGCAACTTTAAACATATTAAAAATTATTGATGGAAATTATACTGGAGAATATATTGCAAAAATGAAACCTAAACTTTATAATGAAACAAAGGAATTATTAATTACATTAAAAAGAGATAAAATAATTGATATATAATTAGGAGGAAAGTATGAAAGAAGTTAGTGTAGAGGATTTTAAACTTTTTAAAGAAAAAGTGGACAACTTTATAACAAAAGATGCTGAAACATTTTATTTCAGAAATTTAATGGAAGCTATACATGATAGTGATTATATGAATGAAGTAAATTCTATAATTGAGTATGTTAGCAAAGAAAGAACTGCAAAAGAAATAGATGAATTATTTCAAATGCTGAGAGCAAAGGCAGAAGGACAATTTAAATTGAGAGATAAGGCAGAAGAATATGAAAAGAAGGTAAATTATTCATTAAGAGGTTTGGCATATTTTTGCTTAGTAGAAGCACTAAATGAAAATAGTTCATTTAGTGAAAAGATAATAGAAGATATAAAAAAGAAATATGGAAAAAATTATCTAGATATTGTTAAAAATATAGATAGAGCATATTTATCAGTTGATGGAAAAACGATATTAAAAGAACAGAAATTACAATTACCTAATGATGAAGAAATGAAAAAGTATTTGGTAATGAAAAAATGGCAAGATAATCAAAGACTTTATTCTATGAAACGAATTAGACCTCTTTATCCATTAGAATTAGAATATATAAATGAACCAGATCAAAACTTAATGCTAATACATAAAAAAACACTAGTAAAAAGAGCCAAAGAAGATTTGAAAAAAATGAAAATTGTACCAATAGAATATTTGGCAAATCTCTATGAAGCAGGTTTAGAAGACGAATTGAAAGATATGATAGGTGGAAAAGCATTGGGATTGGCGAAATTAAGGGCAAGTGAAATTAGGATACCTAAAACTTATGTTATACCTTATTATGTTGAAATAGAAGACAATGAAATTAAAGATTTACTTGATAAAAATAAAAGATATGCTGTTAGAAGCTCTGCTAATGCAGAAGATGGTGGAATGTACTCTTTTGCTGGAATGTTTGATTCATATTTGAATGTTGAAAAGAAAAATATTATAGATAGAGTAAGGAACGTAAAGCAATCAGTAAAGAATGATAGAGTAAAAAAATATATTGAAATAAATAACTTACAACAACCAAATATGAATGTTATAATACAAGAATTTATTGAGCCAGAAATATCAGGAGTTTGGATAGGACAAAGTGAAGATAACGGCATTTTAGAATGGATAGAAGGAAATGGCGAAAAATTAGTTTCTGGAAAAGAGACTCCAATAAGAGAAGAATGGAATAGAACTAATGGTACGCAAGAAGGAATAAAAACTAACGATTATATAGGAAAGCAATTATTAGATATTCAAAATGCACTAGCTAAGTTTAATGGAGACACGGCTGATATGGAGTGGTGTGTTATAGATGGAGAATTGATATTATTGCAATACAGACCTGTTACAAGAGAAGTTTCTATGGAGAAAAATAAAACTTTAACAAATTCTGATGAAGAAATCTTTGTAGGTTCTCCAGCATCAACAGGAGAAGTAATAGGAAAATCAGCTTATTATAGAAATTTAAAAGATATAGAAAAATGGAATGATGGAGATATATTAATATCAATGTTTACAGATCCTGATTGGCTAGATATTATGTCTAGATCATCAGGTTTGGTTACAGCTGTAGGAGGAATGTTATGCCATTCAGCTATTATTGCTAGAGAATTAGGAATTCCTTGTGTAACTGGAGTTGGAAGGAAGGCTTTAAAAGATTTACGAGACGAAAATGAAATCTATGTAAATGGTACTACAGGTGAAGTATGTTCAAGTAGAATATATGAAAAAACAAAAAAAAGAAGATGAAGAATATGAAAAATTTTTAAAAGAGATTAGAAGATTATTATCAGATAAAAAACTATTTATAGATACTCAAAGAACTTATATACATAAATTAAAGAATACAGGATTAATTTAAGTTAAAATTATTGACTTTTGCTAAAATTTTAAGTATAATAAATATAGAAAATGAAAAACCACAAACGTGGTTGCCGATGAATATGTAAAAAACACATCAAACCGACAAGTTACAGATGTGTTTTTTATTGTCTATTTGCTTAAAATTATAACCAGTATAATTAAGGCAAATACTATAATAGTTTCGACAACTAAGCCAAATAAAAGTAAGTATATTATTTCTAATAAAACAGCTTCTATCATAGCACCACCTCCGTTCTCACGACAAAGTCGTGGATTAAAAGTGGCAACCACATCTGCAATTTTCATTTCCTATGTCAGCTAGTATAACATAGATTTTATATTAAAGCAATAAAAAGAACAAAATTTCGCAAAAAAGTTTTTTTCTCATATACTTGATTTTTATTTAATAATCTGATAATCTATATGTAGCTTGATTGATTTAATATCAATCGTCAAGAGAGCTAACGAGTTGTAAATGTCTACTTCGTTGGCACCAAGATAAAAAAATGCAACGAAAGTTGTATTTTTTTTGTGGAAAATAAAAAAGAGGTTAGCATAGTGAAGTGATAAAACTTAGTGATATAAAAAATGTTCAAACTTGAAATTTTATGTAAAGTATATTATAATAAAAGTAATTACTAAATAGTACTAGTAATGTTCCTCACTTTTGCAGCAGAGGAAAAGACCATTATTAATTTAAAAAATTTTAGGAGGACTAAGAAATGGAAAAGTCAACAAGAAAAGTCATTAACCACTTAAGACAATATATCGGCAAAGAAGTACTTCGGACAAAGCCGGCTTGTGGGGACTGGAGTTATACAGATGATAGCCCCATATTGTTGGTAGGATTTACTTCTGATGGTTGCATAAGATATAGACATACGGGTTGGGAAGCACGATTCTTCGGAGACAAGGAATTTGTTTTACCGTTCCACTTTACAGATCGCAACTGGATTACCTACAAAAAGGCTTTGAAGGCTAAAGGTAATGAGTTAAATAAGTGGAGAGGTAAGAAAATTAGAAGAATCTGTCCTACTTCTACAACCGGCGACCGTTCTTTTATGTCTGGTGAAGCTCCTACTCTGATATCAGCATCCAAATACCATATGGTGATTATGCATAATGATACTTGCCTGAAGGGAGAAAAGTCTGTCTTGAGATCGGATTATATGAATCCAAATGACTGGGAACTTGCTGAATGAAGAAAACGATAAAAGAGTCTCACTTGAGATTCTTTTATCGTTTTTTATATAAGATTTAAAATTTATGTTTCATATTTAAAAGTCTTGAAATTAACATAAGAAAATGATATACTATTTATACTATTCGTAGCTATACGAACTATAATAAGAATAGCAGTGTAGAAAATTTCTAAAAAATAATTTTTAAAGAAGGAGATTAAAATGGCAAATGAATTTTTAGTAATATCAGATGGAACATATACTTTGTCAGAAACCGAGAATAAAAATCAGTTTTATTTTTATCGGAATGACGGAGCAGTTTTAACTGATAGATACAGTGAGCCGATGGATTTGTATGAGGTATACATTATGCAAAAGATGATGAATGGAGAAATAACAACAGATGCAGTTATGTATAACATTCATTCGGAAATGTCTGATGATGAGAAATGTATTAGATTAACTATCTACGACATCGGCGAAGAAAAAGTAAGAAACACCAGTTCAACAGCCAATAACAAACACCCGAATTTTTTGAAGCGTCTGTTTTATAAAATCTTTGGGTAATGAAATAAAAGGTAGAAAATACCATTATAGCTGTTATCTACCTTTTATTTAATATCTAAATATGATATAATTGTACACACATATATATTAGTATGTAATATTTTTTAGGAGGTATTTATATGTCAGAAGTAGCGCAAAGGGCAAAAATTTCTTATGAAAGAAGACCTAATACATTACATTCATTTTTTGCATTAAAGTTTCATGATGGTGATGAGGACAAGGCAAAAGTAGAAGCCATAGAACGAGCTTTAAACAAAGCAGGTGTTGAAATTACTTTAATGGCACGAGATGTTGAAAAGTGGGGTGAAGCTTATATTCCTGAAGGAAAAACACTTATGAAGGATTATGCTTTTCCAGCAATGATTCAATGCGACTGCAATATTATTGAGTTTAGCGAAAAAGGTGTTGGACTTGGTATGAATGGTGGATTTTGTTATGCAAAAGGCAAACCAATTTATGTTATTGCAAAAACAAGTAGTGATATTTCTACGACAATGGCCAATGTTGCAACAAAAATTATCTTTTATGACAAGCCAGAAGATTTAATAGAGCCTTTCACAAGAATCGTTAAAAGTTTCCCTCGTGTGATTTTGGCATCTAAATCTGCTGTGCGCAAACAACAACTTACTGATAATAGTATTCCATTTGAAGTAATTGTAAGTAATGCTGATGAAACACCGGATAAATCTAAATCATTTAAAAATCAATTGGCTGAAATTTCTATGCGTAAGGCAAGGAAGGTTCTTGAAGAAACTAAAGATAGAGGGCTACGCCTTATTATTGCTGCTGATCAAAATATTGTTTTTGATAACTCTATGTACGGAAAACCAAAATCTAGAGATGAGGCATACAGGCTAATTAGTAGTATGAGTGGAACAGAAGAGGTTTATGCTTATACAGGAAATGCTATATTGCTTGCAGAAAATGATAATGTTCTTCAAAGTATTAATATTACAGATGTTGCAAGATTGAGTGTTGATTATATTTCTGATGAAGAAATTGATAATTATTTAAAAAATGATAATTACTTGTCTATTTGTGGAGGAATATCAATCAATAACTGTTCATTTGTACATTTAAAAGAAGGACGCATGTCAACAGCAAAAGGAATGACACTGGAATATGCAAAAGAAATAATGTCAAACTTAAATGAATGTTAATTTATTAGCAGTATCTGAAAAATATTGTTGGTGGAATTGATTTAATTTTGCCTAAAGAGCCTAATACTGAAAATTAGTATTAGGCTCTTTAAATTATTATATTTGAAAAAAATTACTCAATATGCTATACTACTAGTAGATATGGGTAATAACTCATATCGTAAAATTTTTTTCACTGAATTGTGAAAGGAGTAAAATACTCCTCTAACTGTTTGGTTTTACATATTAAACAAATTACAACTAAAAACAAGGAGGAAAGAAAGATGTGTAATAGCATCAAATCAAAGACATTAGGTGTTTGTAAACGGAGTTTGTTACTCGTTTTTCTGCTTATCATTAGTATGTTTATAATGGTAGCATGTGATAGCGAGGAAAAAGTTGTAACAACACAGGAGTTCGAGCTAGTATCTTGCTATATCGAATACAGAAACAAAACTAATGGATTCGGAGGAATTATTAAGACAGATGAATATCTACATTATGGTTATGTAGATGATAATGGACAAGTAACTTTTAGTGAAATGCCCTTTAGCAATTATCTTGAACTTAAAGTGACTGAAGAAACACCTAAAGTTATCATTACGACTAGCAATAATAACAAAACTTATGCATTTGAGCTGACAAGAGAAATGTATAAGAATATAAATTCTAGTCAACAATGAGACAAATGGCAACCGCTTTTTCTGTATAAAAGGAGAGTGGTTGCTGTTTTATGCAAAAAAATCAACATAAAAGAAACAAATATATAGAAAGTTATACAAAAGCAAAACTCTATATGGTATAATTGTACCTGATTTTAAAAATACTATTATGCAAAAAATATGGAGAAAAAAATGAAACAAGAAAATATGACGAGATTTAATAGAATATTTCCATGGTATTTAGGATTATCAGGAGATTTGTTATTTTGGATAGCTATTGATACACTATTTTTAACAGTTGTAAAGAATTTTAATGCCTCACAAATAGTTTCTTTAACTACAGTATCTTTGGTAACTTGTATATTATTACAACCACTATTATTGAAAATTATAAAGAAAACTGGAAATACAAATTCAGTAAGAATGGGGGCTTTGCTCTTATTAATAGCTAGTTTATTATTAACATTTGGCAAAAAATATGTAGTTATTGCTTTAGGAAATATTTTTTATGAAATTGCATTTACATTTCAAAATATGGCAAATGTAATGTTAAAAAATAATTTAGAGTTGCAAAATAGAAATGATGATTATATAAAGATTAAAACAAAAGCTAATACCATATATGCAATAGTAACAATGATAATTTCATTTATTGCCAGTATAATGTTTAATTTAAACAATTATTTACCAATGCTAGGATGTATTGCTTTTTGTTTAATATGTTTTATATTATCATTTTATATAGCAGACTATTCTCAATATGATAAGGTTAAAAAAGAAATTAAAAATAAATCTAATAAAAAAATAAGATATAGTAAGTTAATTGTAATATTACTTGTTTCATATGGATTGTTTTACCCAATTGTAAATTCAGGACAATCAAATGGAAAACTATTTATACAACAAGAATTACTATTAAATTTTGATGTGGAAACAACAGCTTTAATAATAGGTGCTATACTATGTATTTCTCGTATGATAAGAGTTATTTCTAATATATCTTTCAATAAGATACATAACAAATATAAAGAAAAAGTAGGAGTAATTTTGCCGATATTATTAAGTATATCTACTGTTTTAATGATACTAGGGTCATTTATTAAAAATTTTATAATACTAAAATTTAGCATTATGAGTTTAGGATATATAATTATATTATTTATTAGAGATCCATTTAAAGTATATATGCAAGATTTAGCATTAAAGAAGGTTGGAAAAGAAAATCAGCAATCATTACTAACAACAATGGAATTATCAAGAAAAGTAGTTCGAGCAATATTGAGCTTAATCTTTACAATAATACTAATGAAAAATCCAATGATTACGGTAATAATTATACTATTTATATTATCAGTTATAGAAATATTAGTTAGTATAAAATTATATGAACTAGTTATAAATGAAAAAGAATTAAAGATAAAAAGTGAAGAAAGCAGTAATAGGAATTGCGAGCAAACATTATGCTAATTATAAAAATGATAGAACAGACATACATATGTTAGAGATGAAATCAAACAGGCAATTTCGATAATGGAGAAGTTGCAATAGCGATATTATCACCAGATAAAGATATAAAATATTGAAAGGTAAGAATGATTTATGAAAAATATATTAATTATGGGAATTGGAAGAGCTGGAAAAACAACTTTGAGTAAAATGATTAAAGATAAATATAATGGATATAATTTGATACATAGTGATTCATTAAAATGGGCGATGATTAGAGCAAAGAATGAAGAAACATATTATAGAAAAAATGTAGATAAACAGAAAGAATTCGAACATGGAGAATACTTTCAAAAAACCCTTTTAGAATTGTATAATTCATTAATAAAAAGCGACACAAAAGAATATGGTTACATATTAGAAAGCGGTCAATTACATCCTAAAATTGTTAAAGAAATGGTAGATTTTGAAAATACAATAGTGTTGTGTTTAGGATTAGGAAACTTAAATCCAGAAGATATGGTAAACCAATGTATTACATATGATACAGAAGATAGTTGGACATATGGTTTATCTAAAGAATACTTATTAGAACATGCACAAGACTGGTATGAGTGTAATGAAATGTTAAAAAAAGAATGTCCTAAATATGGAATAAAATATATTGACACTTCAGGAGATAGGATAAATATATTAAATGAAATTTTGAATAATTTATTTGAATAAATTATATACATTAAAAGATGCATGCAAATAGAAAAAATGCAGATTATTTCAAGTTAGAATATACAAAAAATCAAAGATTATTTGAAAAATGAGATATCTTATACGATATAGGGTAAGCATTTTGTAAATATATTATATAAAAATAAAGTACAGTCAATGTTTTAACAAAGACTGTACTTTATAGAATTGTTTAACTAACAATTCTAACTATTAACTTTTAAATATTTTCCCAGAAAATATCCTCATTTTCATTATAGAACTCTGGATAAACAATTTGTAACCACGGCCTTGCAACAGCATATGCCAAAACGATATCTTTATCTTTAACCTTATTGGTTGTATTAGCACATTGTGCAATATTTGTTAAGACTCTCTTTATAGGCTTAATTATAAAGTTTAATGCACCGTACTTGTTAATTATTTTTCCAACCACAAACTTTACAAGATAGTAAGTAGATAAAAACGAAATTGCATATACTATAGAATTAGAAGAAAAATGAGATACAATTGTGCTAACAATGACTGTAAAAATAGTTGCGATTATGCTCCGAATAAGCTCTTCTGCAAATCCGCTAATTAATTCTCTACTGCCACATTCTGGAGAAAATCTTGAAGATTTTCTTACTTCTTCAATGTTCTTTGGCAGTCTTTTATTATTCTCAAGAAAATTTACCATCATATGTTCAGCAGAATGTTTGCTTTTTATTGCAGGAACAGTTTTCATAGTTTCAATTATAACAACACTTACAGTTTTTTCTATGAAATATATAATGTTCATAATAATGAGAAATGCTAAAATGTTGTTTATTGTATTGCATAAATAAAATATGCAAATAAAGCTTAATAGCGAAATTACTAAAATTATAGAAAAAAGTTTTATGAATTCTTTTAAATTTTCTTTAATTATAGAAAAATTGCTTTTTTGTTCTTCTGCCTTTTCTTCTTCTAATCTAATCACACAACCTTCCTCACATTCGACAGCTGTAATGTATTGATTAGCATTAAGATAGAATCTTATTTCATTTTGCAGGCTAGCTGCACGAAAAACCACAAGTTTTTCTGGGTCATTAGATTTTAAAATTGATGTTATTTCATTCCGTTCTTCCATTTTTATTACCTCCAATGTAATATAAGTTAATATTTTTACAATTCCATTTGGAATTATAAATTTATTATATAATATTTTACATAAAGTTGCAAATTGGAAGTAGTATGATAATGAAAAAAAGGTATGGCAATCCATATGGATAGCCATACCTTTTTTATCACACTAATTCTAATGTGAATGTTGAAGTGCTAGTAACTTTGAGAATGAACTCCTCATTGTAATTATAATTGTCTGTTAATGTTTTCAAGAAACATTTGTAAAAATTCTTTTTGAATTTTTTATACCATTCCTTACAGTAATTGCAATACCAAGTATATGCAAGATCTTCATTAAAGTCATCATCATCATATTGATGCCATGTAACTTGAAGCTTGCTATCAAAACAGAAGTCTTTTGAAGAAATAGAAAATCCAGTTTTGCTATTGGAAACAGTAAAGCATCCTGAAGGGTATTGCTTTGAATACCAAGTTGTTCTTCCTGAAGCCCAATATAGAGGAAATACCTGTTCATTTAATAATTCGGACAGATTAAATGATAATCCGCAAATTTCTTTACTTTCTGTACATAACTTTTTCCAGTTAGTAATATGTTTTTTTAGTTCTTCTAAAAATATCCGAACCATTTCTGAACACTGTTCCTGAATGTAAGAATTTTCTTTGTTTTCTTTTTGATTTGTAGATTTTGGTGATAATTGAGTTTGTTTCATCTTGATCTCCTTTAAACCTTGTTCTTCAATTTTTTTTACAGTTAATTATGCACATAGGCAATAAATATTTGCTACAAGCATTTTTAACCGATTTTTAATTTTGTGGTTGTTTTGAAATTTCTTGTAACATATTTAATACAGACATTTTAAAGCTCCTTTCAACTATAGCATTTATGCTAATATGCATACTAATAGTATAACATATTTACATAATACTGTCAAAAAACAGGTAAAAAACTCATAGCTTTAAATTATTATATTTGAAAAAAGTTGCAAAATATGTTATACTACTAGTAGATATGGGTAATAACCTATGTCGTAAAATTTTTTTTCACTGAATTGTGAAAGGAGTAAAATACTCCTCTAACTTTTTGGTTTTATACATAATCAATACAGCAACAAAAAAAAGGAGGAAATTTTTATGCAGCTATTAGAAAAGTTACAAAAGCTCAAAGGAGAGGAATTTGAAGAGCGGGAAAACATTAATTTCTCAGGAATAGATAACATTGTAATCTATTCCGATATGGGAAAAATCAATTTATTGCAAGCAAAACTTGCTAAACCAATGGTCTATTGCTTTGGCTATAGACCAAGGACAACAACATTTGAATTAAAAATCTCAAAAAGAGATGAAAAAACTATGTCGATTTCTGTTTTGGGCGATGGTAATCTTGAAGGAGCAGAAGTGAACTTAACAGTTCTTATTCCCGAACATAAATTTAAATGTATTGAAGTTTCAGGAATTAAAACTGAAATTAACATTAATTCGGATGTTGAAACAGAAAAATTGATTATCCAAACTGAAGAAGGCAATGTCGAAGCTCTATCAAATCAAGTAAAAAATTTGGATATTAACATTCAGAAAAAAGGCGATATCTACCTACATCTTAATGAGGATGTAACTGATTCAATGGAAGCCTTTACAGAAAAGGGCGAAATTGAAATCCACTTCTTTAATGAAGAAGAAGGAAGAAACATAAAATTAGTTCATAAAAAATAGCTGAAAAAAGAAACGGTACTACTTTTTGTGGTACTGTTTTCTTTTTATAACTATTGACAATTTTTAATAAAGTTGTATAATAAATATATTATAGTAAAAAATAATATTGAGACAAAGTAAGGTAAAGGTTATCTAAAGAGAGCAATAGTGTCTACGCTGAAAGCTGTTGCAGAAAAACATATCTGAAAAACTACCTCAATTATATCTAGCAAAACTAGACGGTGATTACGATATAATCTAATTAAGGTAAAAATAGGATGGAACCGTGTAAATGCACTCCTATGAATAGTTTAATGCTATTCATAGGAGTTTTTGTATGTGTAATGCCTTTTGACTTAAATTAGTTAAAAACAAAGAATATAAGGAGAGTGGTATTTTATGATTAAAATTACATTAAAAGATGGGAGTATAAAAGAATTTGAAGAAGCTATTTCTATTTTAAATATTGCTAAAAGTATAAGTGAAGGATTAGCAAGAGTTGCAACAGCTGGTGAAGTTGATGGGAAAGTAGAAGATTTAAGATTTGTTGTAGAAAAAGATTGCAAATTAAACATATTAACTTTTGATAATTCTTTAGATGGAAAAAAGGCTTATTGGCATACTTCTTCTCATATTATGGCACAAGCTGTAAAAAGATTATTTCCAGATGTTAAATTAGCAATAGGACCAGCCATTGATGAGGGCTTTTATTACGACTTCGATGTAGAAAAACATTTTTCAGATGAAGAAAAACAAAAGATTGAAGAAGAAATGAAAAAAATAATAAAAGAAGACTTACCAATAGAAAGATTTGAACTACCAAGAAATGAAGCAATAAATTTAATGAAAGAAAAAAATGAAACATATAAAGTTGAACTTATAGAAGCTTTACCAGAAGGAGAAGTTATATCTTTTTATAAACAAGGTGAATTTGTAGATTTATGTGCAGGACCACATTTAATGAGTACTGGAAAAGTAAAATCAATAAAAATTCTTTCAGCATCAGGAGCATATTGGAGGGGCGACGAACATAATAAAATGTTACAAAGAATATATGCTATATCATTCCCTAAAGCAAGTATGGTAGAAGAATACTTAAATATATTGGAAGATAGAAAAGCTAGAGATCATAGAAAAATTGGAAAAGATTTAAAATTGTTTATGACTCATCCTTTAGTAGGAGCAGGATTACCAATATACTTACCAGATGGAGCAACTATTAGAAGAATTCTTGAAAGATATATTCAAGATAAAGAATTAGCTTTAGGATACAAACATGTATATACTCCAAGCTTAGCAACTACAAATTTATACAAAATAAGTGGACATTGGGATCATTATAAAGATGATATGTTTCCAATAATGAAAATGGATAATGAGGAATTAGTGTTAAGACCTATGAATTGTCCTCATCATATGTTAATTTATAAAAGTGAATTACATTCTTATAGAGATTTACCAATTAGGATTGGAGAACTTGCTCATGATTTTAGATATGAAGATTCTGGAGCTGTTTGTGGCCTAGAAAGAGTAAGACAAATGTGCCAAAATGATGCACACTTATTTGTAAGACCTGATCAAATAAAAGAAGAAGTTGGAAATGTTTTAAAATTAATATTTGAAGTTTGGAAAAAAGACTTTGGATTTGATAAATTTGAATTTAGACTTTCTTTAAGAGATAAAAATAACAAAGAAAAATATATCGATAATGATGAAATGTGGGAAACTGCAGAAAACGCATTAAGAGAAATATTAAAAGAATTAAATATAGACTTCTATGAAGCAGAGGGAGAAGCAGCTTTTTATGGTCCAAAGATAGATATACAAATTAAATCAGCATTAGGACATGATGTAACAATACCAACATGTCAATTAGATTTTGCCTTACCAGAAAGATTTGACTTAAAATATGTAGGAAAAGATGGTGCAGAACACAGACCAGTAGTAATTCATAGAGCTATATTAGGATCTTCAGATAGATTTATATCTTTCTTATTAGAAGAAACAAAAGGAAATTTACCAGTATGGCTTGCACCAGTACAAGTAAAAATACTTCCAATAGCAGATGCTCATATAGAATACGCTAATATAGTTAAAGAGGCATTGTTAAAAGAAGGAATAAGGGCACAAATAGATGAAAGAGAAGAAAAAATAGGATATAAAATTAGAGAAGCTCAATTAGCAAAAATACCATATATGTTAATTTTAGGAGATAAAGAAAAAGAATCAAATACAGTAGGAGTTCGTTCAAGAAAAGAAGGAGATATTGGAGCACAAAAAATAGAAGAATTTATTTCTAATATAAATGAAGAAATTAAAAAATATGGAAAAGAATAAAATACACAAAATAAAAAAATCTTTCAATTGTGAAAGATTTTTTTATTTTAAATTAATTTGATTAACAATATCATTAAAATCTTCATATCCTAGAAATCTATTAATATTTTTACTAGATATTCCAGTTTGAAGAGAAAGCTCATTTAATGAGTGGATTTGGGTTATGTTATTGTTTTCTTCAATAAAATCTTTAAATTTTGACATTTCAAATTTATCTTTACTTAAACAATTACAACAAACATCATCATTAGAAGTAAAGAAACATCCACAACGACTACATCTTTTGAATTCCATAATAGTACACTCCATATAAAATATTTTTAATTATTTTATCACAACTTGTAAAAAAAATAAAGAAAAAAGAGTAAATTTGTATAACTTTTCTTGTACATTATAAAAGACTTGTGATATACTAAAAAATGTATATCCAATATAATAATTTTAAAAAAATTAGGAGGAAAACAAATGCCTGAAAATACTAAAGAAAAGGATATTATATTAAAAAACTTAGATTATATAGGACTAAATTTAGAAGAATTGCCAGATTTTTTAACCACATATAAAGATGTGGATTTTAGGCCTAGTAAAGCATATGAAGAAAATAATTTTAAGATATATAGATATATAAATTTAAGAGAAATAGAAATACTATTAACACCTACAAATAGGCTAAATACAATAACAGAAAAATATATGTCAGCAGTACCTTTAGCTAAATATTTGAATACTGATGATGAAGAAAATATAATTTTATATGCAACATTACTAAAAATGTTTGAACATATAAATAAAAGTGAAATAGAAAAAATAGAAAATGAACAAAAAAAACTACAGAAAAAAGTTCCATTTAAAGTAAAATACGAAAACAATTATTTATGGCAAATCTATTATTCAGAATACACAGGAAAATACTTTATGATGGTAACAATAGAAGACATGGATTATAGTTGCTTTTTCTATTTATTAAAAAAACAAATAGAACTTAATAAATTAAACAAAGATGAATATATCTATGTACCAATATGTGGAGCAGATTATTCTAGAAGATATTTAAAAAAATCAGAAATATCAGATTTAGAAAAATATATTTGGCTATTTTCTAAAGAATGGCCTAATATTTATGAAGTGTTTGATAAAGAAAATGAATTAGTTATGCATGTTGTTGGTAAAACAGAAGTGTATGACAAAGTAAAAACAACATACAAAACAAAGTTAAGTACAAAAGAAGAAGCAAATAAGTTTTATAAACTATTAAAAGCATTATTTATATTGCAAACAGAATTGCCACATTATTATAAATTTGATACACAAATTGGTAAAAATGGAGAATTAATATTTGAATATAATTCTAAATTAATAGAATATGATAATTTGTCTAAATTTATAAAAGAACAATATAAAAAATATGCAAAAGAACTTAAAGAAATATTTAAACAAAAAGAAGTTTTAGATTTACAATTAGAAAAGAGTAAAAATGAAGAAAAAGAGAAAAACTTAGAATACATATGGAAAGAAAAACAAGTTGCTACATATTTAGAATGTAAAACAACAATGTTTGGAAAAATAAAATACTTTTTTAAAAGTAAAAATGCAAAGTTTATAAAAAAGAAAGAAAAAGAAAAAAATAATAGCAAACAGATAAAAGAAAAAAATAAAATAGAAAAAGATATAAGCAGTGGAATTATAGAAGATAAAGAATACTATACAATAGAAGATTTAATTAAAGTGTGTTTAGAATTAGATATTATAAGAACTAAAATTAAAAATGTTGAAATGGATTTAAACGCATTAAAAGACAAAATAAAAAGTATAGATAACAAGATAAAAAATGCAACATTATACTTACAAAAAATTGAAGAACATAAAAAGAGTATTTTTGAGTTTTGGAAATTTGCCAATAGAGATGAAACACTAAGTTTAAATTCAGGTGAACAAGAAAAAACAGATGAATCATCTCAAAAAATAAGTAAAACTTTTGATTATGAAGAAGATTTAGAAGATTTAGGCATAATGGCAGATAGAATGCAAAGAGATAAATTAACAAGGAAAGAATGTAATGCTATATTTTTAGCTGCAACGCCAGAAATATTAAATGATATAAATAAAATTAAAAGCAACAATAAAATAAGTGAAGAAAACTTAATTAGAATTAAAGAAGAAGCAGAAAAAGAAATTATTTTATTTGGTTCAGAAAAATTTGATATATTTGGTAATGTTAAAGAAGATAAAACAAAAATAAATATATTAGCCAACAAGAAACATCGTGAGGTGAAAAAAGATAAATTTAAAATTCTTGATCTTTCAAAAAATATGACTTTAGAAGAATATACAGAAAAGATAAAAGAACAATATCAAGTAATAGAAAAAGCAATAGAAAAAATAAAGGCTATAACAGATGTAAATATATATACTACTTCTAATGAAAAATTAGAAACAAATAAAATAGGAAAATTTCATATTAATCCTATGAATTCTATAGGTGAAGATAATTCTGAAAAAGTAAACTTATATAAAATAAAACTAAAAGAGGGAATCAACTTAGCGTATTATACAAATATAATGTATTATGATAATGAGCATAATACATTACCAGTCGGAATGAATATTGATGATTATGTACTGTTTGACATGAGTTTATATAATTTAAAATTAAAGAAACAAAAAGTGCTAAGAATTAATGAAGATATCGACGAAATAAATAATAAAACAAAGTTGTTATGTGTATATGAATATGAGATAGAAATAAAAGATAACAACAAAAATGAATAAAGAGCTTGATTTTATTGCAATTTTGGTATAAAATATATAAGATTTAATAATAATAATATGGAGGTAGATAATATGGCAGAAGTATACATGGCAGGAGATGTAAGAAATGGTACAACATTCGAATTAGATGGATCAGTTTATAAAGTGGTTGAATTTCAACATGTTAAACCAGGAAAAGGAGCAGCATTCGTTAGAACAAAATTAAAAAATGTAATAAACGGATCAGTATTAGAAAAAACTTTCAACCCATCAGAAAAATTACAAGGTGCAGAAATCGAAAAGAAAGAAATGCAATACTTATATAATGATGGAGATTTATACTATTTTATGGATAATGAAACATATGAACAAATGCCTTTAAATAAAGAACAATTAGGAGACAGCTTAAAATTTATTAAAGAAAATATGTCTGTAAAAGTATTGTCTTTTAAAGGAAAAGTATTCTCAGTAGAACCACCTATGTTTGTAGAATTAGAAGTAACATATACAGAACCAGGATTTAGTGGAAATACAACTACTACATCAGGAAAACCTGCAACATTAGAAAATGGATATGAGATATCAGTTCCTTTATTTATAAATATCGGAGATGTTATAAAAATAGATACTAGAACTGGTGAATATATGGAAAGAGTTTAGGGAGAAATTTGATGAAAGAATTACAAAAAGTAATTAAAAATATAATTTCAGATTTACAAAATAATATTAATAACGAAAAAGATCTTGATTATGCTAAAACAAAGTTATTTGAACTATACACAGCTTTTGCTGACGAATTAGAAGAAATTGAGACTAGTTGCAATAAAAAAGTAGATGTAATAGGAGCAAGATATTCTATATTGGAAGCTAAAATAGATGAGATAGAAAATGAGTTAAGTAAAATAGAAAAAGACATTTATATTGACGAAAATGAAGAAGAATATGATTTGGATATTATTTGTCCATATTGCGAAACAGAATTTACAATAGACATGTCAGAAGAGTTAAAAAACAGTGTAATATGTCCTGAATGCAACAAAGAAATAGAATTGGATTGGAATAATGAAGAAGAACATCATTATTGTGATCATAACTGTTCAGGATGTCATTTAGAAGACATTGAAGAAGATGAAGAAGACGATATGTAGTTAAAAATAATTAAGAGGATTGACGGCTACGCCGTCTTTTTTTATAGAAAAATGCAAATGAGGTCCAGTTGTTGCTCCATTTGTTGGTTTACCACTTGAATCAGCATAGGGGTTATTTTTTACTCCATATACATTTTTGGGCCCAACTTGACCGATTATTTCTCCAACATTTACTAAAGAACCAATACTTATAATATAATTGGGACTAACATGATGATAAATAAATTGTAAATTATTAGCTTTTAAAATAATGCTATATCCACCAGAACCTTTAAAACCGAAGATCAACAACTTGAGAATTTGCAACAGCAACTAAATTTGTACCTGCAGGTGCTGCTATATCTATTCCTTGATGAAATGAACTAGCATGTTTTGTAGGAGAGTTTCTCTTACCAAATGGCGAAGTTATTTTTGTATAACCAGGTGAAGGCCAGCAAAAGCTTGAATTATTAATATTAAAATATTTTGTTTTATTTGATGTTTCTATATTAATATTTGAAAAAGCTAGGTTTGGAATAAAAAGACATGGGATAAACACTAGAATAAAAATAAAAACTAAAGAAATTTTTATAAAATTATAAGACATAAAATACCTCTAAAAGAATATAAAATTTATGGTATTGTATTATATAATTAGCTATAAATCAACAAAAATAAGTAGACAAATATCGACAAAAAAAGAATAGCATAGCTATTCTTGTAATGGCAGGGGCACTAGGAGTCGAACCTAGCTCAGTGGTTTTGGAGACCATTATACTACCGATGTACTATGCCCCTATAAATAATACATTAATTATATTAACATATATTTATATTATATGCAAGTTAAAATATAAATTTTAATAATAATTTGCATTAAATATTAAATAGGTATACAATATTCGCATTATAACATAAATGGGGGCAATAATGAAAATATATATAGTTTTAACACATACAGGAACAATGTTATCTAATATAATAAAATTTTACACAAAATGTGAATTTTCACATGTATCAATTTCATTAGATAAAGAATTAGAACATATGTATAGTTTTGGAAGGAAAAATCCGTATAATCCATTTTGGGGTGGATTTATACATGAAGAATTAGAAAAAGGAACATTTAAAAGATTCAAAAATACATATTCTGTGGTATATTCATTAAATATAGAAGAAAGACAATATGAAATTATAAAGTATTTAATAAATAAATTTAATACCAATATAAATAAATATAAGTTTAATACAATAGGGCTATTTGCAGTAGCTATGCACATAAGAATAAAAAGAAAAATGTATTTTTACTGTGCAGAATTTGTTAAATATTTATTGGATACATCTAATATACAAAATAACTTACCTAAGATAATAAAACCAGAGGATTTTAAAAGATTGAATAATATACACGAAATTTATAAAGGTAGACTTAGTGATTATAAAAGAAAATTAAAGAGTGAGAATAAAATAATATATGTGCAGTAAAGTCTATTGTCTATAAATAAAAAACTTAAAAAATTATAATATAGACTTTAAAATAGTTAAATTAGTAAAAAAGTATTGATTTTTTGAAAAAGCTTTGCTATAATATTATAGTTAATATGCACATAAAGCTAGTTTACATTTAGTGCTTAGAAATAAGTTTGTGTAAATGAAAAAACTTTATGGATGAAAAACTAAAAGGAGGAATTTAAAATGGCAGTAGTTGCAATGAAACAATTACTAGAAGCAGGTGTTCACTTTGGACATCAAACTAGAAGATGGGATCCTAAAATGGCTGAGTATATATTTCAAGCTAGAAATGGAATCCATATAATCGATTTACAAAAAACATCAAAGAAAATTGACGAGGCATATGCTTTCGTTGAAAAACAAGTTGAAGAAGGAAAAACAGTTCTATTTGTAGGAACAAAAAAACAAGCTCAAGAATGTATGAAAGAAGCTGCAATTTCTTCAGGTATGTTCTATGTTGATCAAAGATGGTTAGGAGGAATGTTAACTAACTTTAAAACAATTAGAACAAGAGTAGAAAGACTAAAAAAATTAGAAGCAATGGAAGAAGACGGAACATTCGAAGTATTACCTAAAAAAGAAGTAATAAAATTAAAAAAGGAAATGGCAAAATTAGAAAATAACTTAGGTGGAATAAAAGACATGGAAGAATTACCAGGTGTTTTATTTATAGTAGATCCTAAGAAAGAGAATATTGCTATATTAGAAGCAAAAAAATTAGGAATACCAGTAGTAGGATTAGTAGATACAAACTGTAGTCCAGAAAATATAGATTATGTTATACCAGGAAATGACGACGCTATTCGTTCTGTAAAATTAATAGCACAAGTTATAGCAAATGCTTGTATTGAAGGAAAACAAGGAGAAACTATGAACTTAGCTTCAGAAGAAGTTGTAACACCAGAAGAAAAAGCAGAAAGCATTGAAGAAGTAGTAGCAAACGAAGATACAGCAGTTGTAGAAGAATAATAAAACATGGTAGGGGCGGACGACTCTGTTCGCCCTTGTTTTAAAATTTATATATAATTATAATATACAAGGAGGATAAAAAATGATTACAGCAAGTCAAGTAAAAGATTTAAGAGAAAAAACAGGTGCAGGAATGATGGACTGCAAAAAAGTATTAACAGAAACAGATGGAGACATGGAAAAAGCTATTGAATTATTAAGAGAAAGAGGAATAGCTAAAGCAGCAAAAAAATCAGATAGAATAGCTGCTGAAGGATTAGTTGCAGCATATGTTTCAGAAGATAAAAAAGTAGGAGCAGTTGTAGAAGTAAATTCAGAAACTGACTTTGTAGCTAAAAATGAAGAGTTTAAAACATTTGTAGCAGATGTTGCAGAACAAGTAGCAGTAAAAGCACCAAAAACTGTTGAAGAATTATTAAATCAAAAATCAATAAAAGAAGATAAAACTGTAGGAGAAGTATTAACAGATAAAATTGCTAAAATAGGTGAAAATATGACAATAAGAAGATTCGAAAGATTCGAATCAGCAGGCTTAGTAGAAAAATATATTCATGGTGATGGAAAAATAGGTGTCTTAGTTGATATAGAAAATGGAGACGAAGAACTTGCTAAAGATATATGTATGCAAATAGCAGCTGCAAAACCAGAATTTTTAAATAAAGAAGCTGTACCTCAAGAAAGATTAGACAAAGAAATGGAAATATTAAAAGCACAAGCTATGAATGAAGGAAAACCAGAAGCAATTGCTGAAAAAATAGTACAAGGAAGAATCGGAAAATTCTATAGCGAAATCTGTTTAGTAGAACAAGACTTTGTTAAAAATCCAGATATAACAATTAAAGAATTACTTTCATCAAAAGGAGCAAATATAGTAAGATTTGCAAGATTTGAGAAAGGTGAAGGAATAGAGAAAAAAGAAGAAAACTTTGCAGAAGAAGTAATGAAACAAATCAAATAATTAAAAAAAAGAAAGATTTTTTCAAAATCTTTCTTTTTTTTAATTATTGTTGATAAATTTATTAATAAGTTATATAATTTTTGTATATTACAATAGAAAAGGAGAAAATAATATGAAAGAAAAAAACTTAAAACAAATTATAGTATTATTAGTTGTATTAGTAATAGTGCTAGCAATAGGAATAGTGTACTTAATAAATGTTCAAAAAGGAGAAAATAATATTACAATAAACGAAAAAACAAGAAATGCTAATAAAGAAATATCACAAGAGAATACAAGTACAATAATTAAAAATGCAGATTCAGATGATGCTTATAGTAATTATTCATCTAAAATGCAAGAAACAATTACAAACAACTTTAATAGTCAAACAGTAATTGATGGAGAAAAAATAGATGCTGTTTTATTAGGAGAAGAATCTGGAGCTACTGAAGATAATGGTATTTCTGGAATACATATAGATAAAAATAAAGTAGCATATTTAACATTTAAAGAAGGAAGTGCTATAAGTAAAAAATTAGGAACTTGTAAATTGGCAACAGATGTAATTAAATGTGGTGTTTCACAAACTGGGCAAGATATGAGTTTTGCTATATGGGTAATAAATAGCAAAGGAGAGGTATATTATCAAATGATGGATGCGATACAAGAAAATACCAAATCTAATCAGATTAGTAATATAGCACTAAAAAAAGCAGAAAATCTAAGCAAAATAATTGATGTTGTTAGACTAAATAATGGAGAATCAAATGTATTGGCAGCAATAGACATAAATGGTAAACTTACTTATATTGAAGAATAAAGATTAAAAATAATTTAATAAGAAAATAGAAGATTATCAATCTTCTATTTTTTTATCTATGTTTTAAAGCATAATTAATGCAACTTACAATTAAATTATTTACGCTAATATCATTTTTTTTAGCTATTTCAAAAATCTCATCAGCCATTTCATCTGTTGTTCTAATTACAATTCTTCTATTTGCATTTTTGGTTTTTTCAATAATAAATTTATCACTATTTTTCATATCTTACACCTCTTTAATTTATTTTTTCAAATATAAATAATTGTATACAAATTAAAGAAATAAAAATATGTCCAAAAAATGACAACATATAATAGGTTTAATAAATTAAATATACTTTCAAGAAAATAAATAAAAAATTTTTATATATTTTATGTTGTGTTTTAATGAAAATAGTGATATAGTACATGTGTTATGTTATGCAAGAAAACAAGGAGGATTTTAAATGGGATTATTTAAAACATATAGTGAAAAAGAAGTAAAAAGAGTTATGCCATTGGTTAATAAAATAAATGCATTGGAACCAGATATGGAAAAATTATCAGATAAAGAATTACAAGCAAAAACCCCAGAACTAAAAGAAAAATTAGCAAATGGTTCATCTCTAGATGATATATTACCAGAAGCCTTTGCTGTTGCAAGAGAAGCTTCAAAAAGGGTATTAGGAATGAGACATTTCGATGTGCAATTAATAGGTGGAATAATATTACATCAAGGTAGAATTGCAGAAATGAAGACTGGTGAAGGAAAAACTTTAGTTGCAACATTACCAGTATATTTAAATGCACTTACAGGAAAAGGAGTTCATGTTGTAACTGTTAATGATTACCTAGCTAAAAGAGATAGCGAATGGATGGGAAAATTATATAAATTTTTAGGACTAACAGTAGGTTTATGTATAAATGGAATGGAACCAAATGAAAAAAGAGAAGCATATAATGCAGATGTTACTTATGGAACAAATAATGAATTCGGGTTCGATTATTTAAGAGATAATATGGTTATATATAAAGAGCAAGCAGTTCAAAGAGAATTGAATTATGCAATAGTGGACGAGATAGATAGTATTTTAATAGATGAAGCAAGAACACCATTAATTATTTCAGGTAGAGCAAATAAATCATCTGAACTATATAAAAAAGCAGATACTTTTGTAAAAAAATTACAACCTAAAATAATAGTAGAAGAAGATGTAAAAGATTTAGATCAAGCAGAGGATAATGAAAAATATGATTATATAGTAGATTTAAAAGCTAAATCAGCATCTTTAACTCAAAAAGGTACTAAAAAAGCAGAAATAGAATTTGGAGTAGATAATTTAAATGATTTAGATAACTCTGAATTAGTACATCATATTAATCAAGCATTAAGAGCTAATGGTGTAATGAAAAAGGATACAGACTATATAGTAAAAGATGGAGAAGTATTAATAGTAGATGAATTTACAGGAAGAATAATGTATGGTAGAAGATACAATAATGGATTACATCAAGCTATAGAAGCAAAAGAACATGTAAAAATAGCTGATGAATCAAAAACTTTAGCAACAATCACTTTCCAAAATTACTTTAGAATGTATAATAAATTATCAGGTATGACAGGTACAGCAATGACAGAAGCAGATGAATTTCAAGAAATTTATAAGTTAGATGTAATTGCTATTCCAACTAATAAACCAATGATTAGAGTTGACCATAATGATATTATATATAAAAATGAAAATGCTAAATTTAAAGCAGTAGTAGAAGACATAAAAGAAAGCAATAAAAAAGGGCAACCAGTTCTAGTAGGTACAGTATCAGTAGAAAAATCAGAAAAATTAAGTAACATACTAAAAAAGGAAGGAATATCACATCAAGTATTAAACGCAAAATATCATGAAAAAGAAGCAGCTATTATTGCACAGGCAGGTAAATTTGGAGCTGTTACAATTTCTACAAACATGGCAGGTCGTGGTACCGATATTATGCTTGGAGGAAACAGTGAATTTTTAGCTAAAGAAGAAATGAGAAAAAATAATTATACTGAAGAAATGATAGAAGCTGCAAATTCATTTAATGAAACTGATGACGAAAAAATATTAGAAGCAAGAAAAACATTTAAAGAATTAAAGAAAAACTTCGAATCAAAAATAGAAGAAGAAAGAAAAAAAGTAATTGAAGCTGGAGGATTAAAAATAATTGGTACAGAAAGGCATGAATCTAGAAGAATTGATAATCAGCTTCGTGGTCGTAGTGGTAGACAAGGTGATATTGGTGAATCAAGATTTTATATTGGATTAGATGATGACTTAATGAAAATATTTGGTGGAGATATGGTAACTAGAGTATATGACAGCTTAGGTGCAGACGAAAATATGCCAATACAACACAAATTCTTGTCAAAAACTGTAGAAATGGCTCAAAAAAGAGTGGAAGGTAAAAACTTTAGTATTCGTAAAAATGTTTTACAATATGACGATGTAATGAATCAACAAAGAGAACTAATTTATGAACAAAGAAGAGAAGTGCTAGATGGAAAAGATTTAAAAGAAAGCATTTTAAAAATGGTTTCAGGTGTTGCAGAAGATTTAGTTAATATGTATGCAAACGTTCCAGAAGGCGAAAATATAGATGTAGAAGGACTAAAATTACAAATAAATACAATATTTGGATTAGATAACTTAGAAACACTAAAAACAGAAGAATTAGATGAATCAGCATTAATAGCAGAATTACAAGAAAAAGCATTAAACAATTATACTGAAAAAGAAAAAGAAGTTGGAGAACAAGACTTTAGAGAACTTGAAAGAGTTGTTATGCTAAAAGTTGTAGACGAAAAATGGATGAATCATATTGATAGCATGGATGAACTAAAAGATGGAATTGGGCTTAGAGCATATGGACAAAAAGATCCAGTTGTTCAATATAGAATAGAAGGTTCAGATATGTTTGATCAAATGGTTTATGATATAAGATCAGATGTTGTAAAGATTTTATTAAATGTACATAAATCAGGAGATATTAGAAGAAAAGAAACAGTGGAAATAACAAATGCATCACTAGAAAATATAAATGGATTAGACAATGACACAACAAATCATGAGCCAATAAAAAATGAAGGACCAAAAGTAGGAAGAAATGACCCATGCCCATGTGGTTCGGGAAAAAAATATAAGAATTGCTGTGGAAAGTAATTAAAAGCCTTGAAATAAAGGCTTTTTTCTATATAAAAAAGCAAGTTATTTAGATATATTGAAATTGCCATATTGATAGTAGTCAAATTATGATATAATTATGAGAGAAAAATAGTAAGTTGTAGTATTTGAGATTGGAGAAATTAGAATGGATAATTTGAAACAATTTGAGAATAAAAAAATAATTGAGTTAATAAAAAATGGAAAAGTTGTAGTAGCAGATATTATTGATTCTGGAATATGCCCTACTTGTTTTGATAAACAAAATAATCATATTTTATATGGGAATAATACAGATAAAATGATTTATGAAGATGATAAATTTGAATGTCTTTTGGTAAAAAATCCACGAGCTGATGGGCATGCGATAATAAACACAAAAAAACATTTTAAAGATATGATGGAAATAGATGATGAAACTTGTAATGAAATATTTTTACTAGCAAAAAAAGTTATGAATGTACTGAAAGAAGTTTATGATGCTGAGAGCGTATACTTATGTACTATGTGCGATGGACTAATGAATCATTTTCATATACAGCTAATTCCTAGATATTCATTTGAAAAAAGAGGTTCAAAAAATTTTGTAAAGCCAAGATTTGAATATAAGGAGAATAAAGAAAAGATTATACAATTACGAAACAGAATGAATCCCTAGAAAGTTATAAATAGCAAGTTGTTCCTGAGATTAAATTTTGAAATCTGAACAAAAAATATAGACATTTGAATATAAATAAAGTTCATCCACATAAATTTAGAAGAACAATGGCTACAATAGCAATAAACAAAGGAATGCTAATTTAACAAGTGCAGAAATTATTAGGGCATATAAAAATAGATACCACAATGGAATATGCTATGGTAAATCAAAATAATGTAAAAAATTAACATAGAAAATATATTACAAAAAAATAAAAAAATTTGTTACTTATAAAATTATCTATTTTGCCTAATATGTAAAAAAACGCAAAAGTACTTGAAAAATATTGGAAAATAATGTATAACTTTAAAAGAGTTCACTAAAGAAGAAAAAGTATTTATACTTATTTCTTCTTTTTTATATGGTCAAATAAAATAATTTTATTAAAAACTATATGGAGGTTATATGAAAAAAGATAATATATCAAAAATATTTTTAATATTTACAAGTTTATATATTACTTTGATTTTGATTTCTAATATTTTAGCAGGAAGATTAATATCTATATGTAATATTTCTTTAACAGGTGCAGTAATGGTATTTCCATTTACATATATTTTAAGTGATATATTTACAGAAGTCTATGGTTTTAATAAAAACAAAAAAATAATTTGGTTAAGTTTTATATGTAATTTAATAATGGTATTAATATTTATGCTAGTATTAAAATTACCATATCCAGTTACTTTTGAAAATTCAGATGAATATAACATAGTCTTAAGTACAACACCGAGAAATTTAGTAGCTTCATTAGCTGGATTTTTATTTGGAAACTTCTTGAACTCAATTATACTATCAAAATTAAAGGTAGCAACAAAAGGGAAATTTTTAGCACTAAGGACTATAACTTCGACAATATTTGGAGAGGCAATAGATACTATAATCTTTATTACAATTGCTTTTTGGGGACAAATTCCAAACGAAGTACTAATAAATATGATAATAAACCAAGCTATATTTAAAATATTAATAGAAATCATTGACACACCGATTACATATAAAGTAATTAGTAAGGTTAAACAAATAGAAAATGAAGATGTATACGACAATAATATTAAATACAATATTTTTTAAATTCAGGGGGAAAATATGGATAAAGCATTAGTTATTTTATCAGGAGGACAAGATAGTACAACTTGTTTATTAATGGCAATTAATAAATTTAGAAAAGAGAATGTTCATGCAATATCATTTATATATAATAACAAATATAAAAAAGATATAGAATGTGCAAAGCAGATTTGTAAAGAATTAGAGATTGAACATAAGATATATGACATTGGCGTATTACAAGACATTTCTAAAAGTAATAATTTTGAAGGAAGAAATTTGATTTTGATTTCTTTAGCAACAATTTATGCTAATGCTAATGGCATCAATAATGTTATATGTGGTTTAGCTGGAAATAGTAGTCATCCAGATTGTTCAATAGAATTTTTTAAAAACTTAAAGACTACGATAAAGATAGCAATTGGAAACAATATTAATATAGAAGCACCTCTTATAAAATTGGATAAAACTGAAATATGGAAAATTGCTGATAAATTGGGATACTTAGAATTTATAGAAAATAAAACATTCTCTTGTTGGAATAGACAAGATAAGCATTGTAAAAAATGTCTTTCTTGTAAAATGAGATTTAACGGATTGGAAAAATATTTAAAAAATAAAAATGTTGGAGAAAATAATGAATAACAATATTAATTATATAAGTTGGAAAGAAATCACAGATATAATTAAATATATGGGGAGTAATATAGAAGAAACTTACAAACCTGAAATAATAATTTCAATAGTAAGAGGAGGAATGATTCCTAGTGTCATTTTAGCCCATAAATTAAATGTAAGAAATGTTGAAAATATTAAATCAATAGAGACACTAAACGATGAAATAAATGCCATTAAGCAGGAACCTATAATTGATAAAAATATAAATCTCTCAGAAATTAAAGGAAAAAAAGTTTTAATCGTTGATGATATATTAGGAAGTGGCGCAACAATTAAAAAAATTAAAGTGGAAGTAAAAAAATGGAAACCTAAAGAAATAAGAACAGCAATTTGCATAGTTAATGAGAAAAACTGGGAAAAAAGTAATAAAAATAACTATAAGGATGAAATAGAATACATAGGAAAAAGTGTAAGAGGTTGGGTTGTATTTCCATGGGAAATATAAAGGAGGAGAAGAAATGAATGGTAGATTATTAAGTTTAGAAGGAATAAGTGGAACAGGAAAAACTTTTTATAGGGAACAGTTAGAAAAAAGTATTAAAAACAGAGATGATGTCTTATTTGTAAAAGAAATTTTTAATGAAGCTCAAGAAGGACTTAATAAAAAAATTTTTTCAGTACTTTATCATACAAAAGATAGATTTTTTAATATGGGGGTACCATTGACGGAAACAATGCTACTATTGTCAAGGTCAATGTACAAATATGAAAGTACAATAAAAAAAGCATTAGAATCAGGTAAAACAGTAATAGAAGATAGAAGTATAGACACAATAGCTTTATATCAGGCCATATTAATTGCACAGAAGAATGGTGGAAATCCATTAGAAATAGCAGAAAAGATATATTCTTTTGCTGGTAGTTTTAGACAATTACCAGAAAAGACATTTTTATTATATGGAAATCCTGACTTAGCCATTAGTAGAGCAGAAAAGAGAGATGGAATACCATATAAACCAGATGAAGCCAAGTTGTTAAAAGCAGTTGATAAATTTTACTTAATTTATGCAGACATACACCCAGAAAGATTTATAAAATTAGATATTGGCAAAGAGAATTCAGAGCAAATATTGCAGAGAATGCAAGATGTTATAGAAGAAAAAAATTTAGATGAAAGGAAATAAAAAATGAATACAATTTTATGGGCTTTAAGCTCTAAATGCAATTTTCATTGTAAGTATTGTTATTTGGACTTTTCAGAAGATAATAATCCTATAAATAATAAAAATACAGCTAATAATACAGATATTAATGATGAAATAATCTTTGATTTTATAAAAAAGTTAGAAAAATATAATGTAAAAAGAATTTTTGTTGCGGGAGCAGAACCTTTATCAAATCACAAAAAGACTTTAAAAATAATCAAGAAGATTAAAGAATATAATATTCAAGTCATATTATGCACCAACGGCTATTTAATAGATAAGTGCTATAAAGATATAATAGATAGCAAAATAGATGCGATATCAATTTCTCTAGATTCATATAAAAAAGAATACAATGATACATATAGACAATATCCAGCAAATGATGGTTTTGAAAGAGTTGTAAAAGGAATAAAAATCTTAAAAGCAAATGCAAATGTAAAAATAGGAATTTATACAGTTTTGACAAAATTGAATTTGAAAGATTTAGAACAAACTTATAAATTTGTAACAGATTTAGAGTCTGATTATTTTATTTTTCAACCTATATTTTTAAATAAAGACGAAAAATTATATAAAGAGTTGACTTTAGATGAAAAAGATGCCAGCAAATTAGAAAAAATAATACAGAGAATGTATAATAATGTTTCAAAAACAAAATTGCCTAATAAAGATTATGTAAAAAAAATGTTGGAATCAATAAAGCATTATAATAGCTATATTAATAATTGTTTTGCTGGGGATAGTCTATTTTTTATTGCACCTGATGGTAGCATACATGCTTGCCCATCTAGTAAAATGATACCTAAAGAAACTACATCAATTAGATTGTCTGATTCAAATTTAGAAGATATATTTATTAATAAAAAGTTAAAAATAAAAGAATGCCATAATTTTTCAGAGGATTGTGTAAATATGTGGCAATTAATGGCTTTTGATGAAATATGGTAAATTAAGGAGGATATTATGAAAAATATTATTAATATAGAAAATTTAATAAAAAATGAATTTAATCCTTGTAAGCCAGATAAATATATTCCAATTTTTGAAGAAAAATTAAAAGACTTCTTTTCAGTAAAAAATGCTATAGCTGTAGCAAATGGCACAGCTGCAATACATTTATCATTAGCAGCTTTGAATATTAAAGATGGAGATGAAGTACTAGTACCTGCTAATGCTGTTATAATGTCTGTTATTCCTATATTGTACCAAAAGGCTATACCTATATTTGTTGATTGTCAAGAAAATAATATTGATTTTGATTATGATGATTTAAAAAGAAAAGTATCTAATAAAACAAAAGCAGTGATACCTGTTTATTTATGGGGGTGCAGTTATAATTTAGACAAATTACTTGATTTTGCTAAGGAATATAATATAGAAATTATAGAAGATGCTTGTCAAGCTCATGGCTCAAAGTGGAATAACAAATATTTGGGAACATTTGGAAAATTTGGATGCTTTAGTATGAAAAATGGTAAAATATTAGCAACTGGTGAAGGTGGATTTATATTAACAAATGACGATGAATTAGCTGAAAGATGTAGATTATTGAGAAATCATTGTACTAATATAAGAGACACAAGTAAGTCGTTCTCTGAAATTGGATGGAATTATAGAATAACTGAGATGCAAGCACTATTAGGTATATATAATTTAAGAGATTTAAAAGATAAAATTAATTTTAGAAAAAATCAAACTAAATATATATATGAACAAATTAAGAATATAACAGGAGTAAACATATACAATTATTACGACAATGAGAATTCTAATTATTTTTCACCAATTTTTTTACATGATAAAGGTCTAGATATTGCAAAGAAATTAAATAAAAATAGAGTAATAAACAGTACGGGAACATTCGGATTAATTCCTGCGAATGAAAGGAAAGTAATACAAGAGTATTGTAAAAATTTAGTTAGTTATGATAGAATGAAAACACCAAATAGCCATAAATTATTTAGCAGGATAGTTGCTTTATCCTTAATAGAAAATATAGATAGAGATAAAATGAACGAAATAATTTCAAAAATAAATCAAATAGTAAAGGAGGAAAATTAATGCTATATACATATAATAAATTAATTAGAGATAAAAATGTAAAAATAATGGAAGATAACGGTTGCAAAGTAACATACGAAATTTTAGACGATAAAAGATATGGAGAAGAATTAGACAAAAAATTAAAAGAAGAAGTAAAAGAATATTTAGCTGATTATAGCATTGAAGAAATGGCAGATATAATGGAAGTTATTTATGCAATACTTGAATATAGAGGCACAAGTATTGAAGAAGTAGAACAAGTTAGAATTAAAAAAAGAAATAGAAAGGGAGCATTTAAAAATAAAATCTTTTTAAAAGATGTTGAGGAGGATTAGATTTTATAATGAAATTAATAGATGATACAGAATTTTTAGTAATAGATTTTGAAACGATTACTCCAAAAGGAAGAACACCAGAGCCAATAGAAGTAGGAATATTAAGAATAAAACAAAATAAAATAGATAATAATGCATCAATTGATTGGCTGATTAAGTCACCAGAAGGTTTACACTTAACGAGTTTTGATATTTCACAAACAGGTATAACAGAAAAAGATTTAATGCATGGTATAGATGCTAAAAGAGCAATGAGAATAATTGATAAATCTTGTTCAAAAAAAGACTATGTATTTATTGCACAAAATGCTAAATATGAAGCTAATATTTTATCTCATTATACAGATGAATGTAAAGGAATAGCTGAAACACCAATAATAGATACTATTTTATTAGCCAAACATGTTTTACCCAAATTGTCAAATTACAAATTAGATACTTTGGCAAGCACATTAGGATTGCGAATCCCAAAAAATAGGCATAGAGCTCTTGCTGATTGCTTTTTAACAGCAGAAGTCTTTTTAAAATTACTTGAACTGCAAAAAGGAAAGCATGAGATAATATATTTGGATGAGTTATTAAATATTGCGAAAATAAAAACAAAATATAGCGAACCTCAACAATTGACATTGGGAGATTTCATTGAATTGTAAAGATAACTTTTATCTAACGAAATGGAGTGCAATAATAATGCAAATTGGAATTGATGTAGATGGAGTATTACTTGATTTTGAAAAAGAATTAAGAACTAGAGCAGAATTATATGATTTGCTAGAGTTAAATGGCAAGGGAATTCTAAATACAAATAAATTTAACCTAGAAGAAAGATACGGATGGAATAAAGATGTAAGTGAAAAATTTATAAAAAAATATTTTTTACAAGTATCTAAAATAGTTAACATTATGCCACGGAGCTAAAGAAGTTATTAAATTATTGAAAGAAAATGGACATAAACTTATAATCATTTCATCAAGAGGATATGACAATGTAGAAATGCAAAAAATAGCTGAAGAAAAATTAAAAAAAGAGAATTTGAAATTTGATAAATATTATTGGAAAGTTTTAGACAAATTACAGATATGTCTAAAAGAAAAAATTGATTTAATGATAGATGATAATTACTTGATATGTAAAAAATTATCGGATAATTTTGTTAATACTTTATATCTAAGAGATGTAAAAAAACAAAAGTTAGAAGAAAATAAGTACTTAAAAGAAGTAAATTCATGGGGAGAAATTTATAGATATGTGTATAATTCTGAAAAAAATAAAAATAGGCAAGGACTAAAAAAGTAAATAATCATCCATACAAATTACAATTCATAAAACAGTTCAGATATATTGTAAGTGCACATTATATTTTAAAAGGAGATATAAATGATAGATTTACATACACATACAAGTTATTCAGATGGGACATGGGATTTAAAAAAAATATTAAAAGAAGCAGAAAAGGCAAATATTGAAGTATTATCAATAACAGATCATGATACAATTGAGAGTTATAAAGAATTAGAAAAAATAAATGCTAAAGATATATTTAAAGGAAATATACTCACAGGAGTAGAGTTTAGTACAGTGTATGATGGTGTAATGTTTCATCTATTAGCTTATGATTTTGATTATAAAAAATTAAATAGTTTTATAATTGAGAATTATGAAAATAAAAAACCTAATCTAAAAAAAGAATTTAATTGCATGATAGAAAGTTGTAAGAAAAATAATATAAAAATTGGAAAAATAGAATATAAAGAAAACAAAGGATGGCCAATAGATATTATTTTTCCTGAAATAAAAAAATATGAAGAAAATAAAAAATATTTTAAAAAAGAAGAATGGAATAATATTGATGTGTTCTATAATTCTTGTGTAACAAATAAAAAATTTCCAGTATTTGTAGATTTTAGCATTCACTATCCTAAAGCCAACATAGTTGCTAATGCAGTGAAAAATGCAGGTGGAAAACTTTTTGTAGCACATATTTTTAAGTATCGTTTAGAAAATTGTTTTAGTTTTCTAGATGAACTAAAACAAAATGATATTATTGATGGTGTAGAAGTATATCATTCAAGTTTTTCTGAGGAACAAATAAAGATATTAGAAAAATATTGCAAAGATAATAATTTATTTATGTCCGGTGGAAGTGATTACCATGGAATAAAAAAGGCTGATAGAAAAATTGGTGTAGGATATGGAAATTTAAATGTGGATAAAGAAATATTAAAAGAATGGATAAATAAAAATTAGTATAATGGCAACAGTATAAATTAAGAAAACTCAATTTATAGCATTGATTTTTTTAGCTACTATTATTATAATAATAGTGTTACTTGTTTAATCTTTTTAATGTATAGAATTAATAATGACAAATGATGAATAAGAGAGGAAAAATAATGTCTTTTAAAGATTTAAAAAATAAGAGAGCTATAACATTTGTAGCATTAATTATTACAATAATTGTTCTTTTAGTATTAACAGGAGTAAGTATAACTATAACGGTTGGATCAAATAAAATAGTAAGTAAAGTAAAAACAGCTAAAGCTTATACAGAAATAGAAAAACTAAAAGAACAAGTAAAAATAGATATATCTAGCAAGCAAATAAAAAATAATGGTGATGGACTGTCACTTACCGAATTAAAAACTGTTTTAGATAAATACTTTGATGGTGTGCCAGATTCTGCTGAACTGAAATCAGATACAATATTAATAGCAAAAAAAGAATATGGTGGATATAAAATTAAGCTTTCTGATTTATATAATGGACTTTTTATAGAAAACGATGGAATAACAGCAGAGGATATTAATAAAGAAACAGATAAAAGTGATTTTTATGGCTCTATAGTAAAAGGATACAATTGTGCTAATAGTGAAGGTGTAAAAGAATGGAAAATTTTTTATGCAGATAATAGCAATATATATTTAATAGCGGGTGACTATATTTCTAAAGATTTTTGTCCAAATTCGAAAACTAGAAAAATTTATGTTAAAACAGATTATATATTATCAATGGATTATGTAATAAGCGATTATAATAAAGGGACAGAAAGTATTACAGACTCAAGTCCTAAATACTTAAATCAGTTATATTTTTCAAAATTAGAAGAAACATCTTCCTCAAGTAAAAATAATAATATGTGTGCAGTAGCATATATGACAGATACAAGTATATGGGGAGGATTTGCTGGAGAAAAGGCAGAATATGCAATTGGCGGACCAACTGTAGAGATACTAATAAAATCATATAATCAAAAATATAAACTTGATTATCAAATGCAAGCAACAAGTGCAGCAGGATATCAGATAAGAAAAAATAGTAGCTCAGAATGGGGAAATGGTTTCTATTTAGAAAAAAGTGATTCTATGTATGCAATTAGTGATCAATCTAAAGCTAAATCTTTGTGGGTAGCTAGTCCTTCTTCAGCTGGAAGTTCAAATGTATTTAAAGTTCGTAGCTCAGGTAAACTTGAAAATCAGAGTTGTTATAACACAACAAATGATGTAGGTTTTAGGCCACTAGTGTGTTTAAAATCAGATGTTCAACTTGTAAAAGAATCAGAAGGAGTCTATACAATAAAATAAAAATATATAATAAAAGAGCAATTAAAAAATTGCTCTTTTATTAAAATATTATAGACATTTTTTATAAAATAGATTAAAATATATAGCGAAAAAGGAGAATAAGGTGATAATATGATATTTGAAAAGATATTATTTTATATAATAGCAATTACTTTATTTGTTAATATTTTCTTAAAGATTATGAGAAAAAAAGATATTATATATTTTATTAGTTTAATTTTACAAACAATAGGTATTTTAATTAGTTTTATATATCTTATTATAAATATTGAAATGAATATATTATTAAAAGCAATAATTTATATAATATCTATAGGAATTCCAGTTATAATATTGATTTTAGAAAAGAAAAATATTAATATTAGTGAGAAAATATATTTACAAATTGCAAAATTGTTTTTGTTATTTAAAGATACTAAGAAGACAAAGAAAATATTGCTAAGTCTTATAGAAAAAGATGAGAACAGTAAGATGGCACACAAATTATTAGCAGAAATATATGAAAAAGAAGGACGGAATTAGAAGAGCGATTGATGAATATGTTAAAGTAGTGGATTTAGATGGAGAAAGCTATGATTCGTATTATAAAATTGCAGTGCTTTTAAAAGAATTTGGAAATAAAGAAGATTCTTTAAACATGCTAACTCAATTAGTAAATAAAAAACCTGATTACTTGGAAGCTTCTATTGCACTTAGTGATGCACTATGTGAGCAAGAAAGATATAAAGAAGCTTTAAGCATAATGAACGAGAGCTTAAGACATCATCCAAACAATTTTGATATTTATTATAATTTAGGAATGATATATACAATGTTAAATGATTTTTCTAGTGCAAAAGAATGTTATGAAAAAGCAGCTATTATAAATTCATTAGAATTCCATACAAGTTATAATATTGGTATGATAGAATTAATACTAGGAGAATTAGAAGAGGCGGAAAAATATTTTAATAAATGTTTAGAAGATGAGGAATTAAGTCCGATTGCTTATTATGAACTTGCTAAAATATATATGATAAGAGGAGATAAGCAAACAGCATCACAAAATTTAAACTTAGCTATAGAATTAGATAATAATTTATATAAAAAAGCAATGGAAGATTCAATTTTTATACCAATTAAAGGATATATAAATTATCCTTCTACAGATGAGGAAGATATAGAACCAAAAAAATACAAAATGACAAACAAAGAATTAAAAGCAAAAGAACATCTTGAAGAAACTTATAAAATAGTTGGAAAACTCAACTATAAAGAATTAGGTGTTAAATATAGGGTAACAAAAGAAAATGATTTAGAAATACAAAAAGAGAAATAATTGTTACTTATCATAAAAACACTATTAATTAATATAATAAAAAGAAAGGATAGTGATTTTGTTGATAAAGAAGATTTCAATAATTGGTGGAGATTTGAGACTTGTAAAATTAGCAGAAATGTTATGTGATGAAGGTGCAGAAGTATTTACATATGGAATAGAAAATGCTGAAGAAACGGAAAAAATCGAAGCTAAAAAATGTGATTCTTTAGAAGAATGTGTTGAATCATCAAATATTATAATAGGACCAATACCATTTTCGAGTAATGGAGAAACAATTAATGCTCCATTTAGTAAACAAAAAATTTCAGTTGAAGATCTAATTAAAATGCTAAATGGTAAAATTTTAATAGCAGGTTCTATAAAACAAGAAGTATATAATTTAGCAAATAAGTATCAAGTTCAAGTTATAGATATATTAAAAAGAGAAGAATTATCTGTTTTAAATGCAATATCAACAGCTGAAGGTGCTATTAAAATAGCAATAGAAGAAACTGCTAAAAATTTACATGGTAGTAATATTTTAGTATTAGGTTTTGGTAGAATAGGCAAGGTTTTATCACACATGCTTGATGGCTTAGGAGCAAAGGTAGCTTGTGAAGCAAGAAAAAATTCTGATTTGGCATGGATAAAAGCATATGGATATGAACAAGTACCGTTATCAGAACTAAAAGAAAATCTAGATAGATTTGATGTTATTATAAATACAATTCCATATATGGTTTTAGACAGTGAAAATTTGCAGAGAGTAAGGCAAGATGCTTTAGTAATAGATTTAGCATCTAACCCAGGAGGAGTAGATAAAGAAGCTATTAAAGAAAGAAAAATTAAATTTGTATGGGCATTATCTTTGCCAGGAAAAATAGCTCCTGTGACATCTGCAGAATTTATAAAAGAAACGCTTTACAATATTGTAAAAGAAATACAAAATTAAAAATAAAAGGAGAAAATAAAATGACAATAACACATGCAATTATTTTAGGAATAGTACAAGGATTAACAGAATTTTTACCAATATCAAGTTCAGGACACTTGAATGTATTTCCATGGATTTTTAAATGGGAAATGCTATCAGAAGGAATGGATGTAGCACTACATATAGGAACATTACTAGCTTTAGTAATATTTTTCTTTAAAGATTGGGTATCACTTGTAAAAGGTGGATTTGAAAAGGTATTTCAAAAAAAGGATTCAACAGAAGGAAAAATGTTCTGGTATTTAGTTGCAGCTACAATACCAGCAGGTATATTAAGTTTAGTATTAGATAAAATATCTTCTGTAATCGTAGGAGATGACATAAATTTTCAAATGGCAATTATTGCCTGCACATTAATAATAATGGGAATTATATTATATATTGTAGATAAAAGAGCTGAATCAAAAATAAAATACAAAGACATTACATTAAAACAATCTGTATTAATAGGAATATCACAAGCTATTGCTGCTGCTTTTCCAGGAGTATCTAGATCTGGAATAACAATGACAGTTGCAAGAGCTTTAAAAATAGATAGAGAAAGTGCAGCAAAATTTTCATTTATGTTAGCAATGCCAATAACTCTTGCAGCAGTTGTATTTGACTTAACAAAATTTGAATTTACATTATCATTAATATTAGGAATATTAGCAAGCTTTATAACAGGTGTAATAGTAATTAAATTTTTATTAGATTACTTAAAAAAAGGAAGCTTTAAAGTATTTGCTATTTATAGAGTTATATTTGGAATAATTATTTTAACTGTATATTTTATAAGATAAAATATTGAAAAAACAAAACAATTATGCTATAATATTATTAACAATTAAATAATACAAATATCCCTGCGTAGTGCGTGGAAGACTGAAATTTTAGAACCTACAAGTTTTGGATAAGGGAGCAAATCTCTAAATGTGGCGTGTATGCTTATATTTATATAAGAAACCCAAAAGCATTTAGGTATGCACCCACCTGTGTGAGTACAGGTCCTATAAAATTTCTTCAAAGTAACGGCTAAGGTGGGGATTTTTTTGTGCCTGTTTAAAGATATATAGCATAAAAATATTCTTGCAATAAACAATAAAAATTGATAAAATATTAAAAAATAAAATAATAAGGAATAATTATATGGAAAAGAAAAAGCAATTTAAAATTCTAGGAATAAGTATATGGAGAATATTAGCATACTTTATAATTTATAGTGTAGTAGGTTTTATAATAGAAACCTTATTTGCACTTATTTTTTATAATGTATTAGAGAGCAGGCAAAGTTTTCTATATGGACCATTTTGTGGAATATATGGAGTTGGCGCAGTATTTATGATTTTAATATTAAATAAATATTTTAATAAAAATAATCATATTTTATTTATAGGTGGATTTTTTGTTGGATCATTTGTAGAATATACATTAAGTTTAATAGGAGAAGTACTTTTAAATGTACGATGGTGGGATTATTCAAATAGATTCTTAAATATAAATGGAAGGATATGCTTTTTATATTCTTTATTTTGGGGGTTATTAGCTGTATATCTAATGAAGGTAATTAATCCTAAAATAGATAAATTTATAGACTGGTGTAAAAAGAAAGTAAATATAAAGTTTTCAAAGATTATAACTTTAATAATATTCATATTCTTAATAATAGATTGTATAATTTCTGGAATTGCAATTAGTTTTTGCTTGATTAGAAAATCAGTAGAAAATGATCTTGATATAAACAATAAGGAAAAAGCCATAAAAATATATAATAAAGTATATAATAATGAAGAGTTAAGTAAATTTATTTATAAATATTGGAACGATGAAAAAATTGTAAAAACTTATCCAAATTTAACATTAACTTTAAGAGATGGAAAAATAATGTATATAAAAGATTTTACACCTGAAATAAAACCATATTATTATAAATTTAAAGAAAGGAACATATTGCACACAAAATATGAAAGCATTAATTCAAAGAGTAAATAAAGCATCTGTAGAAGTGAATAAAGAAACAATTGGATCAATAAATAAAGGCATTTTAGTATTCTTAGGAATTACAAATAAAGATACAACAAAAGAAGCAGATGAATTAATTAATAAAATAATTAAATTAAGAATATTTGAAGATTCAAATTCTAAAATGAATTTATCTGTGCAAGATATTAAAGGAGAGTTATTAATTATTTCTCAATTTACATTATATGCAGATACTATGCATGGAAATAGACCAAGCTTTATAGAAGCTGCAGATGCACAAAAAGCAGAAGAGTTATATAACTATTTTTTAGACAAACTGAAAGCTACTAATATAAAAACAGAATCAGGTATATTTGGAGCACATATGAATGTAAAATTAATTAATGATGGGCCTGTTACTATAATGTTAGAGAGGTAATATATAAAGAAAATATACATATTTTGATATTAGTATTTTAAACTATAATTTTAAACATATTTTATTCTTGGTTAATATTATTCGTTACTTTATTTTTTAATAATGAAAATTATAATATAATAGTAAATAAATGCATTTCTACAAATTATTATGAAGAATATTCATACTACATAAAATTAATAAAAAAAGTAAAATTAATATAAAAAAGTAGTGAAAAAATAAATGAAGTATGATAGAATAAGAAAAAAATTAAGGAGAGTGAATAATGAGTGATATAAAATATAAAAGAGTATTGCTAAAACTAAGCGGAGAAGCATTAGCCGGTGATCAAAAAACAGGAATTAATGCGGAAATCGTAGGAAAAATTTGTGATCAAATAAAAATTTTGATTGAAATTGGTGTTGAAGTTTCAATAGTAGTAGGAGGAGGAAATTTCTGGAGAGGTAGCTATGGCTTAAATATGGAAAGAACAACTTCTGACTATATGGGGATGCTTGCAACAGCTATGAATGGTTTAGCATTGCAAGATGCGCTAGAAAGTAGAGGTATATATACAAGATTACAAACAGCAATCGAAATGAGAGAAATAGCAGAACCTTATATTAAAAGAAAAGCACTAAAACATTTAAATAAAAAAAGAGTAGTTATATTTTCTTGTGGAACAGGAAACCCTTACTTTACTACAGATACAGCAGCAGCCTTAAGAGCAGCAGAAACAGAAGCAGATATAATCTTACTTGGAAAAACAATAGATGGAGTATATAGTGCAGATCCTAAAATAGACAAAAATGCAGCAAAATATGATGAAATAACATACTTAGATGTATTGAATAAAGATTTAAAAGTAATGGATTCAACAGCAACAGCTTTGTGTAAAGATAATAATATACCAATTATGGTTTTTGGAATTGCAGAGCCAGAAAATATGGTAAAAGCAGTTATGGGAGAAAATGTTGGTACATTAGTAAAATAAAAATATAACAAATATTATAAAAAGGAGATATAAAAATGGATTTTAATGAATTTGAAAGTAAAATGGATAAAACAATTAGTGTTTTAAAAGAAAGTTTATCAGAAATAAGAGCTGGAAGAGCAAATCCAGCAATATTAAATAAAGTATCAGTTGAATATTATGGTACACCTACACCAATTAATCAAGTTGCAGGTATATCTATACCAGAAGCAAGACTAATAGTTATTCAACCATGGGATGCTAGTATATTAAAAGAAATAGAAAGAGCGATTTTAGCAGCAGATATAGGGATAAACCCTAATAACGATGGAAAAGTTATAAGATTAGCTTTTCCAGAATTAACAGAAGAAAGAAGAAAAGAATTAGTAAAAGAAATTAAAAAGATGGCAGAGGAATCAAAAGTAGCTATAAGAGCTATAAGAAGAGATGCTATAGATAAAGCTAAAACAATGCAAAAAAATAGTGAAATTACAGAAGATGATTTGAGAAATGCAGAAGAAACAGTACAAAAATTAACTGATAAAAAAATAGAAGAAATTGACAAAATATTAGCTGATAAAGAAAAAGAAATTTTAACAGTTTAATAGTATAAAATAAAAGTTGGAGAATAAATATGAGTCAAGAAAATGAGTTACCACTTCATATTGCAATAATTATGGATGGAAACAGAAGATGGGCAAAAAAAAGAAACATAGATGTAAGATTTGGACATAAAAAAGGTGCAGAAACACTAGAAAATATTGTAAGATACTGTAATAATATAGGAATAAAATATTTAACTGTATATGCTTTTTCAACAGAAAACTGGAAAAGAAGTAAAGAAGAAGTAGGAGCCTTAATGCTACTTTTGCAAAATTATTTGGATGATTTTGCTAAAAGAGCAGATACAGAAAATATAAAAATTAACTTAATAGGGAGCAAAGAAAATTTATCTAAAGGACTTTTAAAAAGTATAGATAAAGCAATTAAAAAAACAGAAAATAATACTCGGAATATATTTTAATGTTGCATTTAACTATGGAGGAAGAAACGAATTAGTATCAGCAGTAAAAAATATAGCAGTGGATGTAGAACAAAACAAAATAAATGTAGAAGATATAAATGAAGAATTAATATCAAACAATTTATATACAAAAAATATGCCTGATCCAGACTTATTAATAAGAACAAGTGGAGAAATAAGAACAAGTAATTTCTTACCATGGCAATTAGTATATTCAGAATTATATTTTACAGATAAATTATGGCCAGATTTTACAAGTGAAGACCTTGATGAAGCAATTAAAGAATTTAATAGAAGAAATAGAAAATTTGGGGGAAAATAGAAAGGAACGCAATATGGATGTTAAAAGGATAAGTTCAGCAATACTAGGATTACCAATGGTAATTGTGGTTCTACTATTTGGAAATAAATATATTATAGATATAGCATTATCAATAGTAGCAATAATCTCATTACATGAATATTTTAATGCATTTAAGCAATATAAACCAATAAAATGGGTTGGGTATTTAAGTGCAATTGTTATTGCTTTTTTACATATTATTCCACAAGAAGAACTAACAAAAATAATAAGTTTGGGCATACCAGTAATAGTGGCTATTTTATTTATACAGTTAATAATAGAAAATATGAAAATTAGTATAATTGACATAGCAATAACATTATTTGGAATATGTTATATAGTGCTATTTACAGCATTTATACCAATACTTGCAGGAACAATGGATGGAAAAATATTAATATGGTATGTATTAATAATAGCTTGGGGAACGGATATATTTGCATATCTAATTGGAAAAAGATTTGGTAAACATAAGTTTAGTAAAATTAGTCCAAATAAATCAATAGAAGGATGCATTGCAGGAATAGTTGGAGCCGTTGCACTATCACTTTTATATACATATTGCATGAGACAATTTGTAGGAATTTATATAGAGTCTTATTTGTTTATAACAATAATGTCAATTGTTCTAAGTATAGTGGGTCAATTTGGAGATTTTGCAGCATCAAGTATAAAAAGATATGTAGGAATTAAAGATTTTAGTAATCTAATACCAGGTCATGGAGGATTATTAGATAGAATAGATAGTTTAATATTTATTGCACCATTTGCATATATAATATTAATAATTATATAGTGGAGGAAAATAATTGATAGCTTTTCTAATTAATGCTTTAAAGATAATTTTTTTACTAGGTTTTTTAGTACTTATTCATGAAGGTGGACATTTTGTAGTCGCTAAATTGTGTAAAGTTAAAGTTAATGAATTTGCAATAGGATTTGGACCAACTTTAATAAGTAAACAGACAAAAGAAACCAAATATGCACTACATCTTATACCACTGGGAGGATTTGTTAGCCTAGAAGGAGAAGAAGAACACTCTAATGTAGAGGGTTCTTTTAGTAATACTAGTATTCCTAAAAAAATAGCAATTATTGTCGCGGGAGGTGCTGTAAATATTATATTTGGATTATTAGTTTACTTTATATTAATTTCTTCAAGTGGAAATTTTTCTAATAATGTTGTAGATTATACTCTAGATAATTACTCAGCAAAAGAAGCAGGAATTGTTCAGAAAGATCAAATTATAAGTATAAATGATAAAAAAGTAAAAACATCTAAAGATATAAATAAATATTTATTATCATTAAAAAATGAAGAAAAAATTAATTTAAAAGTAAAAAGAGAAAATGAAATTATAAATGTAGAATTACAACCAACTAATATTCAATCTAAAGATTTAGGAATTTATTTTAGTAGCAAAGAAAATGCAACAAATCAAGTAAAAATTATAGCATTAGATAAAGATGCTCCTGCACAAAAAGCAGGAATAAAAGAAAATGATATAATAGTTGAAATAAACGGAAAAGAAATATCAAATAATTATGAAGCAGTAGAATTAATACAAAATTCTGAAACAGAAAATATAAAACTTAAAATTAAAAGAAATGAAAAAATATTAGAATTTGATGTAAAACCTAATATAAAAAATAATTATTTTTTAGGAATTGTATTTGAAAAAGCAGAAAATACATTAAAAAATAAATTATACTATGGAGCAATTAGTACAAATGAATTTATAGTATCTATTTTTGATAACCTAAAAGAGGTATTTACAGGAAAAGTAAATGTTAATCAAATGGTAGGTATAGTTGGAATATCAGATATTGTTGTTCAAACATCTGGAGCGTATGAATATATATATATGATTGCCTTAATTTCTTTATCATTAGGATTAACAAACTTATTACCATTCCCACCATTGGATGGAGGAAAGATAGTAATTTATTTAATAGAAGCTATTAGAAAAAAACAAATGAATGAAAAAATAGAGATTCAATTACAAATGTTAGGATTTGCACTTTTAATTTTATTATCTATATACATTACTTATAATGATATTTTAAGGATTATATAATTTTAGGAGAAAAAAATGTCAGAACAATTAAAAACAGTAAAAGAAGTATTTCCAGATTTCGAAAATAATACACAAATAACAAATTTAAAAATAAAAAATGTAAATTTATATAAAAAAACTAATATATTAAAGCTAGAACTAGTATTGAAAGATAATGAAATAGAACTAAAATCAATATATTTATTAGAAAAATACTTAAAAAATAGATTTAATGTAAGTGAAGCAGAAATAAAAATAGATTCTAATGTAGAATATAATATACTTACTAAGTGGAATAATATTGTAAATTATATAAATATAAAATATCCGCTTACAAAAGCAATATTAATAAATAGCAGTATAGAACTACAGCAAGACAATAAAATTTTAATAAAATTAGCAGTTAAGGGAGAAGATTTTTTAATTGCTAGTGGTTTTGATAAGATAATAGAAAAGGCAATATCAAATTTTTATAACCAAGATTACAAAATTAAGATTACAGAACAAATTGATACAGAGCTTGTAAAAAAATACGAAGAAAATACTAAAAGAATAGAAAGAATGGCAATTGAACTTGCAGAGCAGGAAATAATTTGGGAAGAAGATAAAAAACAAGAAAAAGCTGTTGAAAAGAAAACAGAAAAGACTCAAGATGAGAAAATAAAACAAGAAAAAAATATAGCCGAAAGTAAACCTATAGATAATAGTATTATAGAGGAGCCACAAGAAATTACCCCATTAATACTAGGTAGATCTTTAAACATAAGAGAAACTTTAGTAAAAGTAGAAGATTTGAGTATAGATAGTGGAAAAGTAGCTCTAGAAGGCGAAATAATAAATATGGATTCTAGAGAATTAAAAAGTGGAAAATTTCTTGTTATGTTTGATTTATATGATGGGACAAGTACAATAACATGTAAGTCCTTTGTTGTACCTGAAAAAACAAAAGAAGTTATTGGCAGATTGAAAAGTGCTAAAGGAGTAAAAATTGAAGGAACAGCCCAGTTTGACCCATTTGCCAAGGAACTAGGAGTTATTGCAAATGTAATAATAGAAACACCTGGTAGAAAAAAAGAAAAAAGAATAGATAATGCAAAAGAAAAAAGAGTAGAGTTACATATGCATACTCAAATGAGTCAAATGGATGCAGTGACATCTGCAAAAGATTTAATAAAAAGAGCAATGAGTTGGGGAATGAAATCTATTGCAATAACAGATCATGGAGTTGTACAAGCTTTTCCAGAGGCACATAAATTATTAGGAAGAGATAATAAAGATATGAAAATTATTTATGGAGTTGAGGCATATTTGGTTCCAGACAAAACTCCAATAGTATCTAATCCTAAAGGACAAGACATAGATACAACATATTGTGTACTAGATTTAGAAACTACTGGACTATCTTTTAGAACAGAAAAGATAACAGAAGTTGGAATAATGAAAATAAAAAATGGTGAGGTTATAGATAGTTTTGAAACATTTGTTAATCCAGAAAAACCCATTCCATATAAAGTTGTAGAAGTAACAAAAATTACAGATGATATGGTAAAAGATGCTCCTAAAATTGATGAAGTATTTCCAAAGATTTTAGAATTTGTAGGAGATAGTGTTTTAGTAGCACATAATGCCGATTTCGATATTGGATTTTTAAAACATAATGCTGCAGAATTAGGGTATAAATTGGAAAACACATATCTTGATACATTAAGATTAGCAAAAGAACTATTTCCAAATTATAAAAAATATAAACTAGGAATTATAGCAGAAAATTTAGGAATTAAAGTAGAAGTTGCACATAGAGCTTTAGATGATGTTGATACAACAGTAAAAGTTTTTAATGTAATGACAAAAATGTTAAAAGAAAGAAAAGCAAAAACAGTAAATGATATTGATAAAGTGGCAGCAGATGATAATTTTGCTAAAGATGCATACAAAAAATTGCCATCATATCATGCTATAATTTTAGCCAAAGATTATGTAGGATTAAAAAACTTATATAAATTGGTTTCAATTTCACATTTACATTATTTTTATAAAAAGCCAAGAATATTAAAAAGCTTATATAAGAAATATTCAGAAGGATTAATGTTAGGTAGTGCTTGTGAACAAGGAGAATTATATAGAGCAATTGTTGCAGGAAAAGACGAAGAAGAAATAGAAAATATAGCAAGGGACTATGATTATTTAGAAATACAACCATTAGGAAATAATGAGTTTATGATAAGAAATGGAACTGTTGCAGACAAAGAGGCATTGAAAGACATTAATAGAAAAATTGTAGAACTTGGTGAGAAATTAAATAAATTAGTTGTAGCTACATGTGATGTTCACTTTATGGATCCACAAGATGAAATATATAGAAGAATATTACAAGCAGGTCAAGGATACGATGATGCAGATCAGCAAGCACCACTTTATTTAAGAACAACAAATGAAATGTTAGAAGAATTCGAATATTTAGGAATGGATAAGGCTTATGAAGTTGTTGTAACAAATACAAATAAAATTTCAGATATGTGTGAAAGAATATCACCAATTTCACCAGAAAAATGTCCTCCACATATACCAGGATGTGAAGAAACAATAAAAGAAATAGCATATAACAAAGCACATGAATTATATGGAGAAGAATTACCAAAAATAGTAGAAGATAGACTAGAAAAAGAACTAAATTCTATTATAAAAAATGGATTCTCAGTTATGTATATAATTGCTCAAAAATTAGTTTGGAAATCAAACGAAGATGGATATATAGTTGGTTCTAGGGGGTCTGTTGGGTCTTCATTTGTTGCAAATATGACAGGTATAACAGAAGTAAATTCTTTACCACCACATTATAGATGTCCAAATTGTAAATACTCAGATTTTACAGATTATGGTTATAAAAATGGATTTGACCTACCAGATAAACAATGTCCAAAATGTGGGCATAAATTAGATAAAGATGGAATGGATATACCATTTGAAACTTTCTTAGGTTTTGATGGAGACAAAGAACCAGATATCGACCTTAATTTCTCTGGTGAATATCAGGCAAAAGCACATAAATATACAGAAGTTATATTTGGTAAAGGAACAACTTTCAAAGCTGGTACAGTTGGAACAGTAGCCGATAAAACAGCATTTGGTTATGTTAAAAAGTATTATGAAGATAGACAAATACCTGTAAATAATGCAGAAGTAGCAAGAATATCAAAGGGATGTACAGGAATAAAAAGAACAACAGGTCAGCATCCAGGAGGAATTATAGTTGTACCAAAAGGAAGAGAAATATATGAGTTTACACCAGTACAACATCCAGCAGATGACCCTAACTCAGATATTATAACAACGCATTTTGATTATCACTCAATAGATCAGAACCTATTAAAACTAGATATACTAGGACATGATGATCCAACAATGATAAGAATGCTTTATGATATAACAGGAATAGACCCTACAAAAGTACCTCTTGATGATAAAGAAACCATGTCAATATTTAGTTCTACAAAAGCATTAGGTGTTACTCCAGAACAAATACATTCAGAAGTTGGGAGTTTTGGAATTCCTGAATTTGGAACTAAATTTGTTAGAGGAATGTTAGTTGATACAAAGCCAACAACTTTTGAAGAGTTATTAAGAATATCAGGATTATCACATGGTACAGATGTATGGCTTGGAAATGCGCAAAGTTTAATAGATGACGGTACTATTACTCTTCAAGAGGCAATATGTACAAGAGATGATATTATGCTTTATCTAATAAAGCAAGGAGTTCCACCAAAACCAGCATTTAAAATAATGGAAACAGTTCGTAAAGGAAAAGCATTAAAAGATCCAGAACAATGGGCAAAATACAAAGAAATAATGCATGAAAGCAATGTGCCAGAATGGTATATAAAATCATGTGAAAAGATTAAGTACATGTTTCCTAAAGCACATGCTGCAGCATATGTTACAAACGCCTTTAGAATTGCATGGTTTAAAGTGCATAAACCTGCTGCATATTATACAGCATATTTTACAATAAGAGCAGATGAGTTTGATAGTGAATGCATGATTTTTGGAAAAGAAAAAGTAAAAAATAAAATGAAAGAACTAGAATTGCAGGGAAATAGTATATCTACCAAAGATAAAAATGTATATTCAATATTGGAAATCGTGTTAGAAATGTATGAAAGAGGAATTAATTTTTTACCAATAGACTTATATAAGTCACATGCTACAAAATTCATATTAGAACCAGAGGGAATAAGACCTCCATTAAATAGTATACCCGGATTAGGAACAGTTGCAGCTCAAAGTATAGATACTGCAAAAGAAAATGGCGAATTTATGTGTATAGATGAACTACAACAAAGAGCCAAAATAGGAAAATCAGTAGTAGAATTACTAAAAAAATTTGGATGTCTAAATGGAATGACACAAAGCAATCAAATGAGTCTATTTGCTTAAATTGACTAAATGCAAAAAAAATGGTATAATATAAGTGAATATTTTTTCAAGAAAAAAATAAAACAACAGGAGGAATCAAGATGAAAAGTATTCAAAAAGTATGCCATGTTATGGCTGTACTGGTAGCAATTTCAATTTTGTTTTCGGGATGTGGCAATAATAAAACCGATCCAGAGAAGTTCCGGGAGGCTAAAGAAAAAATTGTTTCCGAAAATGTGGAAAACTTGGTGCTTGTAAACACCAAAAATATCTGCAAAAAAACTTTAATCGAAAATGATGTTACAGTAAAAGATGTTTTCATTAATGCATTTAGCATGGATGGACAGTGCTACATTGAGGCACATGTTTTAACTGAAGATTCTGAATACAAAGTATTCAGAATCAAAACAAAAATGAGTGGCCCTCTTTATACTGCACTCACCAAAGGCTATGCTGGAAATTACCAGCAGGACCTTGAAGAATATCTTTCTAATGTGAATCCCACATTAGATGGTAATTACATATATTTCGATTAAAGTAAAAAATCCCTCAATTATCTGAAAAGGTATTGAGGGTTTTTCTTTTTACATGTATAATGTTTTATGAAAGGAATTAAATATTATGGCTAAAAATAAAACGATATTTGTTTGTAATAACTGTGGTTATGAATCACCTAAATGGATGGGAAAATGCCCAGCTTGTAATGAGTGGAATAGTTTTTCAGAAGAAAAAGTGATAAATACAAAAGATACTAATTATGGAAAACTATCAAAAGAAAAATCAAAACCTATAGAATTAAATAAGATAGTAAAATCTACCAATGAAAGAATCTCTACAGGATTTAACGAATTAGATAGAGTTTTAGGTGGTGGATTGGTAAATGGTTCTTTAATATTACTTGGAGGAGAACCAGGTATAGGAAAATCAACCCTAATATTGCAAATATGCGAAGAAATAAAGATTAAAGGTAAAATATTATATGTATCAGGAGAAGAATCGGCAGAACAAGTAAAAATAAGAGCAGATAGATTAAATATAAAAAACGAAAATTTATTATTTTTGTCAGAAACAGATATAAATAATATTGAAGAAGAAATAATAAAAATAGAACCTGAATTAGTAATAATAGATTCAATTCAAACTATGTATTCAAATGAAATAACTTCTGCGCCAGGTAGTGTTAGCCAGGTAAGAGAAATCACAGCTAAGATTATGAGAATATGTAAAGAAAATGGAATAACTACAATACTAATAGGGCATGTTACAAAAGACGGAAATATAGCCGGACCAAGAGTATTAGAACATATGGTAGATACTGTGCTATATATTGAAGGAGAAAGGTATTTTTCTTACAGAATATTAAGAGGTGTAAAGAATAGATTTGGATCTACTAACGAAATTGGTATGTTTGAAATGCAACAAGAAGGTTTGGTAGAAATTGATAATCCATCTACAATATTAATATCAGAAAGAAATGAAAATTCGGCAGGTTCAATTATAGTTTCAAGTATAGAAGGAACAAGACCGCTTCTAGTAGAATTTCAAGCATTAACAACACCAAGTGTTTATGGTTTACCAAGAAGGACTGCTAATGGAATAGATTATAATAGATTAACTTTGTTAATAGCAGTCATAGAAAAGAAAGCTGGAATAAATTTAGGAAATCAAGATGTGTATTTAAATGTTGTTGGAGGGTTAAAAATAAATGAACCAGCAATAGATTTAGGAATTATACTTTCTACTATCTCTAGCTTTAAAAATATACCAATATCAAATGAAGTGGTTGCAATAGGCGAAGTTCGGATTAACAGGAGAAGTAAGAGCAGTAAATTTAATAGATAGAAGATTGAAAGAAGCAGAAAAGCTAGGCTTTAAAAAATGTATTATACCAGAAAGTAATAAGAAAGGCTTGAAAGATAATTACAAATTAGATATAATAGGAGTGCATAATATAAATGAAGCTATAAGAGAAATATTTAAAAAATAAAAAGCTATTTTAATATTATAAAGGAGAAAAAATGGCAAATTTAAACAAAGATGATGAGATAATTGAAATATTAAAGTTAATAGCACCAGGAACAGACATTAGGCAAGGATTAGAAAACATACTAAAATCAAAAACAGGAGCATTAATTGTTGTAGGAGATTCAAAAGAAGTTTTGGATATAGTAGATGGAGGATTTAATATAAATGTAGATTATACACCTTCAAGATTATATGAATTAGCTAAGATGGATGGAGCTATAGTTTTAAGCTCTGATTTAAAAAGAATATTGCTAGCAAATGCACAATTAATTCCATCATATAAAATCGATACAGCAGAAACTGGTACAAGGCACAAAACAGCAGAAAGAACTGCAAAACAAACAGGTAATTTAGTAATAAGTATTTCACAAAGAAGAAGTATTATTACAGTATATAAGGGAAATATAAAATATGTTTTAGAAGAAACATCAAGAATTTTAACAAAAGCAAATCAGGCTCTACAAACAGTAGAAAAATATAAAAAAGTTTTTGATAATAAAATTAACTTGCTAAATGAATACGAATTTAATGATATTGTAACATTAGATAATGTTTTAACTGCACTACAAAGAGCAGAAATGACAATGAGAATGGCAGAAGAAGTAAAGAAAAGGATAATAGAATTAGGAGTAGAAGGAAGATTAGTAGATATACAATTAGATGAATTAATTGGAGGACTAGAAAAAGAAGAAAAATTCTTAATAAAAGATTATATAGCACCAGGAAAGAAAAGAACTGTAGAAAAAGTGTTTAATCAAATATTGGAATTAGAATATGAAAGTTTAATGAAGCAATCTGTTATAGCAAATTTATTAGGATATGAAGATTTTGATAATTATGATGAAGTAGCAGTGTATCCTAAGGGATATAGGTTATTAAATAAAATTCCAAGAATGCCTAATAATATTGTAGAAAATTTAATTAAATCATTCAAAACTTTTCAACATATTTTACTTGCAGACATTCAAGCATTAGACGATGTTGAAGGAATTGGTGAAATAAGAGCAAAAAATATAAAGCAATCTTTAAAGAGAATGCAAGAACAGTATGTATTTGATAATGTAATGTTATAAAGAGGGAAAGATATGAAAAAGATGAATTCTGAAAATGGTATTACAATAGTAGCTTTAGTAATTACAGTTATAGTATTATTACTTATTAATGCAACAGCATTTAATATTTCTACCAAGCAATTTGAAAAAACAGAATTACAAGGCTTTTATTTAAAATTAGAGATTGCACAAAATGGTGTAGAAAAAATAGTAAGGACAAATGAAACATATGTAGATGAAAATGGAAATACAGCATATTTAAAGGACACAGGAGGAATTTTAACTGCAAGCCAAGAAAAAATAGTAACAGATTTAGGATATGAATCTGAAAATTTTAAATATTTTACAGCAGCTCAAGTTCAAGAAGAGTTAGGAATTAATGGTGTTGATTTAGATTTGTTAATAGATTTTAATAATTGTATTGTTATAAGTGCACAACCGAAAGAAATAAATGAAAAGAAATACTATATGCTAAAAGATAATAAATATAGAGTAACAACACCTTCAGAAAAAAATGTTGGAGATGTAAACTTTACTTATGTTGTAAATAAATATGGAACAGATTCTTATAAAATAGTAATAACTCCACAGAATATCGGAGATATACAAGATGGAGTTGTAAAATATAAAGAAAGTGATGTTGCAACATGGAATACAGCACAAAATAATGAATTTATTGTAATTGAACTTAAATCTTATGATATAATGTATGTAGATTCTAACAATAATTCTAAACAAAAACGAATATCAATAAGTTTGGATAGTGATAATAACATTGTTACAAATGAAATAGATATTACAAATGAATAATGGAGGTATAAAAATGAAGAAAAAACAAAACAAGAAAAAAGAAAATTTTAAAGTTGCATTTCTTATTATAGCAATTGTTATAATTTGTGCTTTAATTGTAACATTGGTATATGGATATTATAGAAAATTAACATACAAAGTTAATAATCCAGTAGCAACAATACAAATTAAGGATTATGGAACAATAAAAGTTGAATTATACCCAGACATGGCTCCAAATACAGTGGCAAACTTTGTTACACTTGCTAATAATGGATTTTATGATGGATTAACCTTTCATAGAATTATAAAAGATTTTATGATACAGGGTGGAGATCCTAATGGAGATGGAACAGGGGCTCCTAATATAAGTTCTATTGATTCTAGTATAGAAAAAGGTTCAGATAAAGACATAGTTTATAATATTAATGGAGAATTTGTTATAAATGATTATGAGAATAATACATTAAAATTAGAAAAAGGTGTTATAGCAATGGCAAGAAGTGATTATTCTTCATATGCAAGTTACTTTCCAACAGCTGTTAAAGAAGGCTATAATTCAGCAGGATCACAATTTTTTATTATGACAACAGATGACAATGTATCTCTAACAGGAAGTTATGCAGGGTTTGGAAAAGTAATAGAAGGTTTTGATGTGCTAGAAAAAATAGCAGATATAAAAGTAGAAAAAGCAAGCGAAGAAAGTACAGAAGAATCAAAACCAGTAGAAGCACCAGTAATAGAAAATATAAAAGTAGAAACTTATGGTATTAATTACGGAAAACCAGAAACACATGAACAATTTGATATAAATAGTTATTTCTCATCACAACTTAACTATAAATAAAATATTAAAAAAATAATCAAAAACCAAAGAAAGAAGGAAAAAGTAGATATGAAAAGCTCTAAAACAATTGAGGCTGTACACACACACACACACACACACAC
>OIZL01000109.1_pt1 | contig 73030 bp, 70 predicted proteins | sample 1588541 | NCBI WGS metagenome assembly OIZL01 (sample SAMN03283285) | human gut metagenome | biome: human-associated habitat; material: feces | host: Homo sapiens | place: Peru | collected 2012 | reverse complement strand
CCTTATTTCAAGCGGTTTTCGGGCATAGAAAAAGTCCACCGTAATTCTATCAAAATTACGGTGGACTTATGATGGAGATGAGGGGAGTTGAACCCCTGTCCGAAAGCACATTAACAGAAACTTCTCCGGGCGCAGGCGGTTATTTGGATTCCCTCGGCGAAGCGTGAGCCGTCACACTCATCGTCTTGGTAGCTTCATTATGCGTGGCGCGGGCAAAGCTTACCGCGCTCACGTTCACCACTCGTCGACGCCCCGTCCCAAGCCGTGGTCCTCTCAGGCGGAACGCTCGCTAATTAAGCAGCGAGAAGAACAGTATCGTTATTGTTCTTTAATTTATAAAAGGTTGCCCGTTTTATGGATGTCAGGCGCATCCGCCCGCTATTTCTGCCTCCGCACCCCCGTCGAAACCGTTACATCCCCATATATAAGCCCAAGGGCTGCCCATGGGCTTGATCAACGGAGAAAGCAATCAGCACTTCTCAGGCTCGGGATAATCCACGCCGAACGTCTCGACGGTGACTTTTTTCATGACCTGAGGGGTTCTGGGTTTGTCGTTGTAGTCCGTGCGCACAGCGCAGATCTTATCGACGACATCTTCACCTTCGATGAGCTTGCCGAACGCGGCATACTGACCGTCAAGGTGCGGAGAATCCTCATGCATCACAAAAAACTGACTTCCGGCGGAATTTGGCGCCATGGTGCGCGCCATAGAAAGAACGCCGCGGCTGTGCTTGAGGTCATTCTTGAAGCCGTTGGCAGAAAATTCGCCCTTTATCGAATATCCGGGACCGCCGATGCCGGTGCCGTTGGGATCACCGCCCTGGATCATAAAGCCGGGAATAACGCGGTGGAAAATAACACCGTCATAAAAACCGTTTTTTATAAGTGAAATAAAGTTGTTGACTGTGTTGGGCGCAATTTCCGGATAAAGCTCTGCTTTCATTATATCGCCGGATTCCATTTCAATCGTAACTATGGGATTGCTCATTGGTAATTCCTCTCTTTCATAACTCTGTCAATGTCGCGCTTTGACTGCCTGTCGGCCTCGCTGTCACGCTTATCGTGCAGCTTTTTGCCCTTGCACAGTCCCAGTTCAACCTTGACTTTGCTGTCCTTAAAATACAGAGACAGTGGAATAAGGGCAACGCCGTCCTGCATTATGCGTGCGTTGAGCTTTACTATTTCGCGTTTGTGCATCAGAAGCCGCCTTGCCCGCACGGGATCGCGGTTGAAGATGTTCCCCTGCTCATATGGAGAAATGTGCATTCCGCGCACAAAGAGTTCTCCGTTTTTTATGGTGCAGAATGAATCCTTGAGATTGACGTTGCCGGCTCTGATAGACTTGACCTCCGTGCCTGCAAGCTCAATACCGGCTTCAAACCGTTCCAGAACAAAATATTCATGGAATGCTTTTCTGTTGGCGGTTATTTCTTTTTTTCCAAGCTGCTTCGGCAAGTCTTATCTCACTTCCTCTCTTCAATATGCAATAATAACACATCAAGGTAAAAAATAAAAGAATAATTTGTAAAAACGGGAGACCCATTTTGCGGCGCCTGAAGAGATAAAGAAACAGTTGCTTTTTATATTGGTATATGGTAAAATCTACACTAAGTGTGCGTGTTTCCACTTTATTTAGAAACTTGGAAGGTGCCTGTATTGGAAAAATATGTAATCAAGGGCGGTACCGTGCTTCGCGGAGAGGTTGAGATAAGCGGTGCAAAAAATGCTGCTGTTGCGATCATTCCTGCGGCTCTGATGGTGGACGGCGTTTGCCGTATAGAAAATATGCCTCAGATAAGCGATACCGATATGCTTCTCACCATTCTAACCGATCTCGGCGCAAAGGTGAAATATATAAATCCCTCCACGGTGGAGATAGATTGTACGGATGTGCGTTATCAGGACGCACCATATGACCTTATGCGCAAGATAAGAGCGTCGTACTATCTTATCGGTGCAATGCTCGGCCGCTTCGGCAGTGCGAAAACGACTATGCCCGGCGGCTGCAACTTCGGTGTCAGACCTATTGACCAGCATATAAAGGGAATGACGGCTCTCGGCGCCCAGATCGAGGTGAAAAACGGATTTGTCTATGCCGACGCTCCCGGAGGAAGACTTCACGGGACGAGGATATATCTTGATAAGGTATCCGTCGGCGCGACGATGAATATCATCCTTGCTTCTACTCTTGCTCAGGGGCGCACGATCATTGAAAATGCCGCACGTGAGCCGCATATCGTCGATCTTGCGAACTTTCTCAACTCAATGGGCGCTGATATAAGAGGCGCCGGAACAGATACAATCAAGATAAACGGCACTGATAAGCTGCACGGCGGGTGCTATACCATTATTCCGGATCAGATAGAAGCGGGTACATATATGGTCGCAGCCGCGGCGACAGGCGGCGAGGTGCTGATAAAGAACATTATCCCGAAGCATCTTGAGTGCATAAGCGCCAAGCTGCGCGAAACGGGGACGATCGTTCAGGAGTATGAAGATTCCGTGCTTGTAAAGGGCGCGAGAAGTCTGCGCCGCGCCAACGTGAAAACATTGCCTTACCCCGGCTTTCCAACGGATATGCAGCCCCCGATAGGCGCACTTTTATGCCTTGCGGAGGGAACGTCGGTCATTACCGAGGGCATATATGACAACCGCTACAAATATGTCAATGAGCTTCGCAAAATGGGCGCTGAAATTCAGGTTGACGGTCGTGTTGCGGTCATTGAGGGCGGTAAGCGGCTTACGGGCGCACCGGTGCAGGCCTGCGATCTCAGAGCGGGTGCGGCTATGGTTATCGCCGGTATGTGCGCCAGCGGGACGACGGTAGTGGAAGATATCCACTATATTGAGCGCGGCTACGAGAACTTTGTCGGCAAACTGAAAACGATGGGTGCGGATATAGAGATCGTGGATTTCCCGGAAGAAGCGGAATGTCAGAATAAAATTATTTCGGTCAGTTGATGAAGGTATTTGTTTTTGCGAGCGGTTCCGGCGGCAATTGCCTGCTGGTTTCTGATAAAGGTACAAATATATTGATAGATGCCGGAATATCGATGCGTAGGATAGAAAACTGTCTTTCACAGTCGAAAATTTCAATGGACGATATAACCGGAGTGCTCATAACGCATGAGCACTCCGATCATATTTCGGCGCTGAAAACCATGACAAAAAAGCATAAGACCCCTATATACGCACCGCATACCGTCGCTTCGAGGATCGCCGGTATGCTTCCGGAGACGGAAGGTCGCATCGAGGCAATACAGGCAGGGAAAGCGTTCAGGTTGAAAAGTATCTCTGTTATGGCGTTTCATACGAGTCACGATACGGATGAAAGCGTGGGATACCGGCTTGAAGGGGACGGCACTTTTTCGATAGCGACTGACACGGGGTGCGTTACGGAAGAAATTGAAGCGGGTCTTTCCGGCGCGGGCGCCGTTCTTGTCGAATCAAACCATGATGAGGATATGCTGCGATACGGCCCGTATCCGGTGTATCTTAAAAGGCGGATCCTTTCCGAGCGCGGACATCTGTCCAATGAGGAGTGCGCTGCACTTGCAAGGAGGCTTGCTTTGAACGGCACCAGAAAAATCATTCTCGGGCATCTGAGCAAGATAAACAACACCCCGGAAAAAGCTCTGGCGGCGGCGCGGAAAACGCTGTCCGGCACCGTGGCGGAGCTTTTTTGCGCGCCGGAGTTAGGGCTGCTTGAAATCTCTTTGGGGGAAGATGCGCTATGCTTGCTGTAAAGCTTATATGCGTGGGAAAAATGCGTGAAAGGTTTTATGCCGACGCCTTTTCGGAATATGCAAAGCGCCTGCAGGGCTACTGCCGGTTCGAGCTTTGCGAAATACCCGAGCAGAGGCTTTCGGATAATCCGTCTGCGGGCGAGATAAGCGCGGCGCTTTCAAGGGAAGCGGCGGAGATCATAAAAAATGTCCCGGGCGACGCATTTTTGACGGCGCTTTGCGTGGAAGGGAAGCAGCTTCCCAGCGAGGGCATGGCAAAGCTTATCGCCGACAGGGAAAACTCCGGCAAGCCAAAGCTCTGCTTTATTATAGGCGGCTCCTTTGGACTGCATGAAAGCGTGAAAAAACGGGCGGATATGAAGCTGAGCATGTCGGAAATGACGTTTCCGCATCACCTTGCACGCGTCATGCTTGCCGAACAGATATACAGGGGCTTCAAGATAAACGAGGGATCAAGATATCATAAATAAATGTCTGGAGAAAAGAGTTTTATGGACGAATTGAACATTCAGTGGGGAAGGACCGATATAGGCGGACTTCTCGACAAATGGCCGAAGGATGAAAACGGCAGACCGGAGGAACCGGTGTTTCTCTGCAACTGCGGAAACAATGATATGGGAGATACGCTTCGGATAAATATGCTGGAAGCATATGGGATACCGTGCGTTACCCGCTATCCCGGCGACGGCGGTTTCGGAAAGCTTGTACTCGGGATGAGCGGTCAGGGAACGGATATTTTCGTCCCCAGGAGTATGCTTGAGGATGCGCTGCAATTATGTAAGGAGGAGAACAATGAGGAGCTTTAAGGAAGAATACGAGCGCTGGATGGACAGTCCCGCGCTGAGTGAGCGTGAGTGGGCGGAGCTTGATTCGATCAAAGACGACGAAAAGGAAATTGAAAACAGATTTTTTGCCCCTCTCGAATTCGGCACTGCCGGCCTTCGCGGCACGATGAAGGTCGGACTTCACAACATGAATATTCACATTATACGCCATGCCACCCAGGCTTTTGCGAACGTTATCTGCGCCGAGGGGCAGGAGGCAATGGACAAGGGCATTGTTATTGCACATGACTGCCGTCTCAACGGCGTGGAATTTGCGAAGGAAGCGGCATGCGTTATGGCGGCAAACGGTATCCATGTGCGCCTCTTTGACGCTCTGCGTCCCACGCCGGAGCTGAGCTTTGCAGTGCTGTATTACGGGACTGCCGCCGGTCTCAATATCACCGCAAGCCATAATCCGAAGGAATATAACGGATATAAGGTGTATTGGTCGGACGGCGCACAGCTTCCCCCGCAGAAGGCGGAAGCGATCGCCCGCCAGATGGAAGCGATAGATATTTTTACCGGGTTCAGGACGTGTGATTTTGATAAAGCAGTCAAGGATGGTAAAATCGAGATGCTCGGCGCGGAAACGGACGAGGCCTTCCTTGAAAAAGTCATGGGGCAGGTCATTGACACGGAGACGATAAAGAAAGTCGCCGATGATTTTAAGATCGTATATACTCCGTTCCACGGCTGCGGGTATAAGCTTGTACCGGAAGCTCTTGGGAGGTTCGGGATAAAGCATCTTTACCCGGTGCCGGAGCAGATGGTCATAGACGGTAATTTCCCCACTGTCGCAAGTCCCAACCCGGAAAATCCCGAGGGGTTTTACCTTGCGGTAGACCTTGCCAAAAAAGTCGGGAGCGACCTTATAATCGGCACTGATCCCGACTCCGACCGTATCGGAACAATGGTAAGAGACGGCGAGAACTATGTAAGCATTACGGGCAATCAGCTCGGCGTACTGCTGCTTGATTATATTATCAACGCCCGCACTGCCGCCGGTACGATGCCTGAAAACCCCGGCGCTGTCAGCAGCATAGTGTCAACAGCCATGTACCGCGCCGTTGCAGAGACGAACGGCGTGCATTTTGAAGATACCTTCACCGGCTTCAAATTCATGGCGGAGCGCATCGCCCAGTGGGAAGCTGCGGGCAGCTATAAGTACATTCTTGCCTTTGAGGAAAGCTACGGCTATATGATGGGCGACTATGTGCGCGATAAGGATGCGGTTACTGCGGCTCTCATGGTGTCAGAAATGGCGGCGTATTACTTCTCAAAGGGAATGACGCTGCTGGACGCAATGAACTCTCTTTACGAAAAATACGGCTGGTTTATGGAGAAAACCATAAATCTCGTTATGCCGGGACTTGACGGACTGCAAAAGATGAATGCGCTTATGGCAAGTCTGCGCAGCGATCCTCCCAAAGAGATCGCCGGAGAGGAAACCATAAGGATAAGGGACTACTCCACCGGAAGCGTATGGGTCGCCGGACTTGGCAAGGTCGATAAGACCCCGATTTCAGGCTCGAATGTGCTGTATTTTGAACTTGCCGACGGGTGCAGCTTTATCGTGCGTCCTTCCGGTACCGAGCCGAAAATCAAAATATACATCCTTACACGTGGAAGCTCTAAGGAAGAGTGCGAAAAGTGCATAGATAAATATTATAAATACGCAGAAGGTCTTAAAAAATGAAGAAGCTTTTTGAACTGTTTGTCTCCTTTGCCAAGATCGGGGTAATGACTTTCGGCGGGGGATATGCGATGCTGCCGATCCTGCAAAGGGAGATCGCGGATAACAAGGGCTGGGCGAGTGAGGAAGAGCTTATGGATTACTACGCGGTCGGGCAATGTACCCCCGGAGTGATCGCCGTCAATACTGCCACCTTTGTCGGAAGCAAGCAGGCGGGCGTTCTGGGAGGCATCGTTGCAACGCTGGGTCTGGTTTTCCCAAGTCTTGTGATCATTTGCACCATAGCCGGTATTCTGACAAATTTTGCGGATATTCCGGCTGTCAAGAGCGCCTTTGCGGCTATACGCGTCTGCGTCTGCGTGCTCATTTTCAATGCCATTGTAAAGCTGTGGAAAAAAGCGGTCGTGGACAAGGCGACGCTGGCAATATGCCTTATTGTGTTCGTGCTGTCGCTGCTGTTTGACATTTCGCCTGCCATATATGTCGTCGTCTGCTGCGCGGCTGGAATACTGCTCACTCGCTTGGGGGTGAGAGGCAAATGACTTTTTTGAGACTGTTCTGGGAGTTTTTCAAAACGGGGCTGTTCGCCGTCGGCGGCGGAATGGCGACGCTGCCGTTCCTGTATGATATCAGCGATAAAACAGGCTGGTATACTCATGCACAGCTTGCGGACATGATCGCCGTGTCGGAATCCACGCCTGGTCCGATAGGCATAAATATGGCAACCTATGTCGGCTTTACAACCGCCGGCGTACCGGGTGCGCTTTGCGCGACTCTGGGTATAGTCACTCCGGCGATCATTATAATCCTGCTCATTTCCAAGGCGCTTGAAAAGTTCCGGCAGAATGAATATGTTGACGCGGCTTTTTATGCCATTCGCCCATGCTCCGTCGCGCTTATCGCGTCTGCTGGTTTTTTGGTGCTTAAAATCACGCTTTTTCATGCGGATACGTTTGCCGCGGGAGATGCAATACTTTCGCTTTTCAATTGGAAGGCAATAGCCCTTGCAGCCGTGATATTTGTGCTGACGCAGTATGTCAAAAAGACAAAATCACTTCATCCGATAGTGTTCATTGCCTTGTCGGCGGTAGTCGGGATAGTTTTCTCCTTTTGACGGAGCGGCGCCGATCACAGCCGGACATTGCTTAATTACAGCTGCCCTATCATCTGAATAAATGAAAAAAGCAGATATGTGTAAACAGAAGCTATCGAACCGCTCAAAAGACGCCCGGCAGTGTGCAGGGCGCCTTTTATTTCGGTGCCGGACAGTACTGCGTGTGTCTGGAGATGCACGGAGATCCCGCCCCAGCCGAGTATAAACGAAACGAGCGAGAGATTCGCGGGAGTGGGAGATAAGCGCCCCATTTCGCCGAGCGAACAGCCAAGCTCAAAAATGCCGCTGAAAAACACGCGTATACAGCTTATGTCAAGTCCTGAATAAGCGGAGCAAAGCTGCATGAGCCTGACAGCAAGCGTGCTTTCTTCAAGCAGCCTGACAATTATCGTGAAGCAAACGACAAAACCGCATACGTTGAATATTGACGTCACGGCAGTGCGCACGGCGTCGGAAAAAGCAAGAGAAAAGGGAATGTCGCGCTCGAGCACCGGTTCTACCGTCCGTGTGGGAAAATTGAAATTTTTCCTTTTGCCTTTGAGCAATATCCCGACCGAAACGGCGGACATAATGTGTACCGCGTAGAGAATAGCGCCCGTCCTTGCCGAACCGAACACTCCGCAGCCGACGGCGCCTATTATGAAAGCGGGACCGGAATTGTTGCAGAAAGCGAGCAGAGCTTCGCTTTCGCGCAGTGTTATCTGCTTTTGCCGGTACATATCCGCTATGTAAGCGGCTCCCATGGGATAGCCGCCCGTAAGCCCCATCGCAAGCGCGGTCACGCCGGCTCCGGATACGCCGAAAAGAGATCTGCCGCAGAAGGAAAGGCGTCTCCCGAGATAGAGCGGCAGGCCAAGCCTGTTTATAAGAACGGAGAGAATAAAAAACGGGAACAAGGAAGGAATGATCGTTTCACAGCAGGTTCTGAGCGCACCGCGGCATATCGCGGCTATCTGCCCGGAAAGAAAGAGCGCCGCGATGAATACCGCGCAGCATACAGTAAGCCAGAGCTTCTTTTTCATAAATTCCTCCCATCTTCAAATGCCGTTGTAATCAAGCTATGCTGCGGAGCATAGCTTTATACGAGGGGGAGGGATGGTTTCTGAACAAGATGAGAAAGCTTGCAGACAAACTGTGCGGTTCGCTTGAACTGCCGGAAGAGGCCGCACTGAACACGTCAAAGCTCAGCGCCGTCGGCGGTAAGCGTATGCTGATAGAAAACCACAGGGGGCTGCTGTCATATTCGGACAATGCCGTGGAGATAATGACGGAGAGCGGGAAAATATCGGTGCTCGGCAGCGGATTTATAATAAGAACAATGACAAAAAGCAGTCTTTTGATATACGGAGACTTCCGGAGCGTGGAGTGGTGCGGATGAACAGGACGGGATTTGATTTTTACGGAAGATACAGGGTCTCCGTTCGCGGAAGTATGCCGGAAACGGTTCTTAACGCCTGCGCCGCCAAGGGAATCGAGATACGGGAAGCGGAATACTCGGATGAACACTGCATATCTGTCTGGATATATGAAAAGGATGCTGAGGAATTTAAAAAGACCGTTGAGGAGTGCATGTGCTTTTTTGAGCTTGATGAGGTGTGCGGCGGGAAAAAAGCCGTGAGTTTTGTAAAAAGACATAAATGGGGAGCTGTTTTCTGCGGGCTGTTCGCACTGTGCCTGCTTATATCCTCGCTTTTCATCTGGGAGATACGGGTGGCGGGCAATGAGAGAATATCGGACGGGGAAATAAAAAGAGCGCTTGAGGAATGCGGCGTATATACGGGATGCTTCTGGCCAAGCATAAACAACGATATGGTCCGTGCGAAGATGATAACGAAAAATCCGGAGATCGCGTGGATGAGCGTCAATGTAAACGGCTCGAAAGCGACGGTACCGGTTTTGGAGAGAAAACAGGTTTCCGAAATATATAATGACAGGGAATATTCTGATCTCGTCGCTGCGCGGGACGGGATAGCGGAAGAAATTTATGCAAGGAACGGCAGGGCGCTTGTGAGCCGCGGACAGACGGTAGAAAAGGGCGACCTGCTTATTTCGGGAGCGGTTGACAGCACCTACGGACGGACTGAGTATGTGAGGGCGCTCGGTGAGGTATACGCACGCACATGGAGGGAAACGACCGCCGTTTGCCCCGAAAATCTTCAACAGAAGTGTCACACGGACCGAAGCAGAAAAAGATTTGCCGTCCTGATAGGGAAAAAAAGAATAAATTTTTACTTTGGCGGCACAAATACGGTTGACGAATATGATAAAATTATTCATAATAATGTTTTAGGCATAGACGGCATTTTTTCGCTTCCAATCACTATAATAGCAGAGGAAATTCTGCCGTATTCGCATAGCGGGTATAGCGCTGTGAACGCTGAAGATATGAAGGATAGCCTTTTGCGGGCGGCGGAAGATGATATCGATGGGGAAATTTTAAGCTCCGGCTTTGTCTCCGAGAGCAAGGGCGGTCTTATAAAGGTGACAATGCGCTGTGAATGTCTTGAAAATATAGCGGAAGAAAAACGCGGTGAAAGGATACTGCAAAATGATAGAACAGACAGTTAAAGTTGACAGAATGGAGCACATAATAAGCGTGTTCGGCTCATTTGACCAGAATCTGCGCATTATAGAGACTGAACTTGGCGTGAAGGTGCTTGACAGGGACGATATGATCCATATCTGCGGAGAGGCGGAGGATGTCATGCTGGCAGAGAAGGCCATCAACGGGCTTCTCACGCTTGCAGCAAAGGGAGAGAGCATAGATGCGCAGAATGTCAGGTATATCCTGAAGCTCGTCCGTGAGGGCAAAGAGACGAAGATAGGCGAACTTGCGGGGGATGTTATCTGCATAACCGCAAAGGGCAAGCCGATAAAGCCCAAGACCCTCGGACAGAAAGAATACTGCGATGCGATAGCAAAAAACACGATCACCCTCGGTATAGGCCCTGCCGGTACGGGTAAGACCTATCTTGCTGTTGCGGCGGCTGTTGCGGCGTTCAGGGCTGAGGAGGTCAACCGTATTATCCTGACGCGTCCTGCGGTTGAGGCGGGCGAACGCCTCGGCTTTCTGCCGGGCGATCTTCAAAGCAAGGTCGATCCGTATCTGCGTCCGCTGTACGATGCGCTTTTCGATATGCTTGGCGCTGATACCTATCAGAAGTATCTTGAAAAGGGCAATATTGAAGTCGCGCCCCTTGCGTATATGCGCGGCAGGACCCTTGACGACAGCTTTATAATTCTCGACGAGGCGCAGAATACCTCGCGGGAACAGATGAAAATGTTCCTTACGCGAATAGGCTTCGGCTCAAAGGTCGTTATAACGGGCGATATAACCCAGATAGACCTGCCGGAGGATAAGGTCAGCGGACTGAAAACAGCAATGAAGGTGCTAAAAAATATCGAGGATATTTCAATATGCACCCTGACCGGCGCGGATGTCGTGCGCCACAGGCTCGTTCAGAAAATAATCGAGGCGTATGAGGTTTACGACAAGCAAAATCCCGCGCAGGAGATAAAAAAGCTTCCCGCACACATAAATTTCAAGAAAAAATAAGGCGCGTATGCGTATAGGTGAAGACAATGAACCATGAGATACTTATCAGCCGCCGGATACCGGGGCTTGGTCATAACGAATCCGCCGCACTTATAAAAAAGGCCGTCAATATGGCGCTTGACGCGGAAAAAATAGACGTGCCGTGCACCGTAAGCGTTATGTTAACCGATGACGATGGCATCCGTGAGGTGAACAGGAAGTTCCGTAATGTCGACAGCGCAACGGATGTGCTGTCGTTCCCCATGAATGAGCTTGTACCAGGCGAGTTCTGCGCCGACGGCTGTGAGCGGGACATGGACACGGGGGCGGTGCTGCTCGGGGATATGATGATATCCGTTCCTCACTGCGAAAAACAGGGCGAAGAGTTCGGGCACGGCTATAAGAGGGAGATAATGTACCTTACGGTACATTCCGTTCTGCATCTGCTCGGCTATGACCATGTGGACGAGGGGGAAATTAAGAAGCAGATGCGCGCAAGAGAAAAAGAGATAATGGGAGATAGAGAAAATGACTAAATCAGCAATGGTGACGATATGCGGCAGACCGAATGTGGGCAAATCCACTCTGACAAACGCGCTTGTCGGCGAGAAGATAGCAATAGTATCCGATAAGCCGCAGACGACGAGAAACCGCATTACGGCGATAGTTGAGCGCGGGGAAACGCAGTTTGTGCTTATGGATACGCCGGGCTTTCACAAGCCGAGAACGAAGCTTGGCGACTATATGGTCAATGTTGTGCGCGAGAGCGTTGCGGACGTTGATCTTGTGCTTCTGCTTGTTGAGCCGGTCGCCGCGATCGGTCCGCAGGAGCAGGCGCTTATCGGAAGGATAAAAGAGAGCGGCGCCCCTGCGATACTGCTTATCAACAAGATAGATACCGTTGAGAAGTCAAAGCTTCTTGAAGTGATCGCCGTTTATTCGTCTGCTTATGACTTTGACGCCGTTATCCCTCTTTCCGCGAAAACGGGCGAGGGGCTGGCGGAGCTTCTGTGCGAGATGGATAAGTATGCCTGCGATGGACCGCACCTTTTTCCGGACGATATGATAACCGATCAGCCGGAGCGTCAGATATGCGCGGAGCTTTTGCGTGAAAAGCTGCTCAAATCGCTCGATAAGGAAATCCCTCACGGGACGGCGGTCGAAATCAACCGTTTCAAGGAAAGAAACGACGGCGTAGTTGAAATAGAAGCGACGATCTATTGTGAAAAGGAAAGCCATAAGGGGATCATAATCGGCAAAAAGGGCGCCATGCTCAAGAAGATCGGCGCGCTTGCGAGAGAGGATATGGAAAAATTCCTTGATGCGAAGGTTTTTCTTCAGACATGGGTGAAAGTGAAGGACAATTGGCGCGACAGCGAATCTCTCCTGCGCAATTTTGGCTTCAGAGACGATTGATTTCTTGATTGCCTGCCGGAATATTTATGAGGCTTGCAGAAATTAATTCCAACTTTAATTAAAGACCTTTTGCAGATACTATTTGCAGGAGGCAGTTTTATGAAATGTGCTTTTTTATGGAAGGCGTTTGAAGAAACGGGAGATCCGTTGTGCTATCTTTTCTACAAAAGCTTTTCCCAAGCCGATGAAGCCGGAAAAACGGAAAATAAAGGCAGCCGGGAGAGACTCCCGGTATAATGCCGGGGATACATATATGTTTGTGACGACAAAGGCGCTTGTATTAAGAGAGGTCAAATACAAGGAGGCCGACAGAATACTGACCGTCATCAGCGAATACGGCGGGATAATGACGGTAAAAGCGAGAGGCGCGCTCAGAAAAAACAGCAAGCTTGCCTCGGCAACGCAGCAGCTTTGCTTCAGCGAGATGACGCTTTTTTTTACCCGCGGCAAGTGGAGCGTCAACGAGGCTTCAACGATTGAAACGTTTTCCGGCTTACAGGAGGACTTTGAGGCTTATGCCCTGGGATGCTATGTCGCGGAGTGCGTCGAGGCCGTTGCGGTAGAGGATCAGCCCGACCCCGCTCTGATGCAGCTTGCGCTCAATACGCTCTACGCGCTGAGCAGAAAAATGTACGGCACTGACGCGATAAAGGCGGCGTTTGAACTGCGCCTGATGGCGCTCGCCGGATACACGCCGGATGTGAACAGCTGCGCCGTATGCGGGAAGACAGAGCCGGAGCGGCCGTATCTCAGCCTTTCCGACGGCTGTATCCGCTGTGCCGCGTGCCGGGGAACGGCGTTTGACGCGCCGGTGGGCTTGAGCGCCGAGTCGCTTGCGGCTATGCGCTATATTCTCTCCGCACCGTCAAAAAAACTCTTTTCCTTCTCTATGTCAGAAGAGGGGCAGAGGGAGCTTTCAGACGCAGCAGAGAGCTATCTTCTCCGGCAGACGGAGCGGAGCTTTTCTTCCCTTGATTATTGGAAAAAGCTGAGATACGCTTTTCCCCGGTTTTCAATTAAACCGCATTAAGATAAAACGGAGTAATAATGAATATATCTGAAAAATCACTTAATACTCTTGAACTGCCGGCAGTACTGAATATGCTGGCGCAGGAGGCGGTATCCCAGGGGGCAAAGGAGGCGGCGCTGGGCGTAAGCCCTTCGGCTGAACCGGCGCAGGTGAACCGGCTTTTGCAGGAGGTGAGCGCGGCTAAGCTGATGATGACCGTGCGGCAGAGTCCGTCTTTTTACGGGGTAAAGGACGTGAGGGCAAGTCTCGGCAGAGCCGGGCTTGGCGGTACGCTCAATACGAGGGAGCTTCTTGATGTCGCGGGCGTGCTGCGTGCCGCGAGGGCGGTAAAGGGCTACATCGGCGATGACGGCGTAGGAAAAACCTGCATTGACAGCCTTTTTTATGCGCTTCGCGCAAATAAGTTCCTTGAAGAAAAAATCGGCGCTTCGATAGCCGGTGAGGATGAGATCGCCGACGCTGCATCCGCCGATCTTACGTCGATACGCCGTCAGATGCGGGCGGCTGCGGCAAAGGCGCGGGACGCGCTCCAGAAGATCCTGTCCTCGCCCGCTCTTGCAAAGGCTTTGCAGGAGCCTATCATAACAATGCGCTCCGACAGGTATGTTGTTCCGGTAAAGGCGGAGTGCAAAGGCTCTGTACCTGGACTTATGCATGATATCTCTTCCAGCGGAATGACGGTGTTTGTCGAGCCGATGGCGGCGGTCAAGGCGAATAATGAGCTGCGTGAGCTTGCTGCAAAGGAAAAGCTTGAGATAGAGCGCATACTCGCCGAACTGAGTGCGGACTGCGCGGAGCATGCTGAGGATATCTCTTCGGACTACGCGATACTTGTCCGGCTTGACCTTATTTTTGCTAAAGCGAAGCTTTCTTATAAACTGGACTGTCAGCAGGCTTCCACAGAGGATGGCGGTATAATTCTGCGCCATGCGAGGCACCCGCTGCTCGACAAGGCGAAGGCTGTGCCGATCGATCTTGAGCTTGGCAGACAGTATGACACGCTTGTCATAACCGGTCCAAATACCGGCGGAAAAACCGTATCGCTCAAGACCATAGGTCTGCTTGCGGCGATGAATCAATGCGGCCTGCATATTCCGGCTGCTGACGGGTGCAATCTGCCGGTGTTCGGGAAGATACTTGCCGATATAGGCGACGAGCAGAGCATTGAGCAGAATCTGTCCACATTTTCCGCGCATATGACAAATATCGTGGAAATACTCGACGAGTGCGACGGAAATTCGCTGCTGCTCTTTGATGAGCTTGGGGCCGGAACCGACCCCACGGAAGGCGCGGCGCTTGCCATTTCGATAATCGAATATGCGCGGCGGCGCGGCGCGATGATCGCGGCGACCACACATTATGCCGAACTCAAGATATATGCCACGAATGAAAAGGGCGTACAGAATGCATCATGCGAATTTGACGTGGAGACTTTGAGACCTACATATAGGCTTCTTGTAGGCATCCCCGGCAAATCAAATGCCTTTGCGATCTCCGGACGTCTCGGTCTGAACAGCGCTATAATAGACGATGCGAAAAGCAGGATAAATTCGGATAGCGTAAGCTTTGAAGCGACAATTGAAAAGCTTGAGCAGACGAGACGTATGCTTGAAAAAGACAGGGACGAGGCGGCAAAAAAACTCAGAGAAGCCGAGCAGAACGCGAAAAAGGCGGCGCTTCTCAGGGCGGAGCTTGAGGTAAGGCTTGAAAAGGCCGATATCAAATCCAGGCGGGAAGCGGAGCGCATTATAAGCGAGGCGAGAGCAACGGCAGAGGAGGTTTTTGCACAGCTTGACAATATGCGCAGGGCTTCAAACGAGCAGGAAAACATCCGGCAGGTAAACGAGGCGCGTTCCGAGCTGAGAAGACGTCTGAACGTCCATGAGCAATCGCTGCGGGAAAGCACGGAAAACGAAAATGACGAAAAATCTTCAAGACCTATAAAAGTCGGAGATACGGTTAAAATAAAATCCATGGGCGTTACCGCCGAGGTCGTGGCTGTATCGGAGGACAGGACGCTTTCTCTGCGTGCTGGCATCATGAACGTGTCAGCCGGGGAGGATGATGTTCTTCTTGTCGAAAGCAGTACCCGTCCTCAGAAGAAAAAGCCGGTGCAGGGAACGACGGTCTCGCTCAGAGCGTCCGTAATGCCCGAGATTGACCTGAGAGGAATGGAAACGGTGGAGGCGGTCATAGCGGCGGAACGGTATATAGACAGCGCAGTTATGGCAAAGCTGCAAACCGTCACGATAATCCACGGAAAAGGAACGGGTGCGCTGAGAACGGCCGTGCAGCAGATGCTCAGGCAGAATAAGGCCGTCAGAAGTTTCCGCCTCGGCCGGTACGGCGAGGGCGAAAGCGGCGTGACCGTTGTCGAACTGAAATAAAAACGCGCCTCATCCGGACGCACAAATGTATAAAATAACGAAACAGGCGAAAGCAGTTGACGTTCGTTGGATTATTTGATATTCTATATATGTCCTAATGGGATTAAGCAACTTTAAATAAAGATATCTGTAAGGAGTGGCGAGTATGATAGCAAAAGAAGTAGTTATCAACAATCAGGTAGGTCTTCATGCCAGACCCGCGACTTTCTTCATTCAGAAAGCCAACGAGTTTAAAAGCAGCATCTGGGTGGAAAAAGATGAGCGCAGAGTAAATGCAAAGAGCCTTTTGGGCGTTCTTTCTCTCGGCATCATTAAGGGCACTGCCGTTACCATTATTGCCGACGGCGTGGATGAAGAAGCCGCAATATCCACTTTGGCAGAGCTTATTGACTCTGATTTTTCCGAATGATTTTAATCTGAGCACAGGTCGTTTTTGACAGGATAGGGGCGTGTTTCACGCCCCTATAACTATTTAGGCGTACTGAGCCGGGCATTATGCGGCCTCGCCAAACAGACGTATTAACGGAGACAACGGTATGAAAAGCGAAAAAAAGGCAATTTTTGAAATGATAATATGTGCTTCTTTGTGGAGCATCGCAGGAATATTCATGAAGCTTATCCCGTGGAACGGGTTTGCTATTTCCGGTATGAGAAGCCTTTTTGCAGGGCTTACAATCGGCGCGTATATGCTTATCACGTCGAAAAAGCTTGTTATAAATAAAACGACCGTCCTCGCCGGCATCATGACGGGCTGCGTATATACCTGCTTTACGGTTGCCAATAAGCTCACGACCGCTGCCAATGCGATCGTCCTGCAATTTACGTCTCCGGTGTTTATTGTCGTTTTTTCCGCGGTTTTTCTAAAGGAAAAGATAAAGAAAAACGATTTGGCGGTTGTTTTGCTCACGCTTCTGGGTATATCGCTGTTCTTCCTCGACCAGCTCAAGCCCGGATATCTGCTTGGCAATATTGTAGCTATCGCCGCAGGGGCATTTATGGCGGGAATGTTTATTGTTGTCGGCAATATTGAAGGCGACAGCCGATTCAGCACGATACTTATAGGGCAGACGTTTACTTTTCTTGTCGGTCTGCCGTTTATAATTGTCACGAAGCCGGAGTTTACGCTTTCGGCAACGGCAAGCATTGTGATCCTCGGCGTTTTTCAGCTTGGCCTTGCATACATTCTCTATGTACGCGCCTCTATGAGCTGCTCCCCGCTCTCATGCTGCCTTATCGGCGCGCTTGAGCCGCTGCTCAACCCTGTCTGGGTCTTGATATTCGACGGAGAGAAGCCGGGAATATTCGCACTTATCGGCGCGGTGATCGTTGTCGTGTCCATTACTGTCTGGACGGCGCTTAAGCATAAGGAAAGTCCGGATGTTGAAGCAAAGAGCCGGGAAACTGCCGATGCTTGACACACTGAGAGAAAAAGCGAATAATCTTCCGCTGCTGCCGGGCGTTTATATAATGCTGGATGAGCATAACGAGGTCATATATGTCGGTAAGGCAAAAAAGCTGAAAAACCGTGTCAGCAGCTATTTCCATGGAGAGCATCTGCCAAAGGTCGCGGCAATGGTCGAAAAGGTCAGGGATTTCAATGTGATCGTTGCGGGGAGCGAGTTTGAGGCGCTGGTGCTTGAAAATTCGCTTATCAAAAGGCATAAGCCGAAGTATAATATTCTTCTTAAGGACGATAAGGGATATCCGTTTATCCGTGTCGAGCTGAAGGACGAATATCCCGTTATGAAAATCGTCTCCAGAACGGCGAAGGACGGGGCAAAGTATTTCGGACCGTTCGGCGGCAGATCGCAGACAAGAGAAATTATCGAAACACTGCTCAGGACTCTGCGCCTGCCCGACTGTTCACGGCGCTTTCCGGCGGAAATCGGAAAGCAGCGCCCGTGCCTCAACTATCACATGGGCTTGTGCGACGGCTGGTGTCTTGGAAAAAAGGACGGAGAGGAATACAGACGCACGTTTTCCCTGGCAATGCTGATCCTCGACGGAAAAAGCGCGGAGCTTATTTCGCAGCTGCGTGAAAAGATGGAGCAGGCGGCGGAGGAGCTTAAATTTGAACAGGCGGCCGAATACCGCGACAGAATAAATGCGGTAGAGGCGCTTTCAAATAGGCAGAGGGTGATATCCACCGCTTTTGCCGACACAGACGCCGTAGGCTTCTGCCGCGGCGCGAAAACCTGTTTTTCAGTGCTGCATTTTGTGAACGGCGATCTTGCCGGAAAAGACGTTGAGATGATGGACGAGCCGCTTGAGGATGATTCCGAGGCGCTTTCGGATCTCCTTATGCAGTATTATGGCAGTCACAGGGGAGGCTGGCCGAAGTCCGTTATACTGCCCTGCGAGATAGATGACAGAGAAGCTATGGAAGAGCTTCTCAGCGAGCTTTCGGGCAGACGCATATATATAGAGGTGCCGCAGAGGGGAGATAAGCACAAGCTTGTACGGAGCGCGATGCTAAACGCCTCGGAGGAGGTGCTCAGACGCACCACGGCGTCCCAGCGGAGTCTGAAAACGCTTGAGTGGCTGCAAAAGGCGCTTGGCATTGAGAACTATCCAAACAGAATAGAGGCGTTTGATATCTCAAACCTCGGAGATACAGGTATCGTTGCGGGAATGACGGTTTTTCAGAGCGGAAAACCGCTGAAAAGGGCGTATAAAAAATTCAGGATACGCGATCTTGAAATACGCGACGACTATGCGAGTATGCATCAGGCGGTGTACAGAAGATATAAGCACGCGCTTGACGGAGATGAAAATTTTGCAGAGCTTCCCGATCTCCTGCTTATAGACGGCGGGGACAGACACGCCGCGACCGCCGAAAAAGCACTTGGAGAGCTTGGCATAAAGCTTCCGGTGTTCGGCATGGTAAAGGATGACCGGCACCGGACAAGAGCGCTTGTGAGATCTGACGGACAGGAGATAGGCATTCAGACAAATCAGGCTGTGTTTGCGCTCATAGGCTCCATTCAGGAGGAGACACACCGTTTTACGATAGAATATCAGCGCAGTCTCCGGAACGAGGGCTACGCTTCCGCGCTTGATAAAATAGAGGGGATAGGTCCGAAAAGAAGAACCGATCTTATAAAAAGCTTCAAGTCGGTAAAGGCGATAAGCATGGCGAGCGTTGAGCAGCTCAGCCTTGTTGTGCCGAAAAAAGCGGCGGCTGCGGTGTATGATTATTTTCATAACAGGGAGAAAAATCAATGAGGGTCATTACGGGTTCTGCAAGGGGAAGAAAGCTGAAAACGCCGGAAAATTACGATATAAGGCCAACGACGGACAACGTAAAGGAATCGGTTTTCAATATTATCCAATTTGACATTGAGGGGAGAAAGGTTCTCGACCTTTTCGCCGGTACGGGTCAGCTCGGGATAGAGTGCCTGAGCCGCGGCGCGGACAGCGCCGTGTTCGTCGATCACAGCAGAGAGGCGATAAAGATCATAAAGGAAAATCTTGCCGCATGCAATCTCAAGGGACTTGTGAGCGAACAGGATTCACTTGCGTATCTGAGAAACTGCGGTAAATTCGACATCATCTTTGTTGATCCGCCCTATGACTCTGATTTGTACGAAGAAGTGCTTGATTCCATCAATATGTTTGACATTTTGAACGATGGTGGTATAATAATATGCGAAGCGAGGCGCGGCAGGGTCTTACCTCAGATGACCGGCTGTTATCGGCTGGTAAGGGAGTATAATTACGGGTCGGTCAAGCTTTGCAAATATACTAAGGAGCATATTGAATGAGCACAGCCATCTGCCCGGGCAGCTTTGATCCGATAACTCTCGGCCACCTGAATATTATAAGACGCACCTCAAAGATTTTTGATGAGGTCATTGTCTGCGTCATGCAGAACGCATCCAAGACAAGCCCGATGTTCAGCGTCGATGAGCGGGCAGATATGGTAAGGCGCGCCGTTGAAAAATATCCCAATGTCAGGGTCGATACGCCGGACGGGCTTCTGGCGGAGTATGCCAAGCGCTATCCGAAGGCCGTTGTGGTCAAGGGTATGCGGGCGGCATCAGACTTTGATTATGAGTTTCAGATGAATCTCATCAATAAAAAAATCAACCCCGAAATGGAAACCATGTTTCTCACTTCCAGCGAAAAGTATACCTTTTTAAGTTCGTCTATTGTGCGTGAAATGGCAAAATACGATGCGGATCTAACGGGTCTTATCCCGGAAGAAATTAAAGAAGATATAAGAGAGAAAGCTAAGGAATGGAGGAATGAATAAATGGAAAACAACAATGACATTATTGAATTGCTGGATATCCTTTACGGCATGGTGACCGAGGCATGGGGCGTTCCTCTCGGAAACGACAAGTGCATTATAGAACGCGATAAGGCGGTCGAGATAATAAACGAGATAAAGGACAATCTCCCTTCCGCACTTGCGGAGGCCAAAAGACTTGTTGCGGCAAGGGACGAATTTATCGGCAACGCCAAGCGCGAGGCGGAAGCTATGCGCAAGAGCGCCGAGGAAAAGTCCCGCGCAATGATAGAAGAGCAGGAGATAGTGCGCGTCGCAAGGGCGAAGAGCGCGGAAATGATCTCTGCCGCGGAGAGCAAATCCAATGAGCTGCGCAGGGTCGCAAGCGAATATGTCGATGAGATGATGCGTCAGACCGAGAATAATGTAAGCGAGGCGCTTACCAAGCTCCAAAACGCGCACAACGCTTTCCGTTCTATGGGCAGCGCAGTTTCCCAGAATGCCGCTGCAAAGGCTCAGCAGGGAGAACAGAGGCAGCCGGCAGACGCGGCGAGGCAGGCAAGACCCGCTCAGGCAGTTCCTGCATCGGCCGTTCAGCCGCAGAAGCGCGCAGGCGCAACGGTGATGAAGATCCCGAGAGAAAACTGACAGTAAATACTACATATAGTATGTTTGATATCCGATAACCGCTTATGCTGTTATCGGATTTTTTTGTAAGCAAAAATACATTAATTTTGCTAAAAAAGACAAAAAAAGACAAAAAAAGTCAAATTAAATTTCTTGCAATTTACAGGGTTTGAACATATAATTGTAACTGTGGTGGGGAGAAGTGGATTAAAATGGCGTAAAAACCCACGGAATGGAGGTCGAGTGAATGACCGGGGAATATCAGCATTCTTTGGATAATAAAGGTCGTATTTTTATTCCGGCAAAGCTCAGGGATGAACTGGGCGATGTTTTTTATATAACGATTTCTATGGACAAATGCCTTTGTGCATACAACAGCCTGAACTGGCAGAAGCTTTCAGACAAGGTGAGCGAGATGCCCTATGTCAAGCAGCGCAGGATGCGCCCTCTTTTTGCGCATGCCGCAAGGTGTGAGCTTGACAGTCAGGGCAGAGCGCTTATTCCGCAGAACCTGCGCGAGTTTGCGGGGCTTGAAAAAAACGTGTCTGTGATAGGGTGCAATAATCATGCGGAGATATGGGACAGTGCGGCGTGGAACGAGGTGTTCAGCGCCGAGACCACGCCGGAGAATATTGCCGCGGTTATGGAGGAACTTGAGTTTTGATGAGTGAGCCAAAGCATATTTCCGTGCTTCTTAATGAATGTATAGAAAATCTGAATATAAAGCCGGACGGCATCTATGTTGACGGAACTCTCGGCATGGGCGGACACTCGTATGAGATCGCCTCCCGTCTGAGCACCGGGAGACTTATCGGGATCGACAGGGACGAGAGTGCGATAGAGCGCGCCGGAAAGAGACTTGCGGTTTTCGGCGGCAGGGTAACGCTTGTACACGGTAATTTTTGCGATACGGCGGAGATCCTTGAAAATCTCGGCATAGGCGGAGCGGATGGGATGCTTTTTGATCTTGGAGTATCCTCGCCGCAGCTTGACGAGACGGAGCGCGGTTTTTCCTATATGGGGGACGCCCCTCTTGATATGCGCATGGACAGCGGAGATTCGCTTAAAGCGAGCGACGTTGTCAACGGATACAGCGAGGACAGGCTCAACAGAATATTCTGGGATTACGGTGAGGAGCGATATGCCCGCAGAATAAGCGCGGCGATCGTGAAATACCGTGCTGAAAAACCGATCGAAACGACTCTTGAGCTTGTCGGTATAATAAAGTCGGCTCTTCCCGCTGCCGCCCTGAGAGAAAAGCAGCACCCGGCAAAGCGCTGCTTTCAGGCGATAAGAATAGCTGTCAACGATGAGCTCGGTTCAATAGAGCGCATGATGGAGACCGCGCCGGATAAGCTCAATCCCGGAGGGAGACTTTGCGTGATAAGCTTCCATTCGCTTGAGGACAGAATTGTAAAAAGCGGCATTGCCGCAAGGGAAAACGGCTGTACCTGCCCGAGGGAAGCGCCTATATGCACATGCGGGTTTGTAAAAACGCTGAGATCCGTTTCAAGAAAGCCAATACTTCCGTCTGAAGAGGAGCTGGAAAGCAATCCGCGCTCAAGAAGTGCAAAGCTACGTGTTGCGGAGAAAGTTTGAACGCGGCGGCCACGGCGGTCAGCAGCCAAATAATTTGTGAAAAGGTCTTAAAATGGCAAAAAAAATTTCCGAATCTCTTTTTACGTCCGTGCTGTATCTTTTTTCTTCCGCAATGCTGATACTTTCGCTGCTGATGTCCATAAAGCTCAACGCGATAAGCGACAGCGCTGAAAAGCTCGAAAAACAAATCACCGCCTTAAAACAGGAAAATGCACTGCTGTCGGCAGAGCTTGAGCGCATGACAAGCCTTGACGCTATTGCCGCATACGCGGAAAAAGCCGGTATGATAAAATGCCCGGCGGATGCTATCGAATATCTGGTCATATCGGATTAAAAACCGAGGTTTTAATTCAGGCTCTGCATGAATATATTATATAAGGTCATATCATTTATGCAGGGGGCAGCGCTTATGAAAACAGGCAAGGGTGAACTCAGAGCCGTACCGACAAGGCAGATGCTTATACGCACGCTCGTGCTTATGTCTGTGTGCGGCATAGGCGCTTTTCTGCTCCTTTTGGTGAGGCTATACAAAATCCAGATCTGTGAGCACGAGCATTACGAGTCAATGGCGATCTCACAGCAGCTCAGGCAGGCTCCTACAACGGCGGAGAGGGGCGTTATCTACGACAGAAACATGAATCCCCTTGCCGTCAGCGCTTCGGTCGAAAATGTCTATCTGAGTCCCGCTGAGATAGAAATGTACGGCGAGGACAAGAAACTTATTGCCGACGGACTTGCCGGAATACTCGGACTTGACCGAGATGATATACTAAAGAAGGAAGAGCAGAAAGGCTCGTGGTATGTTACTGTCGCAAGAAAGCTCGACAGGGAGACGGCACAGAAAGTGCGGCAGTTCAAGATAGACAACTCTCTGCGCGGGGTAAGGCTTGAAACGGATACAAAAAGGTATTACCCGAATTCCTCGCTTGCCTGCCATGTGGTCGGATTTGTCGGCACGGATAATTACGGGCTTGAGGGAATAGAAGCGCAGTATGACTCTGTTCTTGCCGGAACCTCCGGAAAAACCGTGAGGGCGGCAAACGCCTACGGAACTGAACTGCTGTTTTCCGGCTTTGAAGATTTTCAGCCCGGTAAAGAGGGCATGAATATCGTAACTACGATAGACACTTCTATCCAATATTATATCGAAAAGCATCTCAAGCAGGCTGTCAGGGATTATGATATACAAAACGGCGCAGGCGCGATCACCATGGATGTGAACACCGGGGAAATACTTGCAATGGTGTCCCTTGACGGGTATGATCTCAACAACTTCCTTGATGTAAGCGATGATGTAAAAAACCTGATGAACGCGGCGCCGACAAAGGAGGAAGCGGATAATATACTCAGGCAGGCGCAGACAAAGCAGTGGCGCAACAAGGCTCTGTCCGACACCTATGAGCCGGGCTCCACGTTTAAGATAATTACGCTTGCAATGGCGCTGGAGGAAGGCGCTGCCGACATTAACGACAGCTTTTTCTGCCCGGGCGCCGTAAATGTGCAGGGGAGGACCAGTCCCATACGCTGCTGGAAAAGCGGCGGTCACGGCTCACAGACGCTGACAGAAGCTGTGCAGCATTCGTGCAACGTTGCTTTTGTCAACATAGGTCAGCGTGTAGGCAGCGAAAAATTTTACGATTACTGTGATGCGTTCGGTTTCCTGAAGCTCAGTGAGGATGACGATGCACAGCTTACGGCGAAAACAGGGATCGACCTTGCCGGAGAGAGCGGCAGTATATGGTGGAGCAAGAATGTTTTCTGCTCCAGGAAAAATCTCTCACAGCTTGCGGCAGCCTCCTTCGGGCAGACCTTTACAATAACTCCGCTCCAGCTTATAAGCGCCGTGAGCGCGTGCGTAAACGGCGGCAATCTGATGAAGCCGTATGTCGTCGGAAAAATTACAGACGCGTCGGGCAATACTGTGAAAGAGAAAGCGCCGGAGACTATAAGGCAGGTAATAAGCGCACAGACGAGTGAGAAGGTCAGAACGATACTTGAAAGAGTAGTAGGCGACAGAAACGAAGGCACGGGGAGAAACGCGGCGGTAGACGGATACAAAATAGGCGGCAAAACTGGAACAAGTGAAAAGGTAAGTCTTGAGGCCAAGACCGGAAAGAAAGAGTATATCGTGTCATTCGTCGGATTTGCCCCTGCCGACGACCCGAAGATCGCAGTGCTTATCTTTCTTGATACCCCATCGGATAAGTCCGGAGTATATATAAGCGGAGGACAGATGGCAGCTCCTGTGGTGGGGCGGATGATGGCGGATATCCTGCCGTACATGCATATAGAAAATGATTCGGAAAAGAACGCATCAACCGTTATGCCGATGCTGCTGAATAAGGATATCACGGAGGCCAGACCGCTTCTGGACGACTGCTCCCTGCGGTACAGGACTATCGGAGACGGCAGCGTCATAACGGCGCAGCTTCCCGCGGCAGGTACATCCATAGCAGAAGGCACAGAAGTGATACTTTACTTTGACGCAGAAATTTCCCGCGAATCCGAGACGCTTCCGGATGTGACGGGGATGAGCTATGAAGATGCGAGGGATGCGCTGTCGTATTACGGCATATACATAAATTCGATAAGTCCCGTTGACGATATGAAGGAAACGGTAAGCTGGCAGAGCATAAGTCCGGGAAGCGTGATGAAGCACGGGGCGGTGGTCGAAGTATCGCTCATGAAGGACGATGAGGCCATGCTTGGAAGATATTAGGAAGGTCGGCGGAATGAAACTTAAAAATTTATTGGAAAAAGTAAATGTTATTGAATGTACAGCGGATACGGAATGTGAAATTACCGGTATCAGCTACAATTCAAAGCTGACAAAGGCGGGCGATGCTTTCGTCGCAATAAAAGGCCTCAGTACGGATGGACATAAATTCATCCCTATGGCGGCGGAAAACGGCGCGTCAGTCGTTGTATGCAGCAGTGTGCCGGAAACGGATATCCCGTATGTCCTCACGGATGACTGCCGCCGTGCGCTTGCCCTGATGAGCGGCAATTTCTATGGCAATCCCGCCGCCGGAATGAAAATGATAGGCATTACCGGCACCAGCGGCAAAACCACATCAAGCTATCTTATCAAGCATATTCTCGAGAAGAAGCTGAACGCCAAGGTGGGATTGATCGGCACAAACGGCAATATGATCGGCGATGAGCATATCCACAGTGAGATGACCACGCCCGAAAGTCTTGAGCTGCACGGACTTTTCAGACGCATGGCGGATGCAGGGTGTACCCACGTAGTTATGGAGGTTTCCTCCCATTCGCTGGAGATGGAGCGAGTTGCCGGAATACACTATGACGTTGCCGAGTATACTAATCTGTCGCAGGATCATCTTGATCTTCACGGAACGATGGAAAAGTACGCCGCCGCGAAGAAAAAGCTGTTTTCGCAGTGCTCCGCTGCATGCATAAATAAAGACGACAAGTGGTTTGATTTTATGTGCGCCGGAGAGACGTGCGCGATAAGAAGCTTTTCCGCAGAGAGAAACGACGCCGATCTTACAGCGAAGGATATACGCCTCAGCGCCAACGGCGTGCGCTTTGCGGCGGTGTGCGGCGATGAGCTTGCCATTGTCAGACTCGCCATTCCGGGGCTGTTTTCGGTACATAATGCCTTGGGCGCCATATCCGTGTGCATGGCTCTTGGCGTGAGCCTCGGCGGCTGCGCTGATGCGCTTGAGAGCGCAAAGGGCGTTAAGGGCAGAGTCGAGATCGTGCCGACAGACGGGGATTATTCGATCGTGATTGATTATTCACACAAGCCCGACGCCCTTGAAAACGTGCTTAAAACCCTGAGGCCTGTAACGAAAGGGCGGCTTATCGCGCTTTTCGGCTGCGGCGGCGACAGGGACAAGGCGAAGCGGCCGATAATGGGCGCGATAGCGGCGGACAATTCGGACCTTGTTATTGTGACGAGCGATAACCCCAGAACGGAGGAGCCGGAGGAAATAATCCGAGAAATAGTCGAGGGAATGAAAAACAAGCGCACGCCCAAAAAAGTTATATGCGACAGAATAGAAGCCATTCATTGGGCTATTGACAACGCCCGCCCCGGTGATGTAATATTATTAGCCGGAAAAGGTCACGAGGACTATCAGGTCGTTGGACACGAGAAGCATCACATGGATGAACGCGAGATAGTGGCCGAGTGGCTTGAGGAAAGAAAACGTGCCGCGAAGTGAGCGCGGCATATGGAGCGAATATGACTATTAAGCTGATTTGCGCCTTTGTGCTGGCGTTTCTGTTTGCAACGGCGTTCGGAAAATTCTATATCCCGTGGCTGAGAAAACAAAAGGCGGGGCAGGAAATAAGACCTGACGGGCCGACATGGCATATGAACAAGAGCGGTACGCCTACTATGGGCGGGGTGATTTTTATCTGCGCCGTGACGTTTGTGTGTCTTACCGTCGGGTTCGAGGGTATGCTGCACGGCAACTATGTCCATATCTTTGTGCTGCTGTTTGCTCTTGTATTCGGCGCGATAGGTTTTCTTGACGATTGGGAAAAGCTCAAGAACAACAGAAACCTCGGCCTTACCGCAAAGGCCAAATTTCTTCTGCAATTGGTCGCCGCGCTTGTCTTTGTGCTTCTGATGAGGGAGATCGGCTATCTTACGCCGAACCTCTATATTCCGTTTTTCAATGTTACGGTGCTGATGCCGGAATGGCTCTATTTCGTCTTTGCGGCGTTTGTCATTGTCGGAACTGTGAACGCGGTAAATATTACCGACGGCATCGACGGCCTTGCCGCCGGCACCTCGGTGCCAGTGTTTCTGTTTTTCGTTGCGGTTTCGCTCTTATGGGGCAAGAACTACGGTGAGCTTGGCGTATTTGCATCCGGTATGGTCGGCGGGCTGATCGGCTTTCTGGTATATAATTTTAATCCCGCGCAGGTCTTCATGGGCGATACCGGCTCGCTGTTTCTCGGAGGTGCGGTCGCGGCGCTTGCCTTTGCCTACGATATGCCGATGATACTTATTACTTTGGGTATCGTATTCATTGTCGAAACGCTGTCTGATATTATTCAGATAACCTATTTCAAGCTTACCCACGGAAAAAGAGTGTTCAGAATGGCCCCGCTTCATCATCATCTCGAGATGGGCGGATGGACAGGAAAAAAGTGGAAAGAAAAAGAACTGTTTGTTCTTTTTACAGGCATATCTCTTGCCTTTGCCGTCATATCATTTATTGGGGTGTATCAACGTTTTCTCATTTAATGGTATGAAGCATCGGGTCGGGGAGGTGGTAGCATGCTTTATGAAAGCGCCCGCCTCGCCGACTTTTCCGTTTCCGGCGCAATGCCGGAGCGAAGGAGAAGAATGGATTCGTCGTTCCTTGCGCTTGTGCTGATACTTCTGACAATGGGCGTCATAATGGTGCTCTCGTCCAGCTATGCAAGGGCGTATTACGATCCGGGCAGTATAACGGGCGGAAATCCCGTATATTTCTTCGTCAGGCAGTTCATATATGCGCTTCTTGGCATTGCCGCGATGATCGCGGCATCCTATGTGCCGATGTACATATACAGGAAATATGCCGCATGTTTTTTGGGCGCAGTGATCGTTTTGCTGCTGCTCGTGCCGTTTATCGGCGTCAAGGCCAACGGTGCGAGAAGGTGGATAGGGGTAGGCGGACTTACGCTTCAACCGTCGGAGCTTGCCAAGCTTGCCGTGATAATTTCATTTTCTGCAATGATCGGCAAAATAAGGTCTGGCATGAAGACGGTAAAGTATGGTATAATACCCTTTGTTTCGGTCATTGCCGTGATAATCGGGCTGCTTGTCCTTGAACCGCATTTTTCTGCGTCTGTGATAATCGCGGCAATAGGCGGGATCATGATGTTCCTCGGCGGTGTCAGGATAGGGTGGTTTGCTGCGGCTTTCGCGGCGGCGGGCGCGGGGCTTACGGTTCTTCTGACAATGTTCCCGTATGCCTCGGAAAGAATCAGCACATGGAGAGATCCGTTCGCAAGCTCCTCGGATGAGGGGTACCAGATAGTTCAGTCGCTGTATTCCATAGGCTCCGGAGGACTGAGCGGACTGGGGCTTGGAGGCAGCAGACAGAAATTTCTTTACCTTCCGGAAGAGCATAACGATTTCATTTTCTCCGTGCTGTGCGAGGAAACAGGCTTTATCGGCGCGGCGCTTGTCATTGTGCTCTTTTCCCTGCTTATCCTCAGGGGCTATTGGATAGCGCTGCACTGTGCAGACTCCTTCAGCTTCCTTGTCTGTGCGGGGATCACCTCGCTGCTTGCCGTTCAGGTCTTTCTGAATATTGCCGTTGTCACAAATCTTATTCCCTGCACGGGAATTTCACTGCCGTTTTTCAGCTACGGCGGCACGGCGCTTATGCTTGACCTGTTTGAAATGGGGATTGTGCTTGGTGCTTCAAGAAATATAATTTACTGATAGGAAAGGGACGCGTTATATGAAATTTGTCCTTACTTGCGGGGGAACCGCTGGTCATATAAATCCGGCAATAGCGGTTGCCGGAAGGCTCAGGGAGCTTATGCCGGACTGCGGCATACTCTTTATCGGAGCCAAAGATCATATGGAGACGGAGCTTGTTCCGCGGGAGGGCTATGATATACGCACTCTCACGGTCACAAACCTCAGCCGGGGCCATAACCTTGAGGCTGTGAAGCATAATATTGAAACGATAAAAAACGTCGCCGTTTCCACACGCGAAGCGAAGAAGATCATGCGCGAATACAAACCCGATGCCGTTATCGGTACTGGCGGCTATGTATGCTACCCGGTCATAATTGCGGCGGAGGAGCTGGGCATACCGTGCGCCGTGCATGAGAGCAACGCCGTTCCGGGGCTGACGACGAAGATGCTTGCCGATAGGGTGGAGCGGATAATGGTCGGTTTTTCTGACAGCGTTGCCCATTACCGTCACCCCGAAAGGGTCGAGGTTACGGGGACGCCCGTCAGAGGGCAGTTTGATAGCTTTTCAAAGGAGCAGGCAAAGAGAGAGCTTGGTCTTGATGCGGATAAGCCGCTTATCGTTTCCGTCTGGGGTTCTCTCGGCGCGGGACACATGAACGACGTTGTTGCGGAGTTTCTTTGCAGCGACAGGATGGACGGAAGCTTCAATATCATCCATTCGGTCGGAAAACGCTACTATAAGGACTTTACGTCAAAGCTCAGCGAAAAAACGATGGGCAAGGCCATTCAGGGGGCTGATGTGCGCGAGTATATCTATGATATGCCTAAGGTGATGGCGGCGGCTGACCTTATCATGTGCCGTGCGGGGGCGTCCACTCTTGCGGAACTGTGCTACATGGGGAAGCCCGCCGTGATAGTGCCCTCCCCGAATGTTACGAATAACCATCAGGAGCATAACGCTCGCGTTCTGGAAAACGCGGGAGGCGCAAAGGTGTATCTTGAAAGCGAGCTGGAGAGCGGCGCGTTTTTTGATGACATTTGTGCGCTTGTCAAGGATGAGGATGCGCTCAGCAAAATGTCAGGGGCAATGAGGTCGCTTGCCGTAACAAACGCAGTTGACAGAATATGCGAAATAGTTCTCGGGCTGACCGAAAAAAAATAGCGCCCTTTATCCGTCAGCCGGTATAATACAGGCACACAGTATCCTTCCCATGCATAGTATGGACTGAAAAAAGCACGGGGAGGATTATTATGGATATTTGGCGCATACGGGGCGGGAGAAGACTTGAGGGAACGTCTTATGTGCAGGGCTCAAAAAACGCCTCCCTGCCGATTCTGGCGGCGAGCATTGTCTGCCCTGCAAGGACGGAGCTTACAAATGTCCCCAAACTCAGAGATGTAGACGCGGCGCTGCGTATCCTTCGAAGCCTCGGCTGTACCGCCGTTCAGGAAGGAAACAGTGTTTTTATAGATTCTTCGTCGGTCTCCGGAAGCGAGATCCCGTTTGATCTCATGAGGGAAATGCGCTCATCGGTCATTTTTTTGGGTGCATTGGCGGCAAGATGCAGAGAAGCAAAGCTATCCCTTCCGGGCGGGTGCCGTCTCGGAAAAAGACCGATAGACCTGCATCTGGATTCACTGCGCCGTATGGGCGCGTACATAGAGGAAAACGACGGAGAAATCTTCTGTAAAGCGGATGAGCTTAAAGGCGCGGAGATATGCCTTAGTTTTCCGAGCGTGGGCGCGACAGAGAATATAATGCTTGCCGCCTGCGGCGCAAGCGGCAAAACGGTGATCAATGGGGCGGCGAGAGAGCCTGAGATAACCGCGCTTCAGGATTATCTCAACGGTCTCGGCGCGAGGATACACGGCGCGGGCACTTCCCGCATAGTTATTGACGGCTTCCGGGCAAAAAAGGCTGTTAGCTGTGAAATTATCCCTGACCGCATAGTTGCATCCACCATATGCTGCTGCACGGCGGCTGCCGGCGGATGCGTGGAACTGAAAAATGTTCTGCCGGAGCATTTTTTTGCCGTTTCGAGCTTTCTAAAGCGCAGCGGATGTGATATAATAACAAAACACGATTCGCTTATAATATCCTCTCCGGGAACGCTTCATTCTCCAGGTAAGATTTTTACATATCCGTATCCCGGCTTTCCGACGGATGTGCAGCCCGTGCTTATGGCGGCGCTTTTGAAAGCGGACGGGACGACGAGTATCACGGAAAACATTTTTGAAAACCGCTTCAGACAGGTGGAGGAGCTTAATAAGCTAGGTGCGGAAATAACCGTAAACGACAAAACGGCGCATATTACCGGCACGGATAGGCTTGTTGGAAATACTCTCAGAGCGACCGACCTCAGAGGAGGCGCGGCAATGATAGTTGCGGGACTGTGTGCCGAAGGGGAAACCGTTATTCTTGACGAGGGACACATAACACGCGGCTACGACGCTTTTGATAAGTGCCTTTCCGCAATAGGGGCGGATATTGAGCTTGAACACAGATGAGTACTGAAAGGACATAGCATGGCAAATTACCGTTCGACACAGCCGCCCGCCGACAAGCGCGGGGACTTCATCAAACCCAGACGGCATAGCAGCATCAGCGCGCCGCTGATGTTCATCGTTGTCATTGTGGCGACCATTTTTGTGATGAGCGTTTTCTTTCGCGTATCGGATATAGAGGTAACGGGGAATACGCATTACACGGATGAGGAGATCATACGGGCTATAGATATCGAGCAGGGCGATAACCTCTTTTTCTTTGACCGTTTTGCCGCGATCAGCAGGGTTTTTGCAAAGCTGCCGTATATTGAAGAGGTGAGCGTTGTAAGAAAGCTCCCGAACAAGGTGACTATCGAGGTTGTGGAGAGTACCGCCCTTGCCTATATCAAGCTTGGCGACGAGAGATGGACGCTTGACCATAACTGCAAGGTTCTCGGTAAAGCGGCGGACGGTGAAACGGGACAGCTTGTTGAGGTGTCCGGAATAAGCCCCGGCACACTCCTGATAGGTGAGCAGCTTACAACTGCCGACGGTGATACTGCGGTCGTGGAGCAGCTGGCGGAGGTGCTTTACCAGATACAGGAAAGAGGGCTGACCTCATATATTTCACTCGTCGATATCACGGACACGAATGATGTTCAGCTGAGCTACGCAGGAAGATATACGGTGAAATTAGGCAATTCCTCCGGAACAGAGCATAAGTTCGGCATGCTTGTGAGCGTTGTCGCAAAGCTTGGCGCCGAAGACGTCGGTCTTATTGATTTGTCCGACGGAACGACAGCGCATTTTATGTCAGAATGAACGTTGTTACATTTTGTTTACAATTTGTATCCGAAAAATGCAAATAACTATTGACCAAAGAGAAAAAATGTAATAATATATACAACGACATTTTATCGAATAATTACCTCAGAAAAAGGTTTACTTATCAGACAGGGAGGCAGAAATATGGACTTCAAAGCCGAGACAGGTCCGGAGAATGTGGTAACAATAAAAGTGGTTGGTGTTGGCGGAGCCGGCAACAACGTTGTAAACAGAATGGTAAGAGCCGGCACTCAGGGGGTCGAGTTCATTGCCATTAATACGGATAAACAGGCGCTTGCTATTTCCAATGCCAATCAGAAGCTCCAGATCGGTGAGAAGATGACTCACGGACAGGGCGCAGGTTCGGACCCCGAAGTCGGCAAGCGTTCGGCGGAGGAAAGCCGCAACAATATCGCCAAGGCGATCGAAGATGCGGATATGGTGTTCATTACTGCCGGTATGGGCGGCGGAACGGGTACAGGCGCCGCGCCTACGGTTGCAGAGATCTGCCGTGAGGCGGGGATCCTTACCGTCGGCGTCGTTACAAGACCCTTCAAGTTTGAAGGCAAGCGCCGTATGGATCAGGCAAACGCCGGCGTCAAGGAGCTGCTCGGGAAGGTAGATTCCCTGCTCATTATACCGAACGACAGACTCAAATATGCTACCGACCAGAAGGTCACTCTGGCAAATGCCTTTGAGATAGCTGACGATGTTCTGCATCAGGCGGTCACAAGCATATCTGACCTTATAAAGAATACGGGATTTATCAACCTTGACTTTGCGGATGTCACCTGCATTATGAAGGACGCCGGCTTTGCCCATATGGGCGTCGGACATGCCGCCGGCAAGGGCAAGGCTGAAGATGCCGCGAAAATGGCGGTTGCAAGCCCGCTTATGGAGACGTCTATCAACGGCGCACGCGGTGTACTCATCAACATCACCGGCTCAGAGGATATGGATCTTGAGGATGTTGAAACCGCCGCAAACCTCGTGCAGGAAGCGGCACATCCCGACGCCAATATTATTTTCGGCGCGACCTTTGACGAGTCTATGCAGGACGAGATAAGAGTGACCGTTATTGCAACCGGCTTTGAGGAATCTCCGGTCACATCCGCCGCTTTTTCGGCGGACAGCTCCACGGCCGCTTCTGCATCGGTGATCAAGCCAGTTCAGACGAGAGAGAGAAGCACGGGACTCTTTACCGGCGCAGCCGAAAAAGCCGCCTCTGCCGCAGCTGCCTCGACGATCGCTCCTCCTCCGCTCAATGTCACCCCCGCCGAACGCCCTGCGAACGCGAAGAGCAATGACGCTTCCGGAGAAGATCCTTTTGACAGCATTTTCAAGATCTTCAACGCCAACGGAAAGTGATGTTCCAAAAGCCGGAGACAATAAAGCGAATAATCTGATCAAAAATTATTCCCCCGCACAAGCATGACCTGTGCGGGGGAATGTTACGGAAGTAAGCGGTGTTATGAAAAAGATCAAAGTGTTTATAAAAAATTTCATGAACCTTTATACAGGGGACAGGCTGGCCGTGTGCGCGGCGGCTCTGTCCTTCCAGATGACGCTTACGTTTTTTCCGCTGCTGATCTGCCTGTATACGCTGCTTGGAAACAGCTATGAGAACCTGATGCGCATTATTGAGATGGCGGACGGCGTGCTTGCCGATGATACGATTAAGCTTATCACGGATTTTGTCGGATATGTTGCAAGCAACAACAGTCAGGCGATGATGATGGGCGGAATAATGCTTCTTATAACCATGGCGTCCGCCGCGGTGAGGACGCTCAGCGGCACGATAGGGAACATGCAGGGAGGCAACAGATTCAGAGGTCTCTGGGATTACCTGATAAGCCTGCTGCTGTCCGTCGTCCTGCTTGCGGCGATTTATTTTGCGGTAATCGTAATGTTTACCGGCAAAAATTTTATTGACCTCGTAAACAGATATATTCCGTTCTTCGATATCAGCAGCAGCTGGAGATATCTGCGCTATATTCTTCTCGGCGGCATTTTCTTTTTCCTCATCTGCGGCCTCTTTGAAAGCTGCAAGAGAAAGACCGATATGTACGGCACCGTTGTTGGGAGCCTTATCACGACGGCGGCGCTTGTTGCGGCAAGCTATATTTTTGCCATTTTCATCTCAAAGTCCGCCCGTTACTCTCTCGTATACGGCTCGCTTGCGTCCTTGATACTGCTGATGCTGTGGCTTTACTACTGCTGCCTTATTATCTGCTGCGGCGCGGCGATAAATATTGCGATAAGGGACACACGCAAAGAACTTGTCGAGTTTGCCATAGACGAAGAACGAAAGAAGCAGCGGAACAGAAAGAGCGGCTTTATGACATGAACTTGTCGATCGCCTCGTTCAGCGCTTTGAGCTGCCCCGCCGCATCGACTTCGGTGTCGGAGATGCAGTGCTCAAGATGGTCTTTCAGTATCACCTTTGCCGTGCTGTTAAGGGCGGAACGCACCGCCGCGAGCTGGAGGAGGACATCTGTGCAGTCGCGCCCGGATTCCACCATTCTTTTGACGGATTCAAGGTGACCGATGGCTCTGGAGAGCCTGTTGATAACGGCTTTCGTCTGGGTATGTGTGTGACCGTGCGAATGGCTGTGCATAACGCCGTCGCCGTGATCGTGCCATATAATTTCTTCTTCGGGAATGTGCATAAGTATCCTCCGCAATTTGACCTGATATTTGTTTTCAAAGCCTGCTTTTCGCGGGCTTTTTATTTTTCGCTGCACCGCAGCGGCGGAACGACGGATCATTCCGCATATTCTCTGCACCATTCGCTGACGGCGCTTATAGCGGCGTCGTCATAGCGTCCGGTGGTTTTGACTATTAGTATATCGTCAAAATTGTCCATAGCGCTTAAAATCTGCTGTCTGCATGTAAGAAACCTGTCCGTAAGACCAAGAGTGCGACGGAGGCTTTCACCGTCCTCAGCATCCTTGAAAACGCCGATACACGGACAAGGAGACGACAAAAAATCCGAAAGCGCGGCGCGAAATTCCGGAATAAGCAGCTCAAAGCCTCCAAACTCGTCAATGACGGAGAAAGGATAATATTCCGCTTCGCTCAGCAGCCGCACAGCCTCTTTCCTGAAGACTTCGGTGTCCGCTTTCGGCGGAGTACATGTGCAGTCAAGAAACATTGAAGCCGTGAAGCCGGGCAGGCCGGAGGCCGCACCGGCAGGAAGCAGATCAAAGCCTGCAAGGCAGCCGTTTTCGTCAACGGCACGCTCGGTAATAAAACCGCCGGCGCATGCCAGAGCGCCGCCGAGGGCGTTTCTTATCATCGTTGTTTTTCCGCATCCCGAGGGACCTGTCAAAAAAAGCTTCGGCTGCATATTTTTCCTCCTCCGGCAGTTTGGCAAAGCATAAGAAATCAGTCGGTAATAATTATATACTCCGCGCCGTAATTTGTAAATCTTTTATGTACGTTCCGGAAAACCCATTGACAAATACAAAAAAGAAAAATATTATACGGCTGTTGGGTATAGGAGTGAGACAGATGATAGCGACAGTCGTCAACGCCGCGGCGATTATTCTCGGCGGAATTATCGGGAGCGTTTTCGGAAACAGAATTAATGAGCGGTATACAAAGGGCATAATGGCATGCATGGCTATGATAACCGCCATTATAGGTATTCAGGGAGCGGCCGGCACGAACAGCATCCTTGTCGTGGTGATATGCTGCGTCCTCGGCACCATATTCGGTACCGCACTCAGACTGGATGAAAAGATCAACAGCGCGGGCGACCGGCTAAAGGAAAAGCTTGAAAAAACCGGTCTTGCAAAAGGACGCTTCGGAGACGCGTTTGTTACGGCAACTTTGCTTTTCGGCATAGGTACGATGGCGATACTCGGCTCGATACAGGCCGGACTCAATAAGGATTACAGTATTCTGTTTACAAAAAGTGTTATGGACTTTACAAGCTCTATTGCGTTTTCGGCGGCCATTGGTCCGGGGGTGATTTTTTCCGCAATCCCGATATTTATTTTTCAGGGGGCGATAACTCTGCTTGCAGGCGTGGCGCAGCCGTTCCTAACGCAGGACGTAATAACCGAGATGTCTGCGGCGGGCGGACCGGTATTTATCGGTATGGCAATAAATATGCTTGAGCTGAAAAACGAGCGCATAAGAATAGGGGACATGCTCCCGTCAATATTTATGCCTGTCATTCTCTTGCCGGCAGCGAGGCTGTTGGGTATCCTCTCGTGACAGCGGGACGCACATTGATCGTTGGCTTGAAATCCGGCTTTTGCGGATACCAGTATACTTTACAATTTATGGCAAAATAATTATACACTATTAACTTTTTGTATAAATAAAATGCTTAAAAGTTTTTTAAATTTCACAGGGGAAACTATTGATAAAAGAATAAATATAGTGTATAATAGATAACGATAAACAAAAGAAACACAATAGAAAGAAGAGAATGAATTTCTGATGACATGGGGTTGAGATAACTATGGAACTTACAAAAAGCGAACTTGAAATCATGAATGTGATTTGGAAAGAAAACAAACCTCTTACAAGAGGCGAGATTTTGAAATGTTCAAGTGACAAGACCTGGAAAGACAGCTCTATTCATATACTCCTTAATGGACTTATGAAAAAGAACGCTATTGTCGAAGCAGGCTTTGCCAAGAGCGGAAAGACCTACGGGCGTGTATATGCCGCCAATATCAGCGGCGAAGAGTACTATTGCTCGAAGATACTTGCCTACTGCGGCAAGGACGGGCTTCCCAGCATTTTCTCTGCACTTATCAAAAGCGACGGCATAACGCTTGAGCTTATTGATCAGCTTGAAAAGATGCTTGAAGAGCGTAAAAAAGAGCTTTCAAAATAATTGTTTTCTGTTGTGTTGGAAATAATGCGAACGGGAGTTTTCCCGCCGCATTATTTTTTTCGCCGTCCCCGCCTTTTGTAAGACTTGAATGAGCCGGAGAAATTGTGTATAATATAAAGATAGCGTCAGAACATACGGAACACTGCCGTTTTATGCAGCGGCGTGAACTGTCCGCGCTTTCGCGTTTTTTTGTTTGCTGCGGTATATTTGACCGGCAGAGGAAAGGGGAGTTTGGTTTGGAACATAAATTTAAGCTTGCTCTGCGTCTTCTTCTGCTGCTTTCGGTTATGTCGGCGATTTTCGTGTTCTCTTCCCAGCCGGCCGATGAGTCGCAGAAACTGAGCGACGGTTTCCTTGACCGCTTGAGAGCGTTTCTCGGCTTTTTGCCTGAAATTGCGGGAAACGCAGGGAAATACATAAGAAAGTGTGCACATTTTGTTGAGTTTATGTGCATGGGTATGGCTTCGGAGATGTTTTTTTCTGAGCTATACATAGACCGCCGGAAAAGACTCTTGCGCTCCGGCGCAGTATCCGCGGCAGTGTGTGTCATGTACGCCTGCTCAGACGAGTTTCATCAGCTTTTTGTACCGGGGCGGTCATGTCAGGCGGCGGATGTTCTTATTGACGGCGCGGGCGCGGCGCTCGGCATAGCGCTTGTGCTTGCGTGTTATGTACTGAAAATAAGGAAAGCGGGACATTCTGATAATGGATAGGCATCTTTCGGGCAAAAAGATAATTGATATAAACAGAATAAAACAGCTTGAGATCCCGGATATAAGGGTGCCGAAGGTCAAGGTGAACATCCCGCTGCCTGAACAGTTCATATCGGATCGGTACGAACTGAATGTTCCGGGCTGCGCCTCGATCGCACTGTCCTTTGCAGTTCTTGTTTTCGCTTTCTTTTATAAGGCAGACGGTGGGGTGAATATTGCGCTTTTTGCGGCCGCGTTTCTTCTTGCCGGGTGGGGCGTTTTTCTCAGTGCATTTGACTGCTTTATCGGCGGGCGGATATTCTGCGAGGAACTGGTGTGCATTTTGCTGTGCACTGCCGACGCTGCCGCCGGCAACTATGCCGACAGCGCGTCAATAATGCTCGGCTTCCGCATCCTCCGGCTGATAGAAAAAATAATAGACCGCAGGATCGACGGGATAGTTGAGGAATTGGATATCTGTCTGCCGAAGAAAGCCGTTATTGAAACGGAAGCGGGATATAAAAAGATTTCTCTAAAAAAAATCAGGAAAAACCAGATAATTGTTGTAAAAAAGGGCGATACCATACCCGTTGACGGCATAGTTATCGAAGGGAAAAGCCTTGTTGAGCTTTATCCGCTGACCGGCGCATCGGAGAGCGTGAGCGCGGAGGAGGGAGAACGGGTCTTTTCCGGGAGCATAAATATGACCGGCACTCTGTATATCAAGGCTGAATGTCCGCCGGCGGAATCGGAAGCCGCCGTTCTGGGCAATTATATTTTTGATGCCTGCACATCGACCTCGTCCAATGAGAGCCTTATAAAAAAGCTGGGACAGATTTTCTTTATTGTATCGTCGCTTGTCGGGGTGCTGCTTGCCGTCGCCGTTCCGCTTTTGAGCGGCGGAGGATGGCAGAAATGGATAGGGCGGGGGATGCTTATCTCGGCAATGTCTTTTTGCTTTATACTTGTGGATACGATAGGCGCCGCGTATATTTCCGCTATTGCGGTGTGCACATCCCATGGCATTATCGTCAAAAAAAGCGGCGTCCTTGAAAAGCTCGCAAAGGCGACGACATTTATTTTCAATAAAACGGGTACACTCACCGAGAAGAGGTACTCGATAGAGGAGATATACGCCGAAAATATGAGCGAGTATGATCTTCTCTCGATTGCCGCCGTGGCAGAGCAGTATTCAAGCCATCCGATAGCGCGCTCGATTTGCCTTGCGTGTCCGAATTATGAGCGTATTGAAAAAAACAGCTTCGCCATGGAAGAGATACCCTGCCGGGGGGTGAGCGTATCCGTCAAAGGCCGGCATATCTTTGTCGGCAATTCCGGGCTGCTCGAGGAATACGGAGTCAGCTGCAAAATGTCGCGGCTCGGCGTTACAACGGTTCATGTCGCGGTAAACGGCAAATATTGCGGCTATATAGTGCTTTCAAACAAGATCAGGGAAGACGCCTTTGACGCAATGGAAGCGCTCAGAGCGCAAAAAATAAGCAATATGGTGATGCTGACAGGAGATCTCCAATCGATCTCAAGAAGAATAGCCTCTTCCCTGAATATGGATATGGTAAAGGCGGAGCTTTCAACAGACGAAAAATGTTCCGTTGTGCAGTATCTTACCGATACAAATTCCAGCGGCAATAATGTCGCTTATGTTTGCAGCGGCTGCGAAGACAAGGCTCTTTTCGGTGCGGCGGATGTCGGGATAGCGATAGGCGCGCTCGGAAATCGGGCGGCGGAAAAGAGCGCGGATGTGGTCGTGCTTAAGGACGACCTTGAGCAGCTTGCGGAATGTGTCGGCACGGCATCGGAGACAATGAGAAAATGCCTGTTTAATGTAATAGCCTTTTTCTCAATAAAAGTGCTTGTGATGCTGTTTGCCGCTGCGGGACTGTTCGGTACCTTCCCGCTCATTATTGCGGATGTCGCGGCGGCGGTTTTTGTTATGGGCAATTCATTCAGAATCCTGAAAACGGACAGCCGCATAAGCCGCGAAAGCGAAAAACAGAATATTTAATTAAGAAAATAAAGGAGAGCTAAACAATGGAAAACGCATTGAAAAACATTCTTGAACGCAGAAGCATCAGACGCTATAAAAGTGCGCAGATAACAAGGGAAGAACTGGACAGCGTAATTGAGGCGGGCGTGTGCGCGCCTTCCGGTAAAAACCTCCAGAGCGCGATAATAGTCGCTGTTCAGGACAGGGATGAGATAGCCTATATGTCAAAGCTCAATGCCGAGGTCATGGGCGACGCGTCAGATCCGTTTTACGGTGCGCCTACCGTGCTTGTCGTGCTTGCGGAAGCAGACAGCCGCTTCGCCGTGCAGGACGGAAGCCTTGTTATGGGCAACCTTATGAATGCGGCGCACGCGATTGGTCTCGGCTCCTGCTGGATAAACCGTGCGTATGAGGTCTTTGAAAAGGAAGAAGGCAAAGCGCTTCTGAAAAAATGGGGGATCGAGGGCAACTATATAGGTATAGGCAACTGCATCCTTGGATATCCTGATGAGGAGCCGAAAATGAAGCCGAGAAAAGAAAATTACGTCTATTATGTTCTGTAAACAAAAATGAATACCTATGATTTTGATCAGACAATTTATATAAACGACAGTTCGGCGGATTTTTTCTTTTACTGTCTGAAGAAATATCCGCATGCCGTGCTGAAGATACTGCCCAATCTTGCGGTCTGCGGCGTAAAGTACGCATTTAAAAAATGCGCTTTTCCCGAACTGAAGGAAGCGCTTTTTTCCTACCTGAAATATATACCGGATGTTGCGGGAGCCGTGGATGATTTCTGGGATAAAAAATGGGGCGGAATCGGCAAATGGTACCTCAGCCAACGGAAGAATGATGATATCATCATCTCCGCTTCGCCTGAGTTTATAGTGTGTCCGGCGGGGGAACGCCTTGGCGTAAAGGTCATTGCAACGAAAATGGACGAAAAAACGGGAAAGCTTCTCGGAAAAAACTGTCATGACGAAGAGAAGGTCAGACGGTTTCATGAGGTCTGCCCGGATGCCATCACCGAGGAGTTTTATTCCGACTCCGATCATGATACCCCGATGGCGAAGCTTGCGCAAAAGGCCTTCAAGGTAAAGCGCGGCAGGATAGAGCCTTGGGTTTTTAAATGATGTATTTGCAGAGGACAGGGCTTCTGCCTCCTTACTTGGTATGTCCGCTAAATGATTATAACGAACGAATATACTCCCCATTGGACGCCTGCACAGGTGCAGACGCCAATGGGGAGTATACCGCGTTTGGCTTTTGTTATAGGAAAAGAATAAGAGGTATGTAGGTTAGCAAAATCATTTCTTTGCCGGCTTGTCACAGCATTTTCCGTTGCAGGCGCAGCCGTTGGGACAGCCGATGCATTTTATACCACGTTTTTTTGATTTGTGGATGTATACACCTGCCAGGCCGATAATAGCTGCAACAATTACAATGATGATTATATTTTCCATAGCAGGTATCCTTTCATCTTATTTTATCAGGCTCAGTTCTTGCTCAGCGCGTATTCTTCAGCCAGATGCTTGTCGGTATTTCTGATAAGGCAGACTATAACGACTGCAATAGCGGCGACAGCGATGAGGCCGGGGAAGAATCCGGCGCCGAGGGAACCAGTGGTTATCAAGGTACCGATCTGGTATACGAGGTATGCAACGGTGAAGCCAGTGGCGAACTGAAGACCTACGCCGCCCCAGAACCATTTACGGTCATTGATCTCTGAATGCATTGCACCGAGTGCAGCAAAGCAGGGAGGAGTGTACAGGTTGAACATGAGGTAAGCAAGCGCAGCAACCTTGGTGATTGCGAACACGGATGCGACCTCTGCACCGGCGCCTTCCATAAGCGCCAGCTCTTCGGTATCAATGAGGTTATCAAGTCCTGCAAAGCAGACTGCGAGCGTACCGACGACATTTTCCTTGGCTATGAAACCGGTGACTGCCGCGGCGGCCAGCTGCCAGGAGACAACACCCACGATGGGAACAAGAAGATAAGCAAAGGGAGCGGCGACAGAAGCAAGGATCGAGTCGCTTGCCGTTTCGGCAACCTGGAAGCTCCATGTGAAAGTCTGCATGATCTGAACAACAGTGTTGCAGACGAGGATTATTGTGAAAGCCTTTACGATGAACGCCCAGCCGCGGGAGCACATATCCATAACGGCGCGCTTGAGGGAAGGAACCTTGTATTCGGGCAGCTCAATGATAAAGAAGGATTTGCGGTGCTTGTAACCGGCGATCTTATTGACAAGCAGTGCGCCGACAAGGATAAGCAGGATACCGACAAAGTACATCAGCGTACCGACCCAAGGAGCGTCGCCGAAGAAAGCGCCGGAGAAAAGTGCAATAACAGGGAGCTTTGCGCCGCAGGGCATGAACGGAGTCAGCATAGCGGTAGCGCGGCGCTCACGCTCGTTGCGGATGGTACGGCAGGCCATAACGCCGGGGATGGCACAGCCGGTGCCGACGACGAAAGGAATAACGGATTTACCGGAAAGACCGACCTTTTTGAAGATAGGATCAAGAACTACCGTGGCGCGTGCCATATAGCCGCAGTCTTCAAGCAGGGAGATCAGGAAGTACATGACCATGACCAGCGGCAGAAAACCGACAACGGCTATTACACCGCCGATAATACCGTCTACCAGCAGCGCCTGCAGAATAGGAGCAGCGTTTTCGACAAGACCGCCGACCCATCCCTGGAACGCTTCAAGCAGACCAACCAGATAATCGGCGATCCAAGGACCGACCCATGCCTGAGAAATCTGGAAGACGAGGAACATTACGCCGGCAAAAATTATGAGACCGAAAACGGGGTGAGTAAGAACAGCATCAATGTTATCCTGTGAGTTCTTGTTTTTGGTCAGAACTTTTCTGCTCTCAACGGATGCAACGATTTTGTCAACATATTCAAATCTCTTACGGTCGGCTTCTTCAACAGCCTCTTTGCTTGTAAGATCAATATCGCCCTGGTGATAGGGAGCCTTCTGTCCGTGACCGTTAAGAGCTGCGGCTTCCGCAACTACCTGCTTCAGACCGTCGCCCGTAGTGGAAGTGGTGTCTACAACGGGGCAGCCAAGCTGTCTGGAAAGGGATACAACGTCAACCTTGTTCTGCTTTTTCTCGTTCAGGTCATGCTTGTTAAGCGCAACGACAACGGGTACGCCAAGCTCAAGGAGCTGCGTGGTAAAGAACAATGAACGGCTCAGATTAGTGGCGTCGACAATATTGATAATTGCATCGGGATTTTCGTTTCTCACGTAAGAGCTGGTGATGCTTTCTTCCGATGTGAAAGGGGACATTGAATAAGCGCCGGGAAGGTCAACGGCAATCAGTTCCTGATCTCCGGCATAGGCTTTCTTTATCAGAGCCTCTTTTTTGTCTACGGTAACGCCCGCCCAGTTACCGACCTTTTCGTTGCGGCCTGTAAGGGCGTTGTACATGGTTGTTTTACCGCTGTTGGGATTGCCTGCAAAAGCAATTCTCATTTCTTAACTCCTCCTCTTGCATTCGATATTCTGGCAGGATCGCCTTATGAAACACGAACTTTGGTTAGCATGCGCTAACCCTCGCGCAAAAAACAATCAGCATATTTGCAGAGTCTATTATCACCCTCAGATGATAATAGCCTGTGCCAGCTGATCGTCAATACTGTATCTGCCGTCTTTTACCGATACAGTGCAGCTGCCTTTACGGCGTGAAACAACCGTGATGGGCTCACCGCTGAAGCATCCCAGAGAAAACAGAAAAGCATCCAACTCCTCATCATCCGTCTGGATACGCTGAATGATGTATTCCTTGCCTTCCTCTGCATTCGTCAAATTCATAATCTCTCACCTGATTCAGAATTGTTCTTTGGTTAGATGCAACTAACCGCAGAATTGAATTTTAGTTAGCTCACGCTAACCACGGATACATAATAACGGCCTTTTGCGATTTTGTCAATACTTTTTTAAAATTTTTTTTGGCGCTTTTTGCAGGGAGCCTCCGGTCAGCATATCAGCTGTCATGGGAGTCAGATTTGCTTTGAAGCGTTTCCATAAAATCTGCCTGAAACCACTTGACAAATTCATAGAATAAGTATTACTATCCGGGTTAGCGAGAGCTAACTGAACATAACGCATAATATGAACGCAAGACTCGTACCTCAGGGGCATGGCGTGCATGAGAATATTGAAAGAAGGAATGAGCTATGGAGAATATTGGTATAATCGTTTTGCTACTGGTGCTTATCATACCGGCACTGATACATGCGAAGAAGCACTTTTCGGGCGGCGGCTGCTGCGGAAGCGGCGGGAATACCATCCGTTCGCACAAAAAGCTTACCGAGCCGAAGATCGGGGAAAAGGTTCTGACGGTGGAGGGAATGCACTGTGAAAATTGTCAGGCGCGTGTAGAAAATGCCGTTGACCGTCTTGACGGCGCGGTATGCAAGGTCAATCTGAAGAAAAAAACCGCAGTTGTTTTGTACAGCAGTGAGATTCCGGATGACGTGCTTAAAGAAACCGTGGAAAAGCTTGGGTATAAGGTTACAGATATCCGATAAAGTGATTCTTGGGCTGTTATTATTCCGAGAAATATGATATAATAAAAGAAATCAGCAAATTATTGATATGGAGTGATTTTATGGCAATACAGGAATCCGGCGAGATGTATCTGGAAAGCGTTTATATTCTGTCTCAGAAAGGGCCGTTTGTCCGCTCAATCGACGTTGCGGAATACATGGGCTTTTCAAAGCCGAGCGTCAGCCGCGGCGTTGGCATCCTGAAGCGCGACGGTTATCTGAACGTTGATAAAGACGGCTATCTTACGCTGACCGAGGCAGGACTTGACCGGGCGCGGAAAATTTATGAGCGCCATACGGTGATCCGCGATATGCTGATAAGGCTGGGGGTGGACGAGGAGACTGCCTCTCAGGACGCCTGCCGGATCGAACATATAATAAGCGACGCTTCTTTTCAGGCGATTTGCCGCCATGTGGGCAAATATACCGAAAATGATCAATAAATAGACTGTCAAAAGACTATGTATTAAAGTCAGATAACAGAGCAGCGGGGGAGCTTGAGGGGGCAAGACACGCCTCAAATTGGATAAACCGCCGTCGAAAGCCTTGATATATCAAGGCTTTCGGTAACAGCATTCTGAACTCTTTCAAAATGCTCGGTCTCCAGCTTGTCAAAAAAGTCCTGTAAGGACTTTTTTGACAAGCCCAAGGCGCGTTCTTCACAGTCGGAAGAACGCGCCTTGGGCTTTTGCTGCATTCAGTCAATATGAAGCTGCTTTTTCGTAAGATCCGAAGCGGATACCTTGGCGTTGTGATAGCGGGCGCGGTGCTTGGTGACTGTGCCGATATCAATGGCCTCCTGCGGGCAGTACTGTACGCAGCTCAGACATCCGATACAATTGCTTCCGAACACAGGCCGTCCGTTTGAAATGCTTATGTTGGCGTTTGGGCATACAGCGGCGCACTGACCGCAGCCAATGCACTTGTCGTCAGCGGCAAATTTTTTGATGCGTTTGGTATTCAGTCCGGAAAAGAGCGAACTTTCAAGCGCGAAGAAGCTGCCCTTAGGCGGCTTTTTTTCACTGCGTTTCATTGCCTTTATGTCAGCGGCAAAATGCTTTGCAAGTATCTCGCTCCTCTTTTGAGAAGCCTTGGCGGGAAGCGGCGGGATCGTGAGATAATGCGGCATGAGCCAGATGCATGAGCAGTGATTTGACGCGCCGTTCCAATAATCAAGGCCGACAATGCTGTCGATTTTATGCAGTCCGCACCCTTTGTAGCCGGCATACTGAACTATGGCAAATTTATAGGCGTTGATGCCGATATGTATTGATCTGACATAGCTTTCCACGTTGCCGGGCAGACCGCCGCCGTAGCAGGGGAAAATGAAACCGACGCGCTTTGCCTTGGATGCGTCTGTTTTCGCAGGAAAACTGCGCATCATTACAATGTCGGTATCGCCCAGTTCTTTTGCTATGTTCTTTGCCATGTCAAGACAGTTGCCGGAACCCGAATAACAATAGATGATATTTTCGCTCATGGGCTGCTCTCCTTATACATGAATTATTTGCTTTCCTTGATTATATCATGTTTTTATTCACTTGCAAGCGTTTTGCACATAACACATTAAAGAAAAATCGCCGGGAACGGGAGAAAAACGCGGCTGACGCAATGTGATCAAAAAATGCCGGAGAAGGCCGCCCGATACAGCGGTCTTTTCCGGCACGTCATATTTTCTGCTGCGGATGAAAGAAAAGTAATCATACTGACGCGGCAGACGCCGCCGAATACAGCTCCAGAAGCTGCCTGAGAAAATCCGTATTGCCGAAATCCTTCCTGTAACATATGTGTATTCTGCGTACCATATTCATGTCCGAAACAGGCAGGGTACGGAAACGCTTTTCTGCGATGGCTGCGGCGCATGCCCGTTCGGACAGAACGGAGATGCCATAATTGCCTTCTATAAGCTTTTTTATGGTGGAGATGCTGTCTGCTTCCATCATTACATTGAATTCATCAAGATTCATGCCGAGCTTATGTAAGCTTGCTTCGAACAGAGCCCGCGTTCCTGAGCCGGCAGGACGCAGTATCAGTTTTTCCTTTTTCATCTGGGAAAGGGAGATGTGACCTGCGTCAGCGAGTGGGCTGTCGTTTGAGACTGCAACGATCAAATGATCGGTATCAAGCAGCAGAGAACTGAACTCATCGTTTGGAAACGGAGAGTCGATTATTGCGAGGTCAAGCATATGACTGCGCAGCAGTGCGACAAGCGGCTGACTGTTTTCCGAGATTATGCGAAACTGAGCGTTTGGATGAAGCTGTATATACTGCGCAAACATTTCGGAAACGGCGCTGTCCTCAAGACTTGGAGATACGCCGATCACAAGACTGTTCACGTCACGGCGCGAGGCGTCTATGTCCATGCCCATGCGCCGTCGGAGCAGTGCTGCCTGAGATGCGTAGTCTGCCGCAATAACACAAACCTCTGTGGGCAGCAGGCGGCTGCCGCTTTTTACAAACAAGGCGGCGTCAAGCTCTTTCTCCAGAGAGTGTATCTGCTGTGCGACGGCGGACGGAGTAAGGCAGAGCTTTTCTGCGGCGGCAGAGTAACTTTTCAGATCAAAGACAAGCCGGAGAGCATCGTAGCGTTGATCAAAGCCTGACTGATAACTCAAAACGGCCCCTCCTTTTAGTACTCTGATTTGTCATGATCATATTATCGGGGAACCCTCCGCAGAGACGATATGGTCGTAATGCTGCATAAAGTCGTTTATGTCTTCCAACGAAATCTCCCGCGGCATTTTCAGCGACAGATCACAGCAAAACCGTCCGTTGCTGTCGCGGCTCAATTCACTGCGGATGATGTGCGCATCCCACTGATGAAGCTGTTCGTCAAGCTCTTGCTTAAGACCCGGAGTATACTCAGCCGTAAAGCGGAAGCGATTTATAGTGAACGAATCTGCGCCTACGGTAAAACGGTGCATTGTGACCTGAAGGAGGGCGACGAGTATCGTCACTGCGAAGCCGATAAAGTACATTCCGGCGCCGAGCGACAGCCCTATGGCAGCCGTTGCCCAGATGCCTGCCGCGGTTGTAAGACCTTTTACGGTGCTGCCGTTTTTGAATATTACACCTGCGCCCAGAAAGCTGATGCCGCTGACGACCTGCGCCGCGATGCGTGCGGGATCTGCCCCTCGTGTCCCGTTGAACACCTTGCCGGATGAATCCGTAAGGTCGGCAAAGCCGTATTTTGAAACTACCATTATCAGCGCCGCCGCACAGCAAACTATAATGTGCGTGCGTATTCCGGCTTCTTTGAAGCGCTTTGTACGCTCAAAGCCGATGCATGCGCCGCAAAAGCATGCCGCCAATATCCGCGTCAGAAGCTCCGCGTACTGTATCATCGAAAACTGGCCGTTCAGGTATTCGCATAAAGTCATTTGGTGTCGTCTCCTTTTTTCTGCCCATCCGATCTGATGAAGCGAATATATTCAACCGGAACATGTTCGTCTTCATGATACGCGCAAAGGTCATCAGAGGTTCCGTGATTAGTGTATATTCCCAGGGCGGCGCGCATTGATGGTGAATTATAAATATCGTTGTTGTGCCGCTGCATGCCGCGCTGCCCCCTCCTTGACTTTTGCCGCAATGGATGTTACCATCATATTCGAAAAAACAATAAAGTCAAATTATGTTTGTTGTTAAAATTATAAATTTTCATTATGGCGGTGCGGAATGATAGACAATAAGTTATACACACTTTTGAAAGTGTATGAATGCAGAAATTACACTCAGGCGGCAAAACAGCTGTCCATAACCCAGCCTGCTGTGAGCCAGCATATAAAGGCGCTTGAAAGCGAGCTGGGCGTCAAGCTTTTTGAATATGCAAACGGGGAGCTTCTGGTTACGAAGCAATGCGAGGAGGCTGTGAAATTCGCCAAAAAAATAGTCGGACTATACAATAATCTCTATCAAAGCATGAGCGATGATAAAAGCCGGACGACCCATCTTACCATCGGTATAACGCATACTGCCGAAAGCAACGCCATAGCAGAGGCATTGGCAAAATACTGCGCCCGGAACGAGGGCACGAGCATTAAAATGATTACAGACTCCATAAATAATCTTTATACGATGCTCAAAACATATGAGTTGGATCTTGCTGTTGTCGAAGGGCGTGTACCCGACCCGAGCATACATTATCTTCTGCTTGATACCGACTATCTTGTACTTGCGGTTTCGACAAGTCATCCTTTTGCCAATCGCAGTATGGTCACGCTCAATGATCTTAAAAAAGAGCGCATGATCCTCCGGCTGCCGGACTCCAACACACGAAACCTCTTTGTTGCGCACCTCGAGAGCAATAATATGAGTATAAACGACTTCAATGTTGTCCTTGAGGTTGATAACATGGCGACTATAAAGGATCTGATACGGCGTGATTTCGGCGTATCAATTCTTGCCCGCAGCGTCTGCCTGGACGAGCTTCGCAAAGGCAAATTAGCGGTTCTTCCCGTCGAGAACCTCAGCATGATGCGCGAGATCAACATAGCCTACTATGGCGACTTCAAGCAGTTCGATGTGCTTCACGGCATAATGAAGATATATAATGAGACGATGAGGATCTATAACTGAACACACGTCTGCACCATAGAGCCTCAACTTGCGCAGGCGATCAATAAAAAGAGGGTGAGTATAAGCTGTTTATACCCCCTCAAGATATAACAACGGCCTCTGTTCTCAAACACTGAACAGAGGCCGCCGCCCGTTTTTATAAATGCTTCAATTACAGCGCTGTTCCTTTCTTCGGAATAAAGAAACTGCGCATATCCGCCTGCTCAAGCTCCAGCAGGCGGAACTTTTTGTCTATACCTCCGGCATACCCCGTAAGGCTGCCGTTTGCACCGACCACGCGGTGGCAGGGGATAATAATGGATATCTCATTATGTCCGACCGCGCCGCCTACCGCCTGCGCGGACATCCGCTCAAGACCTTGCTTTTTTGCAAGCTGCCGCGATATCTCACCGTAGGTCACAGTCTGCCCATACGGTATCCGGAGGAGCATATCCCATACGGCTTGCCGGAACGCAGAGCCGATCGGGTGCAGCGGCGGCATAAAATCAGGTTCTCTGCCGGTAAAATATATGTCAAGCCAGCGCATGGCATCCAAAAGAATGGGAGTCTCTCCGTCTGTATGCTCGGCGGGGAGATTATCGGCAAAATATTTCTCCCCGTCAAACCAGAGGCCTGTCAGACCGAATCCGTCTGCCGACAGCAGAATACCGCCAAGAGGCGAATCGTAATGCTGGGTATAAGTCATGATCACAGATGCTGGTCACGATCGACCTTGTCGTAAAAATGATCAAGAACGGGAGCCATGGCCGCAGTGAGCTTCATATCGAGATTGAAGAAATAGATAACAAAGGTCACGACAAAGAACGAGATGCATATGATCAGTATTTTTTTAAGAAAACGGCATAATTTGGACATATTTATCTCCTTTCATATTACCAGGATTCCCCGTCGTGGAGGATCTCAAGGCTTGCATCTACAGGCTCCTCGCCCATGACCGTGCGCATATAGTTGTTGATCTGGTCGCGCACGCCCTGACGGGAGATCACACGCGGATCAAAAAGGTCATGGGAGACCCAGACAAGATTGATGCCGTATTCACGCGCACGCTCTTCAAACATACCGTGCATGCCGTCGAGTGCTTTGCAGCTCATATGCTCCCAGAGAATGACCATGTCGGCGTTAAATTCCTTACAGTATTCCCACAGCTCGTCAAGCAGCACTTTGTAGCCGCCGTGAGTGCGGTTGCGCATTATCATGTTCTCGGTCAGCCAAGCCATATCGTAATATGCCTGCTCACGGTTTTCGGGAGTATCCTCGGTGACAAGTTCCTTTGTAGAGACCATGGACAGCATATCCGTCAGCGGCACGATGCCCCAGCAGTTGAGAAGCCATACGAGAAAGTCCATATAGAAGTGCGACTGAACGCCCCATACGATGGCTCTGTGGCGGTACTCGTTGGCGGCCTTTTTCTTTTGCTTATAGGCGCGTTCGGCAAGCTTTGTTATCTTGCGGTCAACGTCTTCAAAGGCCTTGACCTTGCCGCAGATAGCCATATAATTCGTCTCCGTGTATAGCGCGAGGTTGGAGCCGAACACCTGCGGGTAATCGGTTTTATTCATTTCGAGCCACTCGAGACGGCACTTCGTAGCATAATTGACGCGTTTGGCACATTCAAAATATGCATCCCAATCCCACTTTTCGCCGGTATGCTTCTCTATAAACGCGATCGCGTTCTTTATCTCCTGCGCAGCGTAGTCCTGTACGTCGTCTTCGCGGTGGCGCAGAGGGGCGGCAAGCTGGAACACAGGGACGCCGTCCTCAAGCTCAAGACGCTTGGAGATAACGCCGTTGCCGAGCAGAGAGCCGTCGCAGGTGGTGTTGCACTGAATGGCGCAGGCGCCGAGAACGGGGGCGTCGTCGTCGATGGACACGCCGGCTTCGGCCTCGGGCATGGGGCAGACGTCGCCTGCAAGACCGTACTCCTGTGCAACATCAATGTAGTGCTCTGCCGCATGCTGGTTCAGAAGCACCGAAACATAGGTGGACGGAGTCTCGCGGCTGAGTCCCTTGAGGGTCGGGAAGCCCATCATTACGGCGGTCATCTCGTTTTCATCGACGAGGACGACCTTGTCGGAAAATGCTTTGTCATTGCCGATACGCCTGTCGCCGCGGAAAAGACCGTCAAGCAGCTTTGCAACGTCTTCGATTATGAGATCCTGCTCCAGATGGCAGATGCGCAGGTATTCGTCGCGCAGTCCCTGTGTGTGACGGTCTACCATCATTGGAACGGCGAGATAGTTCGCCATCCAGCGGTAGCGGAACATTGCCTTGATATTGCGCGGCTTCGAGACCATCTTTGCCATTGTTATCCAATTGTGGAGCCAGCGGGAATAATCATAGAGAGTATCGACAACGCCGCGCCACTCGCGGCGGTTTCTGACCTTGCCCTCGGTGTAAAATCTGCCGAAGTTGTCACAGCCTATTCTTTTGTTGCTCATCACATATCACCTCCGTGGATCTTCTTGATCTCGATGCTCTCGATAAAGGCCTGCACACGTGTGCGCAGCTGACCGGAGAAGGAGACATTGTACGGGCGGTCAATCGACAGCACGGGATAGCCGTAATCGTCGTGCAGAATATGCGAACCCATCATGCGTTCGTAAGCCCAAGGATCGCAGAACTTTATCTGTTCATAGATAATGCCGTCAGCGGCATATTCCTTGGCGAGGGTATCGACATACTCACGGCGGCCGGTCATTTTGGCGGTGTTCATGTAGCGCGGACACTGACCACGGTTCATATACTGACGGCATATCTGCGTCAGCGCGTCCTCGTCATCGGTCAGCTCTATGGGATTTCTTCCGGGGAATGAGCCGTAGCAGAAACGGTCGGCGCAGACGTACGCGCCGGTGTCCTCAATAAGCTTTATAAAGTCGCAGTCATCCACCTCGGAGCCGACAACCAATACGCGTGCGCGGTAGCCCTTCTCATTCGGCTCGCGCATCTTAAGCTCCTCAAGCGTCTCCTCAAGCTTTTCTATAAGCAGATACTTGGGGGCAACATAGGTCGCCAGCGTGATGACGTGAAACTCATAGCCCGTAATGCGAGGCTTGTCGCCCTTGCGGTATTCGCCGATTGCGCGGATAAGCTCACAAACACGGTTATGCTCGGATACGGACTGACGGATCGCCTGGTCTGAGATATCAATGCCGTAATGCTCGTGCAGCGGAGTGAGAATGTGGTTTCTGCACTGGAGAACGTAGAGATTCAAGCCGTTATCGTCGGCTTTCATGGGTATCTCCATGTATTCAAAGAAAAATTTCTCCTTATCCTTGCCCATGGCGTTCAGAAGCTCCATGTTCTCGACTGCGCGGTTCATCATCGTACAGCCGTCGGGAGTGATAAGACAGTCGGCAAAGTTGTAGCCGCCTTCAATGGCGCGCTCAAGCAGAGCACGGCTGTACTCGCAGAGAAAGCTTGTCATGTAGTAGGTCGCCATTTCCATGGACCCGGTGCGCGGTGCGCGCAGACGCGTGGAAAAAACACCCGGCAGGTTCAGCAGCGGCTCGGGCGTGTTCTCGCAGACGTAGGCAGCACAGACCTTCCCCTCGTTCTGCGCCTGTAATATAAGCTCGTTCTGAGCCTCCTGAAGGAGATTTTCAAAATAGAGCAGGTGCTTGAGATCTTTCATATTTCTTCTCCAATCGCCGGAAGCCGACGGCCTCCGGTATAAGAATATGGCCGTTCGGGACGACCGTCATTATTTTAACACGTATACTGCCGAGTGCAATACGCTTAAATCAAATTTAAATAATAAATGTCGAAGCAGGGGTCAGCCGTTCCACTCTGCGGCTTGTTCGCGCAGCCAATCGCACCATGCATCCACGCCTTCACCGGTTTTGGCGCTTATCGGGAATATTCTGATCTTTGGGTTGCGCATTTTCGCAAATTCCACGACCTTCTGCATGTCAAAATCGAAGTAGGGAAGCACATCTGTCTTGTTGATTATCAGCGCATCGCAGACCTGAAATATCAGAGGATATTTGAGAGGCTTGTCATGTCCTTCGGGAACGGAGAGTATCATTGCGTTCTTTGCCGCACCAGTGTCAAACTCCGCCGGGCAGACGAGGTTGCCGACATTTTCAAGCACGACCAGATCAAGATCCTCAGCGCCCATCTCCTCAAGACCCTGACGCGTCATATCCGCGTCAAGATGGCACATTCCGCCGGTATGCAGCTGTATGACCTTCCTTACGCCGGTACGGGAAATGCGTTCGGCATCAACATCGGAGTCGATATCGGCCTCCATGATGCCTATATTCATTTCATCAGAGAGCTTCTCGATGGTGCGCGTCAGCGTAGTGGTCTTGCCGCTGCCGGGAGAGCTCATGAGGTTCAGCAGAAAACAATGCCGCCTGCGAAGCTCTTTGCGCAGCAGATCCGCCGCATCGTCGTTTGCCTTGAAAATGCTTTGCTTTATTTCATATACCTTATAATCTGCCATATCTGTCCTCCGTTCAGCAAGCGACTATTTCCTTGATGTTCATTTCCTGACCCTGTTGGAGCCATGTACGGACGCTGCCGCAGTTGGGGCAGGTCTTGCCGTATTGCACGGTAGGGTATGTACTCTTGCAGCTGTCGCACCATGTAACGGCAGGTATTATTTCATATTTAAACTCCGTATGCTCTATAAGCGGCGTCTTTTTTGCATACCATTGCCAGCAGTCGCTCAGGTATTCCGGCACGATGCCCGATACCTCTCCGAACTCCAGCGTGACGGACTGAATGTTGGTCAGCTCGTTCTCCTTGGCAATTTCTTCGACCTGCTTTATGACGTAGGTCACTATGCTAAGCTCGTGCATAACTTTCCTTTCTGAAAACAGGTACGGGGGTTTATCCCGCACCTGTCTGATCTGTTCCGGGATGATTATTTGCCGGAAAGCTGCTTTTTGATTATCCTTACCTGACGCTTTGCGGCGTAGGGACCAATGGCCTTGAACTTGTCCTCTGCCGGGATCATCTTGCTGTTCTGCGGGCGATTGCGCTTGAGGTGTATCGCATCGAATTCACACTTGGTGGTGCATATGCCGCAGCCTATGCACTTGTTGGGATCGACGACACTGCGGCCGCAGCTCAGGCATCGTGAAGCCTCGGACTTTATCTGATCTTCTGTGAAGGTCACGCGGTCGTCGCACATGGTGAGAACCTTCTTCTTGTCGATAAGAACATCGGCACGTGCAGGCTTCTTGATCTTCTCAACGGGCAGGGCGATATTGTCCTTGTCAAGCTCCTTGAAGTCACGGAGATTGCGGTGAATAGTCAGTGTCTGACCGACGTTGACATAGCGGTGGATGGACACAGCGCCTTCACGGCCGCTTGCTATGGCGTCAATGGTGTACTTAGGTCCGGTCGCGCAGTCGCCGCCGACGAATACATCGGACTCAGCGGTCTGGAAGGTCATGCCGTCGTGCGCAATGAGGCGGCCGTCAGGCGTCTCGGCGGCCGTACCGGCGAGAACCGCGCCGTACTCGGAACGCTGACCGATAGCGACCAGAACGTTGGAGCAGGGGACAGTGACCGTTTCTTTTTCGTCATAAACGGGGGCAAAACTGCCGTCTGCGCCGCGCACGGAGACACAGCGCATCAGCTCTATGCCGGTGACCTTGCCGTCTGTGCCGAGAATTGCTTTCGGCGCCCAGGAATTGTTGATGATTATGCCGTCGGCGATACCGGCGTTCTTCTCGTCGGGAACGGTAGGCATTTCCTCGTCCTTTTCAAGACAGTACATATTGACGCTGCCGCCTGTCAGGCGCTTTGCGGCACGGGCCACGTCGATGGCTGCATTGCCGCCGCCGATAACGACGACGTCGCCGGAAAGCTTATTAAGTTCGCCGCTGTTGATGGAGCGCAGGAAGTCAAGACCGCCCTGAACGCCTGCCAGCTCTTCGCCGGGGATGTTGAGCTTTGCTGCCTTCTGGAGACCGACAGCGACATAGAAGGCCTTGAATCCCTCTTCGCGGAGCTGCTGAATGGTGACGTCCCTGCCGACCTCAACGCCGCAGCGGAACTCTACGCCCATTTCACGGAGAACGTCAATTTCGGACTTTACAATGTCCTTGCCTACACGGAAACTCGGAATACCGTTGACAAGCATACCGCCGGGAACGGCCTCTTTTTCGAATACGACAGGGCTGTAACCCTCGATAGCGAGGAAGTAAGCGCAGGACATACCCGCAGGACCGGCGCCGATTATTGCGATCTTCTGGTCAAACTTCTCATGCGTACAGGAATTCATGGGCGGCACGTAGCGGTGCTCTGACTTCATGTCCTGCTCGGCGATAAACTTCTTTATTTCGTCAATGGCAAGCGGCTCATCGACGGTGCCGCGTGTGCAGGCGTCTTCGCAGTACTTGCGGCAGATGCTTCCGCAGACGGCGGGGAAGGGATTGTCCTTCTTTATGAGCTTGAGCGCGTCGGAATAGCGGCCATCGGCGGCCATTTTGATGTAGCCCTGAATGGCTATATGCGCGGGGCATGCGGCTTTGCAGGGCGCGGTGCCGGTGGGCCATGTCTGGATGCAGCCGTTTTCGTTTCTGTAATTTTTGTTCCAATGATCCTCGCCCCACTTGGTGTCGTCAGGCAGCTCGTGACGCGGATATTCAATGGGACCTTCCTTGGTGCAGAGCTTCTGCCCGAGGCGGACAGCGCCGGCAGGACAGGTTTCAACGCACTTGCCGCAGGCGACGCACTTTTCCGGATCGGACTCGGCAGTATAGGCGGAGGCGGAAAGATTAGGCGTGTTGAACAGCTGTGAGGTGCGCAGAGCGTTGCAGACGCCGACCGCACAGTTGCAGATACCGAATATCTTATTCTCGCCGTCAATATTGGTTATCTGGTGGACATAGCCCTTGTCTTCGGCCTTCTGGAGTATCTCCATGGCCTCTTCATATGTGATGTCGCGGCCATGATTGGTTTCACGGCAGTAGTCGGCAAAGTCGCCGACGCCAATGCACCATTCGCCCTCTACGTCGCCGGAGCCCTCGCCGCGGATGCGCTGCTGCTTGCGGCAGGAGCAGACGGAAACACCGATATGCCCCTCGTACTTTTTGAGCCAGTGACTGAGATGCTCAATGGGCAGCGATTTGCTTTCGGCGGGAATTGCCTTTTCAACGGGGATGACGTGCATACCGATCCCAGCGCCTCCGGGAGGCACCATCTCGGTAATACCTGCCAGCGGCAGATACGCCATGCGCTCAAAGAAATCGGCGGTCTCGGGGTACATATCGGACTGCTCAGGGTTGATCATCATGATCTCGGCGCTGCCGGGAACGAACATATCCAGCACCCAGCGCTTTTCATGGTTGGGGTTTTTCCCGTCAAGATTTTCCCAATGGAACTCGACAAGTCCGCTTTCACTGACGGCCTGCATCGCCTTCTCAAGATAGGCTCTGTCAAACTGCGGATTTTTCTTTGCCAGCTGCTCAATGGTAAGCGGTACGCGCTTTTTCATCGTAAGACAGATGTCAAGAATATCGTCTGCCATCTTCTGGTCATACTTGTAGGCAGTGTACTTCAGCGCGGAGTTGATGCCAATATACTCCGGAGCGTCAGGGGTGATCTTGTCCTTGCCGAGCAGCACGGTCGCCCGATCGGTTATCTCTTTGCCGAGTTTAGCGATTTTTTCGTCTTTCGTCATTGATTTTTCGAGCCTCCTGATAAAATAAAACGGTGTTCGGATCTGCTTGTTATTTTTATAATAAAGCTGCTGCAATCGTACTTAATTTGTTTAAAATAGTCAACAAGCCAACAAGTTTTTTGGCATAACTCACAAAAAAACTGCAAAATATTTGCCGACAGTCCTGAGGAGAAGTTGACATTTATGGACAAATATCGTAAACTGTCCTTAAAATAAGGACAGCGCGAGAGGAGCGTTTTTTGTGCAGGATTCCGCTTATCGGCTTAAAGAAAGCATTGCGAAATGCGCGATAGAACTGTTCAGGGACGAGGGCTACAACAATGTCAGCGTCAACGGAATATGCGAAGCTGCGCACGTTTCACGCTCGGTTTTCTATACGGTATTCAAAGGAAAACGCAGTATTCTGGATTATGTTGTTGCCAAGCCGCAGCAGAACGACGAGGAGAGCTTCCGGAAATTCGCGGATGCGGAAAACGATTTTGAACGTATATGGCTGCTGTTTGACCGCTTCATCGCGATAGCGCTTGATTTCGGTCCAAGGCTTACAAGTACGCTGTTCATCATGCAGTTTGAGTCGCCGCAGGGCATACGCGACGCTGTCCATGCGCTGGATGATCTTTTTGCCACACTTGCCAAGAACTGCGCCAGATCCGGCATTATCGAGACAGAGGAGCCGCCGGAGCTGCTGTCGCACATTGCGACCGATCTTATAATACACGAGCTGTATGTGTGGTGCAGTCAGAACGGAAACTTTTCTCTGCGTGAGCGCGCACGGCAGTATGCCGAGGTGGCTTATCATGTAAAGCCGCAATACCGTATGCCGCCTGAGCTGCGCACTGCGCTGTGAGCGGGAATTGAATATCATTTTTTAGCTGAAAAATCATGAAAAAAAGTTGGGGCAGGTCATCCTTTTTGGATGCATAACCCCAACTTTTTTTAGAACCTTTTCGCAGAGGTATTCAATGCCATTTGGAATAATCATGCAATTGCTGATACTTGCAGCATACGGTGTTTTGCCATCGACAGCGGCGCTTTGGACACATTGCTGATGTTCCGGGCAATATCGGCATAAGAAAGTCCGGAAGCAATGCCCCGGCTGATTTTCTGTGATAGTGATTTGCCCCTCCGATGGCGGGTATCCGATATCGGAGGGACATGAAAATTGCAGCGTATCGTTTCCTGCTTTAATCAAATGCCGGATTGCAGGAGTAATAATTTTTACTGTCGAGTCTATCCATAGCAAGGCGCAAGCCCTCGCCGAAGCGCTGGTAATGGACTACTTCCCGCTCTCTCAGGAAGCGTATTACGTCGTTCACATCCGGATCATCGCTTAAACGAAGAATATTGTCATACGTGACTCTTGCTTTCTGTTCTGCTGCAAGGTCCTCGTTCAGATCTGCAAGTACGTCGCCCTTGACGCCTATTCCGGCTGCGTTCCACGGCGAACCTGATGCGGACGCGGGGTATATTCCCGCAGTATGATCAACAAAGTATGCGTCAAAGCCTGCACACTTTATTTCGTCCGGCGTAAGATCCCGTGTGAGCTGGTGGACGATCGCCCCAACCATTTCCAAATGCCCGAGTTCTTCTGTACCGACAAAGGAAACGAAAAAGCCACAAATCATGGAAAGCCTTGCCGATTATAATCGCAGTCATTTGTCCGTGAGAGGTGATTCTTTTTGCACATGACCGGGAAAATCCCGTTCATGTGCAAATTTCATGTATAGAAAGGCGAAGTTTGCTTGACATTGTTCACAGAAAAGAATATACTACAACAAAAGATATACAATAAAAGCTGCGACAGGGCAGATCACCAGCCGCGCTATCCAACAGTCCTGTGCTTTATGCAGGACTGTTTTTGCTGTTTTGATAAGGAAAATGTCCTTGGAATATATATCCATTACATAGACAGCAGAGAAGTATGGCATCTCCGCAGACGCCAAGAAGCCTGAGAACACAGGATGTGTGCTTGGATATGCTGACACATCGTAAAAATGGCGCATGTTTCGATGGTAATGCCGCAGTCCAACTATTACGAGGGATAAACGGCATTCAAGGCAGAGGAACAGTAAGTCATTTTAAGGAGAGAAGTTAGTAGAGCATAGAAGGAGTGATGGTTTTGCAGTACTATGCACATGTTCGGGAAAATGCCGATGGCAATATGAAATATCAGACGGTTGCCCAGCACTTGACAGGCACGGCTGAGCTGTGCCGCAAATTTGCGGCGGCATTTGGGGCGGAGGCCGATGGAAAACTGGCAGTACTGACACACGACATCGGTAAATGCACGGATGCTTTTCAGAATCGTCTGCTGAATGACGGCCCCATTGTTGACCACGCCACAGCGGGTGCGGTAGCTTGTGCCATACGGGGAAACCGCTATATATCCGCCTGCGTGGCTGGGCATCACGGAGGTCTTCCGGACTTCGGCAACATGCGGACGGCCCGGAAAGATGATGGCACCTTATATGGAAGACTCCTGAAAGGACGGGAGGAGCAATGCATGGAGCGCTGCGGTGACTGCGGCGTGAAATTACCGCCGCCGATGGCCTCTGAGGCGCAAAGGTTAGCTCCCCTGCAAGCGGCCTTCTGGACAAGGATGCTCTATTCCTGTCTGGTGGACGCCGATTTTCTGGATACAGAGCAGTTCATGAACGGCGAGAGGGGGCGGGGCGGATATGATGATATCCCCATGCTGCTGGAGCGGCTGCAAGCGTATATCGAGCCGTGGCAGCAGCCAAGGACGGAGCTGAACCGGCTGCGCTGTGAGATGCTGAACACCTGTATAGAAGCCGGAAGCAAACCAAAAGGAATTTACACGCTGACTGTCCCTACCGGCGGCGGAAAGACGGTGGCGTCGCTGGCCTTTGCGCTGCGTCATGCGGCGGAGCACGGGATGCAGCGGGTTATCTACGTCATTCCGTATACCTCCATCATCGAACAGAATGCTCAGGTGTTCCGGGATATTCTGGGGAGCGGCAATGTGCTGGAACACCATTCCGCCGTACAGTTCGATCTCTCCGACGGCGCACCGGCGGAGGCTGTCCGGAAAGCGCTGGCCACAGAAAATTGGGACATGCCGGTGGTAGTGACCACGGCAGTGCAGCTTTTTGAGTCCATGTACGCCGCACGCTCTTCCCGGTGCCGCAAGCTGCACAATCTTGCCAACAGCGTTATTATCTTCGACGAGGCGCAGATGCTGCCGCTGCCGCATCTGCGGCCCTGCGTGGCGGCCATAGCTTCGCTGGCGGAACAGTTTCGCTCCACGGTGATGCTTTGCACCGCAACGCAGCCGTCGCTGGGCGATCTGCTGCATACCTATGCGCCAAGCTGTCCCGTGACGGAACTTTGCCCGCAGACGGGAGCGTTGTATGACCGGTTCCGCCGTGTTACCTTCCGGCAGACCGGAACGCTGACGGACGAAGCGCTTGCGGAGCAGCTGAGTAAACAGCGGCAGGTTCTTTGTATCGTCAACAGCCGCAAAGCGGCTCAAAGCCTGTATGCGCTGCTGCCGCCGGAGGGCTGCTACCACCTGTCTACACTGATGATCCCTGCCCAGCGTCAGGCGCTGCTTGGTGAGATCAGAGAACGACTGAAGCATGGCAAAACGTGCAGGGTGGTCTCCACCTCGCTGATCGAAGCGGGTGTCGATGTGGATTTCCCTGCCGTGTACCGGGAGCTGGCGGGGCTGGATTCCGTCATGCAGGCGGCGGGGCGATGCAACCGTGAAGGAAAGCGTCCTGCGGACGAGAGCGTTGTCACGATCTTTGAACGTACAGAACTGCCGCCGTTGTTGTTCCAAACCGCTGTCGGAGCGGCCAAAGAAGCGCTGGGCGAGGATCGTGACCCTGCCGCGCCTGAGACGATGACTCGCTACTTTCACAGTCTGCGCGGTCTGACCGGCGATGCTCTGGATAAGCATGGCATTATCAAAGCATTTACGCATGGTATCGAGGGCTGTGAATTTCCGTTCAGGACGGTGGCGGAGACATTCCATCTCATTGAGCGGAATACATATACCGTCTACATTCCCTATGGCGAGGGCGCACTCCTGCTTCAGCGCCTGCAAGACGGTGAGTGCTCCAAGAGTCTGTACCGTAAGCTGGGACGCTATGCCGTATCCGTTTACGATAAGCACTTTCAGGCGCTGTATAATGCCGGGGCGCTGCTGACGGCGCAGGACGTTCCCTCGTTGGATGGTGACAGCGCGATATTGACAGATTTAACGCTTTACAGCGAGACTATGGGTCTGTCTCTGGAGCCGGAGGCAGGTAAGGCAGAATTTATCTGATGTCCGTTTTATTGGACACCATATCATATAAACTATGTTTACAAACAAAGAGAGGGGAGTGATTTTATGGCGATACAAGTGGAAGTGTGGGGCGATTATGCGCTTTTCACACGGCCGGAAATGAAAACGGAGCGCGTCAGCTATGACGTCATGACGCCATCGGCGGCTCGCGGACTGCTGGAAAGCATTTACTGGCACCCCGGTATGAAATGGCGCATTGACCGAATCCGTGTGTGCAGTCCTATTCGCTTCACCAATATTCGCCGCAACGAGGTGAAAGACACCATCAGCGCCCGCAAGGTAAAAACCGTCATGGAAAAAGGACAAGGTGAACTGTATCTTGCCGCGCCGGAGAGCATTCAGCAGCGGGCTGCCATGGTGCTGCGGGATGTGCATTATGTGATCGATGCACATTTTGACCTGACGGAGAACGCGGCGCCCGGCGACAATGCCGGAAAATTTCAGGACATCATCATGCGGCGTCTGGAACGGGGGCAGTGCTACAGCGCACCCTATTTCGGTACACGGGAGTTTCCTGCTCATTTCCGCCGCTGTACGGAGATGCCGACCTGTCCGGAGGAGCTGAAGGGCGCCCGTGATCTGGGCTGGATGCTGTTGGATATGGACTATGCCGATCCACAGAACATCGTGCCCCTGTTCTTCCGCGCCAGCCTGACGGACGGCGTGATGGTCGTGCCACCGTGGGACAGTGAGGAGGTGAGGGGATGATCCTGCAAGCACTGACGCGGTATTACGAGGATCTTCTCAAGCGCGGCGAGATCGCCGCTCCCGGATGGAGCCCGGCAAAAATCAGTTTTGCCCTATGTCTGGACAAAAACGGACAGGTGATGCAGGTGATCCCTACCATGGAAGAAGTAACAATGGGGAAAAAGACGGTCCTGCGTCCGCAGTCAATGATCCTGCCGTCAGCGGTGAAACGCACCGTGGGCATTGCTTCTAATTTCCTGTGGGATAACTCAGCCTACCTGATGGGTATTGACCAAAGGGGGAAGCCAGAACGCAGCCGGGACTGCTTCCGTGCCGCGGCAAGCCTGCACCATACCGTATTGGATGGTGTTGATTCGTCAATTGCCAAGGCAATTCTGGCTTTCTTCGATAGCTGGCAGCCGGAAAAAGCGAAGGAACACCCCGCCTTGTCCGGACAGTACGAGACGATCATCGCAGGCGGAAATTTGCTGTTCCGGGTGGATGGCTGCTATTCATATGAGGATACCGCCATCCGCGAGGCGTGGCAGAGATACCGGGACGGTGTGGACGAGGACGCTGTGAGAATGCAGTGCCTTGTCACGGGCCGTGAGGATGAGATCACCGCCACCCATCCAGCCATCAAGGGCGTGCGGGACGCTCAGTCCAGCGGGGCGGCGCTGGTGTCATTCAATGCGCCGGCTTTTTGCTCCTACGGACGGGAGCAGAACTATAACGCGCCGGTGGGCAAATACGCCGCCTTCGCTTACACCGCTGCGTTGAACCATCTGCTGGCGGACAGAGACAATGTGCAGGTCATCGGTGACACCACCATCGTCTGCTGGGCGGAGGGCGCGGAGCCAGTTTATCAGGACTTGTTCATGTCCTTCATGTCCGACAATATGCCATCGACCATATCGGATAACGACCTGCGCACGGCCTTGAGGGAACTGGCTGCGGGGCGGCCCTGCACTGACTTGGGCGTTGATCCAAACCGCACATTTTACATTCTGGGACTGGCGCCTAATGCGGCTCGACTATCTGTTCGCTTCTTTCTGCGTGACAGCTTCGGCAAGCTGATGCGGAATGTTAACGAGCACTATGAGCGGCTTGAGATCGTGAGGCCTGCAAACGAAAAGCCAGGTGTGCTGTACCTGTGGGCGCTGCTGCGGGAGACGGTGAATCCCAATGCCAAGGACAAATCTCCTTCGCCTGCTATGGCGGGCGCCACGGCACGTGCCGTATTTTCCGGCGGACTCTACCCCGCGTCGCTGCTGGAAGCCGTAATGCTCCGTATCCGTGCGGAGCGGAATATCACATATAGGCGTGCGGCCATCATCAAGGCGTATTATCTGAAAAATCCACATACAGACTGTCCAGAGGAGGTTTTGACCGTGAGTCTTAACGAAGCCAGTACCAACATTCCTTACACGCTGGGTCGGTTGTTCTCCGTTTACGAGGCGGCACAGCAGGCGGCAAATCCCGGCATCAACGCAACCATCAAGGATAAGTATTTCAACTCGGCAGCAGCCATGCCAGCCAGCATCTTTCCGGTGCTGAATAATCTCTATCAGAAGCATCTGCGGAAGCTGGAGAGCGGAAAACGCGTCTATTTTGACAAGCAGGTCAGCGCATTGAAGGGCGTGCTGGGTGAGAGCTATCCCACCCGCATGACTTTGACGCAGCAGGGTGCTTTCGACCTTGGTTACTATCACCAGACACAGAAACGGTACACAAAAAAGGAGGAGAATGAAAATGTCTGAGCCTATCAAGAACCGGTATGAATTTGTAGTGTTTTTCGACGTGGAGAACGGCAATCCGAACGGTGATCCAGACGCGGGCAATATGCCCCGTGTGGACCCTGAGACCGGCTACGGTCTTGTGACGGACGTCTGCCTGAAGCGCAAGATCCGCAACTATGTGGAGATGGCTAAGGAAGGGGAAGAGGGCTACCGTATCTACATCAAGGACAGCGTCCCACTGAACACCAGTGACAAGGAGGCCTGCGCTTATGTGGGCGTGGACGCGGACAAGCTGAAGGATGCCAAGAAGAAGGACGATCATCTGGACGAAAAGCTGCGGGACTTCATGTGCCGGAATTTCTATGATATCCGTACCTTCGGTGCGGTGATGACCACCTTTGTCAAGGGCGCGCTGAACTGCGGTCAGGTGCGCGGACCGGTGCAGCTGGGTTTTGCACGCAGTGTTGACCCCATCATGCCCCAGGAGGTCACCATTACTCGCGTAGCCATTACCACAGAAGCGGATGCGGAGAAGAAGGGAACCGAAATGGGCCGCAAGTACATTGTGCCCTACGGTCTGTATCGTGTGGAGGGCTACGTCTCCGCCAATCTGGCCCGCAAGACAACCGGATTCTCCGAGGATGACCTGAACCTGTTGTGGACGGCAATCCTGAACATGTTTGAGAATGACCACTCCGCTGCTCGCGGCAAGATGGCCGTGCGGGATCTGATTATATTCAAGCACGACTCTGAGCTGGGATGCGCTCCTGCCCATAAGCTGTTTGATTTGGTGAAGGCCGCTCACAAGGACGATATTACCACCCCCAGAAGCTATGATGACTACACCGTTACGGTGGATGAAGCGGCTCTGCCTGTCGGCGTTGCATACACAAGGCTGGGGTGATCTATCCGGAGGAGAGCTTTCTCCAGCTCTCCGGTTTGCAGCATTTCAAATTTTGCCGCAGACAATGGGCACTGATCCATATTGAAAACCAATGGGCAGAGAATTACCGCACCACAGACGGCGCAATCCTTCACGAACGAGCCCATGATAAGGACTTTACCGAAAGCAGGGGAGACCTGCTCATTACACGGGATATGCGGATATCCTCCCCGACCTTGGGCGTTTCCGGTGCCTGTGATGTGCTGGAATTCCACCGCGGCATCACCGGCATTCCCCTGAAAGGAAAAGATGGCTTGTGGCAGCCTTACCCGGTAGAGTACAAACGCGGCAAGCCCAAACAGGACACCTCGGACGCCTTGCAGCTCTGCGGGCAGGCTATGTGTCTGGAGGAGATGCTCTGCTGTGAGGTTTCGACCGGCGCACTGTACTATGGCGAGACGCACCGCCGCACAGAGGTCGAATTTACACCTGAGCTGCGGCAGGAAGTTAAAACGCTTATCAAGGAGATGCACGCTCTGTATGAGCGGGGCTGGACGCCGAAGGTAAAACCGGCAAAAGCCTGCAATGCCTGCTCTCTCAAGGAGCTGTGTCTGCCGAAGCTTATGCGGAAACGGTCTGTTACGGACTATCTGCGGGAGCATCTGGAGGTGACGCCATGAGGCAGCTTCTGAATACATTGTTCGTCACATCGGAGGATGTGTACCTCTCGCTTGATGGTGAAAATGCGGTGGCGAACCGCAACGGGGAAGCCGTTGCCCGTTATCCGCTGCATACGCTGCAAAGTATTGTATCCTTTTCCTATTCCGGCGCGTCGCCGGCACTGATGGGGGCTTGCGCCAAACGTGAGATCGGCGTTGCGTTTTGCACGCCGAGAGGACGCTTTCTCGCTCGTGTCTCCGGGCAAATGCAGGGAAATGTACTGCTGCGGAGGGCACAATATCGGGTCGCCGACGATCCATCTGAGAGCTGCCGCGTGGCACGGATGATGATTCTGGGCAAGGTATATAACGCCCGTTGGAGCGTAGAGCGCACCCGTCGTGATCATGCCATGCGAATCGACAGTGAGCGCTTTGCGGCAGTGTCGCAGCAATTACAGGGACTTCTGCCACAAATCACGGCAGAAACCTCGCTTGACAGCCTCCGGGGGTTGGAGGGCGCCGGTGCAACTGCCTATTTCAGTGTACTGGATGACATGATTTTGCAGGGAAAGGATACCTTCTTTTTCCGGGAGCGCAGCCGCCGTCCGCCGCTGGATGCCATCAATGCAATGCTGTCCTTTGCGTACAGCCTGTTGGCTCACGACTGCGCTTCCGCTTTGGAAAGCGTCGGGCTGGATGCCTATGTAGGATTTCTTCACAGGGACCGTCCGGGGCGTGAATCCCTTGCGCTGGATCTGATGGAGGAGCTGCGCCCCTGCTTTGCGGATCGTTTTGTGCTGACTATGGTCAATAATCGCATCATAAAGCCGGAGGATTTCGATTTTCGGGAGAGTGAAGCTGTATTTTTGACGGACACAGGACGCAAAAGCTTTTTGCAGAAATGGCAGGAGCGCAAAAGGGAAACAATCACTCATCCGTTTCTGGAGGAGAAGCTTCCTTGGGGGCTGGTTCCCTATGTGCAGAGTCTCTTATTGGCAAGGTTTCTGCGGGGCGATCTGGACGACTATCCGCCGTTTTTATGGAAGTGAGGGGTGTATGCTGGTACTAATCACCTATGATGTAAATACAGAGGATGCCGCCGGGCGTCGGCGTTTGCGGCAGATAGCAAAACAGTGTGTCAACTACGGACAAAGAGTGCAGAATTCCGTGTTTGAGTGTTTGCTGGACACAGCACAGTGCCGCAGTCTTCAAAATACCATTTGCAAGATCATGGATCCCAAGAGGGATAGTCTGCGATTTTATTATTTAGGTAAGCAATACGAAAAGAAGATCGAACATTTTGGCTGCAAGCAAACGTATCTGCCGGAGGAGACACTTATGATTTAGTGCGAAGGGTAAGCAAACAGAAAACATCAGGCAGGTTCGCACTTGTTTTTGCGAGTATATGTACTGACTTTTATAGTGGAAGCGCTTTGACAGACGGCGTTTTATGTTAGTTTTTCTACGTTTATTGTCTGTTATTGCAAAAATGCAGAAAAATTTTTGTGCATTTTTGCTGTCGCGCCCCTTGCGGGGCGCGTGGATTGAAATCCAGCTCATGAATGCGTTGTAACTGCCCCTCTGGAGTCGCGCCCCTTGCGGGGCGCGTGGATTGAAATAGATAGAACGGATGGCGCGAAGCATAGGAGTTGAGTCGCGCCCCTTGCGGGGCGCGTGGATTGAAATGTGAACGGCGATACCGGCATGAAGCAGACCACTGTCGCGCCCCTTGCGGGGCGCGTGGATTGAAATGTCTTGCATTGTTGCTACGTAAACATCATTAAAATGTCGCGCCCCTTGCGGGGCGCGTGGATTGAAATCCAAAGCTTGGAGCACCGCATTAGGCGAGAATCGTCGCGCCCCTTGCGGGGCGCGTGGATTGAAATGGCAAGGTTATTGACAGTGCTATCCTGTTCGGCGCGTCGCGCCCCTTGCGGGGCGCGTGGATTGAAATGATCAGGGCGTTGTGCAAGACCCGTCCGACAACTCGTCGCGCCCCTTGCGGGGCGCGTGGATTGAAATAAGACCGATATGCAGGGCGCTACCCCGTATGCGGTCGCGCCCCTTGCGGGGCGCGTGGATTGAAATCACAATGATACTCGCAAGGTATATGCAGATATCTACGTCGCGCCCCTTGCGGGGCGCGTGGATTGAAATATTGTGGGGATTAAGTCAAGAGCCAAAAATGATGGGGGTCGCGCCCCTTGCGGGGCGCGTGGATTGAAATATCCAGAAGATCTTTTCATATTACTCGCTAAGAGGTCGCGCCCCTTGCGGGGCGCGTGGATTGAAATCGAATTTGACTCAAAGTCAAATCTGATCTTGGAAAGTCGCGCCCCTTGCGGGGCGCGTGGATTGAAATATGATGGTGTAGGCAATGAGATAGAGACTATAAAGTCGCGCCCCTTGCGGGGCGCGTGGATTGAAATCGTTGCTGATGCGCTTGCATTGCAGGACAGAGGTAATGTCGCGCCCCTTGCGGGGCGCGTGGATTGAAATAGATCAATAAAGTTGCAAATGCGCTCAAAAGAAGCGTCGCGCCCCTTGCGGGGCGCGTGGATTGAAATTACCATCTGAGAATTGTAAGCCCATTGATACGTAGTCGCGCCCCTTGCGGGGCGCGTGGATTGAAATATATGGAAACAGAAATGTTTTATGATGATGCGATGTCGCGCCCCTTGCGGGGCGCGTGGATTGAAATTACGACTCCCTCCTATTATAATAGTAATAAGGGAGTCGCGCCCCTTGCGGGGCGCGTGGATTGAAATTGATCCTTCCCATAATAGGCTATTGAAGTCATACCGTCGCGCCCCTTGCGGGGCGCGTGGATTGAAATTTTCTATGCCCCAAGCGGAGGGGGATATAAATACCGTCGCGCCCCTTGCGGGGCGCGTGGATTGAAATTTTTCTCGCATATATCTATATCTCCTTTTTGTACGTCGCGCCCCTTGCGGGGCGCGTGGATTGAAATATTGAACAGGTTGCAAGAAACTACGGAGGACTGCGTCGCGCCCCTTGCGGGGCGCGTGGATTGAAATCTCGGCGGTCTTGTTGGCGGCGCGATAGGGTTTGCGTCGCGCCCCTTGCGGGGCGCGTGGATTGAAATAGTGGTGCCAGTTCTAAGCAAGCATTTCAAAAAGGTCGCGCCCCTTGCGGGGCGCGTGGATTGAAATTATTGCAGGTTTAGTTGCCGTTGTTGGTCCAGTGATGTCGCGCCCCTTGCGGGGCGCGTGGATTGAAATTGAATACCAAGAACAGAACGCTGAAGATCATTGAAGTCGCGCCCCTTGCGGGGCGCGTGGATTGAAATTTTAGGAATCATACTCGGAACACTGTCAAAACAGAGTCGCGCCCCTTGCGGGGCGCGTGGATTGAAATTGGAGTATGCAAAAAGCATAGGGGTGTCCGTCGGGTCGCGCCCCTTGCGGGGCGCGTGGATTGAAATCGTCGTTGCGGCAACTCCCTATATCTATGATGATGTCGCGCCCCTTGCGGGGCGCGTGGATTGAAATGATCAGGGCGTTGTGCAAGACCCGTCCGACAACTCGTCGCGCCCCTTGCGGGGCGCGTGGATTGAAATTAAATACTAAGCAAATTTCTTGCTTGCATATATAATGTCGCGCCCCTTGCGGGGCGCGTGGATTGAAATAATCCTACAAAATCAACATTGCTTAATCCCTCTTGGTCGCGCCCCTTGCGGGGCGCGTGGATTGAAATAGCAATAAATTATCTGTACGATGTTGAGAATTATAGTCGCGCCCCTTGCGGGGCGCGTGGATTGAAATGGTTTTTAACAGTTTGCCGCGCGTCGGTTTCCTGTCGCGCCCCTTGCGGGGCGCGTGGATTGAAATATATACGAAACAAGCGTGTTGTACTCCGCCGCCGAGTCGCGCCCCTTGCGGGGCGCGTGGATTGAAATACGAAGTCGATCGCGGGCTTCGTTATCACGCTTTGTCGCGCCCCTTGCGGGGCGCGTGGATTGAAATTTTTGTAGTTCCAGGCATTGGTATAGATGCGGGTCGTCGCGCCCCTTGCGGGGCGCGTGGATTGAAATTAAGGCTTCTCCACTTTCAAGTGCTGAAACTACTAGTCGCGCCCCTTGCGGGGCGCGTGGATTGAAATGCCGTCTTGTCGGTCGCCGCCGGATCAAGCACGAAGTCGCGCCCCTTGCGGGGCGCGTGGATTGAAATATCAATGCAACGGACATCGTGCAGGAATACGAAAACGTCGCGCCCCTTGCGGGGCGCGTGGATTGAAATAATGATACTCTCAACATACGCAAAAGTCAAGAGTAGTCGCGCCCCTTGCGGGGCGCGTGGATTGAAATCGTTCCGGAGAGGGACGCGACACGCGCGGCGGCGTCGCGCCCCTTGCGGGGCGCGTGGATTGAAATTTCCGGTATGCCGTCCGAAATCATGTGAAAATGAAGTCGCGCCCCTTGCGGGGCGCGTGGATTGAAATGCTATGCTCTTCGCCGGAATGTTCTATTTGATGTGTCGCGCCCCTTGCGGGGCGCGTGGATTGAAATTATTTGATGTGGTATATGATTATCGGTGCGGGCTGTCGCGCCCCTTGCGGGGCGCGTGGATTGAAATAAGATCGACGCGGAAACGCTGGATAAACTGATCGAGTCGCGCCCCTTGCGGGGCGCGTGGATTGAAATACCTATAAGCGAATGAATAAGTGTTTTTATATAGTCGCGCCCCTTGCGGGGCGCGTGGATTGAAATAAAATTATATTTGTACGACTATCTAAGCTATCAAGTCGCGTCCCTTGCGGGGCGCGTGGATTGAAATTCAAGAGCTTGTTGCCTATTGGGAGACTTTAGCACAGTCGCGCCCCTTGCGGGGCGCGTGGATTGAAATTCGCCCCCCCTCAGGATGGTTTAATTATAACATACGTGTCGCGCCCCTTGCGGGGCGCGTGGATTGAAATACCGCCGTTATCTTGATGAGATCACTCGTTCCGAGTCGCGCCCCTTGCGGGGCGCGTGGATTGAAATTTTTGACGCTCTTGACTTCATTCCTACAATAAAGTCGCGCCCCTTGCGGGGCGCGTGGATTGAAATTTAGAAAAGATAAAAAGAAATATCCTGATGTCGATCGTCGCGCCCCTTGCGGGGCGCGTGGATTGAAATAGCATATTGATAAGGCAAATACTGTTATTAAGCCGTCGCGCCCCTTGCGGGGCGCGTGGATTGAAATTCAGGCGATAGCGCGTCTTGCGCAAGTCCCATTCGTCGCGCCCCTTGCGGGGCGCGTGGATTGAAATACCGTTACAGATGTGCTATCAACAAGACGTGCGCACGTCGCGCCCCTTGCGGGGCGCGTGGATTGAAATTCCAAAGTGTAAAAATACAATAAGAGAATTGAAAGAGTCGCGCCCCTTGCGGGGCGCGTGGATTGAAATTCCACAGCTACGCTGAGGCAGCAGCCGCGCGGGACGTCGCGCCCCTTGCGGGGCGCGTGGATTGAAATCATTTTGCTTTCCGACAAAGCCGGATTTAAAACCGTCGCGCCCCTTGCGGGGCGCGTGGATTGAAATGTCGACGACGGGCCCGACCTTGTAGCCGGGCGGAAGTCGCGCCCCTTGCGGGGCGCGTGGATTGAAATTGAGAACTCCAGCACGGCGGAGAGCTTGTCAGAGGTCGCGCCCCTTGCGGGGCGCGTGGATTGAAATCGCCGTCAGGATCGCGTTATCTCTCTGTGATGCGGGTCGCGCCCCTTGCGGGGCGCGTGGATTGAAATCATTTTATGGTGTGTAAACAATTATTATAAGTCATCGTCGCGCCCCTTGCGGGGCGCGTGGATTGAAATCTCGTGCAAGAATTGGCTTTGACCGACTGACTGGTCGCGCCCCTTGCGGGGCGCGTGGATTGAAATCTATTTCACCATAGCGGCTTATATTAGGAGCCAATGTCGCGCCCCTTGCGGGGCGCGTGGATTGAAATTCTAAAGCTATTTTGTGTATTTAAGGGGAAATTTAGGTCGCGCCCCTTGCGGGGCGCGTGGATTGAAATGATGAAGGCGGATAATTCGTAATCGTTGCCGATTGTGAAGTGGTAAGCTAAAAATGCCTTAGGGCGTAGTAATGATACGGGCAAGCTGTTCTCTCGTCATACTCTGTGCTGTTCTGGCTTTTTGATAGCCAGATCGATTGGCGTAAAATCGAAGTAAAAATCAGTATTACTTTCGCCCATAAGTTCACCGTTTTGTGCCTGTAAAAATGTACTTTATATATTTTTACGGAAACTATGCTTCTTATGAAACGCTGCGAAATCTCTGCTTATAAGTGGTTAGATTTCGTATTTAGAATGCAGCAAATATCACCCATCAAAGTAGCAGATGCAAAGACGTAGAGCCGATGAACTTGTGAGATACCTCGCAGCCCATCGGCGCTGTTTATTATTAGGTACATTTTAGTTAGGTTTTTATTGACAAAAGCGACACTGATGCCGCTTTTGAAAGGAACGTTGATTATAAAAAACTTCATATTATGAAAATCATATTGTTTGAACAAATCCGCACCATAGACAAGCAGCGCCTGCGAGAGTACTTAGGAACTCTTGACAGGCGTTTTATTCATTGCGCAGACAAAGCCCTTGCCATCAGCATCGGGCTTGCAAAAAAGGATTAGCCCTCTCGTTATACGGTACAAGCGGTAGCTCATATACATTAGAAACGAGGGAGGTGTTGCGGCTGTTGCATAGAGAATTTGTTTATGTTGGCGACCCTGTTCCAGAATTAAACGAGCAGGAACACGCTGCGTTCCTTATGAATATCCAAAAGTCGATACTCCTTTCTTTGGAGAAAAGGAAGCTGCTGACACATTCTCAGCGGGAACGCTGTTTGGTCGAGCTTGAAAAGCAATATAGCAGGGAGCAAAAAAGCAGACGCCGAGCATAACGCTTGGCGTTTTTACATAGCCGAGTGAAAAAACAAATTTGCACATTCGACACCGCACACTCTTTTTTCTATAATTAAATACAGTAACAAAGTTTACTGAGAAAGGAGCTTCGCTATGATAAATAGATATGAACGCCTAAACCAAGAACTGAAAATGGTTGAAACGAAACGAAAGGTAGCTGCATACTGCCGTGTTTCAACGGACAATGAAGACCAAGCCAATTCGTTTGAAAGTCAGCAGCGGTATTTCAGACAGTATATTGAGCGCAATCCCGATTGGGAGCTATATGAGATTTTTGCCGATGAGGGCATTTCTGGCACGAACACAAAGAAGCGCAAAGAGTTTAACCGTATGATAGCGTGCGCCAAGAACGGCGACTTTGATTTGATTATCACCAAGGAGATTTCCCGTTTTGCGAGAAACACCCTTGATAGTATCTATTACACCCGTGAATTGAAAAAGCACGGCGTCGGTGTTATATTTATGAATGACAATATCAACACCTTAGACGGCGATGCAGAGCTTCGACTGGCGATTATGTCCTCTATTGCACAGGAAGAAAGCCGCAAGACTTCCGAGCGTGTGAAGTGGGGTCAAAAACGCCAGATGGAACAAGGCGTTGTGTTCGGCAGAAGTATGTTGGGCTACGATGTCGAGGGCGGCAAAATGACTATCAACGAGGAAGGCGCAAAGGTTGTACGCCTTATCTTTCATAAGTTCGTCAACGAAGGCAAAGGAACGCACGTCATCGCCCGTGAGCTTCGTGAGGAAGGCATCAGTCCTATGCGGGTCAAGGAATGGAGCAACACGGTCATTCTGCGAGTGATACGCAACGAGAAATACTGCGGAGATTTGGTGCAGAAAAAGACCTATACGCCCGACTTCCTATCTCACGAAAAGAAGTACAACCGTGGGCAAGAGGAATTTGTTATCATTAAAGACCATCACGAGCCGATTATCTCCCGTGAGTTATTCGATGAAGCAAACCGCATTTTAGATGCAAAATCTCTTTCGCAGGAGGGCAAGGCAAAGCACTCTAACCGCTATCCGTTCTCTGGCAAAATCAAATGCGGCTGCTGCGGCTCAAGCTATGTGGCAAGATATAAAACCCGAAAGGACGGCAGCCGATATAAGGCGTGGCGCTGCAATGAAGCTGCAAAGAACGGAAGCCCCCATATCGACAAAGCGGGAAACCAAGTCGGCTGTACGGGCTTGTCTATCCGCAATGAGGATGCGACCCACATTATGTATCTCGTAACCAAGAGCCTTAAATACAACAGGGATAAAATCATAAACAACCTAACTGCCGTTATTCAGTCCATCATTGCTATGGATACAACGGGAACGGATGTCCTAAAGCTGCAAGAGCAGATTAAGAAAATTGAGGGCAAGCGGGCTAATCTGATTGACCTTTATATGTCCAATCTGATTAACAAGGACGAATTTACTGCCACCCGTGCAAGCTGCGATGCGGAAATTGAGGAGCTTCAATCTATTATCGAAAGCGTAGATAAACAGCGGGAAATGATAGAGCAGCAACAGCAGCTCATAAAAGAGATTGAGGACGCAATCAAAGAGATTGTCAGCGGCGTGGAGTACGAAGA